>Ga0351873_10007_pt1 | contig 66525 bp, 59 predicted proteins | sample TotcelFGM3001N11_FD_206764 | JGI IMG/M metagenome (GOLD analysis project Ga0351873, IMG submission 206764) | Enriched cells from coal bed in the Powder River Basin, Montana, United States - Total cells FGM rep2 HSBNCT.FGM.300.1.N11 ... | reverse complement strand
CGGCAAGCCCCACCAATTCCCAACGAGGTGGTAATTACAGACGGAACGGTTTTATTTACCGGACAGGACATCAGTGACGGACAAAATGTTTGGCAATCCATCGGTGGCCAAGAGCTTGGAACCATATGGGGCCACGGTTCCTATGTAGCTCCCGACTGGACAGCAGATTGGTTGCATAAGGAGGCCCTCTTCATCCTGAATTTCTGGGCCGACACCACATATCACATGCCTTTCGCCGATCTGCCGGCTGAAACGCAGGCGATGCTGAAAGTAAGAGTCCAGAAGGAGTTACGGACTAACACATACGATTCAAAATCGGGTAACATGGTGATATCTCCCGTTCGTGCCGAAGCAATCCGTCACATCAGCAAGGAATACCAGGCCCTCTTCATGGATGATCCTGCCTTTGACAAGCTTCGCGACGCCTATGCTGTGAGGCTGAACACCATCGATGACCCGCAGCGTATGGCTTACATGAATGCCTTCTTCTTCTGGGCAAGCTGGGCTTGTATTACCCATCGCCCGGGAAGCGACATCACCTATACCAATAACTGGCCTCCGGATGAGTTGGTGGCCAATGTTCCTACGAGCTCGCTGATTTTATGGACAGGTTTCAGCGTGATCGTACTTTTAGCTGGCATCGGGCTGATGGTATGGTATTATGCCTCAAGAAAAGAAGAGGATCTCAAACCGGAAGAACTTCCCATGAAGGACCCTTTGACAGGCGGGATACAGACTCCCTCTATGCGTGCTACCTTGAAATATTTCTGGATTGTTACCGGGCTCCTGCTGGTTCAGGTAATCATGGGTGTGATAACGGCGCATTACGGTGTGGAAGGGCAGGCTTTTTATGGCATGCCGCTGGCCGAATTTCTGCCCTATTCGATCTCCCGCACCTGGCATATCCAACTCGCGATCTTCTGGATTGCCACCTCATGGCTCGCCACAGGGCTTTACATAGCTCCTGCCGTTGCCGGTAAGGATCCGAAATTCCAGAAACTGGGAGTAAATGTTCTCTTCCTTGCCTTGCTGGTGATCGTAGTCGGATCGCTCATTGGTCAATGGTTTGGCGTCATGCAGAAACTCGGGTTGGCTCAGAATTTCTGGTTCGGCCATCAGGGCTATGAATATGTCGACCTTGGACGATTCTGGCAGATCTTCCTGTTTCTCGGACTCTTTATCTGGCTGGGCTTGATGGCCCGCGCCCTGGCTCCTGCGTTTAAACAAGGGAAAGAGTCCCGGTCGCTGCTTACCATGTTTTTGATAGCATCCATCGCCATCGCCACCTTTTACGGCGCCGGACTGATGTGGGGACAACAAACGAATCTCGCTATTGCCGAGTACTGGCGCTGGTGGGTGGTTCATCTCTGGGTGGAAGGCTTCTTCGAGGTGTTTGCCACTGTTGCGATGGCTTTCCTGTTCGTAAGGATGGGATTGATCAGAGTTGTAACGGCTACAAGCAGCGTGTTGTTTGCCACGATTATTTTCCTCTCCGGAGGGATCATAGGAACATTTCACCATCTCTATTTCACAGGAACCCCAACGGCGGTTCTGGCACTGGGGGCAACCTTCAGTGCACTTGAAGTTGTTCCGTTGGTTACCATGGGGTTTGAAGCGTACGGAACCCTCAGACTTTCCCGGATCACAGGATGGCTTGCAGGATATAAATGGCCGATTTACAGCTTTCTTGCCGTCGCATTCTGGAACCTCGTAGGAGCCGGTATTTTCGGATTCCTGATTAACCCGCCCATCGCCCTCTATTACATGCAGGGACTGAATACCACACCGGTTCATGGACATACTGCCCTCTTCGGCGTTTATGGTATGCTGGGGATCGGATTGATGCTGTTTGTGTTGAAAAGCATGAATCCGGAAGCCGTCTGGAAGGAGAAGTGGATTAAATTCGCCTTCTGGGCCATTAATATAGGGCTCGCACTCATGGTGCTGATCAGCGTGCTCCCCGTCGGCCTCGCTCAAACCTGGGTCAGCGTGAAATATGGACTCTGGTATGCCCGCTCGGCCGAATTCATGCAGGATCCCACCATGGAATTCTTCAGGTGGCTGAGAGTGATCGGAGACACCATTTTCGGATTGGGTGTGCTGGCACTGGCTTGGTTTGTTTTCGGACTCAAGGGGGGATGGTCGGTAAAAAAGTAAGTACGAAGTAATGTCATTGCGAGCGAAGCGAAGCAAATGAATTACCAATAAAACAGTTGACTATGGAAAAATTATTATTTGAGCACTCAAATGTGTTCCGGTTTGCGGAGAAAGTGGAGTATTCACCGGAAGGAATTGTTAGCAAGCGGATTCTGGATAAGCCGGTAGGTTCGGTTACGTTGTTTGCTTTTGACAAGGGACAACGGTTAAGTACCCATTCGGCGCCTTTCGATGCCATGGTACAGGTGATCGAAGGAGAATCAGAGGTTGTGATCGCTGAAAAGCCTTTTCAAATGAAAGCCGGCGATACGATCATCATGCCGGCCGGCATACCGCATGGCGTTATTGCAACGGAGAAATTCAAGATGGTGTTAACCATGATCAAAGGGTAACCCGGATCAAATGACGAGGTTGTCTCAAAAGAAGAAAAATGAACCACAAAGGCACGCGAAGTACAACACAAAGGAACACTAAGGGGCTGAAAATCAGACCGTATTCCTTTGTGATCCTTCGTGTAATCCTTTGAGTCCTTAGTGGTTAAGGCCTTTTGAGACGGCCACGTCCTAAACGAAAGAGTATGTCAGAATTAATTAATAACAACCAATCCCGCAAGGAGCTGCTGAAGCACATGATCCTGCAGCTGCACGAAGGTGTGGCTCCCGAAGCGGTAAAAGCCAGGCTGATTGAATTGATGTCGAAAGTGCCATACGGGCTTGTCGTTGAAGTTGAGCAGGAGCTGATCAACGAAGGACTTCCCGAGGAGGAGGTACTGCGGCTATGCGACGTGCATACCCAGGCGCTGGAGGGGCACATCGACCTCTCGTCCATGAAAATTGTGGCACCGGGACATCCGGTCGACACATTCAAACAGGAGAACCGGGAACTGGAGAAGGTGGTGAAGCAGCTTCACACAATCTTCGGGGCGGTGGACCATGAGTATGAACAACAGGGTTCGACAGCCACGGTCAACAGGATCAGAAGCCTGTTCAACAGCCTGATGGATGTGGACAAACACTACAGGAGGAAAGAAAACCTGCTGTTCCCTTTTCTGGAGAACTATGGGATTACCGGACCTCCGAAGGTGATGTGGGGGAAACACGATGAAACCAGGGACCTGCTGAAGAACGCGCTGAACTCCCTCGACATGCCGGCCACAACAGCCGACCAGATGAAGATGAAGATCGGAATGAACCTGTTGCCGGCGGCAAAGGCCATCACCGACATGATCATAAAGGAGGAGGAGATCCTCTTCCCCATGACCCTCGACAAGTTGACCGAATCCGACTGGTACGAGATCCACCAGCAAACCAACGAGATCGGATATTGCCTGTACGATCCGCAGATCGAGTGGAAGCCGCAGGGGATTGAAATCAGGAAAGAGGAAAAAGGTGCTGAAGGGGATATTCAGCTTCCCAGCGGCCGCTTCAGCAAGGAAGAACTTTTAGCTCTGCTGAACACGCTCCCGTTCGACATGACCTTCGTGGACCGGAACGACAAGGTGAAGTACTTTTCCCAGGGAAAAGAACGGATCTTTGACCGTAACCGCGCCATCCTGGGGCGGGATGTAAGAATGTGTCACCCCCCGTCAAGTGTCCATATAGTGGACCAGATCATCACCGATTTCAAGGAGGGGAAGGCCGACAGCGCCCCCTTCTGGATCCAGATGGGAGGGAAGTTCATTCATATTGAATATTTTGCGTTAAGGAATCCTGAAGGAGAATACCTGGGAACGCTCGAAGTATCACAGGACGTCACAGAGAAGAGGAGTCTTCAGGGAGATCAACGCCTGCTTTCGTACCGAAAAAAAGAGTCAGACCCTGCAACGATTGAATCCACCGAAACAATCGAAAAAGTTGAAATCCCCAAAGCAAAGGGACCAAATGAAAAACTCACTATGAACGAACCGCATTGGCTTGACAGAAGCCTGATAAAAATAACGCTCGATGCCAACCCGTTGCTGGCGCAGGGAATTCATCCCCTGGAACGCGTGCAACAGGAGTGTGCCACCCTGCAATCGGGAGAGATCTATGAGATCATCGCCCCCTTTCCCCCGATGCCGATGATAGAAAAACTAGAGGCTGCAGGGTTTGTAAGCCATTCGGAGCAGGCAAACGGGATGTTTCACACCTATTTTTTAAAAGCGAAATAGCGAGATAGCGAGAAGCGAAAATTTCGCTACTTCGCTACCTCACTACCTCGCTACCTTGATTTCGTGGTGAAAACCTCAAACTTAAAACTACTTCAGCGGTTGCGTTCCTGGCACAAATGGCCAAGCCTGATCTTTACGCTTTTCATCCTGCTGTTTGCGTTTTCAGGGATTATCCTTAACCACCGGGATCTCCTGTCATCCGTAGATGTGAACCGTAAGGTACTGCCTTCCGTTTACCGCTACAACAACTGGAACCTTGCCGCAGTAAGGGGAGCTGTTCCATGGGGAGGAGACACTATCATGGTATATGGAAATATCGGCATCTGGACTACCGATACCGCATTTTCTTCCTTTACCGACTTCAACCAAGGCTTTCCGGAAGGCATTGACAACCGAAAAATTGCGGCTGTCGATGTTGATAGTATTACCGGGATCCATGCTGCCACGCTGTTCGGACTGTACCGGTATGACAAGGTTAAGGGAAGGTGGAACAGGATTACCCTGCCGGTGGAGGAGGAGCGCATCGTAAAGGTTCTGGCAAAAGGGGATTCCCTCGTAGTGATGACCCGCTCCAACGTGCTGGTGTCAACGAATTCGGGGGGGCTTGACAACTTTACCTTGGTAAGGGTTCCGGTTGCGGCGGATGAGGACGGCAACGTGGGACTCTTCAAGACCCTGTGGGTGATCCACAGCGGGGAGATTTACGGGCTGGTTGGGAAACTGATCGTGGATGCCGTCGGGATTATCTTTATCCTGCTGTGCATCACCGGACTGATCTATTTCTTTGTCCCCTACCGGCTGAAACAGCTGAAGGATGAATTCCGGAGGATCCGGCTGAAACGGTTCAACCGGAACGCACTGCGGTGGCACAACGTCGTGGGCTCCTGGGCGATCCTTCTGCTGATTCTCACCACCCTCACGGGGATGTTCCTGAGGCCGCCACTGCTGATACCTATAGCCAACTCCAGGGTAGAAAAGATCCCCTTTACCGAACTGGATAACCCCAACCCCTGGTTTGACAGGTTTCGCGATCTTCTATATGATGAGGCGCACCATTCCTGGATGGTAGCTACATCAGAAGGCATCTACCATACCAATGAAGATTTTACCACCACCCTGAAGCCATTTCCAGCGCAACCTCCTGTAAGTGTGATGGGTATCAATGTATTCCGGAAACTCGATTCAACAGGATACCTGGTGGGTTCCTTCAGCGGACTTTTTCGTTGGGAGCCTGAGTCGGGACTTGTTTGGGACTACTTCACCAAGATGCCCTACCGCATGACCTCACGAACCGGCCCGCCGTTCGGATCAATCTCGGTAGCAGGATATATAGAGCTGGCAGCCGGCGACAGGCAGTCAGCAGTAGAATCCCCTGACACGATCTTACCGGCCCACCACACCACCACACCACCACACCACCACACCACCACGGCACAACGTCGCCACGGCACCACAGAGGTTCTTTTCGACTACATGGGGGGTGCGATTTCCCTCAGCAGAATCAAATGGTTCCCTGAGATGCCGGAGGAGGTGAAACAGGCCTCCCCGATTTCACTCTGGAACACGGCCCTGGAGTTCCATACGGGTAGGATTTTTCAGCCGGTTCTCGGCGATTTTTATATTTTGGTGGTCCCGGTAGTGGGATTGTTTGCCCTGGAGATCAGCATGGTCGGCTTCCTGGCGTGGTGGATAGCAAGGCGAAGAAAGCGGAAATCAGAATCTGAATCCAAGGAACAGATAAAGTCTGTTGATTGAAGATTTTAATCCGGAATAAGCTGACATCCCGGTTCCATACTCGTACCTTGCCTCACAAGAGAACCTTTTAAATCTGGCTCCAAGACCACCCAGGAACCCGACTTCATAGTTGCGTGAATCGTTCAGGGCTTTTTTTTCTTCCACCCTCTCTTGTTCAAAAAGGACTGATGTGACAATGGTCTCGTTTTGTTCAAAAATGGCAAACCCGTTAGAGAGTCCGGCATTGAGGAAAAGGAAGAAGTTGCCCAATGGATAGGAATAGCGGAGCAGATTATTAAGTTTGAGGTACCCATAACCTAGTGTAGATGCATACGTGGTGTATCTATTCTCATGAATGTAATCCTCGTAAACGCCTTTGAACTTATAAGAGGTAAAAATCAATTCATTGCAAATCGACCATTTTTTGTTGTTCCTTGCCAGGACCACATCTAAAAAGGCTCCTCCTGAAAAATTATAGGAAGGCTGAAAACCTGCATTCACAAGGTAATCAAAATCAGCGCTTCGAAAAGAGACCGTGGAAAAGGTTGCCCCTGCAAGGACTCCGAAATCAAAAGAGATCTTTTCTGTTTTTTTATGAAAATCAAATTCTGAGTGGGAGCAATCATAATAGGAGAGAAATAATTTTTCGAGACTATTCTGCTGATAGGTTGTGTTCTGTAATTTTTGTTGAAGTGATGGACAATCCTTAAGATAAAGGATTAATTGACCGATATACTTTCTGTTTTCAACAATTACCGACTTTCCGTCCTGATCCTTCAGGTACTTTTTATACACCAGCAAATCATAGGAAGAATCCTGACCAATGTAATATTGCTCTTTACCAAGTTTGCTCCTCAGTAGATAGAGGCTTTTATCCCCTTTGACCAATGCCTGCAGGAAGCCGGTCTCCTTTACGATATTGAGTTCGGCATCGTAATCAAGATCGGTTGTTTTATCCGAACTCAACTCTGTTTCTACCACTGCGCTGAAATACTTTTCATCAAGAACCCCAAACTCTTTGATATCAACTGGAGAGTAACCCTGTTTGTCATCATCGGGAGTCTTTGCAAAGAAAACAATCCCGGGATTATTTTCCCAGTTCCGGTAATCAATAAATCCAGTTATCGTATCTCCATTTGAGAGGATAAGATATCCAGCGAGGTAATTCTTCTGACAGAATGTTGAGATGGGAATGAATGCCGTTGCAGTTTCAACAATAATAAGCAGAAACACCGGTAAGGAAAAAGTGAGGATTTTCATGCTAATAAAGTTAGGATTCAAATATACTATTTTGTTTGAAATGCAGAAATATTATTCTTATTGGTTCAATCATAGGGAATGACCTAATTCTTTTATCTTTGTTTGGGTTCCTCAAACTCGCATTCAAACACATGAAATATCCATACAAACGCCTTTCATACCAAACGCGAATGATCTTAACGGATATTCCATGTGACCATTGAAATCAAAATTATTAACACATGAAAAGGAGATGAGCTCTTTTATCCATTGGCTGATCCCTCCCGATAACTGGAAACCCACAGTCTCTGTGCTGATGGGGATATTCGTCGGTTTAGGTGCCTATGCCTTCTATATCTCAAAAGCGCCATCTTACCTGTCGGATAATCCGGAGACTTGCATCAACTGCCACGTGATGAATCCGCAGTTCACCGACTGGGCGCATAGTTCTCACCGCACGGTGGCCACCTGTAACGATTGTCATGTGCCGCACGACAACCTGTTTCATACATATCTGTTCAAGATGCAGGATGGGCTGAGGCATGCTACCATCTTCACACTCAGGAAAGAGCCCCAGTCGATCTACATCCTGGATGCAGGGAAAAAAGCAGTGCAGGATAATTGTATCCGATGTCATGAACATACTGTGGGGATGGAATACCTGATGGCGGTACAGCCGGATTTCCACAATACGCTGAAAGAAAGACATTGCCTCGATTGCCACAGGGAAACCCCGCACAGCCGGGTCAACAGCATCGCCTCCACCCCTAACGCCTTGGTGAAGACAACTTTGGAGAGCCGGACAAAGCGGTAGAAGGAAGAGGGATGAAGGAGGAGAGATGAGGGTGCATGTGATACGTATGAAGGAGTATTAGAGAAGTAAGGGACAAGGAATATAAAATTATATGATTTTTACTATTTTACCATCCAACTATGGAACAACATCGCAAACGTGCTCCCTGGGTTAACTGGGCGCTCTTTTTTGGAACCATGATTCTGGTATTTTTTCTTGGGTTACTAGCCTCCTCTATCACCGAGAGGAGAGCAGAAAATGAGTATGTGTACAAACCCAAGGTTAAGCTCAGTGAATACGAACCACGAAACGAACTTTGGGGTGAGAACTTCCCACGTGAGTACCAGAGTTATCTGCAAACGTCGGATACAACTTTCCGAAGTAAGTATCTTGGAAATGCACCCACCGATATGCTTGCCGAAGATCCGCGACTGGTAGTTCTATGGGCTGGATATGGTTTTTCGAAAGATTACATGGCTCCACGCGGACACTTTTATGCCATCACCGATATCCGGAATACATTACGGACCGGTGGGCCAATGAAACCCGATGAAGGTCCCATGCCCAACACTTGCTGGACATGCAAAAGTCCGGATGTTCCCCGGCTGATGGAGGAGATGGGACCGGCCGGTTTCTACAAAGGGACATGGGCCTCAAAGGGCCCGGAGGTGGTGAACTATATCGGTTGCGCCGACTGCCATGACCCGAAAACGCTGGATCTGAGGATTACCCGGCCGGCCTTGACAGAAGCCTTTGCATCGATGGGACGAGATATCTCACAGGTAACACATCAGGAGATGCGTTCGCTTGCTTGCGCCCAATGTCATGTCGAGTACTACTTTGACAAGCACAGGTTGGATGCTCCAGATATCCAGTATCTTACATTTCCATGGAGGGATGGAACCTCAGCGGAAGCGATGCTGGCGTATTACAACGAAACCGGATTTGCAGATTTTACGCATGAGCTGAGCAAAGCCCCAATCCTGAAAGCGCAGCATCCCGATTATGAAATCTTCATGACCGGAATCCACGCCGAACGTGGCCTGGCCTGTGCCGATTGCCATATGCCCTACGTGAAGGAGGGAGGCCAGAAATTTACCAGCCACAAGATGGTCAGTCCCCTGGCCAATATTCAGAATACATGCCAGGTGTGCCACCGTGAATCGGAAGAGCAGCTTCGGGAAAATGTATACCAACATCAGGAAAAGGTTAAGGAGATCAGGGATAAACTGGAGATACAGCTGGTGAGTGCCCATGTGGAGGCCAAAGCCGCATGGGATACCGGTGTTCAGGAGAAAGAGATGGAACCGGTATTGAAACACATACGGAATGCGCAATGGTACTGGGATTTCACGGCAGCCAGTCACGGTGGCTCATTCCATTCTCCGGTAGAGATGGCCAGGGTGGTAGGACTTGGGATGGATGAGGCGCAGCAGGCCAGAGTTCTTCTGGCTCGGCTGCTGGCAGGCCGGGGCATCGGTGAAATCGCCTACCCGGATCTCACCACCAAAGCCAGGGCGCAGGAATTCATTGGTCTGCCAATGGACAAGCTGAAGGCCGAGAAGTCAGAGTTTCTCAGGGTCATCATCCCCGAATGGAACAAGGTTGCCTTTAGCAGGGAAGAGGAGTGGGCAATAGATTATATAGAGGGTCAATAGTCTGATGTATTTTCTGTTTTCAGCAATGGACATGCGACAGATCATGAATAACCATGGTCGTTCAATTTAAACAGCAGGTTCCCCCTCAAGCTCCTTCAGGATCTTATTCACATCCTCTTCGGTGGAGGTGAGTTTCTGCTTGCAAATGTTGATCAGGAAGGCAGCGCGTTTGACCTTCCCGGAAAGCTGATCAACGGAGATCTCTCCGGTCTCGATTTCACTGACAAGAGTCTGTAGCTCTTCAAAGGCTTCGGTGTAGGTGATCTTTTCGTTCATGGCGATGGTTCGGATTGTATTTCTGTTGCGGTACTTGTAATGGATCCTTCAGATGTGATGGTTTTCAGGATGTCGCCGGGGCTTACTTCATGGGATGTATAAACGGGTTTTCCATTCAGTAACGTAATAGTATAGCCTCTGGATAATACCCTTACCGGGTCCAGCAGGTGCAACTGTTTTGAAAGCGTATCTACAGTGGATTTCCAGTCGCGGATCAGTCTGACTGCCCGGGTTCGGAGTGTAGCCATGCAGTCGGTCAGACGAACATGGGAAGTTTTTGTCACTCTGGCCACTCCTGATTTCATCTGGATGGATGACCGGGTGAGGATATCCCGCTTATTCCGGATAAAAAAACCTGTGAATCCTCTGATACCGGTGGCTTGATGAATCAATATCCGGGTTGAAGCATGCAGGAAATTCGTGGTTTGGGTTTGGAAATTCGTCACAGTTTCCAGCAGATGATAAAGCGAATCCTTCAACAGTTGACGGGATGTTTCGGTCAGGATTCGCTGGGCTTCCTGCACGGGAACCGAAAAGTTGTGGAATTGCTGGAGCAGGAATCCGCCCAGGTCGGTAGGTGTGATGCAGTTCCGGAAAGAGACCATCTCGGTCACAGTTTCGTTGGTCGCATGCCCGATACCGGTAATCACCGGAAGGGGAAACAGTGCTATCTGCCTGGTCAGTTCGTATCGGTTGTATCCTGCCAGACCAATATCCCCGCCGCCACCACGGATGATCGCCACAGCATCGAAATGGGTTTGTACCATCCGTATGCGGTCTAGCTGCCGTACGATCGATTCGGCTACCTTTTCTCCCTGCAGCAGAGAAGGAAAGAGCATGTAGAAAAAACAGTATCCCCAGGAGTTGGTCTCAATCACCTTCCTGAAATCGGCGAACCCTTTGCTGGTTTCCACCGAGATCACGGCGATACGTTGTGGTACCATTGCCAGTTTTAATTGCTTATTGGTATCGAAAATTCCCTCACGCCTTAGGCGGTCGATCGTCTCCTGTTTTTCCCGTTCCAGCTCTCCAAGTGAATAGACAGGGTCTATCTCAAGGATCCTAAGTGACAGGCCGTACACCGGATCAAATGAGATCCGGGCAAGAAATAATATGAAAATACCCTCTTTCAACGGCTCTTTCAGCACCCGAAGGAAATTATCGTTGATCCGGAGGTAGTCCTCTTTCCACAGATTTGCCTTGATCTGTGCCACAACTTTTCCATCTCTCTTTTCAAGAAGTTCAGGATAACAGTGACCTGAATGCATGTAATGGTTCAACTTATTCATTTCGGCTTTGACCCAAAACGGACTACCATAGCGCTCTCCGAGGGTTCGCCTGATGCTCTCCATCACCTCCAGCAGGGAGTAAATCTTTTTTTCTTCCTTCTTTTCCGGCATCATGCTGTGAAGATAAAGAATTTCACGCAGAGCACGCAAATTTAACTAACTTAGCTGTTTCTCTATTTCTGTTTCATCATGGAACTTTTCTCCCCTACCGACTGGACCGACTACGAACTGATTGACACCGGTAACCGTGAAAAACTCGAACGGTTCGGAAAATACATCCTGATTCGCCCCGAACCACAGGCGGTTTGGAAGAAAGCAATGTCAGAAGAAGATTGGGATAAACTCCACCACGCTAGGTTCTCCAGAGGAAAATCAGGCACCACATCCCCACATTACCAGTCACCAGTCACCAGTCACGATGCGCAATTCACAAAAGAGAGGAAGGAGGAGAGAGGCGAATGGATCCGTAAGCCTGAGATGCCCGACCAGTGGATGATCGGATACAGGTACAAAGAGATGCAGTTGAAATTCAGGCTGGGGCTGACGGCATTCGGGCACATTGGCGTTTTTCCGGAGCAGGCGGAGAACTGGAAATTTGTTTACGATACGATACAAGCCATAAGCCATGAGGCTCATGGCACGAGGGATGAATTACGAGGGACGAGGGATGAAGTACGAAATGCGAACCGGAGCGAAGCGGAATTAGGCGGAGCCAAACGCGAAACTCGGGTTCTGAACCTCTTCGCCTATACCGGTGGTGCTTCATTGGCGGCAAAGGCGGCAGGTGCCGATGTAGTGCATGTTGACTCCGTGAAACAGGTGATCAACTGGGCGAGGGAAGACATGGAGGTGAGTAACCTGGATGGGATCCGTTGGGTGATTGAAGATGCCTTGAAGTTTGTGCGGCGGGAAGTGAAACGGGGAAACCACTACGACGGCATCATTCTCGACCCTCCGGCATACGGACGGGGACCCGACGGAGAGAAATGGATCCTTGAGGATTCGATCAACGAGATGATCGCCCACTGTGCCAAACTTCTCATTCCTCATTCCTCATTCCTGATTCTCAGCTTGTATTCCATGGGGTTCTCATCGTTGATTGGAGAGAGTCTGGTGAAGAGTCATTTCGGAACGGAAAGAGAGATCCAAACCGGCGAGTTTTACTTTACCGACCGCGCAGGAAGACGGTTACCACTGGGAACGGTTACAAGGTTTTACTAAATATCCAGACCACATATCCAGCCCTCAAAGGGTTAGGTTTACCGGCTATTTCTTGCAGCTATAGCAAATTGCATGAAATAGGTTTCGATCGAGGGATCCTCTTTCACAAAGAGGGATAGTAAAAATTGATCTCTGGCGCGCAAAACTTCTTTTGTTCTGTATGATTTTTGCGCAATCAACAATTCTACGGTGGCGGAAAATAAATCCAATGCACGGATTAATGCCGGTTCAAAATCTTCATTCCGCTGTTTTAACTTGAGCGTTCTTCCGACCTCACTGCCGATATTCCCCAATTGTTCAAGGATGGTTAACTGTTTCCATCGCTCGCGATTGATGGCATAAGGTGGTATGTTGACAGGTTGCATTAGGGCTCCTTAAAGAGTAATTTTTCGCTTGATCAGCGCAATAATTTTTTTTCTGATCTCTTCATCTTCCACCCCTCTCGACATATTTTGCTGACGCGGGCGGATGTTAATCATAGAATCGAATTCAACGAAATCGTCAGATCCATATTTCTGTGGGTAGAGATTGATGCCCCAAAGATCATTCTGTTGAGATCCCTGCTCCAGCAAATACTGTTCCTGATCCACGTGTAATTCAGAATCTACAACAAGGATTTCAAGATTCAAATCAACAACGGCTTTTACGAACATCCCATACATAGATTCTGCCATTTGGGAAAGTTCTGAGAGGGATATCGGATCGGCCACTTTCATAGACTAGATCTTGCAGGGACAAAGATAACCTGAAAAACATTCGTTTGTCATATTCCCTTTTGTTGTTTTAAGGATTTGCAGGATAAAAATTATGTACAATCGTCCGTCTCAATCCACCGCAAACAAATCCGCTGCAATCCCGTCGGCCAGAAACTTACCCTTTTTGGTGAGGGTGTAGATCCCTTCTGATTCCTGTAAAAATCCTGATGTCCGCTCGTCGGCCGAAACGTTTGCGAAGGCCTGATGGCGGAGGGCCTGATGCCGGAAATAATTTGCATAGTCAGGTCCAAAGCGTTGGGTTATCTCCTGAAGATCAATTCCTCCAATCGTTCGTAGGGAGGTCATGACATATTCGTTATAGCGCTGGATTGGGGTCAGAATCTCCTCTTCGAACGGAAGGATCCCAAACCCCAGATCCCGGATATAAGAGCTCAGGCTGGAGATGTTCCACCGGCGAGATGTCCCGTTATACGAATGGGCTGAAGGTCCGAGTCCAAGGTATGGAATTCCTCTCCAGTAGTTGTTGTTGTGCCTTGATTCATATCCCGGCAGGCAAAAATTTGAAATTTCGTACTGGACATACCCGTGCAGTTCCATCGTATCCATCAGGATATCAAACTGTTCAGCCGACTGCTCATCAGATACAGGTTGCCGCTGCTTCGTCGTTTCACTCCTCGCAGTGACAAAGATACTGGATGCCGGATGACTGGATGACTGGATGCCGGAGGACTGTTCACTTCGCTCTTCGCTCTTCGCTCTGTGCTCTGTGCCCTGTGCCCTGTACTCTGTGCCCTGTGCCCTGTGCTCTGTGCCCTGTGCCCTGCGCTCTGTGCCTCGCTTAATTTGCCAGGCTAACGGTGTTTTCGGTTCGACCGTCAGAGCATAGGCAGAGAGATGGGGAATTCCGAGATCAATGACCCTTTGTAAGTTCTCCTTCCAGTGTTCGTTCGTCAGGGTAGGGATCCCGTAGATCAGATCAACGCTAAGGGAGCCGATCCGCGATCCGCGATTCGCGATTCGCTTTTCGCTTATCCTTCTGCGTACTTCGTATTTCGTATTTCGTATTTCAGTGATTTTATCCGGTATCTGGTTTCCGGCATCCACTATCATTTTTATCGATCTTTCCGCCTGTCGGGCATCGTGACTTCTGGTTAAATAGTGCAGGTCTTCATCAAAAAAAGACTGGATCCCGAGACTGACTCGGTTGACCGCACTGGCTGAAAGCGCCTCCAGATACTCCGGTGTAACATCATCAGGATTCATTTCCAGTGTGATCTCCTGATCTCTGGTTTTTCGTTTTTCGCTTTGCCACGTCTCCCGAGTACTCGGGATCCTCGCATTGACATTTTTCGCTTTTCGCTTTTCTCCACTCCCCTTCAGGGGAGGGGCCGGGGGAGGGGTATTTATCGCGTATCGCGTATCGCGTATCTTTTCAATAATCTCCTCCACCTGGCTCACCGGCAGCAACGACGGGGTCCCTCCACCAAAATACACGGTCTCAATCGGTTTACCTCCCAGATAATCCCGCGTCAGTTCGATCTCCATCAGCAGGGCCTGAAAGAATTCATCCCTGAATTTGGTAGTTGCCAGCGAAAAGAAGTTGCAGTAGTTGCACTTCTGCCGGCAGAAAGGAATATGGATGTAAATCCCGGCCACCGGAACTACTTTTTCAGGATGATACGGAAGGTGGTTCCTTTGCCCAGCGTGGAGGATTTGACGAAGATCTTGCCAGAGTGGTAGTTGTTGATGATCCGCTTGGAGAGGGTCAGTCCGAGTCCCCAGCCACGTGTCTTCGATGTGTATCCGGGATGGAAAATGGTCTTAAAGCGCGACTTCTGAATCCCCCGGCCCGAGTCGGTGATATCAAGGATTACCTGGTTCGCATCCTCCGTCACCTCAATGTGGATGGATCCGTTCCCATCCATCGCATCCACGGCATTCTTGCACAGGTTCTCCACCACCCATTCAAAGAGGTGAAGGTTGATGGGCGCGAGGATCTGAACGGAGAGATCGGGCGTGATGGTAAATTTTACTTTCGGCGAGACTCTGGATTTGATGTAATTCACTGAGTCGTTGATCACCCTTACAATATTGTACGGCTCAAGCCTTGCGGCGGCGCCGATCTTGGAAAAGCGGTCGGTGATAGTCTCCAACCGGTGAACATCCTTCTCAATCTCAGTAACGGTTTCTTCATCCAGGCCCTTCAGTTTCAGCAGCTCAACCCACCCGATCATGGAGGAGAGCGGTGTGCCAAGTTGATGGGCAGTCTCTTTCGCCATGCCCACCCACACCTGGTTCTGCTCCGATTTGCGGGCAGTGCTGAAGAGGAGGTAGGCAATCAACAGAAAGACAGCGAATACCGCAAACATCACCAAGGGAAAATATTTCAGCTGGGTGAGCAGGAAAGAATCCTTGTAAAAGATATACCTGATGCCGGTATCCGCAAGATTGACCTCAATGGGGAGATTTTGCGATTTCATGGATTCCAGGGTCCGTTCAACAAAGGCGGGATCAGACATCCTGTTATCCGAAAGGTTCCCGTAAGCAATCACCACCTGTTGGGTGCTGTCGGTGATGATCACGGGAACAGATGCCGAGTTGAGAACCACTTCGGAGAAGAAGGAGCTGATCAGGTCATCCAGCGCGTTCTTCAACTCAGAGAAGATGTTCGAATCTTTGTAGTAGAGGTAAAATTTCTTATTGGCCCAGTAGTTGACCACGATGGGAGGATAGTAGGTAAACTCCTCCCGAAGCCTCCCCAGGAGCATCGGGACGGTATCCATGCTGAATCCCACGTTCCGGACCGACACGATGTTGTTCCGGTCGTCGGTCTGGATCACGGGAATGGTGGTATTCTGGGAGATGACATCCAGGTAGTAATTCAGATCATCATTGGAGGTAGCGTTGTTCAGCCGTTTCTGCGCTTCGGCAAGGATCGCCACCCGCTTGCGCTCTTCGTTCTTGATCTGCTCAAAGAGGATGTTGGTAAAATTCACCAGGTCGGCCTTGCGGTGAATGGCATCGGCCCAGATCTCCACATTCTTGCGCTCATCCTGGCGGGTATACTCAACCAGGATGTTTGTGTAATAGAGAGAGGCGGCAACGATTAAAATGGCTACTCCGAAGAGGATCCATTTCCATCGTTTTTTTCGGAGGTAAATATCCATGATTCAGTTAACAACGTACAAATCTAGCCATTTCTTTTATCATCATGATGAAAAAGTCCGGCCGGTTGTTAATAAATAGAGGCGAATTGCCTCCCTAGTCCGGCATCTGAGCCGTACTTTTGCCAGCGGATTCATACGGAGAAAATCCTTCAGCCACGATCATGAGAAAAGCCCGGTTAATTCTGGAAGACGGAACGGTATTTCATGGCCAGTCATTTGGTTGTGAACGTTCGGTTGCCGGGGAGGTGGTGTTCAACACCGCCATGACCGGTTATCCCGAAAGCCTGACCGATCCATCCTACCGTGGCCAGATCCTCGTGCTCACCTACCCCCTGATCGGCAATTACGGGGTGCCTTCCGGAATAACGGAAAACGATCTCTTCAAGTTTTATGAGTCGGACCGGCTTCAGATTACCGGACTCATCATTGCCGACTACTCGGAGGAGTACAGCCACTGGAATGCCAGTGAAAGCCTGGGCCAATGGCTTCAACGGAGCGGCATTCCCGGCCTTACCGGCATCGATACACGCGCACTCACCAAAGTGATCAGGGAGCGGGGTGCCATGCCGGGGAAGATTGAGTTCGATGGAGAGCCGGTCGAATTTACCGACCCCAACAGGGAGAATCTGGTAGCACAGGTGAGCTCTGCGGAGAAAGAGGTTTACGGGGAGGGTTCGAAACGAATTCTTCTGATCGACTGCGGGGTGAAATACAACATCATCCGCCACTTCCTGAAACGCGACACCACCGTGATCCGTGTGCCGTGGGACTATGATTTCTCAGGGGAAGAGTATGACGGACTTTTTATCTCCAATGGTCCGGGCGACCCGAAGATGTGCGTTGAAACCATCAACAATCTGAGATGGGCGATCGGCAAGGATATACCGGTATTCGGGATCTGCTTGGGAAACCAGCTGCTGGCACTCGCCTCCGGAGCCGACACCTACAAATTGAAATACGGCCACCGGAGCCATAACCAGCCGGTGTTAATGAAAGGGACAAACAAAGCCTTCATCACCTCCCAAAATCATGGCTATGCCATCGATGATGCCAGTTTGGGGGATGAATGGGAGACTTTTTTTATCAACCTCAACGACCAAACCAATGAAGGGATGCGGCATAAAACCCGTCCCATCTTCTCGGTGCAGTTTCACCCCGAAGCCTCCAGCGGTCCTACCGATACGGAGTACCTCTTTGATGAATTTCTGACCCTCATAGACCATACCCGATGAAAGTCCCAGATGAGATCAGGAAAGTGCTGGTGTTAGGCAGCGGAGCCCTCAAGATCGGGGAGGCCGGGGAGTTTGACTACAGCGGAACCCAGGCGCTGAAAGCTTTACGGGAAGAGGGGATCACATCGATCCTCATCAATCCCAACATCGCCACGGTGCAGACTTCCGAGGGCATTGCCGACAAGATCTATTTCCTCCCGGTCACTCCTGCCTTCGTTGAGCAGATCATGGAAAAGGAGCGGCCCGACAGCATCCTGCTTGCCTTCGGAGGTCAGACTGCCCTCAATTGCGGGATCCAGCTTTTCAAAAACGGCATCCTGGAGAAGTATGGCGTGAAGGTGCTCGGAACCCCTGTTGAAGCGATCATTGAAACTGAAGACAGGGAGTTGTTTGCCCGGAAACTCCGGTCGATCGACGTCAAAACACCCAAAAGCATCGCAGTCACAACTACAGAAGAGGCGCTGAAAGCATCGAGGGAACTGGGGTTTCCCGTTATCGTACGGGCTGCCTTTACACTGGGCGGACAGGGCTCCGGATTCTGCCACACCGAAGAAGAGCTGAACCGGCTGGCCGAGAAGGCATTCTCTTACTCCGGCCAGATCCTGGTGGAAGAGTCGCTCAAAGGGTGGAAAGAGGTGGAGTATGAGGTGGTACGCGATGTTTACGACAACTGCATCACGGTGTGCAACATGGAGAATTTCGACCCGCTGGGAATCCATACCGGCGAGAGCATCGTGGTGGCGCCGTCCCAAACCCTCACCAACAGCGAATATCACAAACTCCGGCAGCTCTCGATCAGCATCATCCGCAGTGTCGGCATTGTGGGAGAGTGCAACGTGCAGTATGCCCTGGATCCTGAATCCGAAGATTACCGCGTGATCGAAGTCAATGCGCGCCTCTCCCGCTCCTCGGCCCTGGCCTCCAAGGCAACCGGGTATCCGCTGGCTTTTGTGGCAGCCAAACTTGCCCTGGGATATGGATTGCATGAGCTGAAAAACTCAATCACCAAGAACACCACAGCATTTTTTGAGCCGGCCCTCGATTATATCGTCTGCAAAATTCCGCGGTGGGACCTGAACAAATTTATCGGGGTGTCGAAAGAGATCGGCTCCAGCATGAAGAGCGTAGGGGAGGTGATGGCAATCGGCCGCACCTTTGAAGAGGCGATTCAGAAGGGTTTGAGGATGGTAGGGCAGGGGATGCACGGCTTCGTAGGCAACAACGACCTTGAATTCCCGGATATTGAAAAGGCCCTGGCCGAACCCACCGACATGCGCATCTACTGCATCGCCACCGCGTTTCAGGAAGGATTTTCCATTGACAGGATTCATGAGCTGACACGCATTGACAGGTGGTTCCTGGTCAAGTTGAAATCGGTTTTCGACCTGATGCAGGAACTGATGCAGTTCCATTCGCTGGAAGCCGTTCCTGGCGAAAGGTTTATCCTGGCAAAGAAAAAGGGATTTTCCGATTTCCAGATCGCCCGGTTTGTTCTGAAGGATGGCGGTAACATGAGAGAGAAGATGCTCCGGGTACGTGATTTTCGAAAAGAGGCGGGTATCTTCCCTTTTATCAAACAGATTGACACCCTGGCAGCGGAATATCCGGCTCAAACCAACTATCTCTATATCACTTACAATGCGTCAGAAAGCGATGTCATTCCGGAGAGGGATAACCGGTCGGTGATCGTCATCGGGTCGGGAGCTTACCGGATCGGGAGTTCTGTTGAGTTCGACTGGTGCTCGGTGAATGCTCTGATGACGGTTCGGCAGGCGGGATACCGGTCGGTGATGATCAACTTCAATCCCGAAACAGTCAGCACCGATTACGACATCTGCGACCGGCTATACTTCGATGAACTATCGTTTGAGAGGGTACTGGATATCATCGAGATGGAGGATCCGAAAGGGGTGATCGTCTCCACCGGCGGACAGATTGCCAACAATCTCGCCATGCCTCTTTTCAAGACCGGCGTCAATATTCTGGGGACCTCTCCCGGGCACATCGACCAGGCCGAAAACCGCCACCGTTTCTCATCACTTCTCGATGAGCTGAAGGTGGATCAGCCCCGTTGGCAGGAGCTCTCATCGATGGAGGAGATCCATCAGTTCGTGAATGAGGTTGGCTTCCCGCTCCTGATCCGGCCCTCCTACGTCCTTTCCGGAGCTGCCATGAACGTGGTCTCCAACTTCGACGAGCTCGATCTCTTCCTCAAACTGGCCGCCAGGGTTTCGAAAGAGTACCCGGTGGTGGTGTCGGAATTCATCCAGAACGCCAAGGAGATTGAGATCGACGCCGTGGCCAGTGACGGCGAGATCATAGCGTATGCCATCTCGGAACACATTGAATTCGCCGGTGTCCATTCGGGCGACGCCACAATGGTATTTCCCGCGCAGAAGATCTACTTTGAAACGGCCCGCCGGATCAAGCGGATCTCCCGCGACATTGCCCGGGCTCTTCACATTTCCGGGCCCTTCAACATGCAATTCCTGGCCAAGGACAATGATATCAAGGTGATCGAATGCAACCTGCGTGCCTCCCGCTCCTTCCCCTTTGTTTCGAAGGTGATCAAGATCAACTTCATCGAACTGGCAACGCGTGTGATGCTGGGCATTCCCACGGAGAAACCCAGCAAGACAGCGTTTGACCTCGACTATATCGGCGTTAAAGCTCCCCAGTTCTCTTTCTCCCGGCTTCAGAAAGCCGACCCCGTACTGGGTGTTGAGATGGCCTCCACCGGAGAGGTGGGTTGCATTGGCGACAATTATTATGAAACACTGTTAAAGGCTATGTTGTCGGTCGGGTACCGCATCCCTGAAAAGAGTATCCTCCTCTCCACCGGGGACGCCCGCTCCAAGCTGGAACTCCTGCAGAGCGCCCGGATGCTGGCTGAAAAAGGATTCCAGCTCTACGCTACACGGGGATCGGCGCTTTACCTTCAGGAAAATGGCATCCCGGCAACAGTACTTTACTGGCCCGACGAAGATAAGCAGCCAAATACACTGACCTTCCTGCGTGAAAAGAAAATCGATCTGGTCATCAACATCCCGAAAGATCTTTCCAGGACTGAATTGTTCAACGATTATACCATCCGGCGGACAGCCGTTGACTTCAACATTCCGCTCATCACAAATGCCCGTCTGGCCAGCGCTTTTATTTACGGCATCTGTAAGCTGGATGAAGGCATCAAGATAAAAAGCTGGGACGAGTATTGATCAGATAATTGTATCTTTACGCTCTTTTCCAATTCACTGAAGTTTAAATCAAATCCCTACGTATGAAAACACGAATTATGTTTAACCTCCTGATGGCTGTCATGCTTGGCATGGGCATCTTCCTTGGAGGATGTAAAGAAAAACCTATGCAAGCAAAACAGATACCCCTTGAAGATTTTTTTAAAAATCCTGAGAAATCCCGCTACCGCATCTCACCCGATGGGAAATATTATTCCTATATGGCTCCGTATGAAAACAGGATGAACATCTTTGTTCAGGAGATTGGTACAGATAGTGCAACTCGCCTCACCTCTGAAACCGATCGTGACATCTCCAACTATTTCTGGAAAAATCCATCACGGATTCTCTATATGAAGGATACCGGAGGTGATGAAAACTTCCGGCTTTACGGTGTTAATATAGATGGCTCAAACCTGGTATGTTTCACCGACTTTCCTGAGGTGCGTACCGAGATCATTGATGACCTGGAGAATGTTCCCACGGAAGTCATTATCGGAATGAACAAAAGGGATCCCCAGGTATTTGACCCATACAGGTTGAATATCGAAACCGGAAAAATGGAGATGCTGGCAGAAAACCCGGGAAATATCCAGGGCTGGATCTTTGATCATGATGGTAAATTAAGAGCTGCTTCGGCACTGGATGGAGTTAATTCACAGATTTTATACCGTGACAAAGAGAGCGACCCATTTCAAGTGGTTTTGACTACAAGCTTCAAGGAGACCATGAGTCCTCAGTTTTTCACCTTCGACAATAAAAATGTCTATTCGGTTTCCAACCTCAACCGGGATAAAACAGCTGCCGTTATTTTTGATCTTGCCAATGGCAAAGAATTGGAAGTACTCTATGAGAACCCCGATAATGATGTGGATGCTCTATCCTATTCGAAAAAGAGGAAAGTGCTGACAACAGCTTTTTATGAATCCTGGAAAGGAGAGCGCTACTTCTTTGATGATGAGACCAAACTGATTTTTGACCGGCTGAACAAGGAATTGGACAACTACGAGATTGCTATCACCGGTGTCACCAAAGAGGAGGATAAATTTATCATTCGCACTTACAGCGACCGTTCTCTTGGATCTTATTACATCTATGATAAAAACAGCGATGAGCTTACAAAAATCGTGGATGTAAGTCCGTGGATTGATGAAAATGAGATGGCTTCACAAGTGCCTGTTGAATATCAGTCACGCGATGGACTGACCATCCATGGGTACCTCACTTTGCCCCTCGGATATACGATGGAAAATGCGGAAGACCTTCCCGTTGTTGTAAACCCTCACGGAGGCCCGTGGGCCCGCGACAGCTGGGGATTCAATCCCGAGATCCAGTTCCTCGCCAACCGTGGCTATGCTGTCTTCCAGATGAATTTCCGCGGATCGACAGGATACGGAAAGAAGTTCTGGGAGGAGAGTTTCAAAGAGTGGGGACGTGCCATGCAGGATGATATTACCGATGGTGTTCAGTGGCTTATTGAAAAGGGTATTGCCGATAAAGACCGGATTGCCATCTACGGAGGAAGTTATGGTGGTTATGCAACCCTGCAAGGGCTGGTCAAGACTCCGGATCTTTATGCTGCCGGCGTGGACTATGTAGGTGTCTCTAACCTCTTCACCTTCATGCAAACCATTCCTCCTTACTGGAAGCCTTATCTCGACATGATGTATGAGATGGTTGGGAATCCGGTTAGCGACAGCCTGCAGTTTGTTGAAACGTCACCGGCGCTAAATGCCGCCAAGATTACCACGCCGCTCTTTATTGCGCAGGGAGCCAATGACCCCCGCGTGAACAAAGATGAATCGGATCAGGTGGTTGAGGCATTAAAAGCCCGCGGGATCGTAGTGGAATATATGGTGAAAGATAACGAAGGACACGGTTTCCATAATGAAGAGAACCGGTTTGATTTCTACCGGGCGATGGAGAAGTTCCTGGGCGAAAACATGAAATAATACAAGTAAGGGCGGGTTCCAAACCCGCCCCTACTTTGTTTCACGAGCGGGTTCCAAACCCGCCCCTGCTTTGTTTCACGAGCGGGTTCCAAACCCGCCCCTACTTTGTTTCACGAGCGGGTTCCAAACCCGCCCCTACGTATGTTTTCAAACAAATTTCTCCCCTTTCTCCAGCCTCACGTCGTTCACGAACTGCCGGATCAGTTGTTCATCGGCTTTTTTACAGACCAGCAGTACATTTTCCGACTCAACGACAATGTAATCATTGAGGCCTTCAAGGACGACCAGTTTATCATTCGGCATATTGACAATGCAGTTGGTTGAATCGTACAGCATGACATTTTTCCCGACAACCGCATTGCCGTTTTCGTCCTGGTCGCGGTTCTCATACAGCGAGCCCCAGGTCCCCAGGTCGGACCAGCCGAAGTCGGCCTCCAGCACAAACACGTTGGGGGCCTTCTCCATCACGCCGTAGTCGATGGAGATACTTTTACACACCAGGTAAGTCGCCGTGATGAAATCTTTCTCGGCAGAGGTTCCGTATTTACCAATCCCCTTTTTGAACAGGGTATCCACTTCCGGAAGATAGGACTCAAAGGCTTGCATGATCGACTTCAGGGACCAGATGAAGATCCCCGAATTCCAGAGGAAATCACCGCACTTCAGGAAGGTTTTTGCCAAATCGAGATCGGGCTTCTCGGTAAATGTCTTGACTTTCCGGATCATGGGTTCGTTTGGATAAACTTCTCCATCTGAGAACTGAATATACCCGTACCCGGTATCAGGCCGGCTTGGCTTGATTCCCAGGGTCAGGAGCCAATTGTGCTCCGATGCAGCCTTTAAGGCTAGACGAATATTTTTCAGATAGATGTCTTCCTTGAGAATAATATGGTCAGAGGGGGCAACAACAATCTGAGCCTCAGGATCGCGAGCAAGAATGCAGTAATTCGCATAGGCAATGCAAGGGCCAGTATTACGCCGGGAGGGCTCACAAAGAATCTGTGCGGGAGCGATATCCGGTATTTGTTCCCGGACAAGATCTCTGTATATTTCGTTGGTGACAACATAGATATTTTCAGGAAGGCAGATTTTGGTAAACCTGTTAAAGGTTTGCTGAATGAGCGTCTCCCCTGTTCCCAGGATGTCGATGAACTGCTTGGGATGGGAAGTCCGGCTCATGGGCCAGAAACGGGCGCCGATGCCACCCGCCATGATCACACAGAAATAATGTTTCGTCATAGCCAGGAGTGTTGGTGTATTGCAAATTTAAAATAAAGAGCGAGAAATCCAATTTGGGAATTGGTTTTTTTAAATGATTACCGGGAAAACACGCGCAAGCGGAGAAAAAAGATAGATTTTCCGGTCTTTTAATCGAATGCATCTGTATCTCTTCCGCAGTTTCCCCTCCTTGCGGAAAAGCATTCCCGATGGAATTGTAAACTGTTCACCCTCAGCCAACTCTTCGATAAGAGTACCCGCTACATTTTCATCGTCAAACCCGAGAAGTACTCTTGCCAGAATTGGATCACTGTAGGTAGAGGCCCTGGGGTTTTTCATGTGGAGAGTGAGTACGTCAAGGATCTTTTGCGGGAAAATCGCAGGTATAAGGAAAGGATATAAAAGTTGCCTGAAATCCTCTTTCCACTCCTTCCCATGAGGCTGCACCTTTCTTCTTCGTTTTAGAAAAGCAGGCTTACAATGCTTCTCAAAAACATGAAAGTGGGCCATCTCATGGATCAGAGTGATCAGGAAGGCAAACTCGTTGAGTGTTCTATTGACAGAGATGATTGGAAGAGTTCCATTTCTGGGAGGCCTGAAGTCGCCCGATTTGGTTTTTCTGCCCCAGGTAACCAGAAGGATGACCTGATGCGCTTTGAACCATTCAAGAATGATTGGCAAGGCAGCTTCAGGAATTTGTTTTGAAACGAGGGAGCGAACCTTTAAAAGGTCAGGCTCATCGTGTTCGATGGAAGAAGGATGTGCTGACTGAAAGAGGGACAGTTGCAATTTTTCCTGGATTTTGGATAACGTCTCGGGTACCGTTGGGAGGTACAACTTTCAAAAATAGTTGAAATCGCGATGAGTATGAATAGCAATAAAAGGTATTTCCTCGTAATCTTCATGAATTCTGTTAGTGTTTCTTGGCCTTTTTCGACCCTTTCGTTTCCATTTTACACGCTTTTTCCTTGTTCCAGCGGTTGTAATACTTGGTGTTTGAACAGGATGATGTGAAGAGAAAAATTCCCATAGCAGTGATCAGCATGATCAGAGAAAGCCTTCTTTTTGACGGGATGTATAACATATAAAATAAAACTCCGGAGAATTTGTTTTAGTATATAAACTTCCTGATATCCTGAAATATTTATACAAATAATGCTCATTCAAACGGTGAATGATTATAATGAATATTCCATTGGACAATTAAAAAAATTATTATCAAATGAAATGTTATAAATTAGCATTGCGAAAATATGTATAAATTCTTACATAACGTTGGGGATTACGTGCTTCTAATGAGCAGGGTGTTTACACGTCCGCAGAAAGGCAAGATTTTCTGGAAGCACCTGTTCGATGAATTCCAGTACCTTGGTGTAGAATCGCTTGGCATCGTGGCCATCATCTCCACATTTATGGGAGCGGTTGTAGCAATTCAAACAGCGTTCAATATCGACTCTCCGCTGATCCCTCTCTCCATGGTTGGATTTACTACCGTTCAGTCGGTGGTGTTGGAGTTTTCTCCAACAGTAATCAGCCTCATCCTGGCCGGTAAAGTAGGATCACGGATCGCTTCCGAGATCGGCACGATGCGCGTAACCGAACAGATCGATGCTCTGGAGATCATGGGCGTCAACTCTGCCAACTACCTGATCTTCCCAAAGGTGGTGGCATGCCTGCTTATAAACCCTGTACTTATTGTCTTCAGCATGTGGTTGGGCGTATTGGGCGGATGGATCGCCATGGTGGCATCTGGGCTTGTCACTACCACTGACTACCTCTATGGAATCCGGCTTGATTTTCGCCCCTATATTGTCTTCTATGCCCTGATCAAAACTGTCTTTTTCGCCTATATCATCGCAACGATTGCCGGCTTTTACGGATATGTTACCGAAGGGGGCGCGCTGGAAGTGGGGCAGGCAAGTACCAAGGCAGTTGTCTCCAGCAGCATCCTGATCATTCTCTTCAACCTGATCCTGACACAAATCCTGTTGACATGATAGAGGCAGTACATATCAACAAGTATTTTGGCGATAACCATATTCTGAAGGACATCTCATGCCTCTTTGAGAAAGGCCATACCAACCTGATCATCGGACAGAGCGGATCAGGTAAAACTGTGCTGATGAAATGCCTTGTTGGGTTATATGAGGTGGACTCGGGAAAGGTGCTCTACAACAACCGCAACTTCTCCTCCATGAAGACCGAGCAGCGGAAACTGATACGGCAGGAGATAGGCATGCTTTTTCAGCAAGGCGCCCTTTTCGACATGATGAATGTTGAAGAGAATGTGATGTTTCCTCTCAGCATGTTTACCGATAAATCTGTCGAAGAGAAAAAGGAGAGGGCGAATTTTGTGCTGAAGCGTGTAAACCTTGAGAACTCAAATGCGCTGATGCCTTCGGAACTAAGTGGCGGGATGCGAAAACGTGTGGCCATTGCCAGGGCCATCGCCATGAAACCGCAATACCTATTCTGCGACGAGCCCAACAGTGGCCTTGACCCCCAAACGGCAGGCGTTATCGACCATCTGATCCAGGAGATCACCCAGGAGTACGATATCACTACCATCGTCAATACGCACGACATGAACTCGGTACTCAGCATCGGCGACCAGGTGAATTTTATCTACAAAGGGGAGCTATGGTGGAAGGGAACCAAAGATGAAATCCTGGAGACCACAAACCCAGAGCTGAATGAATTTGTCTTCGGAACAGAACTCACCTCCCGCCTTAAAAACCCCCTCTCCTGATGCAGGTCATCGATATCGTCATCCTGGTTTTCGCTGCCCTGATGGTGATCCTCGGGTTCCGAAAAGGATTTATCATCAGCCTGGCAACCCTGATTGCCTTGGTTCTCGGAATTTATGCCGCAGTCTATTTCTCCCATTTCGCATCAGAACTCCTGAAAAGGTGGTTTGACATCTCATCTGTCTACCTCCCCATGATCTCTTTTACGGTAACATTTCTGGCGGTGCTGATCATCATCCTGCTGATCGGGAAGCTGATTGAAAAGCTGGTGGATGTAGTTGGGATCGGATTTCTCAATCATATCGCAGGGGCAATTCTTGGCCTCGTCAAAACCATTCTTATCCTCAGCGTGGTTTTCTTTCTCATCTCCATTGCCGACACAAACAAGAAGGTAATCACAACGGAAGCGAAAGAGAAATCGATCTTCTACCAATACATTGAACCCGTCTTCCCCGCCATCATGAAGTTCACCGGAACTGAAATCAAGGTGCCGGAGCTGCTTAACGAATAAAACTTTCCGTCATGTTGCCAGGTGATCAATTTGGCAGGACTCTGACCACCTCCTCCGGCCTGATCTCCCTGATGCAATGACAATCCAGGGTTTTGCGGCACTCATCACAGGCTTTGTCGACCACCAGGTATGTCGCTTTCTCTCCGAGGGGAGCCCAGCGGGTGGGATAGATCGGGCGCATTGGAGCGTAGAGACCAACCGCGACTTTTCCAAAGGCCGCTGCCAGGTGAAGCGGACCGGTGCTAGCAGCCACCAGGCCGTCGCACTCCCGGATGAACTCCATGAATTCAGATAAGGTCATTTTCCCGGTCATGTCAGTCACCTCATGCCGGTGTTTGTTGAGAAACTCCTTCATCAGCGCTCCTTCCGATTCGGTTCCAGTGATAAAGATCTCAAACTTCTCTTTGGGCAGCAGTTCAATCAGCCGGGAGAAATTTTCCGGGCCCCACTCCCGGGCGCTGCCTTTGGATTTGGGGTGCAGGATCAGCCTGAATCGGGATTCCGGATTCCGGATTCCGGATGACCCTTCCCCAACCCTCCCCTCAAGGGGATGGAGCAAGTCCCCTTCAGGGGATTTAGGGGTACTCGCGAAGCGAAGCAAGTCCCCTTCAGGGGATTTAGGGGTTGCCAGCCCATAGTACTCCGGAATCCTCTCCCTCTCCAGCTTCACCTCTATACCAAGAGGTTTCAGCAGCTTCAGGTTGAGCTGCGATTCGTGGAGATCAGATTGCCTGCGGGTGAACCAAACCAGGTTGTTGCAAAAAAGCCAACTGAACAGACGGTGGGTGGTCCCGATCTTTATGGGGATATCGGCCGCATCGGCCAGATAGGCAATCTTACCCACCATGAACACATGAATGATGGCATCGGCACGGAGAGCCCTGAATGCTGCAACCTGCTCTTTGTACGGGCGTTCCCGGATGGTATCCCAGTCGATGAATTCATCTGCAAACGAACAGGCTTCGATCACGGGCCGGGTGTAACTCCTGCCAAGAAAAAGAATCGTGCTGTCAGGGAAATATTTTTTCAGCACGCCGGCCAGCGGGAGGGTCAGAACAACATCTCCGATACTGTCGGTCCGGCTGAGGATGATCCGTTTCAATCGAGGATGGCTTTGATGCCCGGCAACTCCTTCCCTTCGATATATTCCAGCATGGCGCCTCCGCCGGTAGAGACATAACTAACTTTGTCGGCCAGTCCGTATTTGTTGATGGCGGCAACGGTGTCGCCACCACCGATCAGGGTGAATGCTCCGTTCTCCGTGGCTGCGGCAACAGCCTCTGCAATGAATTTGGTGCCCTCTTCGAAATTCCGCATCTCGAATACCCCCATTGGACCGTTCCAGAGGATGGCCGCCGACTTATCGATGGCGTGCTTGAACTTCTGGCAGGCAGAGGGCCCGATATCAAGTCCCATCCAGGGAATCTGAATATCATAGGCGCTGCATACCCGCTTGTTGGCATCATTGGAGAAGGCATCTGCCACAACGGCATCCGGAGGAAGATAAAGGTTTACCCCTAACATCTTGGCCCCTTCAACGATATTTTTTGCCAGATCCAAAAGGTCATCCTCTACCAGTGAAGCACCCACCTCCCCGCCCATCGCCTTGATGAAGGTGAATATCATCCCTCCGCCAATCACCAGGTTATCTACCTTGTCCATCAGGTGGTTGATGATCTCAATCTTGCCCGAAACCTTAGCTCCGCCAAGAATGGCAGTGAACGGCCGGGGTGTATCTTTTAAAATCTTGTTGATATTGAGGATCTCATTGCTCATGACATACCCAAAGAGCTTTGCATCGGGAAAAAATTTAGCAATAACAGCGGTTGAGGCGTGTGCACGGTGAGCGGTGCCAAACGCATCGTTCACATAAACATCTCCCAGGTCGGCCAGCTGACGGGCAAAGCCTTCATCACCCTTCTCTTCTTCCTTGTAAAAACGAAGGTTTTCAAGCAACAATACCTCCCCCGGCTGCAAGCCGGCAGCCAGCTCCACGGCGGAGATGCCGATGCAGTCGTCAGCAAACTTTACTGGCCGGCCCAGCTTCTCCGAAAGATAAGGAAGAATATGCTTCAGGGAAAACTTCTTTTCCGCACCACTCTTTGGCCGGCCCAAATGTGACATCAGGATCACGGATCCGCCATCGTTCAGGATCTTGTTGATTGTAGGGATTGTGGCATCGATCCTTGAAGCATCTGTTATCTGGAAAGAGGCATCCAGGGGAACATTAAAATCAACCCGGATCAACGCACGCTTATTCTTGAAGTTGAACTCATCTACAGTTCGCATAACTCGTATTTTTTGTGACCGTAGCAAAATTAAAATTTTTACATGGCATTTAGCTTACTCTTGTTAATTTTACACGGAAAAGCTAAATTCACATGGAGAACCTGAATCTTACATTCATCCAAACTGCACTCTATTGGGAAGAGCGACAGAAGAACCTTGACCACTTCAGGAAGTTGATTGATGGCATCCATGAACAGACAGATCTGATCATGCTTCCCGAGATGTTCAATACCGGGTTCTCCATTAATCCGGAGTTTTGTGCTGAACCCATGGATGGGCCGTCAATGCATTTCCTGCGAGAAATGGCTGAATTAAAACAGGCAGCTGTTACAGCAACACTTCTGGTGATTGACAAAGGTGAATATGTAAACCGCCTGGTATTTTTCTATCCCGACGGAACGTTTCTCACATACGACAAACGGCATCTTTTTCGTTTAAGTGATGAAGCAAAAATGTTCAAGGGTGGAGATAGGCGTGTGGTTATTCCTTTCAAGGGATGGAAACTGATGCCGATGATCTGTTACGATCTCCGGTTTCCGGTATGGAGCAAAAACAGGATGACGCCGGAAGGGTTTGAATATGACCTGCTTTTCTACCTGGCGAACTGGCCCATCGTGCGTTCCCATGCCTGGAAGGCTTTGCTGCTCGCACGGGCAATTGAAAATCTCGCCTTTGTGGCCGGGATAAACAGGGTTGGAGAGGATGGCAACGGGATGCAACACACAGGTGATTCGATGGTGGTGGACCCAAAAGGGAATATACTCTTCCAGGCAGATGCCGGCGAAGAGATCATTCACTCCCTCACCCTGAATTATGAAGATATGAGGATTTTCCGCGATTCATTTGCTTTCGGACTCGACTGGGACTCCTTCACAATACATTAATAACGATCTCCATGACCGATATTTCGGTTGTCATCATTGCCTTCAACGAAGAGCGAAACATTAGCCGCTGCATAGATTCTGTAAAAGAACTGGCGTCGGAGATCCTGGTGGTTGATTCGCTGTCGACCGACCGTACCGCTGAGATTTGCCGCAACCTCGGCTGCAGGGTAATATCCCGCGAGTTTGATGGATATGGTACACAAAAACAGTTTGCTGTTGATCAGGCATCACACAACTGGATCTTATCCATTGATGCTGATGAGGTGGTAACGCCAGATTTACTGGATGAGATCAAAAGTCTCTTTGCCAGGCCGTCGATTCATGAGGCGGGATTCGAAATCTGTTTCTCCCTGGTCTACCTCGGGAGAAAGTTAAAATATGGCGGGGCTGGAAGTGATTATCACATAAGGTTATTTAACCGAACCCTTGGAGGGTTTACAAAGGTGAAGGTTCATGAGGGTATTAAAGTCACAGGAAAGGTAGCCCGTTTGCGCGGAGAGGTGCTTCACTACTCTTACAGGGATCTTGCTCACCACCTCGAAAAGATCAACTATTACACCACCAGGGCTGCAGAGAGTTATGTGCAAAGAGGAAAACATTTCCCAAAAATCTGGGTGATCCTGAAGTTCCCGATAAGCTTTCTTCAGTTCTATTGCTGCAAGGCAGGATTTTTGGACGGCTATCCCGGTTTCATGTGGTCCTTTCTGGGGGCTTTTTATGCCTCTCTTAAGATTGCTAAATCCATTGAAATGCAGGAGGAGAGAAGGTGAGTATCTTTTCACACAGCGGATTACCGATCCTGATGTACCATAAAGTGGCAGATAGTGGGCCCGATGGCCTGACTGTTACTACTGATATGCTTGAACTTGAGCTGGCTTTCCTGTCGGAAAAAGGGTATAAAACCATTTCATTTCTGGACTTGAAAGAGTCTATAGAAACCGGAAAGGCACTTCCGAAACGTCCGGTTATCATCACCTTTGATGACGCCTACATGAATTTTCGCACACATGCTCTGCCAGTTCTGAGGAAGCTGCAACTGAAGGCAACCCTCTTTGTTCCTGTGGCTTTTATGGGGAAGACCAACATATGGGACCACGGCGCTGAAAAGATTCTATCCGTTGAGGAATTGAAACGGATTGAGGATGATGGTTCCATAGAAATCGGGATCCATTCATTCCTGCATAGGAGTTACTCCGAAATGGCTCCTGAAGATATGAAAGAGGATCTGGAAAACTGCTTCAGCACGATGGAGTTTCATCATATCAGAATAAGCCGGGTGCTGGCCTATCCCTATGGAGGTTATCCCAAAAAGGACCCGGAGCTGAAGGGTCTGATGAAAGAGGTTTTCAGGGAGATGCAGCTATGGTTTGCCGTAAGGATCGGCAACCGCATCAATCCCCTGCCATTGAAAGACAAGTATGAGATTAAACGGATCGACATCAAGGGAACAGACTCATTCGGTGCATTCAGAACGAAACTCGCTCACGGAAGAAAAAATCCATTTGCCTGATTATGACATTTGAACGGGGATACCAGATTTTTGTCAGGACCGCCTACATCGTTGGGATAGCAATCATCATTGTATTTCTCCCCTTCTCCAAATACATCCTCAGCATTGGCATGTGGACAGTTACCGGCGCCTGGATTCTCGAACGCGTTAACCTGACGAAATTTCTGGGTTTTTTCGAGAAAGGATCCCTCTTCCGGAAAATCACCCTGGTATTCCCTTATACATTAATGCTCTGGTTTGAAAGCATCGGGAGAGGATTTAAACTCTTTTACCGGAACAAACCCGCCATGATCCTTGCTTCTGTCTACCTGTTGCATATCCTCGGACTCTTCGTTACCTCAGATTTTGGTTATGCCATCAAGGATCTGAGGACCAAAGCTCCGATGCTGATCCTCCCTCTCTATTTTGCTACATCCAAAGCCTTTGGACAAAGTGATTTTTACCGCTTTCTGATGATTTTCGTATTGAATCTGGTAGTCGTAACGCTGGCAAATACATGGAAACTCTTCAACTTTGACTTCATTGATATCCGCGACATATCAGGACATATCTCCCATATCATCCTGGGACTGATGATCAGTATGGCTCTTTTTATTGCGGGATATTTCCTGATTCGTAAAAAACGGATGCCAATATGGATAAAATCTTCAGCATTCGTTGTGATTATATGGTTTCTAATCTACCTGGTTATCTCCAGGTCCTTCACCGGCCTGAGTGTCTTTGTGATCACCCTTCTCATCCTTCTCATCATCTACACATTCCGGAGCCGAAGTCTCTGGCTGAAAGCCGGCTGCATATTATCTATCGTAATCCTGGTGGGTAGTGGTTCGCTTTATATAAAATCAGTGGTACTGGATTATTATAGGGTTGAGTCTGTGGATTTTAGTACGCTTGAAGCGATTTCTCCAAAAGGTAATCCTTATGTTCATAACCTAGCGAACAAGCAAACGGAAAACGGACATTATCTATGGATTTACATCCAGTGGGATGAGCTTCGTGAGGAATGGAGCAAACGATCCAAAATTCATTTCGATAGCACTGATCTGAAAGGTCAGCAGGTGAAATTCACGCTCATCCGTTACCTCTCATCCAAAGGGTGCAGGAAGGATGCAGGAGGGATTGAACAACTTACCGGGAAGGATATTGAAGCGATCGAACGGGGTACAGCCGATGTGGTAAATCTCAACAGGCTGAGCCTGAAGGGAAGAATCTATGAATTGCTGATGGGATATGAGTCTTACCTCGAAACAGGTGATCCCACCGGCTCCTCGCTGATGCAACGACTTGAATTCTGGAAAGCCAGTTGGGGGATCATTTCTGAATTCTGGATTACCGGCGTTGGCACAGGAGACATGAACCATGCGTTTATGGAGCAATATGAAAAGATGAATACGAAACTGGCAACCGAACAATGGTGGCGATCCCATAACCAGTATCTATCTATCCTTATCGGTTTCGGGATCATCGGCCTGATCTGGTTTCTCTTTTCACTGATCTATCCTGCCTGGATAAAAAGAGGATTCGGAGACTATTTCTTCCTCACCTTTTTCATCATCGCGATGTTATCAATGCTCACCGAAGACACACTGGAATCACAGGCCGGGGTAAGTTTTTTCTACTTCTTCTTTACTTTTTTTCTATTCGGAAGAAGGGAACAGGATCCTCTCTAATAAAAGCTGATCCCGATCTTAAAACCAAGAAAATTCAGGGGGACTTTATAATCAACATGTTGGATTATTGTCGTGTCGGATGTGGACACTGTGTTTTTATACGCCGAATTGATCGACTGGTACTTGTAGAATACCTCATAATAAAAGCGCAGTCGTTTTGTTACATTCATCTTATAACCAATTCCCAACTGGAACATCAGTCCTCCGGTACCTTCCTGAACAAAAGAAGTGCTGTAGCGGGTACCTATCCCGGTCCCCAGACTTACCTGGCCATAAAAGGTTTTATCCCTTGGTTTAAGATCATAGAACAGTTGTCCGAATACCGGAAAGAAGAGGCCATCCCGCCAGGGTTCCACACCCACACCCACTCCCAAACCAATCCGCCCATGGTAGGCAATCCCGTTAATGGTTTGAAAGGCAACAACAATTTCATTGTTTTTATTCGTGTATTGCACTCCGTTCAGGATATCTGTTTTAAAACTACCCACTCCGAATGAAACTCCTGCTTCTGTGCGGTTGAAGTAATTGAATGTCCTTGATTTTCGGCTTCTTTCCTGCGGGATTGCAATGGTCGCAACCGTTAACAATAACAGGATAATTGTGATTTTTTTCATGGCAGAAAGGTTTGGATAAAGATACAATAAATTATCGCGAAGCATTACACATCATTGCACAACATTGCAGAGATATAGACAAATTGTTGTGAAAGATCGATGAACGTGACTTGAAATTAATGCTTACCTTGCATTGACTTTATTTAGAAGATATTGTATGGAAAAGTCTCCGCAAATTCCCGCCAACCGATGGATGATTGTTGTGAATCCCAATGCAGGCGTTAAAAAAGGAGCCAAAGAGTGGCCAAAGATACTGGAAATCATCAAACGTGAAGGGATAGATCATCAGTTTGAGCTTACGAAGCACAAGGATCATGCAATCCATCTGACCCGGAAAGCGATTGAGGCAGGATTCCGTTCCATCGCAGTGGTGGGAGGCGACGGGACCCTCAATGAAGTGCTCAATGGGATCTTACTTCAGCAGGCATGCCCGGTTTCAGAGATCACTATGGGGATGATCCCTGTTGGCACCGGCAACGACTGGTGCAGGATGTTCAACGTCCCGTTTGATTTCGAAGGTGCCGTGCAACTTCTCAAAGAGAGGCAAACGTTCGTTCAGGACATCGGGAAGGTTACTTACCATAAAAAGGAAGAATCCCTTGAACGCTACTTCATGAATGTTGCAGGTATGGGATATGATGCGCTTGTAGCAAAAAAAACCAATCTGTTCAAGGAAAAAGGTCACGGCGGACCACTCACTTACCTGTGGTTTATCTTTGCAAGTTTGTTTCAATACAAATTCCTGGATGCCGTGATCGAAGTGGACGGCGAATCGGTTTTCAAAGGAGAGATCTTTTCGATGAATGTCGGCATCTGTAAATACAACGGAGGGGGGATGAAACAGCTTCCATATGCTGTTCCCGATGACGGTTTGCTGGATGTCACCATCATCAAAAAAGCGCCCAAATGGATGGTTATCCGATATACACCTAAGCTCTACGACGGAACCCTTGTCGACCTTCCAATCGTTAAAACCTTCCAGGGCAAGACCATCAGAATCAGGTCAACCCATAAAGTATACCTCGAAACCGACGGAGAATCACTGGGACATACTCCTTTAACCTTTGAATCATTGCCCAGGGTGTTGAGAGTGGTCATTGGTGATGGGGTGATGGGATAATGAGGTGATGGGGTGATGAGGTGATGAAGTGATGGGGTGATGGGGTGAGATGGGGAAGGGTTAACCAACTTTTACTTCCAGTCCCCGCCCTCTTTGATCAGACCGATCAGCTCCTCCACGGCAACCGATTCATCGACATCTTTTTTCACCAGTGTCTGCCCCTTGTAGAGGTTCACTTTCCCTTTTCCGGCACCCACATAGCCATAATGGGCATCGGCCATTTCGCCGGGGCCGTTCACGATGCACCCCATCACGGCAATCTTCAGTCCGGTTAGGTGGCCGGTTCGGGCTTTGATGGTTTGAACCGATTTCTGGATATTGAAGAGAGTTCGGGCACATGTGGGGCAGGAGATGTACTCGGTGCGTGTGATGCGGACGCCTGTTGCCTGGAGAATGCCATAAGCTACCGGGATTTCACATTCGGGATCTTCAGTGATGGAGACCCGTATTGTATCACCAATACCGTCGGCCAGCATGCTGCCGATCCCCACAGCCGATTTCAACCGGCCATCTTCACCGGCACCCGCTTCGGTAACTCCCAGATGCAACGGGTAGTCCATTTTTTCCGCTTTCATCCGCTCAACAAGTAACCGGTTGGAGTGGATCATCACCCGGGTGTTGGAGGCCTTTAGGGAGAGTACCAGGTTCCGGAAGCTGAGGTTTTCGCAGATCCTGGCAAACTCCATGGCCGATTCTACCATCCCCTCCGGCGTATTTCCATATCGTTCCTTGATCCGTTCTGAAAGTGATCCGTGGTTGACACCAATGCGGATAGCCGTACCATTGTCGTTGCAGATCCTGAGAAGAGGAGCCAGCCGGAAGGAAACCTCGTCGAAAAACTGTTGGTCTGATACCGGATACCGTTGCTTCGCTTCGCTCGCAATGACGCTGATACCGGATGCCGGAATCCGGGATACCGGATGCTGGATACCGGATACTTGATTATCAGAACCTGAAACCTGAAACCTGGAACTTGAAACCTTGAACCCTGAACCCGAAACATAATTCCCCGGATTAATCCTCACCTTCTCCACGATCGTAGCTGCTATCTCAGCGATCTTCGGGTTGAAATGAACGTCGGCGATCAGAGGGGTTGTGAATCCGGCTGCCCGGATTCGCTTTTTAATCTCCGGGAGGTTCCTTACGTCCTTCATCCCGGGAACGGAGATCCGTACAAACTCACATCCGGCTTCAATCATCCGGATCGCCTGTGCTACAGTTCCCTCAGTATCCTGGGTATCGGTATTGGTCATCGACTGAACCCGGATAGGATAGGAGCCTCCCATGGGCAGATCGCCAATGTGGATGACACGTGTGGGGAAGCGCTGGAAAAATTTTTCAATCATGACACTTTTCCTATTTTCCTAATTTCTTACTTCGCGACTACTCTACCTCTCTACTTATAAGCCTGTATCCCCGTTATTTCTGCCCCGGTAATCAGCAGATGGATGTCGTGAGTCCCTTCGTAGGTGATCACCGATTCGAGGTTCATCATATGGCGCATCATGGGATAATCATTAGTAATACCCATAGCGCCAAGGATCTGGCGTGTTTCGCGGGCGATATCAAGAGCCATAGCTACGTTATTGCGTTTGGCCATCGAGATCTGAGCAGCGGTCACCTTTCCTTCATTGCGAAGAGTTCCCATGCGCCATGCCAGCAACTGAGCCTTGGTAATTTCAGTAAGGGCTTCAGCCAGTTTTTTCTGCTGGAGCTGAAAACCACCGATAGGACGGTCGAACTGGATCCGTTCGAGAGAATAACGCAATGCGGCATCGTAGCAATCCATAGCAGCTCCTATAGCACCCCAGGCAATCCCAAACCTGGCTGAACTCAGACAACTGAGAGGTCCTTTCAGCCCTTTTACGTTCGGGAGAATGTGGTCTTTCGGAACCTTCACATTGTCAAATACCATCTCGCCGGTAACGGAGGCCCGCAACGACCATTTCCCATGTGTTTCGGGTGCTGTAAATCCTTCCCATCCCTTCTCCACGATAAATCCCCTGATAATACCCTCTTCATCCTTGGCCCATACCACACCCACATCGGCGATACTGGAGTTGGTGATCCACATCTTGGAACCGTTTAACAAATAATGGTCGCCCATATCCTTCACATGGGTTTTCATATTTCCCGGATCGGAGCCGTGATTGGGTTCGGTTAGGCCAAAACATCCGATAAGATCGCCGGAAGCGAGCCTGGGCAGGTATTTTTTCTTCTGCTCCTCTGTCCCGTAAGAGTAAATTGGGAACATAACCAGGGAGGATTGTACTGAGGCCATAGATCGTACCCCGGAGTCTCCCCGCTCCAGTTCCTGCATGATCAACCCGTATGAAATATAGTCAAGACCGGGCCCACCATATTCCTCCGGAATAAAGGGACCGAACGCACCAATCTGTCCCAGCTCCTTAACCAGAGATAACGGAAACTGAGCTTTTTCAAAATTCTCTTCGATCGTAGGTTTCACAAATCGATTCACCCAGTCGCGTACTGCGTTACGAACTATTTTGTGTTCGTCGGTTAGCAAATCATCAACCAGGTAGTGATCGGGAGCCGTATATTGAATTGTTTCAGTCATAGGAAGGGGATTTAATGTATCGCAAAATTAGTGAAATCAACCTTAAAATAGAGGATACATCTAATAAGCAACTTTTAAAAGCAAATATTGTCTATATTTAGCAACCGTTTGAGATAGTAACCAACTAATACGTTCAACATGAAAACTTTTTTACGCTTCATTGGCCTTGGATTTGCAACCCTTCTTTTTCCTGGCCTGATCATTGCGCAGCATTTTGTACCCGTCGAACCATTGGATAAAAATGCTATCCTGGAAGAGTTCACCGGTGTGAATTGCCCCAACTGTCCCGCCGGGCATCAGGTGATGGCTCAGATTCTGGCCGACAACCCTGGCAGAGCATTCTGCGTGGCCTATCATCCATTCAATTCCAGTTATACAACCCCCACTGCTGGTGATCCTGATTTCCGGCGTCACTATCCTGATAGCTTATACATGACACCCTATTGTGGAACCAGCCGGTTTATGCCAAGTTCTTTCATTCAGCGTCGCTTGTGGTCTCCCCCCGAAAGAATTATGAGCCGCACTGTTTGGGCTATCCATACCAATACAATCTTGACCGAACCCTCCCCGATGAATGTTGGGATGGCTACCAATTTTGATCCGGTATCAGAGATTCTGACGATCGTTGTAGATATTTATTACACCGAGGATTTTCCGGGGGAACACAACCTGATGGTCACCCTGGCAGAAAATAATCTTGTATCTCACCAATCGGGAGGGACCTATCCTTATACACATAAGCATACATTCCGTGAGGCCTTTGTTGGCCAATGGGGTGATCCGATTGTCACAGATGCCATGGCCGGTACTTTCTACAGACGAACTTTTACCTACGATTATTCAGCTACCGATTACATCATGGAGAATTGTGAACTTCTCGCTTTTGTGCTTGACAACGCCTCCACAGAGATTATTACAGGCATTGGTTGCCATGCCGGCGATACGACCTATATCACTCCTGACATCACTATAAATGCTGATACTCTCTTTTATGAAAATACTCAGCAATGCCTTGATGGACAAATCGTTACCCTTGCAAACAACACGGCAATGGATCTGGACCTCCTTTTTGTTCAACAAGAGTCGGCATCCGGGGCTCCATTCATGTGGCTGGTAGATCCCTGGCCATTTACTGGATTTCCACATACACTTGCTCCGGGCGAATCTGTAGATCTCAAGGTGGAGATTCCGCTACCCACCGATGCCATGGTAGATTTCCTGTATGATAACCTGATGGTGGTCAGTGAAATAGATACCCAGTATGTGACGATCGCTGTCAATGAAGGTCTTTATTCCGGCATCGGGGATCCCTTATCGGATAACAAAAGTACCCTCTCCATGAACTACCCCAACCCGTTTGTCTCTTCCACCCACATTGATTACACGATCGCTCAACCCACTACGGTGCTGATCGAGGTGTTCACTATCAGTGGCAAGAAGATAGAAACACTCGTAAATACTCAACTTCCGGCAGGTACCTATCAAACTGTCTGGGATGGTACGAACGACAGCGGAGAGGAGCTTCCCGGTGGCATTTATCTTTACAGGATGAAAACAGCAGATGCGATTGTTACGAGGCGCTGTGTGCTGGTGAAATAGTGCCGCTTAAAATTCCTGCAGGATGGAAGGGAGATCTATCTCAATCCCTTTACTCTGGGTTTCCCGGCAATGAAATCTTTCAGATAATAGGGCTCAAAGTAGGCCAGGTTTTCAAACCGGTTTTCGTGAAACCGTTTTTCAGCCAATGGGATAATAAAAATGGACGATGCCTGAAAGTTCTCAAGAAAGAAAGCGTTTGGTTTATCCGACAGGATGTCCCGGCATTTTTCAGCTCCGGTTCCGGCAAACAGGACCCTATGTTCGGAGAGCAGTGCATCGAATGAATTTTCTTCCACTACAACAGCTTCTGTAGGGCGTATCACCTTCAGGCTCTCATCGAACACAGAGCAGTAAACCTCCATCCTTCTGGCATCGATCATCGGACAAAAAAGAGTCTCGGGTTTTGGGTTTTGGGTTTTGGGTTTTGGGTTTTGATCCCTGATGCCAGATCCCTGATTTTCGGATGAATTCTTGAATTCGTAATTGATTCCGGCGGCCATTGCCTCTAATGTCGGAACCGCTATCAGGGGTTTGTCAAGGGCGAAGCAAAGGCCTTTGGCGGCGGCTACCCCGATGCGGAGGCCTGTGTAGGAGCCGGGGCCCATGCCGACTGAAATGGCATCAAGGTCGGCAAACTGCAATGAGGCTTCTCGGAAGAGATCTTCAATAAAAACAGTTAATACGGAGGAGTGGGCATTTGGAGTGGTTGACTCACGGAGAGCGAGAATCTCTCCGTTACGTGCAAGGGCAACGGAACAAACAGGTGTAGCCGTTTCAAGGGCCAGGATAAGAGACATTACTTGCCCGCGCTAAAAAGGTCTTTGCGGTCAACTTTCTTGACCTTATCACCATCTTTCAAGGTTTTGGATACAACAGAGTAGGGGGAAGTAATCACCTCAGCGCTATCGGCCAAACCCGATTCAATCTGGATGTAGGTATTATCCTGGATGCCGGTTTTAACATCATGCTTTTTGGCAATCCCATCTTCAAATACGAAGACGCACTCCTGAATCTCCTCCGTCTTTTTGGTGGTAACCCGCTCAATGTCATTGTCGCCCCGGTGTTCGGTCTCAACGTTTTGTGCATTCAACTTATCCAGGGTATCCTTAGAAACACGCGTTGTAACTGCCTGGATAGGCACGGTAAGGACATCGTAAGCCGTTTCGGTCTGGATCTCCACAGTACACGACATCCCGGGCCTGAAAGGGCTGAAGAAGGGCCTATTGGCGTCAAGAAGATCTTCATACGACTCTTTCAATAAATGGATCTTGACATTGAAGTTTGTCACCTGATCAACACTAACGCCGGTTGTGTTTGCTGACGTTGCGATTTCTGTTACAACTCCTTTGAATTTTCGGTTCAGGTATGCATCAACTTCGATCAAGGCAGTATCGCCAAGAGCCACACGGATGATATCATTCTCATTCACCTCCACCTGGGCCTCCATCTCATTGAGGTTTGCCAGCCGCATAATCTCGGTTCCGCTGGAGAACTGGGAAGCACCGGTAACACGTTCACCTTTCAGCACATTCAGTTTGGAGACGGTCCCTTCGTTCGGGGCAAAAATTGTTGTCCTGGTGAGGTCCTCTTTTGAACGTTTCAATGCAGCTTCCGAACTTTTAACCATAAATTCAGATGCCTTAACATCCTGTTTGGCTGATGTAACTTGCGCCTGAGCCACTTCGAAGTTGGCTTTGGCCTGATCAAAATCGGCCTTTGAGATCACATTTTGCTCGAAAAGTTTTTTCTGACGGTCAAAATTCAGTCGGGCGTTCTCAAATTGAGCCTCCATCTGTACCTGACGGGCGTTGGAATTAGATTCATTGGCTTTCTGGGTGTTCAAAGAAGCCACACTCTGATCGTATTGCGAGATATAAATCTCCGGGTCAATCTTGGCCAGAAGATCCCCTTTCTCGACCTGGTCGCCCTCTTTCACGTAGAGTTCAACCACTTCACCGGAGATATAGGGGGAGATTTTAACATCCCTTTCCGGCTGTATCTTTCCGTTGGAAGAGACAGTTTGAATAATCGTTCGTTTGGCAACCATCTCTGCAGAGACCTTGATCCCCTCATTTTTTCCGCTTTTAACAACGGCCAGAACAACGATCACTGCCAGCACAACGACTGCAGCAATGATGATCAGAAGTTTCTTCTTTGATTTTTTTGAAGTCATGAAATATGTTATTTAGTTTTGACTGATACGGATGGGATTTCCCATGTAGAAGTCAAGTATTGTGGTTTTGAAAATAAAATCGTACTTGGCCTGCAATAACTCAGATTGAGCCCTTGTCAACTCTTTTTTACTATTGTTATAGTCGTAGGAGGTTACCATCCCAACGTCAAACTTCTGCTCCGTATATTTGAATGACTCCTCCTGTGCCTGAACTTGCTGGTTTGACGAATTGTACTTTTGGAGAGAGGCAACGGCATCTGCATAGGCCTGCTCGATCGTTTTTTGTAATGTCCGTTTCTTTTGCTCCAGGTCTAGTTCGGCTATGTTTCGCTGGATTTTTGCCTTTGTAATGGAAGACCTTACCTGCCAGCCATTGAAGATGGGAATGTACAGGTTGAACCCGAGTGAAAAATTATCGTTGTCGTTCCATTGATCGGAAAATGATTTTGTTTTGTAAGTATAAGAAGACTGATACCCAAGAACAGTATCACGGGTAAGCTGCGTGATGCCCATCGGATACTCCTTGATGACCGGTGGGATAGACGGATCCACTTGCTGGGCAGCGCCAGAATAACCGGTGGCATAAGAGCCGCCAAATGTCAGACTGGGCGATTGTCCCCCACGGGCAATCGACAATCCCTTGATGGCACTTTCAACACGAAGTTCTGCGCCTTTAATCTCAGGCCGGGTAGTTAGCGCATGTCCGTAAATCGTTTCAGCGGTAATCAACTCTTTTGGGGGTGCAACCTCTTTGAGAATGGGTTTCTCAATATCAAAATCGCTGGAAATAGTAAGATCAATCAACTGCTGAAGGGAGAGGTATGAGATATTCAGACGGTTACGGGCTTCAATGATATTGAGCTCTTCAGTGGATGCCTGTGCCTGAATATTAAGAAGGTCTCCCTGGGCAGCAGCTCCGGCTTCGACCATCTTTCTGATCCGTTCAACCTGCTCGGTAGTAATGGTCATCTGACTTTCAGCTACATCGAGAATCTCCTTGTTGAAGAGAATATCCAGGTAATATGCGGCAACTGCCAGCGAGATGTCATTTTTGAGAACGTCAAGGTCATACCTGCTGGCTAAAAGTTCAATCTGGTTGAGCTTCAACGTATTGAACTTCTGCAAACCATTGAAGATAGTGACGTTCGTTGAAAAGCTGAAATTGTTGGATCTGACAGTGCTGGTAGCAAATGTATTCGTATACTGATCGATGGTTTGTCCGGTATTCCAGATGTTGGATGCACCGAAATTAATATTCGGCAGCATGCTCAGGCCACTCTGCAGTAAAGAAGCCCGGTTCGATTCTACAGCCTGGATCTGTTTTTGAATGTCAAGGTTGTTTTCGAGGGCATATTCAACACAATCTTCAAGTGTCCAAACATTCTGAGAAAAAGAAGAGAAAGAGAAAAATAAAACAAGAATCAGGGCATGGATGAGACTGCCCTTTGAGAGTGATTTAAATCGAAACATGACATCTTCGTTTAAGGGTTCAAATTTACGTAATTTTAATAAATCCGCAAGGACTGAAAAACTTAGACGTCTGGCACACTCAAATGTTACAAACTGAGAAATCTGGATTTTATTTTCCTCTGGCCATATTTTCCTATCTTTGCAGCTCATAAACGAAATTGAAATCATGAAATATCCAACAAACGCCGTTTATACCAACCGTGAATGATAATCATGGATATTCCATCTGACTATTAAAATCAAAATTATTTACTGATGAAAAAGTTGGTTATATTATTGTCCGGACTCCTTTTTTTTGCCTCCATCATCATCCTGCCTTCATGCAATTCAGAGGAGGTCACTGTTGGGATTCTTGTCGTTAAGGTTATTGATGCCGATGGTAACCCGCTTGCTAACGAACTGCTCATGCTTGCATCCAGTTACGAAAATCTGAAAGCTGCGAATTATACAGGCAGTAAGTGGACGGATCAGGACGGCGAAGTGCTCTTTATGGACCTTACCCCAGGGTACTACTGGTACGATACCGAACACTGGGAAGACTGGGGCGCTGTGCAGACATACGCCGGGATTGAGATTTTTGTCACGTTACAGGTGAATACGCCACAGCCTTAAACCCCATCAATATTACATATGAACATATATTCATGAAACTTGATTTTCATATTTCATGAATTGTTCGTAAACTTGCAGCCCGAAAATCAGCATGTTTATAGCATTTATGGTTCAAATACAGCACATCAGGCTACTCACTTTTTTTCTCATCCTGTTTCTGACTCTGCAGATTCCTTCGACTCTGCAGGCAAATGCTTCTGAGAAATCGCATGCTTCAAAGGAAACAGTTACTGATACTACCTTTGCGTACGATGAGGATATCATTGTTGAGCAGGAATTTAATGCTGGCACCATGATCATGGAGCATGTTGTGGATAACCACGAATGGCATATTGCCACTCTCGGACATATCCATGTCACAATTCCTCTGCCTGTTATTTTGTATTATGACGGGGGGATTTATGCTTTTTGGTCATCCAGGTTTCATAATCCCACGCACTCGTACAAGGGGTTTGTTCTCGAGCATGGAAAGATTGTCACTGAGATTGAATCTGATAAGACCATCTTTGATTTTTCGATAACAAAAACTGTATTTGCTCTGCTTATCAGTTGTTTCCTGATGTTGTGGATTTTCATTTCTGTTGCCAACCGGTACAAACGGAATCCCAAGTCGGCGCCTAAAGGAATGCAATCACTGCTCGAACCCCTGATTATTTTCATTCGCGACGACATCGCCAAAAGTTCCATCGGGGAGAAGAAATACGAGAAGTTCATGCCTTTTCTTCTTACCATTTTCTTCTTCATCTTTCTGAACAACGTAATGGGGATAATCCCTATTTTCCCGGGTGGTGCCAATGTGACCGGAAATATTACCATCACAATGGTTTTGGCAGTATTTACTTTTGTACTGACTACGATCAATGGGAACAAGCACTATTGGGTTGACATCATCAATACTCCCGGGGTTCCCTGGTGGCTGAAGATCCCTCTTCCCCTGATGCCGGTTGTTGAGATCGTCGGAATTATTACCAAACCCTTTGTATTGATGGTGCGACTCTTTGCCAACATCACGGCCGGACACATTATCGTGCTTGGATTTGTCAGCCTGGTCTTTATCTTCGGATCGATCAGCGTTGCGCTTGGTTACGGAGTTTCGATCGTTTCCGTAGCATTTATCGTATTTATGGATCTTCTGGAACTGCTTGTCGCATTCATCCAGGCTTATGTATTTACACTGTTGTCGGCCCTCTATTTCGGTCTGGCAACGATTGAACCTGAACATTAACCCTATGTTGAGGCGGGGCATGCCGCGCCTCAACGTGATTTGAACCTTAAATAAACACTGTACTATGGATTTATTAACAATTTTCTTACAACTGGTCGGAGATTTTCAGGCCATCGCCCGCCTGGGAGCAGGTATTGGAGCAGGGATTGCAGTTGTAGGTGCGGGTATCGGTATTGGTAATATCGGTAAGAGCGCCCTCGAGTCAATCGCCCGTCAACCGGAAGCTGTTGGTGACATTCGTTCAAACATGATCATCGCAGCGGCTCTCGTGGAAGGGGTAGCGTTTTTCGCTATTGTGGTTTGTCTGCTGATTCTTTTCATCTAACAGGCAACCGGTTCCTGATGGCTTAACGGTTGGTTGAGTCATCAGGATTTTTACGGAATTTAATTTGAACAAGATATGGAACTGATAACCCCCGGATTGGGCTTGATTGTATGGATGACTTTGCCGTTTCTGATCCTGCTTCTGCTTCTGAAGAAGTTTGCCTGGAAGCCTATTCTTAAAGCACTGAAGGACCGCGAAACTTCCATCTATGATGCACTCCATGCAGCCGACAGGGCAAAGGAGGAGATGAAGCAACTTCAGTTTAGCAATGAAGAGTTGCTCCATCAGGCCAAGGATGAACGGGATGCCATTTTAAGTGATGCCCGGAAGGTGAGAGATGTCATTATTGAAGAGTCAAAGGCAAAAGCCAAGGAAGAGGCTTCACGGATTATTGCGAGCGCCAAGGAGAGTATTGAAAATGAGAAGATGGCGGCCATGACTGATCTGAAGAACCAGCTTGCAGCGTTGTCGCTCGAATTCGCCACCAAGATTCTGGAACATGAACTCGCTGATGCCAAACAGCAGGAGGCATATGTTAAACAGCAAATGGATAAAATCCATTTTAACTAATCGAGATTACTGATGCGAATATCCCTGGTATCGGAACGGTATGCGAAGGCGCTTTTTGAACTCGCCGTTGAAAAAAAGCAGGAAGATGCAATCTATTCGGATGCTCGTGAACTGGTTTCCGTTTGTCAGGAGAATAAGCTTCTCGTTTTGGTCTTGAAGAGCCCTGTGATTGGTGAACAGAAAAAAGAGAAAATCCTGAAAGATCTTTTCGAAAGCAGGTTTAATGGAATGACCATGAAGTTTCTGCTTATTCTGGTGCGTAAGAACAGGGAGCTTTATATTCCGGAGATCGCCAGAAAACTGATCACTATGTACAAAGAGTACAAAAAGATCCTGTCGGTCACGCTTACAACCGCTATTCCTATGACTGAAGCAATCCGGAACCGGGTTTCTACCATCATGAAAGATTATACGAAATGGCAGGTTGAACTGGTTCAGAAAATTGATCCTAAAATTATCGGAGGGTTTATTCTGAACTGGAATGACATGCAGTACGACGCCAGTATATATTATCAGATTGAGCGGATGCGCAGAGGCTCCGCTAGGATTAACTTGTATAAGAAAGGTTTCTAATTATGGCAGAAATAAAACCAGCCGAAGTATCTGCAATTTTACGAAAAGAGTTGGCCGGCTATCATAATGTTGCCGAACTTGAAGAGATTGGCACTGTTTTGACTGTGGGTGACGGGATCGCCCGCATCTATGGTTTAACCAATGCCGAATCAGGAGAGTTGGTTGAGTTTGAGAAAAATGGCATCAGGGCCATCGTACTCAACCTGGAAGAGGATAATGTGGGTGTTGTCTTGCTTGGGGAGGCTTATGATATCAAGGAGGGTGACACCGTTAAGCGAACGCGCAGGATTGCCTCTGTTGAGGTTGGCGACGGACTTCTTGGCCGGGTCATTAATACACTTGGTGAGCCGATTGACGGAAAAGGAAAAATTGAAGGCGAGCGCTATGAAATGCCATTGGAACGGAAAGCCCCAGGAGTAATTTACCGGCAGCCCGTAAACCAGCCACTTCAAACAGGGATAAAGGCTATTGATGCCATGATCCCGATTGGAAGAGGGCAGCGGGAGTTGATTATCGGAGACAGGCAAACCGGAAAAACTGCGATCGCCATTGATGCAATCATCAACCAACGTGAGAATTTTCTTAAAGGGGAACCTGTTTATTGCATTTATGTTGCTATTGGACAAAAGGGATCCACCGTAGCCAATATTCAAAAGACCCTGGAGGAAAGTGGGGCGATGGAATACACTGTTATCGTAACCGCTACCGCATCAGATCCTGCCGCCATGCAGTTTTACGCACCTTTTACCGGTGCTGCCATCGGAGAGTTTTTCCGGGATACCGGACGCCCGTCGCTGGTAATCTACGATGACCTTTCCAAACAAGCCGTCGCATACCGCGAAGTTTCGCTCTTGCTCCGCCGGCCTCCGGGAAGGGAAGCCTACCCCGGCGATGTATTTTACCTGCACTCCCGATTGCTGGAACGCGCTGCAAGGATTATCTCGTCGGATGTCATCGCTCAGAAAATGAATGACCTCCCCGAATCGATCAAACATATGGTTAAAGGAGGTGGTTCACTTACCGCCCTGCCTATTATTGAAACCCAGGCAGGTGACGTCTCTGCATACATTCCAACCAACGTGATCTCGATCACCGACGGGCAGATCTTCCTGGAAACCGGATTATTCAATTCTGGCATCAGGCCTGCTATTAACGTCGGGATTTCCGTTTCCCGTGTTGGAGGAAATGCACAGATCAAATCTATGAAAAAAGTTGCCGGTACATTGAAGCTGGCACAAGCTGAATACCGGGAACTCGAAGCCTTCTCTAAGTTCGGGTCCGACCTGGATGCCTCTACCAAGGCAGTGTTGGACAAAGGAGCCAGGAACGTTCAGATCCTGAAACAGGCACAGTACTCTCCAATGCCGGTGGAACAGCAGATAGCGATCATCTTTTGCGGAACAAGAGGATTGCTGAGGAATGTACCTGTCAGAAGTGTGATGGATTTTGAAGTGGAATACCTGTTGTTCATGCAAACCCATCACAAAGCGGTACTTGAACATCTTCACGAAGGAAAATTGCTTGATGAGGATGAAAAAGCAATGGAGAAAGCCGCAGCAGATATTTCCAGGAAATACGAAGGAAAAAGGTAGGACGAAGGAAGAAGGAAGATGTAAGGACGAGACATGCCTCGTCCATCGAAAATACGTTAGATGGCTGGATTAAAAGAGGTACGGATCAGGATTGCATCAGTTAAATCGACTGAACAGATCACCAGTGCCATGAAAATGGTTGCTGCTTCAAAACTCAGGAGGGCCCAGAATGCCATACTGAAGCTGCGGCCCTATGCTGCCAAGTTGAGGGAGATCATGCAAAACCTGAGTTCCAGTGCCGACGATTCTGATGAAAGCAACTACACCGAAGTACGGAAACCAACTAAAATACTCCTGGTTGTTCTGACTTCCAACCGGGGATTGTGCGGAGGCTTTAACTCCAATATCATCAAACTGGCGGTTGACAGGATCCACAATACCTACGAAATACAGAACAGGAACCACGATGTGGACCTGATCACTATCGGAAGAAAGGGTACTGAATTCTTCCGGAAGCGACAATATAACGTAATTGAATCGTGGGACGATATTTTCGATTCCCTCACCTTTGAAGAAGTTGCCCATAAGGCGACGCTGTTGATGAATCTCTTTACCGATAAAAAATACGACAGGATTGAACTGATCTATAATCAATTCAAGAATGCAGCGGTACAAAGGCAAATAATCGAGCAATACCTGCCATTGGTTCCGGAAAAACCTCAGGAAAAACTACGGTTGCAGGTTGACCTTAAGAAAGAGGTAGCCGACTACATCTTTGAGCCCGACAAAGAGACTATCCTGCATGAACTTATCCCAAAAAGTCTTAGGATCCAGCTTTTCAAAGCACTCCTTGATTCTTACGCTTCTGAAATGGGCGCCAGGATGACAGCCATGCATCAGGCGACAGAAAATGCCCGTCAGTTGCTGAAGGACCTCAGGATCTCATACAACAAAGCCCGTCAGAATCAGATTACCCGCGAGATCATCGAGATCGTATCAGGGGCTGAGGCGTTGAAAGGATAACCGATCTGCGATACGCGATCCGTGATTCGCGCTATCTGTCACAGTATCTTATTCCACCAATCCAATTTCCCTTTTCGCATATCGCGTATCCCGTATCCCATATCCAGAATTTTTCCGATCTTTGTACAACGAACACTAAATTCCTGAAAGATGGTAAACAAGAATGTTGAAAAAGCCCTGAACGAACAGATCAAGAAAGAGGAGCACTCATCGCGGATTTATCTGGCCATGGCTTCATGGTGCGAACGGAACGGCTACCCGGGCGCTTCTGATTTCCTTTATGCTCAAACCGAGGAGGAGAGGCTCCACATGCTCAAACTTGTGCATTACCTCAACGATCGCGGAGGAAACACCATTGTGGGAAAGCTGGATGCTCCTGTTGCCAAGTACAAGTCGCTGCTTGATGTATTTCAGGAGGTTCTTCATCACGAAGAGTACATCTCGGCCTCCATCAATGAGCTCTATGCCGTTTGTGTGAAGGAGAAGGATTTTACCACAGCCAACTACCTGCAGTGGTATATCAGTGAGCAGATTGAAGAGGAGAGTACCGCCCGCAGCATCCTCGATCAGATCAACCTCGCCGGAGCAGAAAAAGGGGGTCTTTTTATGGTGGACAAGGAGTTGGCCCGTTTGGCAACCCTGAAAAAGGCACAGGTAGTTAAGTAATCAGCTTCAACAGCCTGTTGTACCAGTTTCTTCCGTATTTCCGGATCAGCGCATCCTGCAGAAAAAGATAGAGGGGGATCTTTTCCCGGTGCCCTTTCTCCAGCGCCTTATCGCAGATATACCATTTATGGTAGTTGACGGAATCCCCTTTCCCCATTTGTGAAATCCTGACCGGATAAAGATGGCAGGAGAGCGGTTTTGGAAAAGGGATCTTTTTCTGTTGAAATGCCTCTTCGATAGCGCATCTGGCGATACCATTGTCAAAGAAAATGTACGCGCACTCCATCCCTTCGATCAGCGGCGTCACAAACTTTCCTTCAGCATCGTAGTCAAATACGCCTATTTGCTCAATCTCTTCAATACCTCCGGGAGTCATAAATGGTTTGATCTCATCCAGGTAGTCGTCAAGGAGCGAAATCTCCTGCTCGGCAAGCGGGGCTCCGGCATCACCCTCCACGCAGCAGACCCCTTTGCAACTTTGCATGTCACAACAAAAGAAAACCTCTTTTAGATCGTCGGTGATAAGGGCTGGAGGAAGGGAGATCATAATTAGCCAAAACACTGATGTGTCATTGAAGAATATTATTTTCCTAAAATGCGTTCACTTAGATACCGGAGGAATTCTGCTTTTCTTCTTCGCGATACCTCGATGCGGGATCCGTCAGACAAGATGACAGTGCCTCCTTCCCCTTTGATGTAACGCTCGATGTATTTTGAATTCACCAGATGGGAGTGGTGGACCCGGATAAATCCGAGATCTGACAGAATCTCTTCGTATTCTTTCAGGGTTCTCGTGATGAGTAACCGCTCTCCGCCGGCCAGATAAAAAAAAGTGTAATTATCGTCGGCTTCACATTGCAGGATGTCATTCAGGAGAATAAAGCGGAGGCCGTCAAGGGTAGGGACGGAGATTCGTTCAAATCCATTTTTATTCCCGAATAATGTTTGGATTTGTTTTGCGAAAATCTCCGGTGGATTTCGATTCTCCAATTTATGGACTGCATCAACCACTTGAAAAGGATCTATTGGTTTCAGGATATAATCCAGCGCCGAACACTTGATTGCCTGTAATGCGTACTGGTCGTATGCGGTGATAAAAATGACCTGAAATGGGATTTCCTGCAACTGTTCCAACAGGTCGAAACCCGTGCCATCGACAAGTTGAATGTCGAGAAAAACAAGGTCAGGGTGGTGCTCACGGATGACTTTCAGACCAGATTCTACGTTCCATGCCGAGGCAACTACCCGGACCTGCCTACAGGAATCCCGAAGGATATCCTGAAGGACATTCCTGCTTTCCTCTTCGTCATCGATTATAATACTGCGGATCATCTCAGCTAGTTATTTCTATTCTTCCTCAAATGGGATCAGGATCTCAACTTGCGTCCCATCAGGTAAACCATTCTTATCCATCAAATCCACAACGGTAAACCGGCAATCTGCCTTCGTCCTATGGCTTAACGCTTTCAACCGTTCCAGTGTCAGTTGGACGCCAAGGGAAACGTGCCCGGTATTCCTGTCAAGGGTGGAGGCTGGCCTACCGGTTCCGTTATCTGTTACTACACACAAAAGCAATTCGTTATCCTTGCTGATGGCAATGTTGAGCACCCCGCCGTTTGGTTTTTCCCTGAATCCATGCCGGATAGCATTTTCAACAAAAGGCTGGATGAGCATGGGTGGGATATATGTGGATTTGGGTAAGATCCCGGAAGCTACTGTGATGGTGCATGTAAATCTGTCGTCCATACGAAGTTTTTCAAGATCGATGTAAATAGACAGCATGGATATTTCATCTTCCAGAGGGATCATAGATTGTCTTGAATTCTCCAGGATGTTTCGGATCAATCCGGCAAATTTATTGAGATAAGAGATGGCTTTACGTGCATTGTTGCCTGATATGTAGCTTTGGACGGAATTCAGTGAGTTAAAGATGAAATGGGGATTAATTTGTGACCGCAACAATCGTTGCTCGGTCTCAAGATTACGGAATTCAAGAGAAGTCCTAAGGGATTTCTGACGCATTCTGTACAGTAAAAAGGCAAGTCCGGTAAGAACAAGAAGCAGAATTGCTCCCAGAGTAGAAATATAGAAATATGTTCGTTGCTGTTGGATTTCAAGCTCCTGGATGGTATTGTCTCTGGTCAGCAATTCAATCTCCCGTTCTTTAGTTTCAATGTCGTACTTTGTTTGCATTACAGAGACTTTTTCTGCCAGAGACTCGCTGAAGAGAGAGTCCTTTAATGCAATGAGCCGTTCTTGTGTCAGGCAGGCATTCCGGTAGTCTCCTTGCAGGCTATAATAGTCGGCAAGCGCTGTATAAGCCAAACTCAGGTTATTCTTGCTTCCGGTCTCCGTGGCAAGCCGGATCGCCTCCTGAATATATGGCCACGCAGGAACCGGCTTTCCCTGATTCAGGAAAAACCTGGCCAGGTTGATCCGCGCATTGGTGGAACCGGTTTTGTAAGGTATGCTGTCAAACAAGCTCATAGCTTCGTGAAACGAGGCATATGCACGATCGGCCCGGTCTTTGGTTTCATAGTACTTTCCGATATTCACCAGGGTTTCGGCGATCATCTGATGAATATTCAGAGACCGGCGGATAGCTAACGCCTTCTGGAAGTACCAGAGCGCTTCCTCCTGCCTGCCCAGCAGCATCAATGAACTACCCAGGGCATTTGCGGAGCTGGACATCCCGCTGGAATCTCCGACCGACTGCTGCAATTGGAATGCTTCCTTCCCATATTCAACGGATTTCAAGTATTGCTTCATCTTGAAATACACCGTACTGATATTGGTCAGCGCGATGGCAATCTTGCGTTCCAGCTTTTGCTCTCCCAATGTTTGTAATTGCATCAGTGTATCCAGTGAGTTTAAATAATACCCAAGGGATTGTTCGTAATCGCCCAGGTGCATGTAGTCGTACCCCAATGAATTATACGACCTGGCAATCAATATTGGATCCTTCATCTCCTGAGCCACCTCCATGGCCTTAAGATCGTATTCCAATGCTCCTGCTATATTCCCCAGGTAGGCATACCCTGTGGCAATAAAACCCAGCGCATGGTATATTTCCTCTTTCTGACCGTTCCGGTTGGCAAATTCCAGGGCCTGAAGACCGTAATCGATCTTTTTCCGTGGATTGTTCCGCGTATCAATAGCAGCCAGCCGAAGGTATACGGAAGCCTTTTGATCCTCTGTGCCCGTTTCCAAGAGTACCATAAGGCTGTCAACCTCCCGGTTCTGAGCTTGTAAATAACATGAGATCAGGCAAAAAACAAAAAACGATGTGTTGACATTGACCCATTTCATATGAATCAGTTTGGAAACTAAAGTACAAAATAATTGACTACGACACAGTGTCATTCAGATTTTTCCTCTCCGTCGGCTTTGCAATCCCCGCCGGTTACTCGCAAGGGGTTACCATCTACTCATTTCCGGTTGTTCGGTCCATTGCCGGACTGTATCTTTACAGAGTACACAAATCTCACACAAATAATGAAAATAATAGGAATCTGTTTAGTGTTTTTTCTGGGTCCTGTCATCATTCAGTCCCAGAATCCGGGAGATCTGGATCCGGCATTCGGCGAAGGCGGAATTCAGCTGATCAGCTGGGCCAGCCATGGGGCGGATCTGTTTGGAATGGACATTCAGGAGGACGAGAGATTGGTTGCAGCGGGTTACCGGTTAGATTACGGAACGGGGAAACAGGATATTCTTGCGGTCAGGCTGAGCCCTTCCGGACCGCTGGAACCCTTTGGGAACAACATCAATTTCTTCCAGAACAACTTCAATGATCTGGAATTGGCGACAGTGATCAAAGTACTTCCTGACGGGAAAATCCTGATGGCAGGTAGCTACTCCATGGAAGGATACCCCTTCGTCACCCGGTTACTTCAAGACGGAACAGTGGATCCTACATTCGGCGTAATGGGCACTTATGTAACAGAAGCGTTCAGCTTTGTCCCCATTTGTCTGAGCCTTGTCAGTACGACGGAAGGGTACCATATCCTGATGGGAGGATACTCCATGGATTTCATTCCGAGTTTGTTTATGCTGGACCAGGACGCCATCCCAGTGTCCTCCTTCGGGACTGACGGCCGGTTCACCTTTCCCCTCCTTCAGGGAGTATTCCGGGACCTGGCAGTGGATCAACAGGCCGGTGTGCTCTATACCTGTGGATTTGATCCAATGGGCACAGTAGGATTTGCCACCAAGCACGAACTTTCATCAGGCAACCTGATATCCGGTTTCGGGGAGGGAGGCTATATCAAGATCCAGCCGTTTGGGGATGCCCTCTCTTTTGCCTTCCGGGCTTTGGTGTTTTCAAAGGAGCAGGAGCAACTCTGCCTGTTCGGATCCTACCTTCACGTGGCAGGGGACTATGACATGTGTGCCTACCGCATTCAATCCGGTTCCGGAGGGCCCGACCTTACCTTCGGGATCAACGGATGGTCTGTCCTCAGGCAGCCGGTGACTTCTGAATCCCTGTTCGATGCTGTTGGACAGTCCGATGGCAAATATTATTTCGGAGGAGACCAGCAGATCGAATTTATCAATATGTATATGATTGGCCGGATTAACGGTAACGGTTTTCTGGACCCGGAATTCGGAACCAACGGGCTGGTCTTTACTGAAATACACCGCAATAATTACCTGAGAAAGATCGTGTTAAATCCGAATGAAACCCGAATTTTTGCAGGGGGACTTGCAGAGCATGCAATGGCTAAAGAGATGGCGGTTGCCTCCTACTTTACCGGCTATTCCACTGGTATAAAATCCTCTTCCCGGATCGCTTCAGCTACTGTGTTCCCCAATCCTGCATCGGACAGGATTTGGATAGATCTCAACCTACATGACCGTCTCCTTCTCACCATCTCTCTCTGCCTGCCGGATGGAAGAAGGGTGTATCAACTCCCCGCGGCTATGTATACCGGCGGAAGTCATGTCGTGGAGATCCTCTTCCCTGCAACAATGAAATCCAACCTGTACTTTCTCTCCATAGAAAGCCAGGGAGACATCCTGTTAAAGAAAATTATTATTGACCGTTAATACAGACATCATGAAAACACCACTCTTCATCCTTGTATCCCTGTTGATTGGCGGCTATTCAGCGGCTCAGCTACCTGGCCAATTGGATACCGGATATGGCGACGCTGGTATTGTGACTATCGTCTTTCCGGGCAGCTCATGTTCTCTGGGATCGATTGGCGTTCAATCGGGGAACAGGGTCATAGCCAGCGGTAATCTGTATGACATTGCAAGCAGCGAAGACTATCTGATTGCCACACGGCTTCTGGAAGACGGAACATCTGACCTTTTCGGGAACCTGGGTACCTACCAGATCAGTGACATCGGTCCCACACACAAAAATACAGCCACCTGGGTGTTGCCCGACGACAAGATCCTGCTCGCAGGGCATTACGGAGCCTCAGGTCATATGTATGTCATGAGGCTAAACCCCAATGGTATGCCCGATCCGACATTCGCTGTCGACGGAATTTACCGGAATGAATCCCTCACGTTTGCTGTCACTGGCATGGTGGTCGTTCCTGCCGGATCAGGGTATCACATTCTGCTGTCGGGTTTCACTCTGGGAAACAAACCCCGGCTTTTTAAGCTGGATGACACCGGACAGCCCGTCAATGCATTCGGGATAAACGGGATGTATGAGCATCCCCTGATGGACGGAATGTATACTGATCTAAAGGTTGATACTACGGCAGGGGTGATCTATGCCGCCGGAAACGGATCCTTTGAATTGTATGCTTTTGTCACCAAGCATGACCTGGTCACAGGGGCCCTGATCCCTTCCTTCGGGGTGAATGGATCTGCGGTCATGAACCCGTTTGGTGATGCAACAAAGTTCTTCGTCAGGCAGTTGCTCTTTAATCCGGTCGACGAGCAGGTTGTGGCATTCGGATTTTACATTCATACAGCAGGGGACGTGGACATCTGCGCGTTCGCACTTCACACTGTAAACGGGACGTTGGATCCGGGATTCGGTGTCAATGGATGGTCTACCCTCCGGATCCCGGTTTACGACGAGACCATTCAATGCGCCATCGCACAGGCTGACGGAAAGTATTACTTTGGAGGTTGTGCCACCGATGCAAGCGCTGAAATGGATTTCATGCTGGGCCGGTTGAATCCCAACGGATTCCTGGATCTGGATTTTGGCAGTAACGGCATCACCATCACGCAACTGGACATGCATGACGAAATCCTGGATCTTGACTTCAACAGCGAGCAGAGCAGGATATATGCCGGCGGAACCCGACTTGATTTAATGACCCAGGAGATGGTTGTGGCCTCATATCATACAGGGTTTCTGACCCCGGTACCCGGGTGGGATCCGAATGACCTCCATCTCTTCGGCCTCTATCCCAATCCTGCCGGAGAGTCAGTATCCATTCTCCTGCCATCTTTTACAAATTTTCACGGGGACCTGGTGATTAATGATCTGTTCGGAAGGAAATGTCTGAGACGGAAGGTGACAGAAGCTCCAGGCGAGACGATCACACTTGACCTGACAGGTTTGGAAGCAGGGATATACCTGGTATGTTTCGGGAAGGAAAATCAGTCGATATCAAGGAAACTGGTAGTGGCAAAATAGACCTGAACATCCGGATCAGAATTAGGGACATTCCCGCATGCTTGCATTGATCCTCACTTTTCCACGTTTACAAACAGCTCCGGCTGGCCTAACAAAATTTTTATTAACCTTGCAGGCAGATTTTCTGTTGCCATGTACGATGACTATTTTTATTCCTGGGGTAGAGGGGCAAAAAAGAAAGCTGGCCGGAAAGCCGCGAGGCAACCCGGGCAACGGGTGAAATATGGTCAGACCTGGTGGGGAGAACAATGGCTGAATGCCTTGAACCATATCGATTTCGACAACCGGCTGCCACGCGGACGGGCTTACGCAAGCAATGGATCGGTCAGGGATTTTCGGATCCTGAACAACCGGATAGAAGGAGAAGTTCAGGGAAGCAGACGGTATCCATACGATATTTCCATAGAAGTCCCGCTTTTTTCGCAGACACAGAAAGAGAAACTTCTCCTTGCCATCAATAACAACCCGTTTTTAATCTCCCAACTTCTGAACAGGCAACTGCCTCAGGAACTGCACCTGCTGGCGCACGACCAAGAGATCCGGTTGTTCCCATCCTCCTGGAAGGATCTGAAGATGGAATGCTCCTGTCCCGACTGGGCCGTACCCTGCAAACATCTGGCTGCAGTCATCTATTTGCTGGCCAACGAGATTGACGCCAATCCATTTCTGGTTCTTCAGTTGCACGGATTGAACCTGATTGAAGAACTGAAAAACAACGGGCTTGAAGTGGATCAGCATGCCCGGGAGGAGATCCCCGCAGTGGAGAACATGATTGTTCCGGAAGTGCCGGAGGCAGAGTCAGCATCCGGGTTTGGCCTGTCGGAACTTCCCGATTTCTCTAAAATCCCTGAACAAACGGATGCCATCCTTTCGCTTCTCACGCCGAAACCCCTCTTTTTCCCGAAGGACTTTCGTACGATCCTTCATTCGGCGTACAAAAGTCTGGCCGGTTCCATGCACAAACAGGAACCGGAGGCCCTGCCTGAACGGGTGCAATCCTTCATGGAACACATCGACTTTTTTGAGGATACCATGATCCTGCTGGATCTGGATCTGAAGGTAGAGGATGTGGTGTTTACGGCGGAAGATGGAAATGAAGAAAAAGAAGAACGGATCTCATTCAGCGATCTTGTACTGGCTCTTGAACACATGGAACCTGCCCGGTTATCCCGGTGCAGCGATGCCCTGCAGGGAATTGCTCTTCACCGGCAGTTCGCCGTGGCGCTGGCAGCCCGGGGAGCGATAATCCCGCACATGCTGACAAATAAAAACGGGGAGATGATCATTCGTTGGATCCCTGCCATGAACGATGCCGGGCTGCGGGAAATCACCTCTGCCATACAACCATTCGCCAATCCGGGAACCATCTGGATATGGCATCAGGGAAAAAGGAAAAAAGAGCAATATTTTCCGGTCAATCCGGAGGAGAATTCACTGATGCTCACCTCCCTTTTCATCACATTTTATATGGATGCCTATGCTTGTGCCGAGCGGTTTATGGACCGGTATGGGAACCGGATCATCGAACTTTTTTTCCGGAAAAAACCAGCGCTGTTTGACGAACTTTCCGACAAGGAGGTTCCCAACACGATTCAATTATGGCTGAAACGATTGCAGTTAGCCAACAAACAATGGATCCCCATTCTCCGCATTGAGGAACAAAACAACTGGTATTATCTCGATTTTCTCGTCCTTAACCAGGAAACCAGGCTGGAATCACCGGTATCGCTGCATAAATTACTGACCGATGACCACTATGCAGATATCCGGTTTGAGTTGTTGCGTGATTTGTCAGGTCTCTCTGATATTCTCCCCGATATCAGCTTGTACATCCAGTCAAAAGGCAAACAACCGATCCAATTCAACCCCATCGGATTTACGGATGTTTTTATCCGGATACTTCCCATGATTCGCCTACTGGGGATTGAACTGATGATGCCAAAAGAGCTCGAAAAACTGATCTCTCCGAAACCTAGTCTCAGACTATCTCTTACTTCTAAAGAAAAATCGATCTCGTTCCTCAATCTGGATCAACTGCTTGGATTCGAATACCAGGTGGCTCTCGGAGATACCCTGCTTCCGGCCGATGAATTCCGGAAACTGGTTCGCCGGTTATCGGGTATCGTAAAAATCAGGGACCAGTATGTCTTGATCACCGAGAGTGGCCTTCAGAAACTGTTCAATGAACTGGAACGGCCGGCAAAATTAACCTCTACCGAATTACTGAAATCGGCGCTGACGGAAGAGTATCACGGAGCCAAAGTTTTACTGACAACGGAGGTCCGCAAATTGATCTCCAGGCTGGCTCCTACCAACCGGATCGTCTTACCTGAGGCCCTGACGGCTTCGCTGAGACCCTACCAGCTCAAAGGCTACCGGTGGATGGCTCAAAACTCGTCTATTGGCTTCGGGAGCCTGATTGCCGACGACATGGGATTAGGGAAAACGGTTCAGGTGATTGCCACGTTACTGAAGTTCAAAAAAGAGGGCCTGCTGAAGAAAGAACCTGCCCTGGTCGTAGTACCTACCACCTTGCTGACCAATTGGATGAAAGAGATCGGAAAATTCGCCCCTTCGCTGAAAGCCTTCATCTATCACGGCGCCGGAAGAAATCTGGAGACGAAACAGGTGGATCTTGTCATCACCACCTATGGGATGATTCGGAGTGACCGGGAAAAATTTAAGAAAAAGCCGTGGTATGCCGTCGTGATCGATGAGGCCCAGAACATTAAAAACCCGGGAACCGACCAAACTAAATCGGTGAAGAGCCTCAAAGCGGCAGTTCGTATCGCCATGAGCGGAACCCCCGTCGAAAACCGGTTATCGGAGTACTGGAGCATCATGGATTTCGTCAATCCCGGATACCTGGGGCCGGCAAAAGCGTTTGAACAGGAATTTGCCACGCCTATCGGGTTGTATCACGATAAGGAAAAAGCAGAACTGTTCCGGAAAATTACCTCTCCTTTCATCCTGCGAAGGCTGAAAACCGATAAAACCATCATCTCCGACCTTCCGGATAAGATTGAGAATAATCATTATTGTTCGCTGGTAAAAGACCAGGCAGCCCTTTACCAGAATGTACTGGACAGCGCGTTGGAGGAGATTGAGCAGGTGGAGGGCATCCACCGCAGGGGATTGGTACTGAAGATGATCACCGCGCTGAAACAGATTTGCAACCATCCCGAGAACTACACGAAAAAAGGCAAAGCCGATCCTTCCCTCTCCGGAAAATCCCAACTGCTTCTGGAGCTGCTGGATCAAATCCATGATGCCGGCGAAAAAACGCTGATCTTCACCCAATACAAGGAGATGGGAGATATCCTGGTCAGGATGGTTGCCGATCGGTTCGGGGCCTCTCCTCTCTTCCTGCACGGGGGTACTCAGCGGAACCAGCGGGATGCACTGGTGGAGGAGTTTCAGGAGCATCGCAACCGCTGGATCTTCATCCTTTCGCTCAAAGCCGGAGGGACCGGACTGAACCTGACGGCTGCCGGCCATGTGATCCATCACGATCTGTGGTGGAACCCTGCGGTGGAAGCCCAGGCCACCGACCGCGCTTACCGCATCGGTCAGACCAAAAACGTGATGGTCAACCGCCTGCTGGTGCAGGGCACCTTCGAAGAGAAGATCGACGACATGCTGAAGTCCAAAAAAGCCCTCGCCAACCTCACCGTCGCCTCCGGCGAAAACTGGATCGGCGAACTCTCGAACCATGAGTTGAAAGAGATTTTCAGGCTGGGGTGAACTTCTTGATTCCTGCATTCCTGCATTCCTGCATTCCTGCATTGACATTTATCAACCCCCTCTCTGACATTTATCAAAATTATGTGAGTAGATACCACATAATCAATTGAGTAACGATTGAATATATATTATTTAATAGATACTGTTCCTTGGGTAAAAGAGAATATTTCTATATTTGCGCGTGTTTGTTAATCGATTAACGATATGAGTGCTGAAAGTCTGATTCTGTTCTTCATCGTGGGGGCCTTTCTTGTAGGTGTAGCTCTGCTCTTCTCAAGTATTGTACCACCCACCTCAACCAATCCTCAAAAAGCAGAAGCGTATGAATGCGGGATCCCTACAGAGGGTCTAACATGGCTTCAGTTTAACGTGGGGTATTACCTCTTTGCGATCATCTTCCTGATCTTCGATGTGGAGACGGTCTTCATCTACCCCTGGGCGGTGGTGATGAAAACTGCCGGGATTACTGGCTTCATTGAGATCGTCATCTTTTTCTTTGTATTAGGTTTGGGCCTGTTGTACGCCTGGAAGAAAGGAGCGCTGAAATGGGAGTAACGATTAAAAATATGAAGTATTCCGATTTTCAGGACAACGAAACCCTTGAGTTGTTCGAGCAAACCGGAGGAAATGTGATGCTAACCACCATTGATGGCATCATTGATTGGGGGCGATCAAACTCTATCTGGCCACTGACCTTTGCCACGAGTTGCTGTGGGATCGAGATGATGGCAACGGGAGCTTCACGGCACGACTTCGCCCGTTTTGGCATCGAGGTTTATCGCGCCTCTCCCCGTCAGGCAGATGTGATTGTGGTTGCCGGAACGATCGTCAACAAAATGGCACCAGTCCTGAAACGTCTTTATGACCAGATGTCGGATCCCAAGTACGTAATTGCCATGGGCGCATGCGCTGTTTCAGGAGGCCCTTTCTTTTACAACACGTACCATGTGATCCGCGGTGTCGATCATATCATCCCGGTCGATGTCTACATCCCTGGCTGCCCGCCCCGCCCCGAAGCACTCCTCTATGGGGTCATGCAGCTGCAGCGGAAAATCAAACTGGAAACCATCGCAAAGAAACGAGAGACCTGAGGCGTAAGGCGTAAGAAGAGGTAGATCCACGTTATTCACGAAATTCACGCTATTCACGAAGTTCACATATGGAAGCTGAAAAATTAAAAGAAAAAATTCTGGAAATTGTTCCCGAAGGCCAACTGGAGGCGAACAAGCAATTTCCGACATTCCTGATTCCATCGGGGAAGTTCAAATCTCTGGCGGCCAAACTGAAAGAGGATAAAGAGCTTGATTTTGATTACCTCTTTTGCCTGACCGGTGTCGACTGGGGAGCCGAACTGGGTGTTGTCTACCACCTCACATCCACCTCGCTTAACCATTCCGTGGAGTTGAAGGTAAAGACCGAAAATCGGGAAACACCTGAATTTGAGACTGTCGCCGACCTCTGGAAAACAGCTGAGTTTTTTGAACGGGAAGTTTGGGATCTCTATGGAATTCGTTTTACAGGGCATCCCGACATGCGACGGATCTTCCTGGAAGAGGATTGGGTAGGCCATCCGATGCGGAAAGATTACACAGACGAAGTAAACATCGTAGAATTGTAAGTATGAAAGAGATCATTAACCTGCCCGTACACAGTATCGAGGAGGAGGAGTACCATATTAATATGGGCCCCCAGCATCCCTCAACCCATGGTGTGCTCCGGTTGGTCGTCACCTTGCAGGGGGAAACAGTTAAGAAAGTTCAGCCCCATTGCGGATACATCCACCGCGGTATTGAAAAGATGTGCGAGAAGGATACCTACCAGCAGATCATCCACCTCACCGACCGGATGGATTACCTCTCGGCCCACATCAACAACCACGCCGTGTGCCTTCTGGTTGAGAGTGCCCTTGAAGTGGAAGTCCCCGAGCGGGTCAAATATATCCGCACAATTATTGACGAATTGAACCGGATTGCTTCCCACCAGCTCTGGTGGTGCAGCTTCGGCATGGACCTGGGCGGACTCACATGCTTCTTCTACGGACTCCGCGACCGGGAACACATCCTCGATATCTTTGAAGAGTCGTTTGGCTCCCGATTACTGCACAGCTATTATGCACCCGGTGGATTGATGCAGGACATCCATCCCAATTTCCAGAAACGGACCAAAGACTTTATCAAATATTTCCGCAAGAAGATCAGGGATTACGACAACATCCTCACCGGAAATGTGATTTTCGAAAACCGGAGTCAGGGCATAGGTGTAATGTCGAAAGAGGAGGCTATCAACTATGGCGTTAGTGGTCCTTCGGGACGGGCATCAGGGTGGTCATGCGATATCCGAAAGAAATATCCTTATGGCGTATACAACAAGGCGGAGTTCAATGAGATTCTTCGCACCGACGGAGACACGTATGGACGCTACATGGTAAGACTGGATGAGATGCGGGAATCGATGAAGATCATTGAGCAACTCATTGATAACATTCCTGAAGGTGACTACACGGCTAAAATGAAACCGATCATCAAACTACCCGCCGGAGAGTATTACCAACGCGTGGAATCGGCCCGCGGCGAATTGGGTATTTATTGCATCTCCGACGGGAATAAAACGCCGTTACGTATGAAATTCCGCACGCCAAGTTTTGTGAACCTGGGCGTGCTGGATAAGCTCAGCCGCGATATGAAGATTGCCGACCTGGTTGCCATCGGTGCTTCGCTTGACTTAGTAATTCCGGATATTGACAGATAATACCATTCAACATGGCTTTCAACATTTACGACTTTACGTCATTTAACCAGTCGATCGACGAAGCACTCTATGAGTGGCTGCCCCCATTCTGGGCAATGATCGTGGAAATGACTATTATCGGACTGGTCTTTCTGCTCGCCTACGCAGTCGTTGGCCTGCTTCTGGTCTATGCCGAACGAAAGGTTTGCGCCTTCATGCAGAACCGGGTCGGCCCCAACCGGGTGGGACCCTACGGAATTTTCCAGACCATCGCCGACTTCATCAAGCTGTTGATGAAAGAGCTTGTCTATATCAAAGATTCCGACAAAGTGCTCTTTAACTTGGCTCCGTTTATTGTGATTATCGCCTCATTTATGGCTATTGCTGCCATTCCGTTTGCCAAAGGGCTTCACGCAATCGACTTTGATATCGGCATCATGTATGTGGTTGCCGTATCCTCGTTGGGGGTAGTTGGGGTGTTGCTTGCAGGGTGGTCCAGCAACAATAAGTATTCGCTCATTGGAGCGATGCGTAGTGGTGCGCAGATTATCAGTTATGAACTGTCTGTAGGACTCTCGCTTCTCACTATCATTGTACTGGCAGGAACCATGCAGTTCTCCCAGGTTGTTGAGATGCAATCGGGCGGATGGTTTATTTTCAGAGGGCATATCCCGGCCATCATAGCATTTATTGTCTTTCTGATTGCCAGTACGGCAGAAACAAACCGCGGACCTTTCGACCTGGCTGAAGCAGAATCGGAACTTACTGCGGGATTCCATACTGAATATTCAGGGATCAAATTTGCCTTCTTTTTCCTGGCAGAGTACATGAACATGTTCATTGTTGCCTCTATCGCAGCCACAGTTTTTCTGGGTGGATGGATGCCGTTCCACATATCGGGTCTGGAAGGGTTCAACCACGTGATGGACTTTATCCCACCGCTCATCTGGTACGTCGGCAAGACCGCCTTTATCATATGGCTGATGATGTTATTCAAATGGACATTCCCACGGCTACGGATCGACCAACTCCTGAATCTGGAGTGGAAATACCTGCTTCCTATCAACCTGGTCAATATCCTCATCATGGCTTTTATTGTATTAATGGGTTGGCATTTCTAAGATTATGAACAGTATCTATACATACTTCGCAGAGATCTTCCATGGACTCAAATCCCTGCTCATCGGCATGTCGGTGACCGGAAGATACTTTTTCAGTCCCGGGCAAATTGTTACTCAGCAATATCCTGAGAACCGGAAAACACTGAAGATGTTTGACCGATTCAAGGGTGACCTGATGATGCCTCACGACGCAAACAATCAGCATCGTTGCACAGGATGCGGGATCTGTGAAACCAACTGCCCAAACGGCTCCATTGAGGTCATCACCGATCGCATCGAACTCCCCGACGGCAAAAAGAAACGCATCATCGACAAGCACATATACCACCTCGGGATGTGCACCTTTTGCAACCTTTGTGTTAAAACCTGCCCTTCAAACGCCCTGGCCTGGGATCAAACCTTTGAGCATGCAGTATTCGATCGTGCCAAGCTGACGAAGATTTTAAACAAACCCGGATCATCCATTATTAAAGATATAGAATAATGACGAGCAATCAAATCATGTTTCTACTCTTTTCGGCGGTCATTGTGATCTTCTCTATTCTCACAGTGACCAGTAGGAGAATTCTGCGGGCAGCAACCTTTCTGCTGTTCGTACTGGTCTCTACTGCCGGCCTCTATTTTCTGCTGAAATACAACTACCTGGCAGCCATCCAGCTGATTGTATATGCAGGTGGGATTGTTGTACTGATTATTTTTTCGATCCTGCTTACCAGCCATATTGCTGAAAAACTCCCTACTGCCGGTCTCCTGAAAAAGTGGCCTGCAGCCCTGGTGGCGTTGGTTGGGGCAGCTCTGTGCATCACTGTAATCCTGCAGAATAATTTTCCCGGGTCGGTTGGAAATACTGAACTGGTCAACGTAACAGACGTAGGGAACAGCCTCATCAACTACGGCAAGTATGGGTATGCTTTACCTTTTGAGGTAATCAGTATCCTTCTTCTTGCAGCCATGATCGGGGCTATTGTACTGGCAAAAAAACGGAAAGATTAACAGCTAAAGAACAATCATATGTTTGAAGGAGTTCCATTATCCTGGTTTTTAGTCCTGAGCACCATCATGTTTTTTGTGGGGGTGTACGGATTTCTGGTAAGAAAAAACCTGATCACCATGCTGATGTCGATAGAGCTGATACTCAATTCAGTCTGTATCAACTTTGTGGCGTTCAATAAAATCCTTTATCCAGACCACATGGAAGGGATGTTTTTCACCATCTTCATCATTGCCGTGGCTGCCGCCGAAGCCTCCGTGGCAATCGCTATCATCATCAATATCTACCGTCGAATTGTGAACATCGACGTGGAAAAAATGAATGAAATGAAATATTGATTAGAACGTGAGTATCGTGAGTATCGTGAATAACGTGAGTATCGTGAGTATCGTGAATGACGTGAATCATTTAAATCGTAAATCGTAAATCGATAAAGGTATGTTTGACTTTTCGTACACCATCTGGATCGTCCTGATTCCCTTTTTCTCCTTCCTGCTCATCGGATTCCTGGGCCATAAGTTCAAACCAGTTGTTTCTGGGATTGTTGGAAGTGCAGGTCTGTTTACATCATGGGCACTTTCCATCTTCACGGCTTACAAGTATTTCTTCGTGGTTGGAAAAGTTGAGGAGGTTTACCAGCAGATCATAGGGTATAATACGTTGTGGCTCACCTTTTCAGACAAGCTGCACATTGATATGGGGGTCCTCATTGATCCAATCTCGGTGATGATGCTCATTGTTGTCACTACGGTGTCCCTGATGGCACACATCTATTCGACAGGATATATGAAGGGTGAAAAGGGCTTTATGCGGTTCTACTCCTCCCTCTCGCTCTTTACATTTGCCATGCTTGGACTTGTGGTTGCCACGAACATTTTCCAGATGTACATTTTCTGGGAGCTTGTAGGTGTTTCATCGTACCTGTTGATAGGATTCTACTACGAAAGACCTTCAGCGGTAGCTGCATCGAAAAAAGCATTTATCGTAACCCGTTTTGCCGACCTCGGATTCCTGATCGGAATTCTTCTGCTCTCTTACTATACAGGCACATTCGACTTCCTGACCCTCACCAGTCCGGCTGGCCCGGCTATCGCAACTCCTCCGGCAGCCACATTCATGGGGATGTCGGTATTGACATGGGCGATGATCCTGATCTTTATGGGAGGGGCCGGAAAGTCGGCCATGTTCCCTCTTCACATCTGGTTACCAGACGCCATGGAGGGTCCAACACCCGTTTCTGCCCTGATCCATGCCGCTACAATGGTTGTTGCTGGCGTATACCTGGTCGCACGGCTATTCCCAATCTATGTAACAGTACCTGTTGCCTTACAGGTGGTTGCCTGGGTAGGAGCCTTCTCCTCCCTGTTTGCAGCAGTCATTGCCTGTACACAGCACGATATCAAACGGGTACTCGCATATTCAACGATGTCGCAGATTGGCTATATGATGTGTGCCCTGGGAGTTTCAGGAATGGGAGGCCATGAAGGCCTTGGATACATGGCATCCATGTTCCATCTCTTTACGCATGCCTTCTTCAAAGCCCTGCTCTTCCTTTGTGCCGGTGCCATCATTCATGCCGTGCACAGCAATTATATGTACGACAT
>Ga0351873_10005_pt1 | contig 74399 bp, 67 predicted proteins | sample TotcelFGM3001N11_FD_206764 | JGI IMG/M metagenome (GOLD analysis project Ga0351873, IMG submission 206764) | Enriched cells from coal bed in the Powder River Basin, Montana, United States - Total cells FGM rep2 HSBNCT.FGM.300.1.N11 ... | reverse complement strand
GCAAGCCGGTCGTAACTCTCTGCATAAAAGATTCCATTCTCATCAGGAATAAGAGCCGTACCAATCATCCAGCCGGGTTTGTGTGCAATGGTCAGCTCGACAGGCTCTGATTGCATCCCTTCGAAGAAACCCAGAACCCCAAAGGTGTTCAATAACACAAAGGAGGACTCTATTCCGGTCCCGCACATCGGTGAAATACTCCCCCCTTCTGCTTCAGAATCGAATGTATCTTCAACGGTATATTCCAGCCTGGCCACTTTTTTAGGATTACTGATCTTCCAGCGGTCGGTGGAGATCTTTTCTGTTTGCAGTTCCCGGTCCTTTTTGTCGAACGCGTGAAAATCGGTTACGAATCGTCCGAAGTCACTGATACTATAAGTTCCGGGGACGATGCAGGGGATGTTATAAATGTCATTCTTGGCTGAGAGGTTGTTTGCCAGAACGGTAACCTTGAACAGATCAGTTTCAGGTTGTGTGATATCCACCAAATAACGGACCCGTATCTCTTTCTTTTTGTTGCTTTCGGGATTTCCTGCAAGAAAGAACGGTACCATGCATAGAATTAGCAGGAAGGCGTGTTTAAAACGTTTCATCGTGGCTAAATTTTGAAAATAAACTATGAATTACTTGGAAATGCAGACTACCCTGAATCCCAGGTCGTAGGTTTTGCTATCCTCGGTATCTGGGGTAAAAGCTCCTCTGTTAAAACATGTCATAGGCCCCGTGTTCCATGAGCCACCCCGGATTACCCTGTACTTCCCGAAACCCGGGCCCCTTGGGTTGTTACCAGGACTCACCAGGTAGTAGTTTTTATCGTACCAGTCGGCGCACCACTCCCAAACATTGCCGGCCATATCATATAATCCTAAACTATTTGGAGCGAAACTTGCTGCCGGAAGAGTTTTGTCCCTGTGCTCTCCGGGGATGGTGTACGCTTTATTCATTTCATTGGCTTCGCCAACGTTGATCTCTTTCGGATCTGCCATATCTTTCCCATTTCCAAACCTGACCTCTTTGCCTCCCTCCCTGGCAGCATATTCCCATTCAGCTTCAGTAGGAAGCCGGATCTCCAGTCCGGTTTTCTGGGATGCCCACTGGCAGTAAGCTATGGCATCATTCCAATCGACATGTATCACGGGGCGATTCTCCCTTCCCCATCCTTCGTCAGACGGTCTCTCTCTGCCTGTTTCTTCGCAAAACAGGTCGTACTGGTTAAATGTCACTTCTGTGGCACTGATGTAAAAGTCGGAGAGGACAACAGGATGTGCTACGGTTGATCCGCTTTTGCTTTCTGAAAAGGTATTCCCCATTTTAAATTCGTTCCCTTTGACAAAGACGAATTCAACGCCAAGTTCTTTGAAAACTTTTTGTTGAGGGGGGAAAATGAACACTGCGAAAATAGAACAAATGGAAATAAATATTGTTTTCATGGCTGAATTTTAATTATTAATCAGCATCTTCCAATCCGGAACTGCTCATCTGGTATAGTTTTGTATCATCGAGGATCCTGGTATAGTTTGAATATTCATTCTCGATCCGCCATTCTCCCTTACTAAGTGCTACGTATTTCCCTTCCGGAACCTTAATGGTAACCATGATTTTCTGACCTCTCCAGCAATCATCCTGTGGAAAGGTCCCAACGTGATCCAGGGAAATTGTGTCGCCCGTTTGCAGGATATTATAGCGAATCATATTGAGGCGGGTTTTGGCTTCTGAAGAGGACCTCCCCCTTGCATAGCCACGTCTGATAATCTCTACCTGATCTCCTTTAGCTAGCTCAACCCTGATTGATGGTGCCAGGTAAACGTGACTCTCCTGATCGGTGTACAGGGTCACGTTATCAATCACTTCGTAGGCATCAAGTGAAATCTCATCAATTTGCCCCCAGTTGGAATAACTGAGATAGATAGTGTCGGTTGCTGGTTGTACGATCTCAATTCGCTGCTGGTCTGTGGCATCTGCCTTTAGCAGGTTGTAGATTTTAAAGGAGTAGAATCCCCCGATTACAAGTCCGATCAGCCAGATGTTAAAGAGGGTAATCCCCATATACCGGATGCCTTCAAATCTGAATATCAGCTTGATGCCTGAATAAAGAATCAGGATGACCGGGATGCCAAAGAGGATCAGCAGTGCAGCCTGGATAAAAAACGGATTGAACGAGCAGCCCAGGATCAGGTCCAGGTATGCGGGGAACGACATGATCAGGACGTCACTGTCGACCAGCATGGAGCCACCCCACCCAAAAATAAGCGCCAGGAATGCGATGAAGAGGCTGATTCCTACCAATATAAGTGTAATCCCTATGATTATTAGCAGGATTCTTCCAAAAACTTTCAACACCTCTATAACACCTTTTATTACCTGTTCAATAGGGGAGGGGGATGTTCCGCTACGCCGAAGATTCTGTTTTGTTGTCTCTGTCAGGTTCTTAAGCTGGTCTTTAAGTGACCTGACCTCTTCCTGGATAGACTTTTCGATATTGGAGATATTAACTTTCTCGCCACGCATCTCAAGTTTCTCTGTGGTTGTGGCAGCCTCTGGTATCACCACCCAGAGGATCAGGTAGAGCAATGCTCCAAAACCGCCCGCAAATACACTGATAATAAAAAGGATCCGGATGATGACCGGGTCCCAGTGGAGATAAGCACCAATACCCCCGCAAACACCTCCTAATATTTTATTGTCAGGATCCCTGTAAAACCTTTTTCCGCTAATACTGGTTTTAAAGGAGGGAGCAGTTTCATCAGTTGTATCTTCTTCGGAGAATTGACTGGGCTGTCCCATCACCACAATGACTTCATTCACATCCTGGATGGAGATCACCTGTTTAGCTTGGCCAAGCTTCACCTGCAGGAGTTCGGCGATACGCGCTTCTATATCATCTATGATATCGTGGCTTCCATCAACCGATTGAAAATGTTTCTTCAGGCTCTCCAGGTAATTGTTGAGTTTTGCATATGCATCCTCGTCGATATGGAAGATGATTCCACTGACATTGATATTTACTGTTTTTTTCATCGATTTTCTCTTTTTTGTTAAGCAATGATTGTTTCTACGGCCACGGCAAGTTCCCGCCAGCCTGTTTTCAACTCATTCAACACCGCTTTCCCGATGTCTGTGATCTGAAAGTACTTACGGGGTGGCCCCGAGTTGGACTCTTCCCACCTATAGGTAGTGAGACCGTCATTTTTTAACCTTGTCAGGAGAGGATACAGGGTTCCTTCCACGATGATCAGTTTGGCCTCTTTCAACTTTTCGATGATGTCGGAGGCGTACGCGTCCTTCTCGGCAATGATGGAGAGGATACAGAGTTCAAGAACTCCTTTGCGCATCTGGGCTTTTTGGTTTTCGATATTCATGCAGCAAATATAATACATAAAAATGTACTATGCAATACAAAGTACTAAAAAGTTATTAACAATATTTTATAACATAGTAGTATGAGAAATAAAATAGCTAGAAGAGAAAAGCAAAATGGTGATGGAGTGATGAGGTGATGGAGTGATGGAGTGATGAGGTGATGACGTGATGAGGTCAGGAGATCGGGAAAATCCAGGATCCAGGATCACTGACATTGCAGGCGCAGTGAAGTAGTCAGCGATGGGACTATTTCGTCGGTTTTACTATCAGCGGGGTTTGTTTTAATCCTTTAGCCTCTTTCAGATATGCTTTAACCGATCCGACCAGGATTTTGGCCTCAATATAAATAGGTATTTTATTGGCATCGTCACTTACCCACACAAATGCTTCCTGATCTTTGGCAAAGATGGTTCCCTCCACCATGATGGCTGAATACTTATTGCACGCGTATAGGGTGCCATCAGGATGCTTCACGGTTTCTCGTCCGAGCAGCTTCACATCTATTTGATAGGTACTGTCATCAATGGCCACAACCACCGGAATCTCCCCGGATTTTTCCAGTGAGTCAGGATTTAGGGCACGAATGTAATAGACCGCAGACAGCATATCGAACATACAGCCGATCATCTTGATGGTATCCAGGGTCATAGGGGCATCATTGATCTTAGTGTTGCTGAAAATCAGTCTGCGTAAATAATCGAACCAGGAGGAGTTTTGCAACTGGTATCCGTTTTCGTATATATAGCGTCTGAATTCTATTGTCTGGTAGGTACTGGTGTCAATCCAGCTTTCATAGGTGTCTCTTACTTTGAAGAGAAAATCATAGGATCTGAAAGTTCTCCCGGTGCTGGTCAGATGCCAGACAGTTTTACCGAATCTCTCCTCAAGGTTGGTTTTGAAAACAACAGCTCCGGCATCGATCCAGATCGGACCCCAGCAATAGGATATTACATAGGAAATCTCTTCCCGGTCAGTAAAAGCGTTGTCGGGAAACTGACACTGTCCATGGGAGAAGAGAGGAATCAGCATGAGAACCCACAGGAGTGTTGAGAACCAACTAGCAACGATACTTTTTTTTTGTTGCACCTTGATTTCGGTAGAAAATATGTGCAATGATAATGAAAATATAGAAAATTATCTCTTCTCTGTTCTGGGTGAATTAGGAATGAGTTGTCTAAAATTTTTATCTTTATATGAATTTTATCCTTCCTTACCCAGAGTTCTCTTATTCTGTTAACAGGATTTATTATGTACAATCCAATTCCCCACCTGCCACATCAACTCCAGAGAGTTGTCTCATGGCTGAAAACACGAAGGATTCATCCGAACGTTAGTTTTCTGATCCTTGGAATTCTTTCAACCTGCTGGTTCTTAATTCGTGTAATCCCCAAGCCCAGCAGAGCCGGGTATCCTTGCATGCAGGCAACGGCTCCCTTTATGTCAGGTTTTATCCTATACATACTCAGTTTGGGCGGAGCGGCTCTTGCACTGAAACGGTTCAAACAGTATCTCCTTCATCCAAACCTCCTTTTTGCATCTCTTTTCGTCTTGGTATTTATCTACCTTGTTCCATCCTTCTCCCACCTGATTAGTTTTCCTCTCTATTTGATTGAACCAATGCGTTTGATGCTGATTCTGGCTTTGGTTCACACCAGTAAGAAGAATGCTTATTTACTAGCACTGACAATGCCTGTCTTCTCATTCATGATTTCCGCTCATCCCGAAGTCCCAAAGATGATGCTCATTACATTTGAACTGATAGTGAACGTTTTCCTGTTTTACTTCCTTACAAAACTGATGAAACACATCTTCCTTTCGATTCTATTAAGTATCATGATCAGTAAGGCTGTCTATTACTTAATCAAATTCGGGCTGATTGAACTGATGGTCATTAATACCGGGTTGATCTCGACACCTGTGGTGATTCAGCTGATCATGACACTGTTATTCAGCCTGTATGTCTATCGTTTTTACAGGCGCAGTCTATGAGACTTCGGGCTGTACTCTTGTTTTGTTTCGTTGTAAGCTTCCATATTTCCGGGAAGTCTCAGTCATGTCTGCCAGATGGAATTACCTTCACAACCCAGTCTCAGGTTGACAGTTTTCAACTGAATCACCCTGACTGTTCTGAAATATTGGGACGTGTAAGAATCTGGTCGTCCAGTGTGAAGAACCTTATAGGATTAAGTAGCGTGACCTATATTGGGAATGGATTATTGATCTACAACAACGACTCACTGACCAGCTTGTCGGGGCTAAATCGAATTACAGTTATTGACGGTGGATTAGAGATCAGTCATAATCAATCCCTTGTAGATCTTTTTGGGCTGACAAGTTTAAAACGAGTTGGAGGATCGGTTTCCATCGGAGCAAACGCGCTAAAAAATCTCAAAGGGATCTATTCATTGACGACTATTGAGGGATACCTGGTAATCTGGAGCAATGCACACCTAAACAGTTTAGAAGGATTAGTAAACCTGACTTCTATTCAGGGTCTGGATATTCAAAATAATGATAAACTGACAACTTTGTTGGGACTTGAAAATCTCGACCTTTCTTCGATCTCTCATTTTGCGATCTTTCACAATGATTCATTGACTTTCTGCGCCATTCAGAATATATGCAAATATATGACCAACCCCGTCGGGTTTGTAAGATTGCATGACAATACATGGGGGTGTAATACGCCAGAAGAACTTAATTCCGTATGCAACATTTTAACCGCAGGCGAACATCCCCAAATGGATCAGATCTCTCTATTTCCGAATCCTGCTGATAGGTGGATATCTGTTTCCACTTCCAACGGCCTCCCTGTTGATGAGATTACATTCTATAACCAGCTTGGCCAGGGCGTGCTGAAGATCTGGCCTGATTCTCCCTTGATTGATGTTACGGGGCTGAATCACGGCTTATACATCATCGAAATCGTTTCAAATGATCGGAGAATGAGGTCGAAAATTATTGTCAGATAGCTTTGGCTCCTACTTATAGCAAAAAAAAGAGAATGGTTTTCATCCATTCTCTTTTTTGTAGCGGGGACGAGAGTTGAACTCGTGACCTCCGGGTTATGAATCCGACGCTCTAACCAACTGAGCTACCCCGCCGTATTTGAGGGTGCAAAAGTACAAGTTTCAAACGGAAGAACAAAGAAAAATAAGGGACTAATTACTTTGCATCAGGCAATCCAGATCGTTTTAATATTCACAAACTCCCGGATGCCGAAACTCCCAAGTTCGCGGCCGTATCCCGATTTTTTAATTCCTCCGAAAGGAAGTCGTGGGTCAGATTTGGTCATGCCGTTCACAAATACAGCGCCGCTCTCAACTTGCCGGGCGATGTTTTCACCCCTGTCGTTATCTTTTGTCCAAACGCAACCTCCCAAACCGAATTGAGAGTCATTAGCCACCCTCACGGCCTCTTCTTCTGATGAAACAGGGATGATGGCAAGCATTGGACCAAAGGTCTCTTCAGAGTAAGCTGGCATGCCTGCTTTGACGTTTGTCAGGATAGTTGGCTGATAGTAGCACCCTTCCCGATCATATCTAACTCCACCAGTGATCAGAATTGCTCCCAGCCTGATTGATTCCTTCACCTGACGGTCGATATCATCCACCAGATCGGGACGGGCCAGGGGGCCAATATTGGTTGCAGGATCCATCGGGTCACCGACCTTTAACTTATGCAAAGCCTCTGCGACCCGGTTCGTGAAGGTTTCCAGGACCGATTCCTGAACAATAAACCGTTTGGCAGCAATGCAGCTTTGTCCCTGGTTGAGCATTCTCGCATTAACTGCAGTAGAGGCAGCCAGATCCAGATCAGCGTCATCCAACACAATGAAGGGGTCGGACCCACCCAGCTCAAGCAGACTTTTTTTGATCTGCCGGCCAGCGGCAGAGGCTACCTGGCTTCCGGCATATTCACTTCCGGTCAGGGTCACGGCTTTTACAAATGGGTGATCAATCACTGGTTCAACCACCCCTGAAGAAATCAGCAGGGTTCTGAAAAGGTTCTCAGGAAATCCTGCATCGCGGAAGATATCCTCGATGGCCAATGCACATCCCGGGACATTGGATGCGTGCTTCAAAAGTCCTCCATTCCCTGCCATCAGCGCAGGCGCTGCAAAGCGGAATACCTGCCAGAGAGGGAAATTCCATGGCATCACGGCCAGCACCAGTCCCAGCGGCTCGAATGCAACAAAGCTTTTTGAAGCATCACTTTCAATCACTTCATCATGAAGTAAAGTCTCCGCATTTTCGGAATAATATTCGCAAACCCACGCGCACTTGTCTACTTCGGCTTCCGACTCGCGGATGATTTTTCCCATTTCAAGGGTCATCAGCTGAGCCAAAGCAGTTTTGCGGTTTCGAAGAACCCTGGCGGCATTCAACATAAGTTCACGACGCAGGTGAAATGGGGTAGTTTTCCATTGAAGCCACTCCTCATGGGCATGGTTGATGATCTCAACAATCTCATCGGGGGAATGTTCCCTGAACTCCTTCAGGAGTTTATTTGTAGCGGGATTGGTGCTTTTCATGATTTTCTCAATTTCGCTATTTTGCTTTTCGCTTCTCACTTTTCCCTCTCACTTTTCCCCCTTTCCTCACATACTATTATACTCTCACACCCTCACACCCTCATACCCGCATATCCTCATACCCTCTTCAATTTCTCCTTCAAATAATATCCCGTATACGAATCCTTACATTTCACCAGATCCTCGGGCGTGCCTGCAAAGACAAGATTTCCGCCCTCTTCTCCGCCTTCCGTGCCCAGGTCGATCACCCAGTCGGCCGATTTGATGACTTCCGAGTTGTGTTCAACTACCAGAACAGAATGACCTATCTGGATCAATGAGTCAAATGCAATCAACAGCTTGTGAATATCATGAAAGTGCAGCCCTGTAGTGGGTTCATCAAAGATAAAGAGGGTTGGCTTCTCCGTATTTCCTTTAGAGAGGAAAAAAGCCAGTTTGATGCGCTGCGCTTCTCCACCCGATAAGGTTGTAGAGGATTGCCCAAGCTTCAGGTAACCGAGCCCAACATCCTGAAGGGATTGAAGTCTTGAAAGGATTCTTTTTTCAGTGGAGGAGGGTTTGCTGTCGTAGGAGAAAAACTCGGTTGCCTCGTCGACTGTCATGTTGAGAATGTCTACAACAGTTTTCTCACGGTATTTTATGTCCAGTACTTCATCTTTGAACCGTTTTCCGTTACAGGCATCACACGTGAGGTAGATATCTGCCATGAATTGCATCTCAATTTTCTGTACACCATCTCCCTCACATGTTTCGCAACGGCCACCGGCAATGTTAAATGAAAAAAAACCCGGCTTGTACCCTCTTACAACAGATAGTTTTTGGTCTGAAAAGAGGTGTCGGATTTCATCGAAAGCTTTGATATAGGTGGCAGGGTTTGAGCGTGAGGAACGGCCGATAGGGTTTTGATCCACGAGCTCAATGGATCCGATACGGTTGTAATCTCCCTCCAGATGATCAAATTTTCCGGTCTTTTCGGCCCACCCTCCATGGATTTTTTTTAATGCCGGGAAGAGAATCCGTTTGACCAGAGATGTTTTTCCCGAACCGCTCACTCCAGTGACCACCGTGAAGATATGAAGCGGAAAATCAACGTTAATCATTTTTAGGTTGTTCTCGCGTGCACCTTTGATACTCACAAACTCCTTCCAGCTTCTCCGCCTTTCAGGCAATCTGATGGAGAGTTTGCCTCCAAGGTACTGGCCGGTAAGACTCCTCTCGCTGGTGATCATCTCATTTACCTTTCCCTGGAAAATGACCTCCCCTCCATGTTGACCAGCCAGAGGCCCGATGTCGATTACCTCATCGGCTGCCCTGATGATCTCTTCGTCGTGTTCAACCACGATAACAGTGTTGCCCAGATCACGTAATTTATTCAATACCTTGATAAGGCGCTGTGTGTCTCGCGAGTGAAGACCAATACTTGGCTCATCAAGGATATACATGGCACCCACCAGGCTGCTGCCCAGAGCAGTTGAGAGGTTAATTCGTTGTGATTCACCGCCCGAGAGGGTAGAGGAGAGGCGGTTGAGCGTGAGGTAGCCCAGTCCCACATCAATGAGGGCTTCCAGCCTGTTGTTGATCTCGGTGAGCAGCCTTTTTCCTACCCGTTCTTCGAATTCGGTAAGTTCTAGCTTCCCAAAAAAATCCTGCAAATCATCAATCGGCTTGAGAACAATATCATTGATTGACAATCCTCCAACTTTCACATAGGAGGCATCTTTTCTCAACCGGGTACCAGAACATTCGGGGCATACAGTCTTCCCTCTGTAGCGTGACATCATTACACGGTATTGAACCTTGTAGTTCTGGCTCTCGACAAACTCAAAGAATTTGTTCAATCCCTTGAAGTACCTGTTCCCTTTCCAGAGGATGGAGCGATGTTGGGAAGTTAATTCGTAGAAGGGCTTATGAATCGGAAAATCAAATTTATAGGCATGCATAACCAGTTCATTTTTCCATTCGCTCATCTTCTCTCCACGCCAGCAAGCGATGGCATCTTCAAATACCGAGAGGCTTTTATTGGGAACTACCAGGTCTTCATCGATCCCGATGACACTCCCAAATCCTTCGCAATGCTTGCACGCACCGTACGGGTTGTTGAAACTGAAAAAATTCTCTGATGGTTCTTCAAAAACAATCCCGTCGGCTTCGAACCGGTTGGAGAACTGATGGCGTTTTGTCTCCACATCAGAAATCTCGGCAATACAGAATCCATGGCTTTCAAAGAAAGCTGTTTGAACTGAATCTGCCAGACGGTTTCGGAGATCCTCATCATCGGAAGCAATGGTCACCCGGTCAACAACCAGGAACAACTCTTTATTGTTACAGGTATCTTGTTCAAGGGCCTCTTCAATCCGAATGATCTTCCCATCAATCATCACCCTGTTAAATCCCTGCTGGAGAAGCACCTTGCATTTTGACTTCAGGTCTCCGTTTTTTGCGATTTCATTCAACGGGGCAAAGATGGTGGCTTTCGACCCGTTTTCGGCAGAGAGCAGAAAATCTACCACATCGGATACACTATCGCGTTTGACCAATTTACCCGATTTGGGGCTGAAGGTCTTTCCGATCCGTGCGTAGAGAAGTTTGATGTATTCATAAACCTCGGTTGAGGTTCCTACAGTCGACCTTGGGTTCATGGTGTTTACCCGCTGTTCAATAGCAATGGCAGGTGCAATGCCCTGAATGGAGTCAACCTCAGGTTTTGTCATTCTTCCAAGGAACTGCCGGGCATAAGCGCTAAGGCTCTCAACATACCGTCGCTGTCCTTCCGCATAAAGCGTATCAAATGCCAGCGACGATTTCCCGGAACCTGAAAGTCCTGTGATTACCACAAACTTGTTCCGGGGGATGGCCAGACTGATATTCTTCAGGTTGTTGACCCGGGCACCCTTGATAACAATTTGTTCGCCCGGCTTTTTGTGTTCATTCCGTCTCATATTGTCGATCCCGCAGAAACTGCGAAAATAGCAAGAAAATTTGCTTTTCTTTTTTTTTTCACTATTTTTGCTGCAACCTTTTACAAAAAAGGGCGTATTAGAATAAATATCACTGCGCTTGCGCGCTTAACACATAGGAGGGATATTATCGGCTAGAACTCTACTCTTTTTTCTCTAAAAAGGAGGTCTCATGAGTAACCATGCAATCAGTGATCAAGATCTGATAGGCAGGTATTTAGCCGGTCAGGAATCTGCCCTCGAAAACCTAGTTCGACGTCATAAAAATCGTGTCTTTGCTTATATTCTTATGGTTGTTAAGGATAAAGAACTGGCCGAAGACCTGTTTCAGGATACGTTCATTAAAGTGATCAATACCATACGTTCTGGTCAGTATAAAGAAGAGGGGAAATTTATCCAGTGGGCAATGCGTATTGCTCACAACCTCATCATCGACTATTTCAGGAAAGCCAAGAGAATTCCAATCGTTGAAAACAGAGATGAATACGATGTTTTCGACAGGGTTCGTCTACCTGTTGAGTCAGTCGAAGAGATGATGATCACCGAGCAGATACACAAAGATGTCAAACGGCTGATCGAATATCTTCCAAAGGAGCAGAAGGAGGTATTGATGATGCGCCATTATGCTGATATGAGTTTCAAGGATATCGCTGAAGTGACCAACGTCAGTATCAATACGGCTCTCGGACGAATGCGTTATGCGCTAATTAACCTCCGGAAACTGGTTAAGGAGAAAGAGGTAATCCTTTCGGTTTAAGTCACAACACCATTGTGTCACTACCTCACGATTCCCCAATTCTTATATTTTTTTTAACATATAAAATAAGTCCGGAATAACTCCGTTTCACTGGTATGAATAATCGTAAAACAACAAGTCATGCCTATGAAGCGAAGCTTTACATTTTCATTTGGAAATTCTGTGTCGGAAGGAAAGTCAAACCCCTCTGATCTGCAGAAAAACAACAAGAATGTTTCTCCCAGGGAATATGTGATCAAGAACATACTGAATTACTCGAAGTCCTTGTCTACTTGTCAAACACGTCAAACCGGTACCATGTTTCTGGTGATGAACTAAAAAGAAAGGGCAGCCACTGGCTGCCCTTTCGCTTTATGATCGATAGGTCTATTTTCTCTTCTCTTTGATCCTTGCCTTTTTGCCTTGCAGGTCTCTGAGATAAAAGATTCTCGCACGTCTTACAACACCCCGCTTGTTCACATCGATCTTCTCAATGAACGGAGAAGCAATCGGAAAAATTCTCTCTACACCAATGTTGCCAGAAATCTTCCTTACTGTAAAAGTCCCTGTATGACCTTTTCCGGCACGTTGAAGAACAACGCCCTGAAAACTCTGGATACGCTCTTTGTTACCTTCCTTGATTTTATAATGAACGGTAATCGTATCACCTGCCTTGAATACGGGAAGCTCATGTTTCTCAACAACATTCTCCTCGATATAATTCATGATCTCAGCTTTGTTCATCCTGTTTCTCGGTTAAAAGTTTATTTTGAAAAGGGAGTGCAAATATAGACATTTTTTCTTTTCTCATAGCGAGAACGGTGATAATTTTAAGGAAAATCTGTAAGGAACAAGTCTCATTTGTCGTCGAGGAGGCCGGGACGGCGTTTTCTGGTACGTTCTACTGATTGCTCATGCCGCCAGTTAGCAATCTCTTTATCATTGCCCGAAAGAAGAATGTCAGGAACAGCCATATCCCTGAAATTGGATGGTCGGGTATAGACTGGTGGAGAGAGGAGGTTGTCCTGGAACGAGTCGGATAGAGCTGACGTTTCATCTCCAAGTACGCCCGGGATGAGTCTGACGATACTGTCAACAAGCACTGCGGCAGCCAGTTCGCCTCCAGAAAGCACGTAATCTCCAATAGAGATTTCACGGGTTATCACCAGTTCACGAATCCGCTCGTCAATTCCTTTATAATGTCCACAAAGAAGGATCAGGTTCTTTTGCACAGAGATTCGGTTCGCCACTTTTTGCGTCAACAACTCGCCGTCGGGACACAGGTAAATGATGTCATCGTAGGATCTTTCAGCAGATAATGTTTCAATGCAATGGATGATGGGTTCTGCCATCATTACCATTCCTGCACCTCCTCCGTAAGGATAATCATCCACATTTTTATGCTTGTTTGTTGCATATTCCCTGAAATTATACAAGCGAATTGTGACTAGTTCTTTCTCCTGGGCTCGTTTGATGATCGACTGACGGAATGGTCCTTCAAACATCTCGGGGAATATCGTCAGAATATCAATGTGCATTGTGATCTGGGGTGTAATCCTGAAAAAGGAGGGTTATAATTTCCGACTGGCAGTTAACGGCTTCTTTTGTTTCGAATCTGATCGATGCCTTCAGAGGAGTTTCCCTGTTGTTCGTTACAAAACAGTGTCCGGGATACTTGTCATCATCATCAATAATGATTACAGGGTATCTTCCATCAGGAGGCAGAAGTTTCGCCTCTTCTTCGAGTTGGATACCGTAAAGAAAATGTGGTGAATTTGTCGATGGTAGCTTCAGTGAAGAACATCTACCCGTTATAATATAATTATGATCCAGGTATAGGTTTGCCCGACGAATATCTCCTTCGAGAAGGGCGCTCCGGATGGAAACAGAGCTTACTGACTCCTGCTGGATCTCTTGTTCTGGAATCTCCTCCACATCAAACGTGTATTGTTTGCCGAGTTGTGTCATCAACTCTGTGTCGCCCTCGCGATTGTGTCCGAAATGGTGGTTGTATCCCGTAATAATCTTACGGGCACGTAATTTTTGCAATAAAATATCCCGGACAAAACTGACAGAAGAAATCTCTGAGAACTCTTTTGTAAAATTTACAATAATCAAGTGATCAAGTCCTGCCCGCGATAAAAGTTCTATTTTTTCACGCGGGGAAGTTATTAACCGGAGGTCTTTACCATAAGTATCCGGGTAGAGAACTTTTCGGGGATGGGGATGAAATGTGATCAGCACAGTCTCCCCGTCAATATCAAAAGCCAGTTTTTTCAGCCTTTCAAGAATCGCTTTATGCCCGGTATGCACCCCATCAAAAGAGCCAGTCGTTACAACTGCATTCCGGATCTCTTCAAGATGTTCGAAGTCGTAATAAATCTTCAATCGTTTCCCTCTTACTTGAACCGTTCGTCGTTTTTCTTAGCGAAAAAAGCAACTTTCTCCAGTGATGTAATCATGTCATACTCTTCGAGGTAGACGTATGGCGGTACACTGAGGGGTTTGGGAGAATAGTTCAGAATCCCTTTGATGCCTGCCTCTACAAGAGCTTCGGCTATGTCAGGGGCCTGATCAGCTGGAACTGTGATAATGCCTATAGAAATATTGAATTTTTTTATCACTTCATTCAAACTGTTGATATGGTATACGGTAACTCCGTCATAACCCCTGTTGATCTTCTCAGGGTTCACATCGAATGCAGCGATAATGGAAAGTTTCGTACGTTTCCCCTTAAAATAACTTATCATTGCTTTCCCCAAATTCCCCAGTCCTATAACGGCAACCCGCTGCCCTTTTTCAGTATCCACAATTCGTCCGATCAACTCGATCAGTTCCTTAATGTCATATCCTTTTCGAAGGTTTCCCGAATATCCGATCAGCATAAGATCTCGACGAACCTGGACAGGAGTTATATGCAGCATTAGGGCAATCTCATGTGAAAACACATGTGTTTTTTCCTTCGATAAAGACAAGAGGAGAGCCCTTCTGTACTGACTCAGACGCTCTACAGTTTTGTGGGGAAGGTTTTTTAAATACATGTCGATATGTTTAGATTCGTAGATAAAAGTAGATAAAAATATTACATCTCATTCACAATTGTTGAAAAATTAACAATATGCTGCTAATTAGATAACTAATTTTGGTTTCAATGGAATTGTGTAGATTTGCCGCGAAATCTGGAATCTATAACCCATTTAATCAAATTTCTATGTTCTATTTGATGATTGTTGTTTTTATACTGGGCTATGCAGCAATTGCTCTGGAACACCCGTTAAATGTCAATAAATCAGCGACCGCATTGATTCTTGCCGTATTCATGTGGGTGTTGTTTATCTTTGGCGGAGAGCACATTTTGGTCAATGCTGATAGTTTTCACAAGTATCTTGAAGAGTTCACCAATGGAAATTTCCAAGGGTGGGTATCACACCACGAGCTTCTGAAGCACTTGGGAGAGATATCAGAGATTCTCTTCTTCCTTCTCGGGGCTATGACGATTGTGGAGTTGATTGATTCGCACGAGGGATTCAGAATTATTACTGACAAAATCACAACAACCAACAAAGTAAAGTTGTTATGGATATTGAGTATCCTCACCTTTTTTATGTCAGCCGCCCTTGATAACCTGACCACCTCCATCGTCATGGTTGCCTTACTTAGAAAACTGATTGCAGATAAAAAGGACCGGTGGTTTTTTGCCGGCATGGTGATCATTGCTGCAAATAGTGGAGGAGCCTGGAGCCCAATCGGTGATGTTACTACTATTATGCTATGGATTGGAGGGCACGTAACTACCTTGAATATTATACTAAAGACTTTCGTTCCCAGTTTGATTTCAATGATATTGCCACTGTTTTTTCTCTCGTTTCTCATGAAGGGTGTTGTACGCAGGCCAGTCCAACCGACCCTTGAGAACCATCAGGACTCCACTACCTCATTTGAACGAAACCTTATTTTTATTATGGGGATTGGTGCCTTGTTGATGGTGCCGGTTTTTAAAACCGTTACTCATTTACCTCCCTATCTGGGCATGCTGATGGGTTTAGGTATCCTATGGGTAACTACAGAACTCCTTCATAAGTCGAAGAACGAAGAGCACAAACCAATGCTTACCGTTGTTGGCATTCTCCGGCGTGTTGATACTCCAAGCGTATTGTTTTTTCTTGGGATACTTTTAGCGGTTGCCGCTTTGCAAAGTGCAGGTCATCTCGGATTGCTGGCATCATCCCTTGACAAACACGTAGGTAACCTTTATCTGATTAACGTGGTCATCGGTATCCTGTCTGCTATTGTCGATAACGTTCCGCTTGTGGCTGGCGCCATGGGAATGTATGAATCGGTATTTGCAGTTGACCACTATTTTTGGGAAATGCTTGCTTATTGTGCCGGTACCGGTGGCAGCATCCTGATCATTGGTTCGGCAGCAGGTGTTGCGGTGATGGGGATGGAGAAGATCGATTTTATCTGGTATTTCCGGAAAATCTCGTTATGGGCGTTGATCGGTTATTTTGCAGGCGCTGCGACGTATTGGGCAATGAATGTCTTTTTGTTTGAATAAGAACAGATTATTTCCCGATGATCAGGCGGAACCCGTTTCCGTGAATGTTTACAATCTCAATGTTTGGGTCACCTTTTAGATATTTTCTGAGACGGGCCAGGAAGACATCCATACTGCGACCGTTAAAATAGTTATCATCGCCCCATATCTTCTCAAGAGCCTGTTTTCGTAGCAGGATTCCGTCTTGTGCCTCGCAAAGCATCCGCAAAAGCTTGGCTTCTTTTGGTGACAAAGATTGAGTTTTCTCATCCTGAGTCAGGGTTCTGAGGGTGAAATTAAACGTAAAAATTCCAATTTTGAAATCAAGCAGTTTGCTTTCGTCTTCTACTGGTTGCAGGTGACGCTTCAGGATGGCTTTTAGTTTGTACAGAAGAACTTCGGAATCAAACGGTTTTGTGATGTAATCATCAGCGCCTGTTTTGAACCCTTCAAGCATGTCTGTTTTGAGGGATTTGGCTGTCAGAAAGATAAACGGAAGATCGGGATGAAGCTTCTTAATCTCCTTTGCCAGGGTGAATCCATCCATCACCGGCATCATCACATCAAGGATACACATGTCAAAAGAATCCTCCTGAACTGTTTCCAGACCTTGTTTGCCATCGGTCCTAAGGGTTACGACATAATCATTCAACTCAAGATATGACTTCATAATCGAACCGAAGTTAGGATCATCTTCGACCAGAAGTACTTTAATGTTTTTGTTCATCTCTTATTGATATCGTGTAATTTTCTAATTATTCTTACGTCTCACGCGCCATGTCATTCGTTTCAATGGGTATGGAGATTTCAAACCGACTGCCTTTGTCGGGGGCACTGGAGAGTTTAATCTCTCCCTGATGGGCAAGTACGATGGCTTTTACATAACTTAATCCAAGGCCAAATCCTTTGATATTATGAACGTTACCTGTTGTTACCCGATAGAATTTATCAAATATTCTTTTTTGTACTTCCTGGCTCATGCCCATCCCCTTATCCTCAACAAGGAAGAAGAAGTATCCTGAACGGATCCCTGTTCTTATGGTGATCTCGGGATTTGACACTGAGTATTTATTGGCATTATCCAACAGATTCATCAATACGTTTCGAAGATGCCCTTCATCAGCAAGAACAATCGAACTGGGCGCTTCCAGGTGGGTCTCAATCCTGCCTCCACGCTTTTCCACAATCAATTTGAAATGATTCACAGTACGGCTTATCAGATCATGAAGGTCCAGTGGCTCCAGGTGCAGTTTGAAATCACGGCTGTCTAGCAACGACATCTGGAGAACCTGTTCAACACGGGCATTCATTCTGCTGTTCTCCTCTTTGATTATCTGGGTGTAAGATTTGATTCGGTCGGGAGAGTTAATCACTTTTGCATTGTTAATCGAATCGGTTGCGATTGAGATGGTGGCGATAGGAGTTTTAAATTCATGTGTCATATTGTTGATGAAGTCGGTTTTAATATCCGAGATCTTCTTTTGTCTGATAATTACGAAGATGCTTAATCCAGAGGATAAGACAATAATCATGGTAAACAGGACTGAACCAAACATCAATACGGAAAGTGATTTCAGGATGTGATTCTTTTGTCCGGGGAAGTAGACTAAAAGCTGATCGGGTTTTTCGATCACGTCATTGGGGAAAAGCGAAACCAGATGATCCTCTGCAGCATGCGGGTCGAAGTATCCTGCTGACCGGATAGGAATTGGATTGCTGTCATTCTGCGGCGAAAATACAGCGAACTCAAAAGGTATCGTGACATCTTTATCTGAAAGTGAGGATTTCAGGGTGCTCTCCAGAAGGGCTTTATCAATTCTGGACTCCACGGTTTTAGGGATTTCCTCAAATTCTACTGCCATCCGCTGGATCAGATCCTGCAATTGAGAAGCACGCCTGTCGAGTTTCCTGATCTTGTCTTCCAGTATTATTGTTGACTTTGGGAAAGGTGGTTTGGGTGGTTTAGGCGGACTGACAATAATGGGAGTGGAGGCATAACTACTGATAAACAAATTCCCCTGAAGGCCGGTCATATCCCTTTCAGAAGTTACTTCCAGCAACCGTTCATCATCATCCTGCTGGCGAAAATATTTTTCCTGGATTACCCAAACTGAGTCAAGTTTCTCAAGTTGGTGCGCTTGCCATTCAAACTGTATATTGACCCACTCATTCTCCAGAATGATGTCAGTTTGGGACTGGTTCATGAGCGAGTCGATAACAACATGATGTTGTTCGTTTATTACCTGGCCCCGACTAAATTCTTCATAGTTCTTTCGTGAATTTACTGCGGCTCTTGTGCTTCCTTTCGGACCATGACGAACAATTCTTTCTTCGGCTGTGCGATATATGATACCATTTAATGCATCGTGAATAAGGTCGGCATCGATTTGATCCTGGGCCAACGACAGGGTGTCGCTGGCATAGCTTTGAATAAGGTTGAGAATGCTGTCTGAGATGAGCCTTGAACTAAGGAGTGACAGGTTTTCACTCGTCTCCATTCTGGCAACGGCATTACCAAGTGCATCATTAACCCGCTGATTGAATTGTGTTTCGCGGATCTCAATGGCATTCCTTATCCACAAGTATTGTACAACCATAATACCGGCTAACGACAGGCAGATAAACAGGATGATCAGGGAGAGCCATTTTTTATTCATGAACCAAAAGTAGTGAATCAAATGGGTAGTAATTAGATAATTAACGTTTCATTAACCAATTTTAACGCACCCTTAACAGTTATTCATTGATATCAGGAATAGTTTTGTGCTTTCCAAGATCAAGAAATCAATAGTTTTTTAAATCTCTAATTGAAAGAATTATGAAAAAATCAATGAGTATTCTAAAGCCGTTAGTATTTGCATGGTTGGCATTGGCTATGACCTTGCTTCTTTCCGGAGAAATTAATGCACAGGATTCCCTTGTCAAGAAACCACAAAAAGTTATCACTCTTAAAGTAGATATGGATGGAGATGGCAAGTCCTTTACGATTGATACGACCATTATTATTGATGAAAATTTTGACATGGACGAGTTTAATGAAACCATGATGGAATATAAAGTACAGGTGATGGATATGGAAAAGTGCTTGAAAGAGATGGAGTTGGAACTCAAAGGAGAGGATTTGGAGAAAATGATGCATGAGATAGAGGTTTCTCTGCGTGATGTAAATTGTGACATGCCCAAGGTGAAAGCTCATTGCAGGGGAATAAGAGCACCCCATAGTATCGATAAATACCATAACCAGGGGAATATGTTTTTTTACGGAGATCCGGATATTCACCGTGAAATGGTTCGTGTAAGGCCCCCCAGGAGAGGTGAGTCTCTTTCTGATGTACTAGGAGATATTCCGATGAGGGCTGTAACAAGCTATAAGATAAAGGAAACCAAGAACGGCAAACGGATAACCATTGAAGTTTCTGATGATGCCATGGATGATCTCCACGAGGATGTCTTGATCTGGACCGGTGATGTTCCGGCTCCTCCTCCTCCTCCCAAAATGGGAAAAGAAGTTTTCATAGAGAAGAATATTGAAACAGAAGAGAAAGCAGAATAACTCAATGGTCAATCCAGATCATTGAGGTTTTTTAACAACTGTTCAATTTTTGTACACTCCTCGGTATGTGAGTAGTTGGTCGTTGCATGTTCCTTTGCATGGGTTGAGACCTGTTTTAGTTTTTCCGGGTTGCTTATTGCCATGTTGATGGTTACGGCCAGGTCGACGGAATCCTTTGCCCTATAAAGCCATCCGAATGTCCCGTTCGACAGCAGTTCTGTTGTACCGCCGGCCCTTGAACCAACTACAGGTAATCCGCTTAGCATCGCTTCTATTGTAACCATCCCATAGGTCTCTTCAAAGGAACCAAGCACAAAAAGATCGATCGCGGCATAGAACACTGCGATATCATCCTGATAACCCCGAAAGAACACTTCATTCTGCATTTCGTTTTCATCCACAAGGTCTTGAAGGTATTGGAGGTAGTGATCCCCTTCTCCCCTGGTTGTTTCACCCATGATTAAAAGCTGACAATTTACCCCTTGAGCTTTTAAAATCGTAAGCGCTTCGATAACAAGATGTTGTCCTTTCTGAGGATCGAGACGACCGAGAATGCCAAGTATCAAATCATGAGGTGGTAATCCAAGTTGTTGTCGGGCCATCTGTTTTGATGGAAGGGAAGATTGAAGGGTATTTACCTCCAGACCAAGAGGTATCAGGTGGATTCGTTCTTTAGGGAAACTGGTCCTGCTAAGGATCTCCTCTTTCATATAGGGGAGCAGTGTGATCCATGCATCCAGCTGACGAAATCGAAATGTGTGGATGGGATCCTTTTTTTGAGTTCCAAGTCGCATATGCTGTTGGTATACCAGCCGGATCTTGTTGCAGTACAATAGTTTTACCAGTCCGCCGAAGTCGAGGTCACGGTTGTCCACCAGGATAACAATCCGGATGTTTAGTCGGTCCAGTTCCCGTTTAACCACTATAGCCCCAGGGAGGTCAAAGTAGCGTTTGTTCCGGGAGATAAATCGTAGAGGTACATTCTCTTTCGAGGCATGGTTTGCAAGAGGAGAATTTTCGAGACAAAAAAGTGTCACCTGATGATGCCTTTCAATCATCCAGTGGGCCAGTCGTTCAGTATTCATTTCAAGGCCACCCCAGCTTCCCGAGGAACAGTAGATGGCGATGGAAGGTAGCTTCATAAAGAACCAGTGTGGATCGATGGTCGTAAAGATACTAAATAAATGAGGCCGCCTGAAAAAGGCGGCCTCAGGAGGTGGATTTTGGTTGGGGTCGCAAGCGACGCCCCGACAAAACCTAGTATCGCTTTCGCGGAGTATAATGAGTATGGAGTAGTTCGTGGGATTTGTGTCCAAGCGGTTTTACCAGAAACTCTTTGTAAATTTCCTGAACATCGGGATTCTCATGAGATTTTCTGAGAGGCATACCCATATCTTCTCTGTATATAGCCTCTTTTCTCTTTGTACGAATCTCTTTATTTGTTGGAATTGGTTGTCCGCCTCCACCTAAGCATCCGCCAGGACAGGCCATGATCTCGATGAAATGGTAATTGGCTTTTCCCTCTTTAACTTTCTGCATGACTTGTTTGGCATAGGCTAAACCGTTTGCTACCACGCATTTTAACTCTACCCCTTCCAAGAATTTAAACTCCGGTTTTGTTTTCGTGATCAGCAAGCTGGCCTCTCTCACTTCACCTTCGGTTCCACGAACAGGCATGATGTTGAGGCTTTCGAATGGGACTTCCCGCCCAGTAACCACTTCATAAACGGTTCTGATCGCAGCTTCCATCACACCTCCTGTACTTCCGAAGATCACAGCTGCTCCGGTCGAAGCTCCCATGATGCTGTCGAAATTACTGTCGGGGAGTTTATCAAACTCAAGACCTGCCTGGGTAATCATGATTGCCAGTTCGCGTGTGGTAAGTACAAAGTCCACGTCTTTATAGCCACTGGAACGCATCTCCGGGCGATCGGCTTCGAACTTCTTTGCCGTGCAGGGCATGATGGAAACAGATACCACATTTTTAGGATCCAGTTTCTTTTTCTGTGCATAGTAAGTCTTGACCAATGCACCAAACATCTGCTGTGGCGATTTGCACGTGGAGAGATTTGGTAAAAGCTCCGGGAACGTATGTTCCAGGAATTTAATCCAGCCTGGTGAGCAGGATGTTGCCATTGGCAGGGCTACCTTAGGATCTTTATCAACCAGAGCGCGTTTAAGTCTTTCCAGAAGTTCATGACCCTCTTCAATAATAGTAAGGTCGGCCGAGAAGTCGGTATCAAGCACTGCGTCAAACCCAAGCCGTTTAAGTGCAGTAACCATTTTTCCGGTAACGATGTGCCCCGGTGCCATTCCCAATGCCTCTCCAAGAGCGACTCTTACCGCTGGAGCAGTTTGTACAACAACATGTGTTGAAGGATTATAAATCGCATCCCAAACTTGATCCACATAGTTTCTTTCAATCAGAGCACCTGTCGGACAACGGTTTACGCATTGGCCGCAGTTGGTACAAACAACTTCAAACAGCGGGTGTTCGTAAAATGTAGAGATTTTCATATTATTGCCACGATATGCAACACCCAAAGCACTAACACTCTGTAACTCTTCACATGTTCTCACACAACGCTGGCATCGGATGCACCGGCTGTCATCTTTGATAAGAGCTGAATTAAACATATCAATGCTGTATCTCTTTTCAGGCACCAGGTCCAGGAACATGTGATCGCCAGTAAGCATCTGAGAGGCAAGTGACTGCAGCTCACAATTTCCGTTTTTGTAGCATTTGGTACAGTCGGCATTGTGTTCTGATAACAGCAGTTCTACAATATGTTTCCGGGCCACGCGCACTTTGCCGCTGTTGGTATGGATCACCATCCCTTCTGATACGGGCATTGCACAGGCAGCAGGAAGGGTTCTTGAGTCCTCTTGTTCAACCACGCATACCCTACAGTTCCCTGCTACACAGAGATCTTCATGGTAACACAGTGTGGGAATATGGATGTTGAGTTTACTGGCAGCAGCCAGAATGGTGGTACCTGCGTCAACTGTAACCGCGATTCCGTCGATGGTTAAATTTACTTTCTTAGACATATCTTATTTCCGAATTTTCAGGTTAATAATTGACTAGTAGATCATCTCTTCTCTGAAGTTATTGACAATGGAGGAGAATGAGTTGGCCACCGATTGTCCCAGACCGCATTTGGCTGTGATCTTCATACTTTCTGAAAGTTTCAATAACTGTTCGAGATAAAGTGCTTCTTTGTCGCCTTTCTTAACGGCAACGATCCCTTTACGAAGCTGCTGGCATCCAACCCGGCAAGGGGTACATTGGCCACATGATTCTTCTTCAAAGAAATCGAGGTAGTTATGAAGAACGTTATACATGGAACGGGAACTATTAAAAAGCATCATTGAACCCCCCGTAGGGACCCCTTCAAATCCGATAACGGTCTCCTTGAATTTTTTTCTTGGCACACAGAATCCTGATGCACCTCCAACCTGTACAGCCTTCGTATCTCCATCACCAAACTCTTCAACAAATCGTTCAAGGGGCATTCCCAACTCCAGTTCATAGATCCCTGGGATAGGGGTGTCGCCGGAAACAGAGAAAACTTTAGATCCACGTGAATCGGAGGTTCCAAGTAGTTTGAACTGAACCGGTCCCAAACGCATGATCATTACAACGTTGACAAAGGTTTCCACATTGTTGATGACCGTTGGTTTTCCCATAAAACCGTGTGTCGTAGGGTAAGGGGGTTTGTTGCGTGGTTCGCCACGGAAGCCTTCCATTGACTCAAAAAGGGCGCTCTCTTCTCCACATATGTAGGCTCCACTGCCAAGTTTAATCTCAATTGGAAAATCAAATCCCATCTTGGCGAGATGTTCATTGTACTGTTCGAGTTCCCGATTCAGCTCGGGAAGAAGAAACTTGTACTCTCCGCGCAGATAGATATAGCCTCGTTGAGCACCAATCACCTTTCCGCAAATTGCCATTCCCGAAAATACCTTTCTTGGAACACGCGTGAGAATCTCACGATCCTTAAATGTTCCGGGCTCTCCTTCATCAGCATTACAGATGACATATTTTTCATCCGACTGGGCATCCGCAGCAAGTTTCCATTTCATGGCGGTAGGGAATCCTGCTCCGCCACGTCCCTTAAGTCCTGATTCCATCAGGTCTTCAAGGATATCTTCGTTCGACCGCTTCAATGTGTCGACCAATACTTTGTATTTTGCGCTTGAATATTCGCCGAAAATGAGATCTACTCTTTTCAGTTTTGATTCTGACATGGTTTATCGTTTTTATTTCGTGTTATGAATTGCTGATGTAGTCACTGATGATGTCGTGAACCCGCTCGGGCGTGAGCCCGGTGTAAGGCTTCTCGTTGATAAGCATGGCAGGTCCTTCATGACACCAACCCAAACAATTGGTTTCCAATAATGAGAACTTTTTGTTGGGAGTTGTCTCGCCAACCTTTATCTTGAGCATGTCTTCTATCGTTTGTATAATCAACCTCTTACCGTGCATATCGCATGTAATGGTTTTACAAACGCGGATCACATATTTTCCTAATGGCTCGGTAGATAGAAAGGAGTAAAATGTTGCCGTCCCAAAAACCTGGGCAGCTGAGAGGTCCAGCTCTTTGGCGATCTCAATCATATCGGAATCTGAGATATAATTTCTTGCATCTTCAACTCCCTGCAGAATTGGCATCAACGCTGCCCGGCTTCTACCGTGTTTTTCAACTAATTCTCTGATTAGATGTTCATTTGTCATGTTTGTGAAATTTTTCGTTTGTTAATAAACTAACAACAGGCGGCAAAAATAGGTAAAAAATATCTATTTGATGCTGTTTTTTTTCATTTTCTTGTTCCGCAGACAGTATTTGTGAAAAAATAAACAATAACCGTGCTGGTTATCTTATTATTTTATATTTTTACTATACGGATTAAAATTGTCTACACATGAAATATCCATCCAAATTCCGCTTATATCAACCGTAAATGATAATAATGGATATTCCATTTGACCACTTAAATCAAAATTATTAACAAATGAAACAATTCCCATATTCCCTGGCTCTCCAATGGGTTCTCTGGCTTATCGCGACACACTCTATCTGCTATGGGATTGGGTTGATTGTGTTTCCTCCTGATATTTTCGACTATTTTGGATTTTCATTGACACAAACATTCTTTGCCGACCAGGGTGGTGTGTTTCATTTGGTTATCAGTTCTGTATATATTCTTGCAGCTCTCGACCTTGCAACTAGTTATAAACTGATCGGTATCACATGCTTTGTGAAGTTCTCAGCCTTCATTTTTCTGATGGCCTGGTATATATTCGGAATGCATTCCTGGATTATCCTGGTATCAGGAATATTGGATTTTCTAATGGGTTTGGTGGTTATAATCCTCTATTTGGGTTACAGAAAATCATTTAAGAGTGCATAATTATGGGCACGAACCTACCAAGCATAGTTTTGACTGGCGCATCAGGATTTATCGGACGATATTTCCTCGAGGCTCTTCACGACAGGTATAGTATCATTGCGATTGCAAGGCGATCGGGCCGTGAAGCAAACATCCCCGAGCATCCTAATGTTCACTGGATCCAATGGGATATTGCGAATCCTCACCAACTCGGGAATATTCTGGAGCAGGTCACACAACTTGGTGGAGCCGACTTCCTTATTCACCTGGCAGCATTTTACGATTTCAATTATACCGATGATGTTGCCTATCAACTCACCAATATTGACGGCACTATAAATGTTCTTGAACTGGCCCTACAATTGAAGGTAAAGCGATTTGTTTTCGCCAGTTCGCTCGCTGCTTCAAGTTTCCCGAAGCAGGGAGACTATATTGATGAGAAGAGCCCATTGGATGCCGATTTTGCCTATGCAAAGACCAAGCGTATTGGGGAGGAGATGGTCCATAATTTCAGTCAGAGTATACCATGTACCGTGTTGCGGTTTGCTGCCGTGTTCAGCGACTGGTGCGAATACCCACCTCTATATAAATTCCTTGAGACCTGGCTGTCAAAAAAATATGATTCGAGAATACTGGGTGGCCGAGGTGAATCTGCAGTACCCTATATCCATATTCATGACCTGATCAAGCTTTTTCACCACATCCTGCAACAAAGTCACCTGTTGCCGCCATTTGACATTTATGCTGCCAGTCCCGACGGAAGCACATCTCATAAGGAGCTTTTCGAACTAGCCACGCATGATTATTTTGGCCATACGGTTAAACCGATTCACATCCCAAGGGTTATCGCCTTCCCGGGAATTATTCTAAGGAACATTCTTAGCAGACTCCATCTGATTTCTCCCCCATTTGAGAAGTTGTGGATGTTGAAATACCTTGACCTTAAGCTTGATACAAATTCATCATATACCCGTACAACGTTAAATTGGGAGCCTTCAGCCCGATACCATATCAGGAGACGACTTCTCTTCCTCCTGGCTAAGATGAAGAGCAATCCCATTGAGTGGAATGTAAGGAATGAAGCAGCATTAAAGCATATTTCAATCCGAACCAATCTTCTCCTCTATGAGCATATGATCTCCGAAAAAGAGCGGATTATCAGGGAACTCTCTTCACGAATAGCCTCTCCAGAACTTGCTGAGAGACTCCCCGCATATCAGCAACTCAACCCTCATGAATTCAATCTTATCCTCTCTACATTATTCAATGTGCTGGCATCTAGTGTGTTAAATGTTGACAGAACATTGATGATCCACTATATTGATGACATCGCAGCAACGAGATTTAAGGAAGGGTTTACTTCTGCAGAGGTTTCGACAGTGCTTACAATTCTTAATGACATGGTCTCAAAATTCCTGATGGAAGTTCCTGATATTCAGGCAACACGCCAGGAGATCCATGACTTTATCGGGATAACAATCCAAATGGCTCAGGATGAGTTGGAAGAGCAGTATGAAGATTTTCTGAAATTCCTGAAGCCACAACCTGAACATTCGAAGGTTCGGATTAACATTGATGGGATGGAGTATCTGGCCAATCCTGAGTCCTCTATACTGGATGCGGCGCGATCGTTAAATATCAAGATTCCTACCTTATGCTATCACCGCGACCTTGAGATTGCGGGAAATTGCAGGATTTGCCTGGTTGAATTGGAAGGCAACAAGGACCTCATCGCCTCTTGTGCCACACCAGTAGAGGAGGGGATGGTGATTCATTCCAATAGCATGAAAGTGCGGACTGCCCGGAAACATATGATCGAACTCTTGCTTTCTGAACACCACGCTGACTGCACCAATTGTTATAAGAACGGAAAGTGTGAGTTGCAGAATCTGGCTTCTGAGTTCAAGATCATTAATCCTGTGTTTGATTCGCTTGTCACTTGCCGGGATAGGCATCTCGATCTGCTCTCCCCGTCGCTGATCAAAGATGACCAAAAGTGCATCCGTTGCCAGCGGTGTGTAAGGTCGTGTGCCGAGATACAGGGAGTAAGTGCCGTTTGGGCGGCATTCAAAGGTAGCCAGATGAAGATATCTACGTTCCAAGGTCGATCTCTCTACCAGGTCTTCTGCACAAACTGCGGGCAGTGCATTGACCGTTGTCCTACAGGGGCTTTGGTTGAAAAGAATTACATTGAAGAGGTTTGGAATGCCATTTGGGATAAGGAGAAATTTGTACTGGTTCAAACAGCGCCTGCGGTACGGGTGGCCATTGGGGAAGATTTGGGGATTGAACCCGGGAAACGAGTGACAGGAAAACTGGTTACTTCACTTCGGCGTCTTGGATTTGATGCTGTGCTGGATACAGCATTCAGCGCCGATATGACCACGATTGAGGAGTCTACAGAGTTACTGGAACGACTGAGGAATCATTATAAGTATAATATCCCGGAAATCAGGCTTCCAATGCTCACCTCCTGTTCTCCTGCCTGGATAAAATATATCGAACACGCATTCCCGCATCTCCTTGATTATTTGTCAACTTGTAAATCTCCCCAACAAATCTTTGGAGTCCTTTCAAAAACCTACTATGCGGAGAAACGAAAACTGGACCCAGGCAAGGTTGTTACTGTTTCGATCATGCCCTGTACGGCCAAGAAGTTCGAATCCAATCGTCCGGAGATGCGGGGAAGTGGCTTCAAGGATGTCGATTATGTCCTCACAACCCGAGAACTTGGTATCATGATCAACCAGGCTGGGATCGATTTCAAGAGCCTCCCAAACGATCACTATGACAGCCTGATGGGCCATGCTTCCGGTGCTGGCGTTATCTATGGCGCAACAGGCGGTGTCGCGGAATCGGTGATGCGGACCATCTATCCCAAACTCACTGGCAGGGATATCCCATTTGATAACCTGGTGATAAAACCGGTTCGGGGGATGGAAGGAGTCCGCGAATTCAGTTTTCTGATAGAGAAACCTCTTCCGCTATGGGATTTTCTGGATGGGATGGAACTCCGGATTGCTGTCGCTCATGGTTTGTCAAATGCCAAGCAATTGCTTCAGGAAATTGCTGAAGGAGGGTCTTCGTACCATTTCATCGAAGTAATGGCTTGTCCGGGAGGATGCCTGGGAGGGGGTGGCCAACCCATCCCTACTAATGCGGAGATCAGGATGAAAAGAATTCAGGCCCTCTATGCAGAAGAGTTGGGCCTGGAGATCCGTAAGTCACATGAAAATCCGGAAGCAATAGAGATCTACGACTCATACCTGGATCATCCGCTCAGCCCTCATGCACTGGATTTACTGCATACGAGCTATACGAAAAGGAATGCTTTTTAAGTGTGAGGGCAGGGGAGAGTGAATCGATCTCATCCAGCGTCAGTAACAAGTCGCTTCAATAAGGCTAAATAGCAATTCCCTGACCTCTTTCAGGATCTCAGGGTACTTTTCCTGGAGTTGGGGGGTGAAATGTTCACTGAACTCCATATCTTCCACAATTTCAATGGCTATAATCCGGATTTTTTCAGGCATCTCCATCTCAAGCGTTTTCCCGAGTTTTATAGCATTGATGAAGTTGATATCATGCAGATTGGTTAGATGGAGTGTCTCCTTGAAGTTTTCGGGAGTGAGGTGGTAAATGGTGCCGGGGATACCATCACGGGTTTTGATGGCATCAATAAAGATCACCTCATGGTAACCTGTAATCATCTCCAGGATCTCCAGCCCTCCGACAGTTGCAGTAACAAAGGCAATTAGAGAAGGAAAATTCTCCTTCTCTAATTGCCGAACAATCCGTGGCCCAATCCCGTCATCACTAAGAATGTCGTTTCCTATACCCAGGACCAAAACCTTGTTTTTCAACGACATTTATGATCTTTTAACCGTTCGGATTGTTTTTCCTTCACTATCTTTTAAAACCAACTCCATCCGCATCTGACCTGGTAATGAATGGGTTGCGCAGGAGAAACAGGGGTCATAGGCCCTGAAGGCCATCTCAATCATATTGAGAGTTCCTTCTGTAACCTCCGTATCTTTCGTAATAAGTCCTTCCGCAGCCTTTTTGAGAGACATGCAGATCGCGGCATTGTTGTTTGTCGTACCAACGATGATGTTGACTTTGGTTACAATTCCTTTCTCATCAGTCCAGTAGTGGTGTGTTAGTGTTCCGCGTTGAGCTTCAACAATACCAACCCCTTCGGAAGGGATCTTGTCGAGTGGGGTTCTCAGGTCAGTCCCGGTAATTTCCGGATCCAAAGCGAGTTCCAGGCAATGTTCGGCGGAATAAATCAGCTCTACCAACCTGGCCCAGTGCATCGCCAACGTATTGTGAACCGGTTTGCCCCCCAGGGTTTTATACATGAATTCGTACTCTTCATGGGCGATTGGTGTGGCCATTCCGTCGGCAGCATTGAGGCGTGAAAGTGGCGTAGCCTGGTATACACCCGATTCCTGTCCTTCAACAAACCCTTTCCAGCCAATGGTTTTAAGATACGGGAATTTGAGATAGCTCCAGGGTTCAACACGTTCTGCGACATAATTCAGGTATTCGCTGGGCCCGTATTTAAATAGTTCTTTGCCAAGTGTATCAACAACCCGTACTTTTCCATCGTAAAAATTGACACGATTCTCCGTATCAACAAGTCCCATCGAGTGGATTTTGAGGGCGTAAGGGCCATTCAGGATGAGTTCAACATAATCTTTATTGCCCAGCACAACATCTTTGAACAGGTTCATACTGAATTTTGCGAAGTCGACAAAACCGTGTGCCTTTTTCACGATGTCGTCACGGTTTTCACCCGTGAGCCCTTTCCTTACACCTCCGGGTACATTCATCACCACGTGGGTCTGGTGTCCACCCAATAATGCCTGAATCTCCTGAGCGATCCGGCGCTGCTTAATCACTTCACTGCCAATTGGGATACCAACTTTTTCGATTACACCGATGATATTTCTTACTGATGGATCGGCCGTAGGACCTACTACGAAGTCGGGGGCAGCCAGGGCGTAAAAATGGGCAATATGGCTGTGTACAAAATGAGCCATATAAAAGAGTTCGCGAAGTTTTTTCGCTGTGGGTGGTGGTTCCACTCCATATACTGCATCGGCTGCTTTCCCACTCGCCATGTGGTGGCACCCAGGGCATACACCGCAGATTTTGGTTACGATCTGGGAGAGTTCTTCTACAGGCCTTCCAACACAAAACTGTTCAAATCCGCGCAGTTCGGGAACCTGGAAATAGACATTATCTACTCCACCATCATCGTTCAAAAAGATCTCTATCTTTCCATGGCCTTCAAGCCTGGTGATCGGGTCTATGGTAATACGCTTCATGAAATGGTCCTCCTTAATATTGATGCAGGCAAACTAAAACGGTAAAATGTCCCGGCCGGATCGTCTATAGTATCCACAATCCTGTCGATCTCGGCCGGATCGTTGGCATCAATCATCGTTGCAATCGCTGAGAGCATCTTCGCTCCGGGGTCTGGAGCCGCCTCCGACGGGCCATAGCAGCCCCGGCAAGGAGCATTTCCTTCAATGCACCTGACACCACATCCGGCACGTGTAGCGGGCCCCATACAGATAACTCCCTGTTCCAGAAAACAGGTCTTACCATCATCGTTGATGTCAATTGGCCGGAAAAACCGTTTCACTTTTTTATTATCACTCTTTGTGCGTTTACATTCGTCGCAAAGGGTTTTTTCTGATGCCCCAACAACAGACCCCTTTGGGGGAAGTTCTGCGCCAGATACTATCAGGTTGAATACATCCAGAAGCCGTTCTGTTTGTGGTGGGCAACCGGGAAGGAAGTAATCAACATCCACCACCTGTTGCAGAGTTCTTACATCGTTATAAAAAACCGGGATTTCCAAAACTCCCTCCTTCATTTCGGTGCGTGTTTGAGGAACTATTTTATCGGGGTTCACTGTAGATTCAGTCTCCTGGTAAACACGCCTGAAGATCGCCTCTTTGGTAGTAAAATTCGCCAACCCGGGAATGCCTCCCATATGCGAACATGAGCCATAAGCCACAAGAACCTTTGACTTTTGACGCATCAATTTTGCCATATGATCGTTCTCACTGTTCCGGATAGCACCGTTGAACAAGGTGACATCGATGTGTTTGTCGGGCATCTCTTCAACATCCTTATATTTTATGTCCAGTGCTATAGGCCAGAATACCAGGTCGGCAGCGGCAATGACATCCAGAAGTTTTTCATGAACGTCCAGCACCGAAACACAGCATCCGCCGCATGCGGCAGCCCAATAAATAGCAAGCTTCAGTTTTGGTTTTTGTACAGTCTCTTGATTCATATGCATTTATATTGCTAGTGTGTCAACAACCTCTTTCACTTTACTCGGACCGAGCTCCAGGATCCTTTCCGTCATAGAGTCTACCAGTTCGGCAAACTGCTTCCCTTCGCTTGCACTGATCCATTCCAGATGTAACCGGTCAGTTTCAATTCCCATCTGGGCAATATATTTCTTCATCAGCTTATACCTCCTCAGGCATTTGTAATTCCCCTCCTGATAATGGCAGTCTCCAGGGTGACAGCCACAAATCAGTACGCCATCAGCCCCTTCCCTGAACGATTTATAGACAAAGGTGGGATCAATCCGTCCCGAGCACATGACGCGTATTACACGGATATTGGGTTTGTATTTCATGCGGGATGTTCCCGCCAGGTCAGCACCGGTGTATGAACACCAGTTGCACAGAAAGGCAACGATGGTGGGTTTGAATTCCATGTTATTCGATCTTTAATGACATACTTAACAATCCGTCGATTTGAGATAAAATTTGCTGATCGGTGAAGTGTTTGCTCCGGATTGCGCCGGTTGGGCAGGCAGATCCGCAGGTGCCGCACCCTTTACAAAGAACTTCGTTCACTCTGGATACTTTTTTCTCTTCATCATATCCAATCGCTGTGTAGGGGCATACCATGATACAGGTCTGACATCCGCAACAGAGATCCTCGTTCACCTGGGCTGTAGTGACCTCTACGTGAACAGATCCCTGGTTGATGGTTGCCAGAACCCTTGCAGCTGCTGCCTTCGCCTGTGCTACTGAGTCGGGAATCCCTTTTGGCCCCTGACAAGTGCCAACGATATATACCCCTCCGGTGGTGGTAGCAACAGGATCAAGTTTGGGGTGCTTTTCAATGTAGAATGCATTCCCGCAAATGCTTATACCAACTGCATGAGCGATATCCTTCACATCCGGGTTCGACTCCATGCCTACCATCAGGATCACCATATCGGCAGGCACCTCGAGCCCTAATCCGGAAATCTTCTCGTTGAAAAAGATCAGCATCGGGGGATCCTCAGGTACCACCGATTTAATGATCTGTGGCAGCTCATTTTGCTGGTCAAACATCATGAAGATGATATCTTTCTTCGAAGTTTCGGTATAAAGCTCCTCGCATCCCTTACCAAATGCACGCATATCAGCATAGAGATCATAAATATGTGACTGGGGGAGGAGGGACCTTAGTTGGTTGGCAAATTTCAATGCCACCATGCAACATGTCCTGGAACAGTATTCATGGTACTCTTTGTTTCGGCTGCCAACACAATGTATGATAGCGATATTCTCAGGAATTTTTCCTGCTTTTGTACGTACCTGGCCGGTTCGCAGCATATCTTCAAACTCAACTGAGGTAATCACGTCGGGGAGTCTTCCGTATCCATACTGGTGAACCCGGGATGCATCAAACGGTTTTAGCCCTGATGCTACGATCACACTTCCAAAGGTCAGCTTCTGTTCATTCTTGGTACCCGCATGGATCGTTGTTTCGAAATTCCCGATATAGCCATTCACACCGGTGATATTGGTATTGAGAAATACCTTGATATTTGGATGGTTTCCGGTTCGGCGAATCATCACTTCCATCATCTTCTTGGCATCATAGAGGTATGGGTATGTGAGGTCGAAGTGAAGGGCAATTCCTCCCAGTTTATCGCTTTTCTCAATCAGGTATACCTCTTTCCCCGCATTGGCAACTTCCAGGGCAGCCGACATTCCGGCAATACCACCTCCAATGACAAGTGTTGCCGGATTGACATCCACACTGCGTTTATCCAGCGGCTCGTGGAACTTGACCCGGCTTACAGCACCTGCAACAAGTTCTACAGCTTTTTTTGTAGCCTCCTCCCGGTCGTCGTGCACCCATGAATCCTGTTCCCGGATGTTGGCCATCTCAAAAAGGTAGGCGTTCAAACCGGCTTTTTCCAGCGCTTTCCTGAAGGTAAGTTCATGAATACGGGGGGAGCAGGCGGCTACAACCACACGGTTCAGGTTGTTCTCAATGATGTCTGTGACGATCAGCTCCTGTCCGGGATCCGAACACATGTATTTGTAGTTTTTTGAGACTACAACGTTAGGCAGCTTCCCAATGATCTCTGTTACATGCTCAACATCCACCATTTTGGCAATGTTGGTCCCGCACCAACATACATATACTCCAATTCTTGGTTCTTCCATCGGTTTCATCATTTGTAATCAGGGTTTTGCAAGGCTGATTTCTGTAATCTGGCAAAGTAAACGGCAAAGGGGCGGTATGCCAGGTGTGACCATTTAGAGAAGGGAACTTCGATCAGAATCATCGGGACCAGGATAGCCATATGTGCAATGTAACTCACATAGGTGGACCAGGGCATTCCGCTGATACGGAAAATGTGGATCAGAATCCCTGTAATCACTGTGAGCGTTAACATTGCAAGGAACAGCCAGTCACTCACGTGAGAAAACTGAAATTTTACCTCCCTTTTTCTGAACCTTCCAATAATGGCCGCTATAAGACCAATCAACAGACCAATCGTAGCATAATACCCCAAAACCCGTTGAAGGTGCCAGGCAGGATAGATCTTCTCTGTTTGGAACCAGGGCAGGAATACCACAATCAGGATGAACATGATCGTATATCCCGACATCAGCAGCCAATGATAGAGCCAGTATGATTTATCATCACATTTGGAAAACTTTGGCTGGACAGAGAAGCTAAAGATCAGTTGCCAAAACTCTTTTATGTGGGCAAACACTCCAACCCGATGCTGGCTTCCAATCCAAACCACCTTGTAATACATTCTGAGAATGTTGGAGATCAACAACCCGGCAACAGTTAAGGCCATTGCCCAGTCGAAAAATTCTATCACCTTTATTGGTGCGAAACTGTTAACCTTTACACCTCCTTCAGCAGTGAGGGTGGTATCGAGTGGAGGCAAAACGAAAAGAAAGGCCACAACAACCAATATTGCGAAGACCAGGATAAAGGCAATTTCCCAAACTTTTGATGTATAGAATTTCTTTGATAATCCTGTCCAGTCATACAACGAAGTGAGATAACGGCGAAGCGACATCATCAGCTCTCCGGGATTTGCGTTCCTGGGACATGTGTCACTGCACTCGCCGCAATAGTAACATAGCCATGGCTCGACACAGGTGCTCAGTTGATCCTTCAGTCCCATCTGCATCAGGCGAATCTCTTTTCTTGGAAAAAGAAATCCCTGTGCCGTCAGAGGACAGATTGCAGTGCAGGTTCCGCAATGGTAACATTCGTTCCAATCTTTGATGCCAAAGGCTTTCAGTTCTAAAGGCAGATTCGGATTTACACGATTATTCATAAGGTTTGTTCGTTTAACTGATCATTGCAAGTTCGTTGGCTTTATTCAGGATTGATTCCGGTGTCATGTTCTCAAAACCGCTGGAAACTTTTCCCCGGAGTATATTCTGGATTACTTTGGCGGCAGCTGCAGATCCCTGGGCGACCGAGTCAGGAATATCTTTCGGACCCTGGCAAACCCCGGCGATGTAGATACCTCCGAGAGATGTCCCGGTTGGATCAGTATTGCTGTTCATGGCCATAAACCATCCGTCGCGGCTTCGTTTCAGCCCAAGGACGCGGCTAATTCCTTCCATGTCTTCTGAAGGCTCCAATCCGGTGGCTAGCACTACCATATCCACCTCAAGTTCGATGAGCAACCGTTCTTCTATGTTTTCACCACGCAACAGTAAAGACTCGCCTTTGCTTTCTATTTTGGCAGTTTTTCCGCGGATGATATGAATGCCTTCGTTTCCGATTCGCTGGTAAAACTCTTCGTACCCTTTCCCAAATGCACGCATATCAATATAGAATTCAAAGACGTCGGCTTCTGGGAGTTTTTCCTTGACTAAGTGAGCAAATTTCAGGGAGTACATACAGCATACGCGCGAGCAATATTTGTTGTAATTCTCATCCCGGCTGCCTACGCAGTGAATGATCGCCAGTTTTTTTGGTTTTGGTGTTTCCGTATTGAAAATCCAGTTCCCTTTTTTATCCTGTGCGCGCATGTGAATGTTTCCACCTGTTGAACCAGCAGCATTCAGAAGTCGTTCAAACTCTAGTGCGGTCAATACATTTGGAAATTTTCCATATCCTAATTGAGGCATACGTGATGCATCAAAGGGTTTAAATCCGGTGGCAACGATGATATTTCCTACATTCAGTTTAACGGTCTCGTCCTGTTCATCGAGATTGATACAATCCGGCACCGGACAAGCCTTGACACACGCCCGACACTTTCCGTTTTTCAGGTAGATGCAGGATTTCTCATCAATCAGATACTTATTCGGGACAGCTTGCGGAAAGGGGATATAGATAGCTTTCCGCATGCAAGTCCCTGCATCGAACTCACTGGGTGCTGTTGCCGGGCATTTCTCTGAACAGGTGCCGCATCCAATACAGGTTGCAAGGTTTACACGTCTGGCTTTCTTTAGAATGGTGACAGTATAATTCCCTGGACGCCCAGTAACATCTATGACCTCACAGTATGTCATCAGGTCAATATTCGGATGTTGATTGACTTCCACCATTTTAGGCGTAAGAATACATGCTGCGCAATCGAGTGTAGGAAAGGTTTTGTCAAAACTGGCCATTTTTCCGCCAATGGTGCCCGATTTTTCAACAAGGTACACCTTTACCTGCCCGTCGGCCATCTCTAAAGCCGCCTGAATCCCAGCGATCCCACCACCAATAACCAGAGTGTCGGTGATCATTTCAGAATCATCCTGTAAGGCTGCCATATCAAATGATATTCCCTTTACGGAACATTCCAACAGTACCTTGGCCATAACCGTGTCTTTGGCTGATGTCAGGCAATACTCCTGGAAACTGACCAGCTGGATGTCATCTACAGATCCGCCGGCTGCAATCATGGCCTCTTCAAAATATCCCTTGATAAACCCTGGCGTATTTCCTGCGATGATTAACTGAGCAACAGGAGTTTTTCGTATATCGTTGACGATTCGCTTGATTGTCCATGGATCAGGGGTCTCAAGATTCCAGATTTTGGAAACCTGGCTGTTATTCTTGAAATTCTCATTCAAGGAGTCATAATCCAGGCCCCCAGTACCATTACAAGCAGTTCTGTCGAGTATAATCCCTTTTTTTACACGCTCTTTCATAAGGAACAAATGTGTTGAAGATATTGAAGAATCTACGTGAATGAATATAACTTGTGAATAGAATAACAAATGAAAGAAATATATATAGGCTAAAAAATGACATTCGTCAGTTTTTAATAAAAAACCAATAACTTTTTAAAAGAATCAGGATAAATGGCAGGCAATCTTCCTTAATTTCAGCTCATCGAGGATGAAAATCTTGCGCCCTTTTATAGCAATAATATTGGACTCTTTCCAGTCGGTGAGTAACCGGATAACCGTTTCTGGAGAGGTTCCTACGATGTTGGCAAGGTCCTGTCGGGTGAGGTTCAGATAGGCGGATATGCGGTCTTTCTGATGGGATGAAAACTGTTGATATAAAAATAACAATGAGTCGGCCAATCTTTCTTTAACTGGTTTCTGCGCCAGAGATACCATTTTTTCCTCAGCATCAACCAATTGTTTACTAAGAACAGAGACAATTGCTTTGGTAAATTCGGTGTACCTGATGGTTAATTCAAAGAAGTCATTTTTGCTGATAAAGCAGATTACCGAATCCTCGAGAGCCTGCGCTGACACAGAATATAAGTTACCGGTGAGGAGGGCCTTCAAACCAACGAATTCTCCTGAAAATGCTAATCTTGTGATGTGTTCACGTCCATCAGACCCATGTTTGTAAATCTTAATATTGCCAGAGTTGATACAATATATTCCATTTGGTTTGGTCCCTTCCTGAAAGATCAGGGCCCCTTTTTTATAGAGCTCCACCACCTTCATATTTTGTACAGACTGAAGGTCAACTGGCGAGAGAATGGAGAAGTAGGTCAGAAAGGTTTCCTGACAACAAAGACAATGTGGATCTAGTATTTTTTTGACCATTGTGAAAAGATGAACAAAAAAACAAACGTACTAAAATATTAGTAATAATGCAATTTCCAGGGAATGTTTACTTTTGTAATATTGAAAATATTAACCTTGATAACATCTGTTGACGTATCGGCATGTTTTATTTCCATTCAGGGACGAGTTCAGGGTGTTGGATTCCGGCCTTTTATTTATCGTCTTGCAGAGCAATTTAGCTTACGCGGATGGGTTAGAAATAACAATGAAGGATTGACAGTATATATTGAGGGTGAAGTTTCGGAGATCATTAAATTTTCTCACTACCTGAAGACTCAGGCACCGATTGCCTCATCAGTTTTTAACATTTCCATTGAAAATGTGGAACCGGAAGGGGTTACATCGTTTAAAATTCTGCCAAGCCTGAACCTTTCTGACGAAATCACTGAAATAAGTCCTGATATTGCGCTGTGTGATGCGTGTTTGGTGGATCTCATGGAACAACCACACCGAATAAATTATCCGCTGATCAACTGTACCAACTGTGGCCCCCGTTTTACTATTATCAAAGATATTCCTTACGACAGACCCAATACAACCATGGATATTTTTCCGATGTGTGAACTCTGTGCGTCAGAATACAGGGATATCATGGACAGAAGGTTTCATGCCCAACCTATTGCCTGTAACGATTGTGGACCAGGATATGAATGTTGGCGCGAAGGTCAGATGACCGGAACCTCTATACTTGATATTCTTGATATGTCAGTTCGTGAGATTCAGCTTGGCAGGATCATTGCAATCAAAGGGGTTGGAGGATATCATCTGGTTTGCGATGCCGGAAATGATCAGGCGGTCAAGAGACTGAGAGAACGCAAAGGACGGGATTCTAAGCCATTTGCTGTGATGTTCAAAGATGCTGATACGGCTTCTGGATATGTCGACATTTCTGCTGTTGAACGGGAGGTACTACTTTCATGGCAACATCCGATTGTCCTCCTTCGAAAAAATAAAGAATCCCTGGCTGGGTTAGTATCTGTGCTTAATGAGGGAATATCTACCGTTGGAGTTGTTTTACCTTATATGCCATTTCATTATTTGTTAATGGAAAGACTCAATATCCCTGCCATTGTCCTTACTTCGGGAAATTTTTCCGAGCATCCGATTCTGATTGATAACCAGGAAGCTATCAGGCAGTTTTCAGGAATTGCTGATCTCGTCATCACGCATCAACGCGAGATTTTTAACCGGGTGGATGACAGTGTTGTGCGAATCATCGCTGGTTCGCAACGTATGTTACGCAGGGCCCGTGGATTCGTCCCCGATCCAATACATCAAACCTCGCGGGTTGAGGGTATCCTGGCGATGGGAGCCGAATTGGTTAACATGTTTTGCCTCGGGAAGGGGAGTCGTGCATATCTGAGTCAGTATATCGGAAATCTTAAGAATCCCGAAACACAACAATTTTACAACGATACGATCTTCAGGTTTATGCAACTGCTCAGGATAGAACCGGAGATGATTGTAACTGATCTCCATCCCGAGTATTTCTCCACTAAATTGGGTCATAACCTGGCTCAGACTCTCACATCTGAAGGAAAAAGAATCACGATCGAAAGAGTTCAACATCACCATGCACATATTGCCTCCTGCATGGCAGAACACCAGCTTGATGAACAGGTTATCGGGGTTGCTTTTGATGGCACCGGGTATGGGAGCGATGGGCATATCTGGGGATCTGAATTCATGTTAGCAGATCTCGAGACATTTCAACGTACAAACCACTTCGAATATCTTCCAATGCCTGGTGGTGACAAGGCGGCGGAAGAGCCCTGGAGGATGGCTATCTCTGCCCTGGTAATGGCATTTGGAAAAGACCTGAATAAGACGATCCTTTCCATACTATCTGACGTCAAACCACAGCAATCGGAATGGATTATTAAGATGATCCGAAACAGGGTTAATACGCCAATGACCTGTGGAGCCGGCAGGTATTTCGATGCTGTTGCAGCTTTATTGGGTATTATCACCCAAGCCGGTTACGAAGGGGAAGGTCCTATGAAGCTGGAAGCCCTCACCAGAGAGGGAATTGATGAAACTTACGAAATTGAATTAGGTCCTGTGATCTCATTTATTCCGGCTTTCAGAGCTATAACACAAGAGATTCTAAATGGGTATGATCCAGGCTTGATTGCGACAAAGTTTCACAATACGGTTGTATTGGCTATTGTAGAATCTGCAATGGATTTGCATAAGAGATATTCTGTTGATAAGGTGGTGTTATCGGGGGGCGTTTTTCAAAATAAGTATCTTGTTGAGCGTGTTGTATCCAAACTTCAACGAAATCAATTACGTGTTTATATACATGCTGCGGTTCCACCGAATGATGGCGGAGTTGCCTTAGGGCAGCTGATTGTCGCAGCCAAACGAAGGGAAAAATATGTGTTTGGGTGTACCGGCAAAAGTGATTAGTGTTACAGGGGAGATGGCCTCTGTGGTGATCGGTGAGATTGAGTATCAGGCTAATATTGCCTTGCTTGAAGACATCGTTCCAGGCGACTTCATTATCCTTCATGCCGGATTCGGGATAGAGAAAGTTGATCCTGCCGAAGCAGAGGAGACAATGCAGCTTATCCGTGATATTGAAAATGGAAATATTCTGGAAGAGAATGGAACTCCTTCGTCATAACAACCTAAGAAGTTCGGCCGCTATCAGTCAACTTGCGGGAGATATTGCTAAGATCTCGCGTAAACCCATCAGGCTGATGGAGGTATGTGGCGGACATACGATGGCCATTCAACGATTTGGGTTGACTTCTCTGTTGCCCGGTAATATTCAACTGGTCTCTGGTCCTGGTTGCCCGGTTTGTGTATCAAGCCAGCGATACCTGGATGCCTGCGTCGAGCTAAGCAGGTTGCCGAATGTGATAATCACAACGTATGGAGATCTTATCAGGGTACCTGCTTCCCGCTCTTCCCTTGAAAAAGAGCGGAGCAAAGGGGCTGATATCCGGATTGTCTATTCAGTTTCAGAATCACTGGCTTTAGCCTCCCAAAATCCATCAAAGAAAATAGTCTTTCTGGGGATTGGCTTTGAAACAACAGCTCCTGCCAGCGCCTATACCGTTGATGAAGCTTGCCGGCTGGGTTTGCAGAATTTTTTTCTCCTCAGCGCACACAAGCTAATGCCGCCAGCTCTCAGAGCATTGGTGGATGAGGAATTAAAAATCGACGGTTTCATTGCACCGGGTCATGTTAGTTCAATCACAGGGACGGGCATCTATGAGTTTCTTGTTAAAGATTATGGCAAGGGGGTCGTGGTGACCGGGTTTGAACCCATGGACCTGATGCAGTCGGTCCTTCAACTTGTCACCCAGGCTGAGACGGAAAACCCTCAGTTAGTGAACCAATACAAGAGGGTTGTTAAAGCAGAGGGAAATCGGAAAGCCCTTACACTTCTTAACAAGGTTTTTAAACCAGCCGATGATTACTGGAGGGGATTGGGAATCATTCCATTAAGTGGGTTGCAACTTTCAAATGAATATACTCAATTTGATGCCAGAAGCCATTTTTCAATCCATGAAAGGGAATCCACAGAGCCGAAAGGCTGTATTTGCGGAGAGATCCTCAAGGGAGTAAAACAACCATTGGATTGTCAGTTGTTCAACAGATCCTGTACCCCGGATAACCCTGTTGGAGCCTGCATGGTTTCCAGTGAAGGGAGTTGTGCCATTGCTTACAAATATAACCGCAACTGATGGATGAATCAAGAATAATGATGGCTCATGGAGGAGGAGGTTCGTTGATGAATGGACTGATCAGGAGCCTCTTTTTCAACTCTTTTGATAATCCGGTTCTCATACGTGCTGCTGATGCGGCACAGTTGGATCTTCCCGGGAATCGAATTGCATTTACCACTGATGCCTTTGTTGTGGATCCAATCTTTTTCCCTGGTGGCGACATCGGGAAATTAGCTGTTTGCGGCACATTAAACGACCTGGCTGTAACCGGTGCCCGACCGCTGTACCTAAGTGTATCCTTTATCCTGGAAGAAGGTTTACGGATCAGCGAACTGAAACGAGTTGTACAGTCAATGGCAAAAACTGCCAAAGATGCTGGTGTGCCAATTGTAGCTGGCGATACCAAAGTAGTACCAAAGGGAAAAGGGGATAAAATTTTTATTTCTACCTCTGGTGTTGGGGCAGTTGATGACAAATCTTCAGATACCAGCGAAGGAAAGTCGGTCGAAGCGGGAGATTGTATCCTCATCAATGGAACCCTTGGAGATCATGGGATCGCTGTTTTGCTTCAGAGAGAATCATTTCAACTCCATGCATCCATACAATCCGATTGTGCAAACCTGTACCCACTCATCCATCATCTGCTGGGTGTTGTGCCTGAAACCCGTTTCATGCGCGACGCCACCCGGGGTGGTTTGGCTACAGTCTTATGCGAACTGGTTGAGAAACGCAATTTTGGGATTGAGCTTGCAGAGGATCAGGTCCCTGTTAATCCCGCTGTGGTTGATGCCTGCGAACTTCTCGGAATGGATCCGCTCTACATTGCCAATGAGGGGAAGGTGGTGATAGTTGTCCCTGGTAATGAAGCTGAAAACGCGCTGAAAACACTTAGGCAGCATCCTTTGGGTACCAATGCAGCCATCGTTGGGAGAGTTACCGGGGAGAATCCGGGGAAGGTGATCATGAAAACTGCTCTGGGGGGAAAACGGTGGATCGACTACCTGAGCGGGGACCAACTCCCAAGAATTTGCTAATAACCTGAAACCCGAAACCCAAAACCCAAAACCCAAAACCATCCATATGCACGAACTCTCATTAGCCTTGAATATCATTGACATTGTGGGGGAGGAGTGCCGGAAGGCCGGATCGCAGAGGGTAGAAGAGGTCGTGATTCTGGTTGGGACCCTGAGCGGAGTAGATACCGATGCTCTATCAACTTCTCTGCATGTGGCATCACGCGATACCGTTTTACAGAATGCTCGCATTCAGCTTAACCGCCAGCAGGGAAAAGGTTACTGTGATGGATGCAAGCATGAATTCTTCATGGAGGATATATTATCCCTGTGTCCTCTCTGCTTTCAGCCGGCGACTAGTCTCACGGAGGGCGAAGATATGAGAATTGAGTCGATTGTTGTTGATTAGCTTGCTATCGTTGATAATACAGCCGTTTCACGCTGGTAATACGCCAATAGTGCATAAGCCGGGCATTCATTTCTGAGTCTTTCGGGTCTGTAATTTTCGCCCAAGCCATTATTCTGCAGTCATAATCCAATTCAACACTAGTATCCGAAGATGCCGAGATTACTTCTATTGCCATCTTTTCACAGGAGTTTTCACTGAATCTTGGTTCATCTGCTCTGGTGAAAATCAGGAGAATGATCGTAATAACTGCGATATAAAGGTATTTCAATTTTCCAGATAACTGCCTGATCATAAAATAGGTAGTAAAACCAAAGAGGAAAATAACCGCGATGGTAACCGGTAATATCGTGTCATATCTCAATATGTGTGGCCGATAGATCCGAAAACCTCCCATAGGAAGCAGCACGATATACAGGAGAGAGAATATCCCGATCCATTTGGCCATGATAAGAATTTGCCGGCTATCAGTATTTCCAAATCTTTTCCTGATGAGGATAAGGTTTGCCGCAATTACAAGAAACATCAGCGGAAATCCTGCCTTTTCAGTAAACTGATAATAGAATCCCAATGGAAGCCGTTGATATTTTTGTATCAGAGAGATTGGGTATGAAGCATTTAGTAGGTTGTGTGTGCCGAGATATAGCGAATAGAGACTGGTACATAGGAAAAGCAGAAAAAAGAATAGTATGTCAAACGGAATCTCCTTCACAGCAAGCGTCACCCTCTTTAAAAATGGAAATTCCCGGTGTTGCGTGAAATATTTTATGAGGAGGTTAAGGAGAATCAACGGGCAGATAATCACCACAATTCCAGGAACCAAGGGCCCGTTAAACGAAAGAATGATGATCATTATAAATAAGAAGAACCTTGTTATCCAGTTGAATCGTATTGGTTTTTGTGTCATCCATTTTTGATAAAACGGCATAAAAAAGAGCAGCAAAAGAGTGAGCGGGAGTGCGTAGAAAAAAGTATAGGTGATCGACTGATCAATTATTCCCATATAGGAATTGTAGCCTGATGCCTGGAAGAGTGGGGTAATTAATACTGCAGCAAGTAAAAAGCCTGGTGAAAAGATATTTCCGGACCTGGAAATAGAGAGAGCAAGCAAATAGATCATTATGATCTGAACCATTGTTTTAAGTATGGCACTGGCTAAATATATACTGTTAACAGGACTTACAAAAGTCTGCATTATGAGCGGTGCGTGTTTTAGATACATAGACGCCGAATAGTGCGCGAAGAACCTGTTCGGATTGGCATAACTTGTGTCTTTTACCAACACTCCAATGCCGAACGGATCCTGGAGAACTTGATAATATGCTGATCCTGGAGATGGCAGAACGACCTCTGAAATATCACCATCCAATGGCATATGGTAATGCTGAAGAAACGAGTATCCTACATCACCAATAAGTAGAATAAACAGGATTATGGTAATAGTTCGGTTACGCATGCTACCATTGCCTTACTTGGTTTGAAAACAAAAATAAGCAAATACAAATGGATTTTACCCTGATAGGTTCAGTCATAATGTGTAATTTTAGAATCTCAAAATTAACTTAAATTTCTTTCCTATGTGCGAATCCTGCGGCTGCGGTGTGAATACCCTGAATCCCGATCATGATCACGATCACCCCCACAATCACCCCCACAATCACCTTCCCCATGACTCCCACGATCCTCACGACCATGAGCATCTCCCGGATGGCCGGGTGATTCGGATCCAAAAAGATATCCTGAGCGAAAACAATCTTATTGCTGAACGAAACCGGGGTTTCCTGGAAGCCAGAAGTTCAGTTTGTTTTAACATTGTTGGATCTCCCGGTTCAGGTAAAACCACACTCCTTGAGCGCACCTGCAAAGATTTGAGTAAAGATCAGACGTTTTATGTCATTGAAGGGGACCAACAGAGTTCTATCGATGCTGAACGAATTGAAGCTGCCGGGGTGAAGGCAATCCAGATCAATACTGAATATGGATGTCATCTTGATGCCTTAATGGTAAACAAGGCCATTAAGGAATTGGAAATCAAAGACAAAAGTACTATTTTCATTGAAAATGTGGGAAATCTGGTATGTCCTGCAATGTTTGATCTTGGGGAGACAAAACGGATTGTCATATACAGTGTTACAGAAGGTAACGACAAACCGCTTAAATACCCTTATATGTTTCGCTCAGCTCATCTTGCAGTGATTACGAAAACGGATCTGCTTCCCTATGTCGATTTTACTATGGACCAGGCACACGATGATATCCGGAAAACACATCCGGGAATTGAGATCATTGAGCTCTCAGTTAAAACCGGAGAGGGGTTGGAGAAATGGTATAATTGGATTCTGAATACTTGATGACCAAAAGATATTTCATAAAGCTTGCCTTTGACGGCACCCGGTATCACGGATGGCAGACCCAGCGGAATGCCCGGACGGTGCAACAGGTACTTACCGACGCCTGCTCGATGATCCTGAGGGAGCCCGTAACCTTAACAGGATGTGGTCGTACCGATGCAGGGGTTCATGCCAGGGAATTTTATGCCCATTTTGAAAGTGAGCAGTTGCTTGATCATAACGACTGCCGAAAACTTGTATATCAGTTGAACGGTTTTCTGGGAAGCGACATTGCCGTATACGATGTATTCCCGGTAAAGCCGAGGGTTCATGCACGATTCAGTGCAACTTCCCGCACATATGAATATGTCATCTCCCGATACAAAGATCCTTTTCAGGTTGATTTCGCATACTTTTATTCAGGGAGTCTGGATGTTGGCCTGATGAATAAAGGTGCTGATTTCCTCCTTTCGGTCAGTGATTTTACTTCATTCTCAAAGGTAAATACCGATACAAAAACCAACTTTTGCAGGGTGACAAACGCAAAATGGGAACAACACGGGATGAATCTTGTTTTTAGCATCCGCGCCGATCGTTTTTTAAGAAATATGGTACGTGCCATCGTCGGGACTCTTCTGGGACTTGGCATGGGAAAAATCTCTTTCGATGATTTCCGTCAAATTGTAGCCGGGAAAAATCGTTCCGATGCAGGAGAATCAGTACCGGCTGTCGGGTTATTCCTTGTAACAGTCGAATATCCCGAGAAATTAGTTATGAACCCTGATGATACTGATTGATCTTTAGTGATCAATAGTTGCTCTGATATTCGTGTCCCTGTAATTTTCTTACTTCGAAAAACTCCTGATATTCTCAAACTGGTAAGGGATTACCAGATTCCCTTTTTTATCTACAAACCCCCATAAGGTGCCGTTATAGACAGCAGCAAGTCCACATTGGAATGGCTCCACCTTTACCCATTGATAGGAGATAACAAGATTTCCAAACAGATCCAAAAATCCCCATTTCTTATCCGGAGAAGTAGCTGCAACCATAAATTCAGAAGCGTACCTGTTATTACTCCATTCTGCGACATCTGAAACTTTTTGAATGGTTGGTTCAATAATCCAGTCTCCCTGGGTGTTGATATATCCCCATTTGTCTCCCTGCCTGACACAAGCGAGCCCTTCAGAGAAAGAGAAGGCATTCTCGAATTTAGGCTCGATTACCACAACTCCCAAGGGATCAATGAATCCCCATAAGTTATCAATTTTAACCCGGGCACGTTCATCGGAAAAATCCCTTGCGTTGTCAAATGCTGGTTCAATTACTATTTTGCCGTACTGGTTGATGAATCCGACTTTCTTGTCAATTTTGATCCTGGCCAGTCCTTCATTGAACGGCTCAGCATGCTCATATTTTGGTTCAATCAGCCATTTTCCAAACTGGTCGATATAGCCCCATAGTTTTCCTACCTTTACTCCGGCTACTCCTTCGCTAAAGTCTTGGGATTCATCAAATTGCGGCTCGATAATCATGGCCCCGGTTTTATTGATATACCCCCAGGGATTATCCTTGCCATCAAGCCGAACCCGGGCTAATCCCTCACTGAACCGTTCTGCCCTGATAAACTGTTCCTGAATCTTGAATGTTCCGGTTTTATCTATATACCCATAGAGGTTCTCGGTTCTTGCGCTTGCCAGTCCTTCCGAGAATTGCCAGGCTTGAGCGAATAGTGAAGGAATCGTAAACTGACCGGAAGGGTCAACATATCCCCATTTTTTACCTGATAATACAGGCTCCAGGCACTCTTGAGCCTGGAGCTGGTGGGTTAAAAAGATTAAACAACCAAGGGAAATAAGGATGGTTTTCATGAATTTGGTTTTAATTCGATTATCTTTCTTGCAGCCTTAACTATCGCAAGGCTTGTAAGCCCGTATTTTTCCATCAACTCCTTTGGCTCACCCGATTCCCCAAAGTGATCCAGGACCCCGATAAATTTTATCGGCACCGGAAACGCTTCAGCCAGAACCTCTGCCACGGCGCTTCCCAGTCCGCCTGCCACCTGGTGCTCTTCGGCAGTGATAATGGCTCCCGTTTCCTGTGCTGCCCTTACAATGATTTCCCTGTCGATTGGTTTGATTGTATGAATATTGATGACTCTCGTATGGATGTTGTCTTTCTTCAGGAGATATGCAGCTTGCAGAGCTTCCCATACCATATGCCCTGTTGCAATAATTGTCATGTCGTCTCCCGGATGCAGGAGTTGCCCTTTTCCCACCTCAAAAGTCTGTTTTTCACTCGTAAAATCAGGCATCGCAGCCCTCCCGAAGCGAATGTAAACAGGCCCTTTAACTTCGTGAATGGCATGGATGGCAGCAATTTTCGTTTGGGTAGCATCACATGGCGACAATACTGTCATGTTAGGCAACACCCGCATTACAGCCAGGTCCTCAAGCGCCTGGTGTGTCGCACCATCGGGCCCCACAGAGAGTCCTGCATGTGCACCTCCAATCACGACATGAAGGTTGTTATAACAGACAGACACACGGATCTGATCGGCAGTCCTCATCGCTGCAAAAACTCCATACGTGGCAAAAACGGGGATCTTCCCTTCCAGGGCAAGCCCTGCAGCAACACCTATGCAATTTTGTTCAGCAATTCCCAGTGAGACAAACTGTTTCGGGAACCTTTCTGCAAAGAGGTTTACGCCAACCGAGGTTGTAATATCGGCTCCAATGGCAATAACTTCTGAATGCCGGATGCCAGATGCCAGTAATCCTTCGCCGAAACCTTCTTTGGTAGGCCTGTCTTTCCGGTTGACATACATTCTATTCATCCGGTCTCCTCCTCCAGTTGTTTCAAAAACAGCGATGCTTCACGCTTCGAAGGAGCCTTCCCATGCCAGTGATAATCACCTTCAATGCTGGTTACGCCTTTGCCCATTTTTGTATAGGCAAGAATCATAACCGGCTTCTCGGTAATATGGTCTGCCAGTTGAAAACTTGTTAACAGATCCTGATGGTTGTTTCCATCACATTCTATTACTCCCCAGCCAAAAGCCTTCCACTTCTCTTTGAGTGGTTCCAATGCCATCACATTTTCTGTATTTCCGTCAATCTGAACGCCATTCCTGTCAACAATCGCAACAAGGTTGTCAAGTTTCAAATGGGAGGCTGCCATTGCTGCTTCCCAAACCGATCCCTCCTGCAGTTCACCATCTCCAAGGACACAAAAGACCCTCCAGCTCTCACCATCCATCTTTGCAGCGAGGGCGCGCCCAACTGATACCGAAAGCCCTTGCCCCAATGAACCAGCAGAAAGCTCAATCCCGGGTAACCCATGTTCACGTCCCGGATGCCCCTGAAGCCGGCTCCCCAGTTTGCGAAGTGTTGCCAGCTCAGCTTCAGGGAAATATCCTGCTCTGGCAAGAGTTGCATACAGGATTGGGGCTGCATGTCCGATAGATAGTATCAGGCGGTCTCGCTCCGGGTAGAGGGGATCATCGGGGTCATGGTTAAGAATGGAGAAATAAAGACATGTGAAAAGATCGGCTAATCCCAATGATACGCCAAGATGACCAGACCCTGCAATTGAAAGAGTAGTAATTACCGATTTGCGAATCTCTGTGGAGATCTCCTTTAACAACAGAAGATCAAGCACCTTGGGATGAATCATAATTATCTCATGTCGATCACTTCTACATTTTCATGATCTGCTTCATTGAATACAAAGTCTGAATCTTTTACCGGAACATCCGTTTGAAAACGGTTTACCTTATAGGTAAAGACATTGCCGTTCCTGTCAAAAATCTTAAATGATTTAATCTGTTTCAGCTTTTTATCGATGATGACGATCACTTTCTCGTAATTTCCCTGGGTATATGGGATCAGTTCAATGGCCTCAAGGTTTGGATCTGAGGCATCACCGTCCTGAATGATGCGCGACTGATAATTGGTATTGTAGGAGGTAAGGATGTTGGTTGGCGTGATGGCCTCCTTGCGGGTGTCCATCTCATTGATCTGTACTTCATTTGATGCACTGATATAGGTCCACACCTCTTTTCCGTTACAATACACCTTCTGTCCGGCGACATCCACAATGTATTTTTCACCAGCGACAAGCAGTGTTCCGCTTTTTGTTTCATGAATTCTGGCCGACTTGTTATCCATGGAGTAAGTAAAATCAGCTTTGATGGAGGAGTAAGTTTTGGTTTTGGTGCTGACCTCCTCTAACAGGGTAGTTGCCTTTTCATCTTTTTGTGCATATCCATTCAGGCAACCGAGAATAAGAATTAATCCAAGTAATCGTTTCATCGTTGTTTGATATTAATTTTCTGTCATAGTGTTCAAATAGTCTTCAAGTGACCCAAGGTCTTTAAATTTGACCTCGCGGGCTTTACTGCCTTCAAAATGGCCTACGATACCGGCTGATTCCAACTGATCAATGATTCTTCCGGCACGGTTGTATCCAAGCTTTAACTTCCTCTGGATGAGAGATGTAGATCCATGCTGATGCTGAGTAACCAGGCGGGCGGCTTCAGCAAAGAGCTCATCGCGTTCGTTCGGATCAAAATCTTTCCCGCTTCCATTCTCCTCATCATAATACTCGGGAAGGTGGAAGGCATCAGGGTAGCCTCGTTGCGATCCAATGTATTCAGTCACCTGATCCACCTCAGGAGTGTCCACGAAAGCACACTGTAGTCTGATCAGATCGCTGCCGGTAGAGAGAAGCATATCACCACGGCCAATGAGTTGATCGGCACCGCTGCTATCCAGGATAGTTCGGCTGTCGATTTTCGAAATCACTCGGAAAGCAATACGTGCCGGGAAATTGGCTTTGATTGTTCCGGTAATGATGTTTACAGAAGGTCGTTGGGTTGCGATAATCAGGTGAATCCCTGTAGCACGTGCAAGTTGTGCCAACCTTGTCAACGGGGTTTCAATCTCCCTGCCTGCTGTCATGATCAGGTCGGCAAACTCATCGATTATGACAACGATATAGGGCAGGAATTTATGTCCCTCATTGGGATTTAGCTTCCGAATAAGGAACTTTTCATTGTACTCTTTCACGTTTCTTACCTGGGCATCCCGTAACAGGTCGTACCGCGAATCCATCTCGATGTTCAGGGAGTTGAGAGTGCGGATTACCTTCTTGGTGTCGGTGATGATGGCATCCTCCGAATCGGGGAGTTTTGCCAGATAGTGACGTTCAATCTTTGAATAAAGCGTGAGTTCCACCTTTTTCGGATCGATCAAAACAAACTTTACCGTTGCAGGGTGTTTCTTGTAGAGGAATGAGGTAATAATTGCATTCAACCCTACAGATTTTCCTTGTCCGGTAGCTCCTGCCATCAGCAGGTGAGGCATCCTGGTGAGGTCGGCGATAAAGGTTTCGTTGGAAATGGTTTTTCCCAGTACGAAGGGAAGTTCAAATGGTGAGTTCCTGAACTTCTCGGAAGCCAGAAGAGATTTGATGGAAACAATTTCGGGATTCTGGTTTGGGACCTCTATGCCGATCGTTCCTCTTCCAGGAATCGGTGCAATAATGCGGATTCCCAGCGCGGAGAGGCCTAGTGCGATATCATCCTCGAGGTTCTTGATCCTGGAGATTCGGATGCCAGCTTCGGGGACAATCTCATACAAGGTTACAGCAGGACCAATGGTGGCTTTTATCTTCTGGATCCGGATGTCGTAGTTGCTAAGAGTCTCAACGATCCGGTCCTTATTCGCTTCAAGCTCATCTTTGTTCACATTCTGTGCATCGCCGCCATAATCACTTAGAAGCTTCAGAGGAGGGAATTTGTAGTTTTTTAGTTCAAGAGTTGGATCGTAGAGTGTATCGATACCATAGTGCTCCCCATCCGGGGTAGGTTCGTCAGACTCAACTGCCGGATGCTCAATCTGGAGTTCTATATTGGCATGAGGAATGGTTGGAAGAAATCCATCATCGTCAGTAACCGGCAATGGAAGATCCTCATTTATTTTATTAACAGGGAGAACAATGGCGTCATTGATTCCTGATTCTTTGGTGTCAATGGGTGTTTCCGTTGCAACATCTTCTTCCTCTTCAATCTTCTTAGGCGCTGAGGGACGGATCCACCTGAAAGGGATATTGAATGCCAGAATGGAGAAGCTCAGACCAGTGAAAATCAGCAACAGGATCAATCCGGAGAAGCCAAGGTATTCAAGAAGCCATTGATTCATCTGGTAACCAAAAACACCGCTGAGGATATCTTTTGATGGAAACAATAGTCCAAGGAATACCGGAATCCAGAGAATCCCAAAGAAAGAGTATTTTATTGTAGTAAAAAGAGGGATCCTTTTGTAATGAAAAAACAATCTGACTCCGCTGATAAGAATGATTAAAACAATAAACAGAGAGGCTATTCCGAACCATTTCATGATGAACAGGTATGAGACGATCGCTCCCGTTTTACCCATCCAGTTCTCGACGTGGATACTCTTGTCAAAAAAATAACTGAAAGAGAAGTGTTTAAAGATAGTGTCAGAAAAGTTATAATCGACTTCCCACGACTGAAACCATGAGAGAAAGGAAAATAGCAGAAACAGACCAAAAACAAGGAGAAAAAGACCCAGGACTCTGAATTTCTGGTCCCTTTTTGCAAGCTCCTCTTCCGTCAGTTCTTTTTTCGTGCTCTTAGGTTCCTTCTTCGGTTTCGCCTGTTTAGCCATTTCGCAGGATTACATTCCACCACCCATTTTGGACTGAAGTTCCTCTTTGGTGGTTATTGTATAATCGGCAGGGACTTCAAATTCTTTAATCGATATGCTCTGTTTTTCAACTGAAATGGCGGAAAATACCATTGTAAATTGAGGAGTAACCATGGAGAACTCCAGTAAAACGCCATTGATATCTTTGTAAAGAGGATTGTCAAAATTGGGATTCATCGCGCCAAAATCTTCACTGAACCATACTTCGTAAGTGGTTTTTGATCCATCATCATTGACCGTAATGATCGCCTTCTTGCAGGTATAGCCTGCGATGGTTTTTGTTTCTGTTGTGATTTGAACTTCAGGAGTTGGCTCCTTGCTCATATCTGCCATGATCTCCTCCGAGGTCTCCGGGATCGCATATTTCTGTCCCATCATGTTAATCAGAGCCACTTTGCTTTTATCGCTGTAATTCGTGATCTCAATCTGTGCGCCCATCGGGGTTTGAATCTCTGATTTGGCCTTATCTCCCTTTATGGTAATGGTCATTACCTTTGGGAACATGGCCATCTGGCTTTCTGAAAATTTATTATCGGGGTACGTTATCTTAAAGGTAATAATCCCTTCGAAAGGTTTTGGCCCGGCAAAAGCAGAAACAACCATCATCAATAAAACTGAAAGGAGGGTTATCCGGAGATTTTTAATTTGTTTCATAGCAGGATAGATTTGGTTTTGAGGGTTTTTACAAATGTAGTTATTTTACGATTCTCATAAGTTTGTTCCATCGGATTTTTCCGTCGAATAATCCTTTCTTTTCATCAAGCGAAAGCCAGACAAAAATTGCTTCCCCAACCACATGGTCTTCCGGGACAAAACCCCAGTAGCGTGAATCGGCGGAATTATGACGGTTATCTCCCATCATCCAGAAATAGTCCATTTTGAAGGTATAACTGTCTGCTTTTTGTCCATTGATGTAGATCGTATTGTCGCGGACATCCAGGTCGTTGCTCTCAAACACATCAATGATACGTTTGTAGAGGGGGAGATTCTCAATGGTTAGAGTCACTGTAGTCCCTTTTTTTGGCACAACGACGGGACCATAATTGTCAACGTTCCAATGGTATGCCGGGTCGTGGGGGAAAATATTTGGGTCCTGGTACCCTTCAGGAATGATCATGGGTTCAATCAGCTTCACAGTGTTGAAGTTTTTCAGTTTTTCAACAGCCTCTTCTGTCAGGGTCATCTCGTAGTTCCCCTGGTTATCGGTCGAGATCTGTTCTATGATTCCCAATCTTTCGAGATTTTTAGTATTTAATGAGGATCCATCGGTTCTGACAAGGTATTTGAACTGCCGTTTGCCAGGATTTATTTCCTCTTTCCCGTTGATGTAAACAACTCTGTCGATGATCCTGATCGTATCGCCTGCGATGCCGATACATCGTTTGATGAAGTTTTCCCGCTTGTCAACAGGCCGTGCGATGATATTCCCAAAATATTGTTTGTTTTTCCAAACGTTATCTCTTCCGAACTGCCTGACAAGTTGATAATAACTCACGTTGCTCTGGAATTTATCTGACAGGGTATCCCCATCCGGGTAATTGAAAACGATTACATCCATATTGTCGATGGTGGACCATCCGGGGAACCGTTTGTATGGAAGTTCAATCCATTCGAGGTAGGATTTTGAGCTTTCGCTGAGGGGCATGGTGTGGTGCACGAAAGGAAAGGACAGGGGTGTGTTGGGCACCCTGGCTCCGATGTTGATCTTGCTGACAAAGAGATAATCTCCAATGAGGAGGCTCTTCTCCATCGAAGATGTAGGAATAGTATAGGCTTCAACCAGGAAGATACGAATGATGCTGGCGGCGATCACTGCAAAGATGATTGCATCAACCCATTCTCTGACAAAACCCTTTCTCGGGGGTGTGGCATCATCAGGGTCAGTATACTGTTCCTTGCGTGAGAATCCAAGGTAGGGGAGGTAGGCAAAGGGAAACAGAACGGCTAATGCCTGGGGCCCTAATCCATATTTGCCAAAACATTTGGCAACCTCAACAATCATCAGGAGGATCACAAAAACATTGATGAAAGGGATCAGGAGAAAGATATACCACCACCAAGGTTTTTTTATGACTTTCAACCAGATGTACAAATTGTAAAAAGGAATCAGAACGGCCCATCCCTTTTGACCCGCTTTTTCAAAAATTACCCAAAGACCTGCCATAGAGAGGATCAGGAAAAGGATTGAAAGGATCATGTATATGTTCATTATGCTTGAATTTGTTGATTATCAAACGATGGTTTCGGGATCTTATTTCGTATCCAAAAGGTCTTTCATCTCAAAGAACCCTCTTTTCCCAACCAACCACTCTGCAGCCAATATAGCGCCCTGGGCAAACCCTTTCCTGCTTTTGGCTGTATGGATTATCTCAATAAGGTCTTCCGTGGATTCGTACACCACTTTGTGTGTGCCGGTAACCTCTTCAATACGATGTGAAAGGATTTCCAGGTCGGAGGGATTCTCACTGTTCTCTTTTACCCATTTATCTTTCTTTCCATGGTGTAGGATGATGTCATTGGCGAGATAGATGGCTGTCCCACTGGGTGTATCGAGTTTATGAATGTGATGGGTCTCTTCCATGGAGATTTCATAATCGGGCCAGTTTGACATCAGGGAGGCCAGTTTTCGATTTAGTTCGAAAAAAATGTTTACGCCGATGCTGAAGTTGGGAGCCCAAAACATACTCTGGCCTTTGTCAATACATTCATTCCTGATCTCGTCCATCTGGTCAAGCCACCCTGTGGTCCCAACCACGATGGGAACACCGGCATCAAAACAATAATGGATGTTGTCAATTACACTGGCAGGAGTAGAGAAGTCAATGGCAACGTCAACTTTTTCAAAAGCGACGAGACCGGATTCCCACTCGCCAGGATTGTCAATTGTCAGCACGATTTCGTGACCATTTTCCCTGGAAAGTTTCTCAATCTCCCGACCCATCTTTCCATAACCCAGCAGTGCAAGTTTCATAGTGGCAGTTCTTGTTAAAATCGAAGACAAAGCTTTAATCCTGGTTGAATCCTGAAAGAATTCGCCGGTGGAAGCAGATCGGGGGCCAACCGCAACGAAAGATTTTCGTTGATATTATATGTATAGAGATGTGCATCCACCGTGGCATCAATGATATTGAGTACATAAATCAATGCTGTAACCAGGATGCTGATTTCCAGGTTTCTGCGGTAATATTCAGTGGCGCTAAGCAGCTCAGATTCACTATATTTATTTACCAGTTCAGAGTAATTCCCGTTGTAATTTCCATTTACGCTCTCAATGTAGGCACATCTGTAATCGAGGTAACTATCGGTATTTGTGACAATAAAATATGTCATCACTCCAAAGCCGACATAAATGATGGGAAGTTTCCAGTATTTCCGGTTGTAAATCTGACCAAGACCCGGGACCAGGGTTGAATAGAGAGTTGCTTTCCGGGGACTGTGTTCTTTCATTAAAACAGAGTCTGCTAAAGGGATGGTGTCCTGCGTTGTTTGTGCTGTAACAGAACCCGTATACCATATTCCGGAGAACATGCATAAAACAAGCAGGATCTGAACTGATGGACGCCGCACGGAGGGTTGCCTATATGGTTTATGATTCAAGCAGTTCTATGATCTTATTTAAATCCTCTTCTGAAGTAAATGGGATGGTAATAGTGCCCGCTCCTTTCTTATTCATCTGCAGTTTAACTTTGGTTTTGAGCCGGGCATTCAATGCTCCCTCTAATTTCATCAGTTTCGGATCCGATTCACCAGGTGATCTCCTGGATGATAGCAATGTGCGATCGCCATTTGCCCTGGCCATTGATTCTACTTCCCTTACGGATAGATTCTTGGAAAGAATCTGTTTGAAAATACGGATTTGGAGCGAGCTGTTTTCGAGAGTTATCAAAGCCCTGGCATGACCCATTGTGATCTTTTTCTCTCTGATGGCTATCTGAATCTCTGCTGGAAGTCTGAGAAGGCGAACATAGTTGGATATCGTTGACCTGTCCTTTCCAACCCGCTGACTTAGATCTTCCTGTCTGATCTGGCACTCTTCCATCAATCTCTGGAAACTGATACCCACTTCAATCGGATTAAGGTCTTCCCGTTGAATGTTCTCAACGAGTGCCATTTCAAGCATCTGCTCATCATTGGCAACCCGGATGTATGCAGGGATCTCTGTAAGTCCTGCCACACGTGCGGCTTTCAACCTTCGCTCGCCGGCAATTAACTGAAACCGGTCATTGCTCAGTTTACGCAACGTAACTGGCTGAATGATACCCTGGTGTTGGATAGACATCGCCAGGTCGGCAAGTTCGGCCCGGTCAAAATCGGTCCGGGGTTGAAATGGATTGGCCTCAATGTCATCTATCCTGATCATAGCGACAGATCCTACCAATTGATTGACTTGCACCTCCCTGGGGGCCTGCTCAAGATCACTCCCTTCAAGCAGTGCACTCAATCCCCTGCCAAGCGCTTTTTTCTTTCCTGACATATCAGACCTCTAGTTGTTTTTCCGAATTGGAGATCCGGGTTAGTTCATTTTTTTGAAGGATTTCACGGGCCAGGTTCAGGTAATTGGTGGCTCCGGTACTGTTGATATCATGGACCATGATCGTATCGCCGAAACTCGGAGCTTCACTCAGCTTAATGTTTCGGTGAATCAGGGTCTCGAAAACCAGTTGATGAAAATGGGCCTGTACTTCCTCTGCTACCTGCTTAGAGAGGTTAAGGCGACTATCATACATCGTAAGCAGAATGCCTTCAATATCCAGATCCGGATTCAATCTTGACTGCACTATCTTAATGGTATTGAGTAATTTGCCTAATCCTTCAAGGGCAAAATATTCGCACTGCACAGGTACGATAACTGAATCGGCTGCGGTAAGTGCATTTACGGTAATCAGACCAAGTGAAGGGGAGCAATCGATGAGGATGAAGCTATAATCCTCTTTGATTGTTGCGATCACTTTGCGCATCATCTTCTCCCTGTTGGGCATGTTGATCATCTCGATTTCGGCACCAACCAGGTCGATATGGGCTGGCAGCAGGTCGAGATAAGGAGTAGACGTATTGAGGATTATATTGCGTGGATCCACATCATCCATAATGCACTCGTATATGCTGGTTTTGATGTTTCTCGGATCAAATCCTACTCCGGAAGTTGCATTTGCCTGAGGATCGGCGTCAATGATAAGCGTTTTATGCTCCAGCACCGCAAGGCCTGCAGCCAGGTTAATCGCTGATGTTGTCTTACCTACTCCTCCTTTTTGATTGGCAATTGCAATGACTTTTCCCATAGATGCAAAAATACATTTTAAAGACGAAACCCTCAACGTTGTTGATAAGTTTTCGGGAAACAAAACAAGCTGTCCACCGGACAGCTTGAAGACTTGTAATTTGTAGTTTGGCTATTCGTCGTCAATGTCTGAATTGAGGTCCTCAAAACTGATATCCGTATGCTTGTTTTTAACCGCAAGCTCTTCAGAGAACGACTCTCTTGAAATCTCTTCCCGAGGCTCAGGCATTGTTTGCTCGCTCTTGATATAATCGATGACCTCCGCGAGACCCTCAGAGAACTTCTCGAAATCTTCTTTGTAAAGAAACAATTTATGCTTTTCGTAGAAGAATTTCCCCTGGTCATTATTGAACCGTCGCTTGCTTTCGGTAATTGTAAGGTAATACTCGTCAGAAATCGTTGCTTTTACATCAAAAAAGTAGGTACGTTTCCCTGCCCTGACAGACTTCGAAAAGATTTCGCCTCTCTCCCTGTCCTTCTTTTCGTTCTCTTCCATTTTTGTAAACGAATTTTGGTTAGAACGCAAAAATAAAAATATTATTTGAAACAAAAAGTTTATTTCAATGAAATGCGTAGCTTTGCAGGCCAATTCATGTGAGGTTCAATGATGTTCTTTATCATGGTCGATTATGTTAGGTAGGAGACACTTCCGAATAAAAGTCCTTCAGGGATTATATGCTTATTTTCAAGGTGGGGAACCCCGAATGGAAAACGCGGAGAAGCAACTCCTGACAAGTATTGACAAACTCACGGAACTCTATTTTATCCAGCTCTCGTTCTTTCTGGAAGTGATGGACTTCTACATCCGCAGGATGGAAGAAGCCAAAACTAAATTCTATCCAACCTACGAGGAACTCAATCCTGTTTCCAAATTTATTACAAACAAAGTTGTCGGGATACTTCGTGAAAACGAGGACCTGATAGCGGAGGTAAAAAAATATAAGATCAGCTGGACCGAAGAGCAGGACAATGTAAGAAAAGTGCATCAGCGTCTTCGTGAGGCCAAAGAACACAGGGATTATTTATACTCGGGCGACAACTCTTTCAGGGAGGACCAGGAGTTCCTTGTTCGGATATTGAAGAAGTATATCTTAAGGTCCCCCGAGCTGCAAAATTTCTGTGAAGAGCGGTCGATTCACTGGGTCGACGATTTTGAAGTCGCCGCAGCCTTTGTGCTGAAGACAATACGCCTTCTCACTCCCGAATTCCCTTCCACTACAGCATTACCCTCATTGTTTACCAAGGATCCTGAATTTGATGTCAAAGAGGAACATCAGTTTATTGTCGAACTCTTTAGGAAAACGATCATTCATAGTGATGAATTTGAGGAGCGAATCAAGGGGCGGCTAAAAAATTGGGAATTGGACAGAATAGCACTTACCGATATCATTCTGATTAAGATGGCGCTCGCCGAGTTCCTCTTTTTTCCGACAATTCCGGTAAAGGTAACTTTGAACGAATACATTGAATTGTCGAAGCATTTCAGTACAGCAAAGAGTAAACTGTTTATAAATGGCATCCTGGATAAACTGGTTTCTGATTTGATCGAAGAGGACCGTATTCACAAGAGTGGACGCGGGTTAATCAACTAATTTTCCTCCCTTCATACTAAAGAATTAAGCTTTCCGTTCTAAAGAGATATAAACAGAGAACCAAATCGTGACAAAACTACTCTCAAGACTTTTTCTCGGTTTCCTAAGCGTGGCTTTTTGTATCCCTGTCTCAGCACAAATTGGAGGAGATCATACTTACACATTCCTTACCTTGAGTAATTCGGCCCGCATTGCAGGGTTGGGAGGGAATGCACTCACTGTTATGGATAATGATATCACGCTCTCGATTGCCAACCCGTCCCTGATCACTCCCGACATGCATAACCAGATGGCGTTGAGTTATGTAAACTATTTTACAGGGAACAATGTAGGCTTTGCCATGTACTCACGTACATTCGGTAAGGCTGGAAGTTTTGTTGGATCTATCCAGTTTAATGATTATGGTAAAATCCAGGGAGCTGATGCCGCAGGGAATAAAACCGGTGATATAAGTGCCTCTGAGTATGCTTTTACTGTCGGTTGGGGCCGCACTCTGACAGACCATTTCTCTATCGGTGCAAATGTAAAACTTATCTATTCCCATCTCGACGTTTACAATTCATTTGGTATTGCTGTGGATGTCGCAGGCTCCTACTTTACAAAAGATAAGCTCTTTGCGGCTTCCATCATGGCCCGTAACATTGGAAGCCAGATAGTCCCCTATCGTGCAGGCGAGTATGAGTCTCTTCCTTTTGAACTTCAACTGGGACTCTCAGCGGGATTAAAATACCTGCCGTTACGGTTCTTCTTACTCTATACAAACCTTCAGAAATGGGATTTGAGTTACACTGATCCCAACGACCCTAAGAATCAGGTCGATCCATATACCGGAGAGATTAACGAAAAGAGCGGTATCAGTAAATTTGCTGATAATTTCATGCGTCATATTGTGATTGGCGGTGAACTCACAATCGCAAAAGTTTTCTCCATCAGACTTGGATACAACTACCAGCGCAGGCAGGAGCTCAAATTGTATGAACGTACAGGGCTCAGCGGCTTTACTTATGGTGTAGGCTTCCGGGTCAAGATGTTCAACTTCAGTTATACCCATGCCACTTACCAGGCCGGCAGTCCCAACCCCAACTACGTTACGATTGCAGTGAATCTGCAGGAGTTTTCGAAGAAGAAATAGGGTAGGGATGAAGGGATGAAGGGATGAGGGGATGAAGGGATGATTTTCGATTTATTTTGCATCACTTTTTCGTAGTTTATTCTTTAGGGAACGAATTAATGAGGCTAGTTGAATCCTGATCTCTTTAATTCGTTGTTCTATTGTTTTAAACAATTCTACCCCAATATATTCCAGTCTTCGAGAGATAATAACCTGAGTTTCAAGTTCAGAAAGGCTACCAAGTGAAATATATAGAAACTGGATGTATTCTTTTGTATGATCTCTTGCTGCTCCCTCACTTATATTACTTGGAATTGAAATAGCTGACTTCCTGATGTGTGCTGAAAGTCCGTATATTTCGTGCCTTGGAAAGGATTCAGTAATTGAATAGATCTTAACAACCAAATCAATGCTGTTTTTCCAAACTTGCAAATCTTGATGAATCATAAAAGGTTTTTATTAACTAGATAAAACTTAAAGTCAATTGGTTGGTCGTCCCCAAAAATAATTTCCTCCATCCCTCCATCCCTCCATCCCTCCATCCCTCCATCCCCATATCCCACAATTTTTCGTAATTTAGTGCCAAATTACCCTCCTCAATGCAAGTAACGATTGATCCCAACAGCGGTTTCTGTTTTGGAGTTGTTTATGCAATCCAGGTGGCCGAACGTGAGCTTGCCGAATCTGGAAAACTCTACTGTTTGGGAGACATTGTTCACAATAATATGGAGGTGAATCGCCTTAAGGAGATGGGTCTCGTGATTATTGATCGGCATGATTTCTCAAATCTTCACGACTGCAAAGTGATGATCAGGGCGCATGGTGAACCTCCTGAAACCTACCATACAGCATTAAAGAATAACATTCACCTGATAGATGCCTCCTGTCCAATCGTATTAAACCTTCAGCAGGAGGTAAGGTATGGGTACGAGGATATGATAGCACGCAGCGGCCAGATAGTTATTTATGGAAAAGAGGGACATGCTGAAGTGAATGGACTGAAAGGACAAACAAATGGGAATGCGATTGTGATTGGGTCTGAGAGTGATTTTGATAAAATTGATTTTACCAGGCCGATCCGGCTGTATTCCCAAACAACGAAGAGTGTTGATGAGTTCAGGAACATCGTTCAGAAAATTGAATCGCGGATGAGAGCAGTTAACCCATTGGTAGATATTGACTTCAAATGGAATGACAGCGTCTGTCGCCAAGTATCGAACAGATCTGGCCTTCTCAAGGAATTTGCTTCAAATCACGAGGTAATTATTTTTGTAAGCGGGTTGAAAAGCTCAAATGGAATTGTCCTGTATCAGGTGTGCAAAGATGTAAATCCAAACACCTTTCTGGTCTCTGGGAAAGGGGAAATCAGAAAACAATGGTTGGAAGGATATCATACTGTTGGAGTTTGCGGGGCTACTTCCACGCCAATGTGGTTGATGGAAGCTGTTGGACAAGAGATCAGAGAAATTAATTCATCCAATGCATCTTCATAAAATCACACTACATAATTTTAAATGCTATACTGAAGCCGAGTTTGTCTTCAATAAGAAGATTAACTGCTTTGTTGGGAATAATGGCGTGGGAAAAACAAATCTCCTGGATGCCATTCATTACCTCTCGTTTTGTAAGAGTTATTTCAATCCGATTGATGCCCAGAATGTCCGTCATGAGGCTGATTTTTTTACCATCCATGGGAATTACTTTCGTCAGAATGATACGGTAGAACAGCTTCAGTGCATCCAAAAGCGGAACCAGCGCAAGAAATTCCTTTACAACAAAAAGGAGTATGAGAGACTGGCCGACCATATCGGCAAGTTCCCTCTTGTGATGATATCCCCGTCGGACCGCGATCTTATCAATGAAGGCAGCGAAGTACGCAGACGGTATATCGACAGTGTCATATCCCAGTTTGACAAACTCTACCTCGACGACTTGATCAACTACAACAAAGCGCTCAATCAACGAAATGCACTTCTAAAGTCATTTGCCGAGCGAAGGTATTACGATCAGGAATCACTCGAGATATGGAATGATCAGATGGTGACTCTTGGGACAACCATTTTCAACCGGAGAAAGAACTTTCTTGAGGAGTTCATCCCGCTATTCCAGCACTATTTCAGTTTTATCAGCGGCGGCAAGGAGCAGGTAGATATGATCTACCAGAGTCAGCTATTTGCCGGATTCATCGGTGATTTGATGAAACAGGCGGTCGACCGCGACCGTGCTGCACTCTACTCGACGGTTGGGACTCATAAAGACGATCTTGAATTTATTCTGGACGGTTATCCATTGAAACGCTACGGCTCCCAGGGGCAACAAAAATCCTATGTGATTGCCATCAAACTGGCACAGTTTGAATACACCCGCAAAGTCAATGGCTTCAAACCGATTCTGCTGCTTGACGATATTTTCGACAAGCTTGATGATTACCGTGTGCAACAGGTCATCACGCTGGTAAGTGAGAACAGCTTCGGGCAGGTTTTTATCACCGACACCCAAGAGGAAAATATCCGGAAGATTTTCGATCCCCTGGAAATAGAGCACGAGATCTTCAGGATCAACGGTGGTCAGTCGGAGTTTTCAACCTGATGCCACTTCCGGGAATAGATGATCGCTTCCCCTCCACCACCATATCTCAAATTATCAACGGGTCGCAGCGTAACTGGCAGGGTATTCTGATAATCACATAGTGGTTGAAGGTGTGGATTCAAAGGGAACTAACTTTGCTGAAATGGAACAAAAGTGTACCTTTATCCCCAATAACCCGAACCGTGAGACGATCCAATGATTATAGCCTCAAAGAAGCCATTCAGGAGTTTCTGAATACATACCGCCTTGAAGGTAAACTGGAAGAGCGGAAGGTCATAGAATCGTGGGGCTCGGTAATGGGGAAGATGGTGAGCAACCATACAACGGATATCTACATCCGGAATAAAAAGCTTTATGTGAAAGTGGATTCAGCTGCCCTGAGAAGTGAACTCAGTTATGCCCGCGAAAAGATCAGGGACGTCCTGAACAAAGAGGTGAATTCTGAAGTAATCACGGATGTCATTATTCGGTAAATCCCCAGTAGGGGGCTTATTCCTCAAAGTAACGGGAAGGTAAGAAGCGGTATCACTTTATCGAGCATTTCAACATCAGATGCTCTTCCATATACCCCTCCAGAAGATCTCCGATTTTCACAGGTCCAACACCAGCCGGAGTTCCGGTGAAGATAAGATCGCCGGTTCGTAATGTTACAAATTTTGAGGCCTCAGCAATGATCTCGTCAAAAGGGTAGATCATAAGAGAGGTATTTCCTTTCTGAACCACTTCTCCGTTAAGAAGAAGGCTGAAACTGATGTTTTTCAGATCAGAGAAATCTGACTTCGGTAAAAAGGGGCTTATTGGTGCTGACTGGTCGAATCCTTTGGCTCTAAACCATGGCAGACCAGATTTTTTTGCGCGATCCTGGATATCTCGTGCCGTGAAATCGATACCGATGCCGATTTTGTCAAAGTAGGTATGGGCAAACTGTGGTTGTATATTTTTCCCCACTTTGCAGATCTTCAGCACAAGTTCAGCCTCATAGTGGATATCCGACGAAAAATCGGGATAGTAGAAGGGACGGTTCCGGATCAGAAGGGCGGTATCGGGTTTGGTGAAGAATACAGGTTCTGCCGGGACCTCATTGCCCAGTTCCTTGATGTGTGCATGGTAGTTCCTGCCAATACAGATTATTTTCATGGTGGGTCTTAAAATAGTTTCAGTTTTCCGTCATTATCAGCTGTGAACTTCTCCCTCAGTTTGATGGAGGTCACCACCTTCTTGGTATAGAGCGGGAATTCACTTTTCATGATCCAGTCGTAGTAGGATGGTTCGGTTTTGAACACATCAGTCACCCGCTTTCCCTTATGTTTTCCGAAGTTGAACACCTCTTCCTGTTTGGAGTTGAAGATAATGTGTCCCACCAGGTCGACGTTGGGTGTCTGGTATGAAAATTCACTCAGGGATTTGACATCGTTAACTACAGGTGTTGAAACATTCCCGTCGCGGTCCTTGTACTCAACCTCCCTATACCTGTCAAGCTGGGCTTTCAGGATCTCATAAGTGGCAACGGTATCGGCTTCCGCGCTATGGGCGTTGATGAGTTCTTTCTGGCAGTAGAATTTAAAGGCTGCGGCAAGGTTCCTGGGCTCCATCTTGTGAAATATATTCTGTACATCCACCAGGCGCCGTCCCTTCAGGTCGAAATCCACATCTACCCGAAGGAATTCTTCAACCAGCAGGGGAATGTCAAAATGGTTGGAGTTATAACCTGCGAGGTCGCAGGAATCGAGGAACCTGGATAGTTCAGGCGCAACCATTTTAAATGTCGGACAATCCCTAACGTCCGCATTGGTAATTCCGTGGATCGCTGTTGACTCCCATGGAATCTCCATCTCAGGATTGATCCTGAGTGTTTTAATGTTGGTGCTGCCATCTGTTTCGGCGCGAAGGATGCAAATTTCAACAATCCTGTCGGTGGCTACTTTGATGCCTGTTGTCTCCAGGTCGATAAATGCCAGGGGGCGGGTAAGGTTTAATTCCATGTTACACTGTTTGATTGGTGTCGAATTTTTCGAGATGCCCAACCATTTTGTTGAGAAACTCTCCTGCCATAGCACCGTCAACCATCCGGTGATCGAAGGTGACAGAGAGGAACATCATCTGGCGGATTCCAATGGTATCACCTTCAGGGGTTTCGATAACTACGGGACGTTTTGTGATAGAGCCAACCGCAACAATTGCGGCTTGTGGCTGGTTGATAATCGGGGTTCCCATGAGTGTTCCAAAGGAACCAAGGTTTGTCAGCGAGATTGTTCCTCCTGCAATTTCGTCGGGAATCAGTTTGTTCAGTCTCGCCCGGTCGGCAAGGTCGTTCACCTGCTTAGTAATTCCAAGAAGGCTTTTTTGGTCTGCATCCCGGATCACGGGAACAATAAGGTTTGAACTGGGAAGTGCCACAGCCATCCCTACATTGATTCTTTTATGCGCCAAAATACGCGTTCCGTCAATGGAAACATTGATCATCGGGACATCCCTGACAGCTTTGGCAATCGCCTCAATAAGAATCGGGGTGTAAGTAAGTTTTATCCCTTCCCGTTTGAGGAAAATATCTTTGTTTTTCTCCCTCCATTTGACGATGGGCGTCATGTCGACTTCAATGAAGGAGGTAACATGAGGCGAAGTTTGCACCGATTTAACCATATGGGTTGCGATCAGCTGGCGTACCCGATCCATTTCGATTACCTTGTCGGTCGCTGCAACAGCCATGCCTTGTGTGGTTACAGGTTGGGCTGGAAGCGGGGCAGGGGAGGTTCTCCTTTTCTCAATGTAATTGAGTAGGTCCTGCTTGGTGAGGCGATCGTTCTTGCCTGAACCTGGGATTTCGCCCAGCTCCTGGAACGTGATATTTTCCTGCAATGCAATGCTTCGAACCAACGGTGAGTAAAAGCGAGTACCACCTTCTCCCGGTTCATGCGGCATCTCTTCAGTAACTGGGATTTCGCAGGCCTCAGCATCTTCTGAAGCCTCTTTGGAAGGTTCAACCGCCGGTAGTCCGACCTTCGACTCATCCTCATCTTTTGTCCCCTGCTCCTCGGCTACCTTCCCTTCCCCCTTAATCTCAACCACAGCAATAATCTTTCCCACCGGCACAACATCTCCCTCCTTAGCCATTCGTTTTCTGAAAATTCCAGTAACGGGCGACGTTACTTCTGTATCGACCTTATCAGTAGCGATCTCAGCGATCGGGTCCTCCTCATTCACAGCATCTCCTTCTTTCTTAAGCCACCGTGTCAGTGTAGCTTCAATAACTGCCTCTCCAAGCCGGGGAAGAACGATATCGTAATTTGCCATAATTATTTGATTGGGGATTAAAGCACAAAGATAGTCATTTTCTTATTTATAAAGATTCAAAATAAGAGATTATCTGCGACCGAGATCCCGGAAACCTTTCAGCATGATATTAATATCATTTGTGATTTTGTAATCCCTGGCATAAACAAGGTTAAGGCGCGATATAGCCTCCCCCGGGACAGGCTTGTTATGAAAGGCATCAAACGGATTGAGAATACCTTTTTTTATCTCCGGAAGTCGATGGGCTTCCGATTCGCTCATTTCCGAATAACCAACCCAGGATCGCAGATTCAGCAAGACCAGAAAAATATTCCTTAACAACCCGATTGGATTACGAACCATGAAAAAGACCAGGGGATAAAGGACAAGTAGGAAAAAGCTTGTAAGCACATCGAGAAGTCTTTTGTTTCTGCGATTGTCCATCTTTGTGATGGAGTTGATATCAATGACATAGAGGTCGCCGGAGGTGTTAATAGAGTTACTTCCAATAATACTGAGGCTTTCTGGTGGCGCAATTTTATAATCGACCTGCTGGTCTTTCAGTTCCGACATCTGGTCCATAATCACCTGTGAAGGGACATCTTTGGCACAAAAGATCACCTCGTCAATATTATGAATCCAGATGATCTCACGGATCTGGCCGAGGTGACCGATGAAACCGTTTGTATTATTCCTGTGAGGCTGGTAGCTTACAAGGCCGATAAATCCGGGGTTGATGATTGTCTTTTGCAGTAGCTCAGAAACGCGCTCCGCTTCATCCTTTTCACCGATAATTACAAACCGCTTGTTATTATCCTCATTGATCTGGAATTCTTTCAGATTCAGAATATGAAGAAGGAAGCGTGTTGCCAGCATGGCAATTACACCCCAGATGGCCCCCAGAATGATCAAGGCTCTGGAGAACCGGTAGGATTCGGGAAGAAGACTATAAAGAACCAGAATGATGACCGTCCCAACAACCATTCCCTGCGAGACTTTTCTCAACCTGACCGGCCGGTCGTAGCCGCCACTCAGGTAAACACTCAGGAGCCATATCAGGATATACACCGGAACCGCCACATAAGTAAAAAGCATCGGGTAATGTCCTCCCGACTGAAAAATGAAGTGTTTCTCCCAGTACTCCTTGATGAACCAGATCCCTCCAAAGATCAGGACTGAATCGGTGAAAGGGAGTGCGATCCGGATAAGAAACCGGGTAATGATGGAGATGGTCGCCCTGAGGTAAATAGCAAAGTTGATCAGGGTGGAATAGATCCGGGCATTCTTTCTGGAGAAATGTTTTCGGGCAAAAACGATCATGGCGTTGTAAAAAAAGAAAACGTAGTTGACGCTGCTTTTTTTCGTGCTCTCTCCTTTGTAGTGAATGATTCGGGTACCCGGGAAATAGTAGTTTTTATAACCGGCTTGTGTAATCCGGTAACTTAAGTCGATATCCTCACCATACATGAAAAATTCTTCATCCAGAAGGCCGATCTCATCGAGGACAGTTTTTCGAACCATCATAAAAGCCCCTGCCAGCACATCAACCTCATGTGTCTTGTTTTTATCAAGATAGCCCAGGTGGTATTTATTAAACGTTTTCGATTTGGGAAACAGAGATGAAAATCCGAACATTTTGAAGAAAGCGACTGATGGAGAAGGAAGCCCCCGCTTCGATTCGGGCAGAAACTTACCCTTCCCATCGATCATTTTCACACCTAACCCGCCGGCATCGGGATGTTCATCCATGAAATTTACACATTTTATCAGGGTATCATCTTCCAGGATGGTATCGGGGTTAAGGATCAGAATATATTCCCCTTTGGCTTTCCTGATGGCCTGATTGTTCGCTTTGGAGAACCCTTTATTATCTTTGTTTTCAATTAGATGTACCTCGGGGAATTTTTCACGAATCACACGTACTGATCCATCAACAGAATTATTGTCTACAACGAATACCTCGGCCTCCAGGCCATTTACCGCTTTCTGGATGGAATGAATGCACTGTTCAACGAAGTACTTGACGTTGTAATTTACTATGACGATGGATAACTTCATTCCTGCAATAGAATCGGACTGTAAAATTATTAAAAATACCCTTGATCGATCAATAATATAATCTCTTCTATCTGGCGGTCTTCTCCATTAGGATCATAACCAGTTTTCAAATTGTATCCAAAGATTGATGCGAGGGTTTGCCATACAAAGGCTGTGAACTTTCCTCTGAGCTCCTCTACGAGTTCAAATGAAGAATTTCCTGTTTGTCGATATATCAGTTTTAACAGAATTTTACCTTGTGAAAATGTTAGATCCCTGAGGTCGTCACCAAACTCGTCCTCTAACTGCTTTTCAGCCTCTTTTGCAAATCTTTTTCTTTCCTTCTCACCGGTAATTGTGTCCATAACAAGCTGTAATTCATCTAATTTCTGGCCTGCCATCTTAGCGTAGGGGTAAACTTTCTGAATGTTGTATACCAGGCGGCTGTAGCGATGTTCCTGGCGCCGGTTCTTAAACTCATAGGGGGGATAAACGAAAACGGACTTTATTTCAACCAGTGGAACCGTATCACCATCGAGGATCTTTCCCGGAACTACTTTCGGCAGGGTATCAGGCTCCTGGGCCATGAGTCCGGAAGAGGTGATAAGAAGTAGAAATAAGAATAGAGTAAATCTGTTCATCAGTATCAAAACGCCTGATAATCCAGGTTTATTGTCAGGCAACACGCAGCCTGGCCATGCTGGTTTTACGGAAGCTTTTTTCCACAAACGCCAGTGTTACCCGCAATGATTTTATATTCCCTTTCGAAGGAAGTTCAAACATTTCATCTGTCATGATCGCTTCGAGGATTGAACGGAGGCCACGGGCTCCCAGCTTGAAATCAATCGATTTGTCGACGATATAGTCAAGGGCATCACTATCAAAACTGAGTTTGATGTTGTCCATTTCAAGCAGCTTCATATATTGTTTTGTAAGCGAGTTCTTCGGCTCGATCAGAATTCGCTTCAGTGTTTCCTTGTTGAGAGCATGCATGAATGTGACGATAGGAAGCCTTCCTACCAATTCGGGAATCAATCCATAACTTTTGAGATCAACAGGTGATATATATTGAAGGAGGTTCTCTTTATCAATAGACTCCTTTTTAGCTGATTTAAATCCTATCACATTGGTTTGCAATCTGTTGGCGATCTTCTTTTCAATCCCGTCAAAAGCACCTCCTGTAATAAATAAGATATTTTGGGTATTTACCTGGATCATCTTTTGCTCGGGATGTTTCCTGCCACCCTGGGGAGGAACATTAACGATAGCCCCTTCCAGCATTTTCAGAAGAGCCTGCTGCACCCCTTCTCCCGAAACATCGCGGGTTATCGAGGGGTTGTCACTTTTTCTGGCAATTTTATCGATCTCATCGATAAAGACGATACCTCTTTCAGCAGCAGCTACATTGTAGTCAGCAACCTGAAGCAGTCTGGCAAGAATAGACTCCACATCTTCGCCCACATAGCCTGCTTCTGTAAGGGCTGTTGCGTCTGCAATACAGAAGGGAACATTCAGCATTTTTGCAACGGTTCTAGCCAACAGTGTTTTGCCGGTTCCTGTCTCTCCAACAACCACGATGTTGGCCTTTTCAATCTCTATATCATCTTCTTTAGCTTTTTTTGCATAAAAGATGCGTTTATAGTGATTGTACACAGCAACAGCGATAATGCGCTTTGCCTCGTCTTGTCCGATCACATACTGATCGAGGTAATTCTTGATCTCTGTTGGTTTAAGTAACTTGAAATCGGGTACCGACTTTGTTTTATCGGCTGTCGACTCCTCATCCATGATCACCTTTGCCTGCTGAATACAGTGGTCGCAGATGTGCGCATTGAGACCGGCGATCAGGATCTGAGTTTCCCGACGTTCGCGACCGCAAAAGGAGCACCGTTCGTTGCTTTTTGCCATTGGTGAGGGTTATTTATCTGATTTGGATTTTACAAGGATTTCATCAATCATCCCATAATCCAGCGCTTCCTGAGATGTCATCCAGTAGTCGCGGTCAGCATCTTTAAGTATCTTCTTGTAAGTTTGTCCACTGTTGAGGGCAATGATCTCATACAACTCTTTCTTGAGCTTCTGGATCTCCCTGGCAGTAATTTCGATATCGGATGCCTGGCCTTCGGCTGATCCCATTGGCTGATGAATGAGGACCCGGGAATGTCTCAACGCAGTTCGTTTTCCTTTGGCACCGGCACATAGCAGGATTGCTCCCATTGAAGCGGCCATACCGGTACATATCGTTGCAATATCTGGAGAAATGTATTGCATAGTGTCATAGATGCCGAGACCGGCATAAACCGACCCGCCTGGTGTATTAAGGTAGATCTGGATGTCTTTTCTTGAATCAACGGATTCCAGAAATAGTAGCTGAGCCTGGATTATGTTAGCAACATAGTCATCTATGGGAACTCCTAAGAAGATGATGCGATCCATCATCAACCTGGAAAAGACATCCATTGTTGCAATGTTCAGCTGTCTTTCTTCAATAATTGTAGGAGAAATGTAGTTCGCAGTAATTGCTTTGTACTTGTCAAGGGACATACCGCTGATGCCTTTGTGACGTGTAGCATATTTTGAGAATTCGTCCATGATATCGATTTATAATTCGTTAAACGTAAAAGTACAGTTTTTTGTTACAACTTTCTCAGCGATTAGGGATTAGGGATTAGGGATTAGGGATTAGTGATTAGGGATTGGTGCTCAATGGTGATGGTCGTGGCCATGCTCATGGTCGTGGTCGTGATCGTGGTCGTGATCGTGCTCGTGATCGTGGTCGTGTCTCGCTGAGACCAACGTAATAAACTCCTCATAACTTACTTCAACAGGTTTCAGCGTCACCTTCTCCTTAAAGAGTCCCATGAGTTTGGCATCAAAGAGCTGGTCGTTGATTTTCTGCACCTGCTCCTTGTTTTGCATGAATGCATCAACGATACTTTCGTATTTCTTTGCCATCTCGGGGTCAACAAACTCCTGCGAAACCTGCCGAAGCATGTAGGAGCGAATATATCCCCTGATCTCCTCCTCAGTCACTTCAACATGATGCTCCTTGATGACTTTATTCTCAATGAGTTGCCATTTCATGGATTTGGCGAAAGCAGGAAATTGATTTTCGATTTCCTCCTGCGACATTTTGTTTTCGTCGTGTTCATATAGCCAGCGTTTCAGGAATTCCTCCGGGAGAGGCATCTCTGTAAAGTCGATCAGAGCTTTCGTAATATCCTGAAAGAGAAGTTTATCGGTTTCTCCGGAGAAGCTTGCTGCGGCATCCTTCCGAACTCGTGCACGAAAATCTTCTTCAGTTTCAATGGTCTCTCCCGGATACACCTGAGCATAGAACGCTGCATTCAGTTCGGCAGGCACAACATGGGTGATCTCATCCAGTTTAAATGAGAAAGAAATCTCAGGATCTGATAATGTATCAGCTGGAACGTTGAGTTGTTTAGACGACTCTTCAATTGTTGGGAAAAAATCCAGGGGTTTAAAAATGAGAACCTCCCCTTTTTTCAAGGCGATCAGCTTCGCTTTCACCTCTTTATCCTGGATCTGATCAAGTGAAAGAAAGATTTTTTTCTCTTCAGTTCCTTCTCCAGGCTTTCCGTCAGCACCAAGTTTTGTAGCGCCGCCAGATAACATATCAGCTTCGCCGGCTACATCGGGGTGGGTGAAATTTCCATTCCGTTTCCGGGTGTCTTCAATGTAGCCATCCACCATCTTGTCATCAATCCGGATTTGATAATTCTCAACCTCCATTTCCGGGCCAAGATTCAGTTTGAATTCAGGCGCAAGACCAAGGTCGAAGTAAAATTCAAAGATCTCTCCATCTTCAAACAGAGCCGGTTTTGTTTTCTCTTTGTTGGGTAGGGGGTTCCCTAGAACATCCAGTTTTTCGTCCGTCATATACGTGGCGAGCCGGTCCCCCAAAATCTTATTCACTTCCTCAGCCATCAAAGCTTTTCCATACATTTTTTTGACCATACCAAATGGCACTTTCCCAGGCCGGAAACCGGGAATGTTTGCTTTTCTCTGGTAATCCTTCAGATTTTTGGTTATCGCTTCCTGATAATCTTCCGGAGTAATCTCCATTCTGATCGTGGCTGTAAGTTCTCCTGTTCTCTCTCTTGAAATGTTCATTGATTAAATCGTAAATAACGTGAATAACGTGAATAACGTGAATATCGTGAATATCGTGAATATCGTGAATATCGTGAATATCGTGAGTTTCACGTTATTCACGTTATTCACGTTACTCACGTTTCTTTTGTCTGGTGCGGATGAAGGGACTCGAACCCCCACGCCCGAAGGCACAAGATCCTAAGTCTTGCGCGGCTACCAATTACGCCACATCCGCGGATCCTGAAAAAGGACTGCAAAGATACATATTTTGATGAAATAATTTCCGGTTAGAATACGTTAATATATCGAGGGATATCTATATATGGGATAAAAGAATTAAGGGAAGCAACCCATGAGGCAAACATTGGTTTATTGTATACAGAGGACTCTTAGTGTACTATAAATTCGTAATTCAAAAACCGGAGTTCGGAGGAGCCAATAACATTATTTTAAGATTAATTAACGTTGAAACGTATTATCCTCACACTGACCCTGATTGTTTGTTGCTTCGCCAACACTGTGCATTCACAGGAGATGCTTGGAACCACGATTGGGAACTATGCGGGCATCAATTCGGTACAGCTCAATCCATCGGCAATGCTTGGCTCCAAGCAATGGCTTGATATTCAACTTATTGGACTTGACGTGTCGCTGCAGAATAACTACATGTATCTTGCAAAGGAGGAATTTGTGATCTGGGATATCTTCAAGCCCGGATTTGTTCTGCCTTCTCACGAAGAGGAATATGGAACGGAGGTACGAAATTTTTACCGGTACGATAATTCCAACCTGAAGCAATTTTATCTGAGCCTTCGGATCAATGGACCTGGAGCCATGGTAATTTGGAAAGACCATGCTTTTGGAATCCACTCCGCTGTAAGGTCGGAAAGTTCAATTCGAAAATTACCCTATGACCTGGCTAATTTTTTATACCTGGGATTGAATTACAAACCACAACATAATATCAATTATTCAAGTGATAAACGCTTTGGAATCACCCAAATGACGTGGTTTGAAGTCGGAGTGAGCTATGCCTATAAATTTTACGGGAAGGGTTTTAACCGGTTGGATGCCGGATTGTCTGTCAGGAAACTTTTCGGTTTAACCGCTCTGTATAGCATGATTGACAACATGGATTACATGGTACTGGATGATTCTACCCTCCAGGTCAACAATATTACTGCCAATTATGGTTTTTCTCTGCCGATCGATTATACCAGCAACAGTGTTGGAACCAACACTGATCCACTCATTGCCGGGGGAGGGTGGGGCTTTGACCTGGGCGTAACCTACACACGATTGAAAAGGTCGCACCAGCTTCAATATATCGACCGGTTGTGTGAACAGCACTATGAAGATTACCTCTACCGGATTGGCGTTGCGCTGATCGACATCGGAGGTGTCAGGTTTAAGCACCGAGCCGGGACTTATGCCATTGACAACCGTTCTGCATTGTGGGAAAACCTGACGCAGTTTGATTTTCAAACAGTAGACCAGTTGATGGATACAATCTCATACAAGTTTTACGGGGATCCCGATGCGACGTATGTTGATGACAAGTTCACCCTCTGGCTGCCTTCAGCGTTGAGCGTTCAGTTTGATTACCACTATCAGAATAACTGGTATGTAAATGCTGCTCTTATTTTTCCGTTCCAGCTCAGTAAAGTGTCCCTGGCACGGCCGGCTCTTCTTGCTGTTACCCCCAGGTATGAGTCAAGATGGTTTGATGCCAGCATTCCGATTTCGCTCTATAACTGGAACCAGATGAGGATGGGCCTGGCATTTCGGTTCTATCTTTTAACGATTGGAACTGAGAAACTTGGTCCATTTCTTGGATTCAGTAACTTCAACGGCATGGATCTCTACGTTTCGATTAAAATTCCTTTGGAAAAAGGGGTGTGTGGACGGCGAATGTCAGGTTCTTGTCCTGCATACGATAATTTCAAACCAACGAAGTTATAAAAATTTTACGTCCAAAGCATCCCGCAAGGCATTTCCGATCAGCATAAAAGCCAGCACCAGCAACATAATTGCAACACCTGGCATAATAGCCAGGTAAGCGTAATCGAGAATGATATACCCATAGTTTTCTTTGATCATTGAGCCCCATGATGGAACAGGAGGCTGGACACCTAAGCCGAGGAAGCTTAATCCGGCTTCGATCAATATGGCTGAGGCGAAATTGGCAGCTGAGATGACAATAACCACACCCATAACATTTGGCAGCAGGTGACGCGTAACAATTCGGAAGGAGGAAAATCCGAGTGCTTTTCCAGCCTCCACGAATTCTTTCTCACGCAGGCTGAGGATCTGTCCACGAACCACACGGGCAACCTCCACCCACATGGTTAGGCCAACAGCGATAAACACCTGCCAGAATCCTTTCCCCAGTGCGAATGTAATTGCTATGACCAGCAGCAAGGTAGGAATAGACCATACAACGTTGATAAACCACACGATCACGTTGTCGATCCACCCCCTGAAATAGCCTCCGATGGAGCCGATCAGGATCCCTAAAATCAATGAGATGAAAACTGAAATGAAGCCGACCGAAAGAGAGATTCTCGCACCAATTACCAGCATGCTCAGAATGTCACGGCCAAACCGGTCGGTTCCCAGCCAATACCTCCTTGAAACCAGTCTTCCGTCCTGATGGGTTGAGAGGTATTCCCCAGGGGAGATCCTGGTATAACTCCCATCCTGTCCGTAAATATCCACAAAACCATCGATTACAGGATAGGCATTATCCCGACTTTTCTGCCCCCAGATCATGTGGTGCAGAAAGTTGCTTCGTTCTGCAGGTGTTTCTTTCGGAACCAATATAAATTCAGCAGCATAACCCGGTTTCTTCAGTCCCA
>Ga0351873_10004_pt1 | contig 87721 bp, 74 predicted proteins | sample TotcelFGM3001N11_FD_206764 | JGI IMG/M metagenome (GOLD analysis project Ga0351873, IMG submission 206764) | Enriched cells from coal bed in the Powder River Basin, Montana, United States - Total cells FGM rep2 HSBNCT.FGM.300.1.N11 ... | reverse complement strand
ACCAACAGGGCAGCTCCGGCGAAATCACCTTCTTCGAGGCGGCCCGGTTGCTCGAATGCACCCCCGATACGCCGCGTCATCCCATCCCTCCGGACTATTACCACCTGTTGGAAACCAACAAGCAGAGCTTCCAGCAGGACACTCTGCAGGAGACGGAGCCAGCGGAAAATCGGAGCGGCGGTCGCTCAAACCTCGGCTACATCGAGAAGCGGCTCAAGGACAAGGCCTTCAAGAACTGCCCGAAGTTCACCGACGCCGACGATGAATTTCTCGATGGCATCCAAAAAATGATGGCCCATGGGACCATCGCCCAAAAAGTCGCCCGGAACATCAAGAAGGAGTTGGAAAGAACGCTCGACCCCCTCGAAATGATCACCATTCTGCGCAAGCACATTCGGGTCGTGGACGATCCGGAGCGCTCCAATAAAGCGGCATTGACAGCAAAGCGGGAAGTAATCCTCTCCGGCTACCAGATCGCGGGAATTGAGAATAGGGAATAGTGAATGGTGAATTGGGAAGATTGATATGGACAAGAGACAGGCAAAAGAACAAATCAGGGATATTTTCCAGAAGCCGTTTCAACGGGAGAAATACGAGTACTTCCTCCGCAATCTGCTCAACCAGTTTGAATCCAGGGACGTTCAATACAGCGGGAACCTGATTCCCGACGCCTTCAAGGAGCACGTCAATCAGTACTGGCGCATCGGCAAGTACATCGATCCCGAGGGTGTGGAGCTCGACCTGCTGGCCGTGGAGGTGAAAAGCCTCTTCAAGCTGGACCGCGCCCGCACCGCTCTGCGCAATTTCGCCGTCAACCGCCTCAAACAATTCGAGAAAGACTGCTCCCTGGTCGCCTTCTATGCCAAGGACGACAAAGGCGCCGACTGGCGTTTCTCGTTCGTCAAGATCGAGCACGAGGCCTGGCGGGATGAGAAAGGCAAGGTCAGGCTCAAGACCGAATTGACGCCGGCCAAGCGCCATTCCTACCTTGTGGGCGTCCACGAAAACAGCCACACGGCTCAAAACCAACTGCTCGATCTGTTGATCATGGACTACGCCGACCCCACGATCGAGCAGATCGAGGCGGCGTTCAGCATTGAAAAAGTCACCGCCGAGTTTTTCGATCAGTACAAAGGGCTCTACCTCAAGCTTTCCGAGCAACTCAAAGGGCAGTCGCTTTTTCAAAAAGGAAGCGACGATGAAAATACCCAGGCCGTGGCTCGCTTCGCGAAGAAGCTGCTGGGGCAGATCGTTTTTCTCTATTTTCTGCAGAAAAAGGGGTGGCTGGGTCTCGCGCAGGGTGAAAAATGGGGTGCGGGCGATAAGCGTTTCCTTCACAATCTGCTGAAACGAGCGAAAGGAGACGGCGAAAACTTTTACAGCAATTACCTCCAGTACCTGTTCTACGAAGCCCTGGCCCAAGAACGCAAGGAACAAGACGATCCCACTTACTACAAGCGCTTTGACTGCCGCATTCCGTTCCTCAATGGCGGTCTTTTCGAAGCGGACTATGATTGGCAAGATGTTCGAATCGAGATCCCCAACGAGCTCTTCACCAACAGCGAAAAAAACAAGGCCGGGGATGAGGGCACCGGCATTCTCGACGTATTCGACCGCTACAACTTCACCATCAAGGAAGACGAGCCGCTGGAAAAAGAGGTGGCCGTCGACCCGGAGATGCTGGGAAAAGTCTTTGAGAACATGCTCGAAGTTATCGAACGCAAGAGCAAGGGCGCCTACTACACCCCGCGCGAAATCGTCCACTACATGTGCCAGGAAAGCTTGATACACTACCTGGATACCGCGGTGAACAGCTACATTACCAGCTTCCAGGACTTTGGTTCCAAACAGACCAGCCTCTTCGGCAATGCTTTCAAGAAGGGACAGTTGCAGCTGACTCAACAGCATCAGGATATCAAGGTTCCGAAAGCAGATCTCGAACTTTTTATCCGCAAGGGGCATCTTGCCCTAGAAAACGACCAGCGCGTGCTCGACAAGGGAAAAGAGACGGACACCTATCGTTTCCAACTTCCGGAGGCAATCCGCAAACACGCCAGATTCATAGATGAAAAACTGGCATCCATCAAAGTCTGCGATCCGGCCATTGGCTCCGGCGCCTTTCCGGTCGGGCTGCTTCACGAAATCGTCAATGCCCGAATGGCATTGGCCCCACACTCCGGCAATACGCAGCGAGCCTATGAGCTCAAGCGCCACACCATCCGCGAAAGCCTCTACGGTGTGGACATTGACGCAAGCGCCATCGACATCGCCCGGCTGCGCCTGTGGCTCTCGCTCATCGTGGACGAGGATGACTACAGCAACATCGATGCCCTGCCCAATCTCGATTACAAGGTCGTGCGAGGAGACTCTCTTATTGGTTTTCCGGAAAACTGGAAGAGCTCATCTTTCGACAAGATCGAGGGCTTGAAGAAGGACTTTTTCAATGAAACCAGCCAGCAGAAAAAAGCTGACCTCAAGCAACAGATCGATGCCGAGATCCAAGCCCGGATGGATTCATCTGAAAAAATCTTCGGCTACCCTGTGGATTTTGATTTCCGGCTTTTTTTCTCCGAGGTCTGGCATGAAAAGAACGGCTTTGATGTGGTGATCGGCAATCCGCCGTACGTGCAGATTCAGAATTTCAGTGGGCAGCTGATACAGAAGCATTGGGAACAGCAGAAGTATGACACCTTCGCCAAAACAGGGGACATCTATTGCCTGTTTTATGAAAAGGGTCATCGCATTCTACGCAAAGACGGCGCCTTGTGTTTCATCAGCTCCAATAAGTGGATGCGGGCCAATTACGGACAGAAGCTGCGGCGGTTTCTGCTGGAGAGAGCGGCGATTCTTCAGCTGATCGATTTCGGGGATTCACCCATATTCTCCGAGGCAACCACCTACACCAACATTCTGCTCTTCACGAAGGCAAAAAGCGTATCGGCCGCCAAAGCATGGGATTTGACCAGGGGGTATCGAGCAACCGCATCGCTCGACCGGATGCTGGCCGAGAATGGGCAAGGGGCAACCGTTTTCAATGAAGGCACTTTTGTGGTACTGCCCGCTGAACTGGCCGCTATAAAGAAGCGTATTGAAGCAGGTGGCACGCCACTCAAGGATTGGGATGTTTCCATTAACTACGGGATCAAAACCGGATGCAATGAGGCCTTTCTGATCGACGGCAAGAAGAAAGACGAGCTGATCGCCAGAGACCCGAAGAATGCCGAGATCATCAAGCCGATCCTGCGCGGCCGGGATATCAAGCGCTACAGGGTAGACTTCGCGGATTTGTGGTTGATTGCCACCTTCCCTGCCTTCAATATCGACATTGATGACTATCCGGTTGTCCGTGACTATCTCGAATCCTTTGGCAGAAAACTCCACCAGACAGGGGAAAGCATCGGCAAGGACGAGGATGGCAGTATCCTGAAAAGCCGGAAAAAGACGGGGAACAAGTGGTTTGAAACACAGGATCAGATTGCCTATCATGAGGAATTCGAAAAAGAGAAGATTGTCTGGATGGACATGTCACCCAGGGCAAACTTTGCATTTTCTGAGGAGGAAATGTATCTCCTGAATACGTCGTATATTTTAGCTGGCAGTAATCTTAAGTGGATATTGGCCATCTTGAACTCGAGCGTCCTGGATTGTTATTTGCCGCTGATTTCCACAGATGTGAGAGGGAAAACCAGGCGATATTTCAAGCAATATGTCGAATTGCTTCCCGTAGCAACATGCCAGGCAGGATACTCAGATTCTGTCGAAACAATGGTTGATTACTTGCTTTGGCTGAACCACGGTGGGAAAAACCTTCTCATATCTTACATCGAACAACTCATCGACGGCCTGGTCTACGAACTTTACTTTCCCGAAGAGATCAAGGCCGCTCGCAAGGAGATCCAAAAACACCTGGGCGAGCTGAAACCCATCACCGCCAGCATGAGCGACGAGGTAAAACTTGCCGTCATCCAGAGTGAGTTCGACCGGCTCTATGACCCTAAGCACCCGGTACGCAATCACCTGGAAACCCTCGACAGCGTGGATGTGGTCCGCACCATCCGCGAGGCACTGAAGAGATGAACATCGAAGAACTGCTCCGGCGCGGCGAAGGCAAAACGATCGAGTTCAAACGAGACCTCTCCTCGCCACGGAACATCCTGAGAACACTGACGGCGTTCGCCAACACGGCGGGCGGTGTGCTGCTGATAGGCATCGACGATGAAACCAGGGAGGTATTCGGAATCGACCAGCCGTTGGATGAGGAAGAACGCCTCTGCAACATGGTCGCCGACGGCATCGAGCCTCGACTCTTGCCGAATATCGAACTGGTCTCTCGGAAGAACAAGACCCTGCTGGCAGTCGAGGTGTTCCCGAGTCAGCTCCGACCACACTGGCTGAAGAGACAAGGTCCGGAAAGCGTCTTCGTTCGGCTCGGCTCCACCAACCGTCGGGCGGATACCGACCTGATCGCCGAGCTCCGGCGCACCGTGGCCGGTGAGAGCTTTGACGAACGGCCACTTCCGGAGCTCGATGCGGACATCATTGATCTTCATGCGGCCTCGGAGCTGTTTCAGAACCAACGGAAAATTTCTGAGAAAGAACTGGAAACGCTCCGCATCATCACCCGCTTTCAAAAAAGACGTGTCCCTACCGTCGGCGGCCTTCTCTTGTTCGGGAAAAACCGTGCTCAGGTCTTTCCTGACGCATGGGTTCAGTGTGGCCGTTTTGCGGGAAAAGACAAAAGCCGCATCTTCGACCATACCGAGATCCACGAGCACCTGCCCGTTACGGTGGAGCGGATCATCGACTTTCTCAAAAAGCACGCCATGCGCGGAGCCGACCTTTCGCAAGTTCGTCGCCGGGACGTGTGGAGCGTTCCGCTGACCATCCTGCGCGAAGCCGTGATCAACGCGGTCGTTCATGCGGACTATTCCCAGAAGGGCGCACCCATCCGGGTCTCGTTTTTCGATGACCGGATCGAGATAGAGAATCCCGGCATTTTGCTGCCCGGTTTGACCGTGGACGACATCCGTCAGGGGATCTCCAAGCTGCGCAACCGCGTCATCGGTCGGGTTTTCAAGGAGCTTGGCCTGATCGAACAATGGGGCAGCGGCGTTGTCCGCATGTTCGCGGAAGCGCAAACCCTCGGCCTACCTGAGCCCAGGATCGATGAAATCGGAATGCGTTACCGGTTCACGGTTTTTCTGGCCGAAGCCATCACGACCCAGGTCTCTGAAAAGGTTGCCGGGCACGTCACCACGGAAGTCACCACGGAAGTCACCACGGAAGTCACCACGGAAGTCACCACGGAAGTCGAGCGGGTCATGGAAGCTCTGGAGGGTGAAATGTCACGCAGGGAAATCCAGGAAAAACTGAGTCTGAAGAACGACGAGCATTTCCGCAAGGCCTATCTCCTTCCGGCGCTGGAAGCGGAATGTATCGAAATGACCCTCCCCGACAAGCCTCGCAGCAGCAAGCAGAAATACAGGCTGACGGAAAAGTGGAAAGCGCACCTGGGAAAAGAAGGTCGCACACGTCGGCTCGGCTCGGCCACGGCTGGTCATTCGGAGGCCCCGGAGTGAAAATCCAAACCATAGAAATCTCCAACTACAAAGCCTTCCACGGCAAGTACGAAATCATGGTCGGCGGAAAGAATCTCTTCATCTATGGTGAAAACGGCAGTGGCAAGAGCTCGCTCTACTATGCACTAAAGGACTTTTTCCAGGCGTCTATCGAGGATATCGACCTGCATGCACTGGAAAACATCTTTATTTCCGAAGACAAAAAGGGAAGCGCAGCGATCAAGGTGACATTCAAGCCGGGTGGTCAGGGCCGCAAGGGCTTACAAAGTTACCAATTCTCCGCTTCAGTGAACGACTCCCGATCTCCCACGGACACCAGTATTCGCGACGCGAACAAGCTCAAGAGCTTCCTTACCTATAAGCACCTGCTGGTCATTCACCACTTGAAGAAGAACGACGAGATCAACTTGTTCGACCTGCTGGTCCAAGGGGTACTGAACCACTTCAAGTACTCCCTGACAAATGGCAAGGAATTGGGAGAACTGTGGCGCGAGGTGGAAGACGGTATCGCCAAACCTACCGGTCGAGAATTCCCCGTCAGCAAAAAGCGCGTCGAGGTCAATGCCGCCATCAAGTCTTTCAACGATGCTTTCGGTGAACTATTCAAGGAAGACAGCCCGGAGTACATTCTTAAGCATGCAAAACCGATTCTAGATCGCTTCAATCACAACATTCAACTGAAGCTTCGATTCTCTCAAGTAAGGCCGGATGCCGAATACACTGCGCTACAAGGCCGGCAGGTTCATGTTGAGCTCAACTACATTGGAAAGAAAGTCGAGAATCCACACCTGTTCCTGAACGAGGCCCGGCTCTCCGCCATCGCCATTTCCATTTACCTCGGAATGATCAAGCGACATGTTCAGGGAATTCCGTGCAAGATTCTGTTCCTTGACGACATCTTCATCGGCCTGGATATCGCCAATCGCCTGCCGCTGCTCAAGATCCTTGAAACTGAATTTCCGGACTACCAGATTTTCATCACCACCTACGACAAGCCGTGGTTCGAGTACGCCAGAGGTTTTCTTGGAAAAGGGTGGAAAACGCTTGAATTTTATGCGCAACAAACGCAAGAGGGCTTTGAGATTCCCCATATTTTCGACGATCAGGATTTGCTGGCAAAAGCGAAGTACCACCTGGACAACTCAGATTACAAGTCGACTGCGGTGTATGCCCGCTCGGCCTTTGAAAAGATCATTCGCGATTACTGCAAAGAGAAGAAAAAGAAGATCGCCTTCAAACTCAGGTTGAAGGACTACACCACCCAGGATTTCTGGAACGAGATTGTGGCCGATATCAACCCGACAACGAAAACCGACATCGAGCAATACCGTGCTCTCGTGCTTAATGCATTCAGTCACTACAACACCGAAAAGCACGAGCTCAAAACCGAGTTGGAAGCCGCGATACACGCTGTCAAGGCTCTCAAGTCAGAATTAAGCTCCTTGTGACTTCGCTTTAGCTGAGCCCAGTTCATCCGATTCCGAAGCAATCCCTTCAGATTAACGGTCTGTGTGTTGTAGACGGAAGACTTGAAAACGCGGCAAATCCTTATCATGGCAGTGAAACGGACGCCGGCTGGATTCGCCCCAGGCTCAGGTCAAGGAGGAGGGATGCGATGGCGATGGATCGCTGGGCCTGCTTGAGCTGCGAACGGCAGGTAAGCAATGCCGCCTCGGCATCCAGCACGAAGTTAGCGTTGCTCCCGAGCTCGTATTTTAATCGCTCATCGTGAGGAGCTTCTTGTCCTGGCTTACCGACTCCAACATCGCCCGCGCGCGGGCACTGGCGCTATCGATCTCGGCGAGGGCCGTTCGGACCTCACGCTCGATTTCGAGCTTCAGCTCTTCTTCGGCAGCCCGCTCCGTATGAGCCACGTTGTTTTTGGACACTCCCTTAATCTCTGCCGGTCAGAATGATTCACGAGGCAAATTTGTAGAAATCTTTACCATCGAAGCGGTAACGGGAGAGGTGCCCCTGGCGGGTCAGCTCGGTCAGGGTATCGTCGAGCACCTCTTTGGGCACCCCGAGGGAGACGGCCATTTCCGGCAGCGTGCAGGGGCGTCTTTTCAACAGCTCGAGCACGCGATGTTTGAGGTCCCGGCTTTCCGTGCCTCCGCATGGGCCCGTGAACTTTCCGATGATTTGCGTCCGCCCCGCCGGGAAATATTGAAGGATACCTTCCATGGCTTCACCCGAAAGGCCTCGGACTTCCGGGTCCGCCGGCGGCCGCACGACGGTATTCAACTCCACTTGGTCGGGAGCGAGACCGTCGATCACACGCCGTATTGCCTCCAATTGGCTCGGTTGATCGTTGTATGAGGCGACGAGCATGACCTCGAGATGGAGCTGGCCCCTATACTCTCTTCGGAAGGCAGCCAGTCCTTCCATGATGACGTCGAGATCGAGCGTGGGGTGAGGACGATTCACTTTATTAAACGATTCCACCGTTGCCGCGTCCAGTGACGGAACGACCCGGTCGGCCCGCATCAAATCCCTGCGGACCCGGGGGTCCCAAAGGAGGGACCCGTTGGTCAGGACGATCAACGGCATTGAGGGAAAACGGTTTTTGACGGCATCGATCAGCTCGCCCAGGGGCTCATAGAGAGTGGGCTCACCCCCGCTCGAGAACGTCAGCACGTCGGCCCCATCGGGGCAGGCCGTGAAATATTCCTCCAATTCGAGGATGACCTTGCCGGGATCGACGAAAGGGCGCCGTTCCACCGTCAAATGGGTGGTGCGACCGGATTCGCAATACACGCAGTCGTAACTGCATGTTTTCAGCGGCACAACGTCAATCCCCAGGGAGCGTCCCAAACGGCGGGATGGAACGGGGCCAAAAATGGTTTTCATCGAAAGTGCCTCGCCACAAAGAGCCCTGATGGTGTTACAGAGGACAGAGGGGAAACAATCGCAGGGAGGATGGAGCCGGGCGGGACCCCACCGAAGCATGATTCCGCACTTGAGATCAATGCGTGGTATTTCTTCTCGGCTTTACGCTTTATCCTTGCCGGTTTCATCGGAGCATTTCTGGAGCATCACATGATTCATTTTTCTCAGGTAAACCTCGCACTCGGCGCACGAAGCTCCCGTTTCCTTGCACACGCGCGGCACGAGGTCCCAGCAGGGCACGGGAAAATTGAGTATCGCCGGACACTCTTTCCTGACATCTTCGCCGCAGCCGCGAATCTCCCAGCAGGGTGCGATGGTGAGCAGCTTCTTGATCCCCGCCAGGTTGAGTCCTTCCTCCCCCAGCAATTTGCGCAAGCATTTTAGCCACTGCAGATCGTTATTGGAATAGAAACGCTTCCCTCCCCGTCTGGACGGCCGAATCAATCCCTCCTGCTCGTAGATGCGCAGGGTCCTGGGATGGATGCAGAGCAATTCCGCCACAATGCCGATGGGGTAGAGAGCTTTCTTGTTGTCTCCTTCCATGCGGTTCTCCTCCTGTAAGAAAATGTTACAAAGTCATTTGAAGTGGCTTGGATTATAAAAGCTAGATCCCCCATTGTCCACTGTTTTCCTCCGCAGAGAATCATCCTCCTATTTCATCGCGCTTTCCTTTTCCCCTTGTCAATGCTATTCATGATGCATTAAGTATCAAGGTCGGCAATCGACGACCATCCATTACTACATGGATCTATTAACAATCCGTTCCGTCAGAGGAGAAGAAAATGCGCAGTGACGCCATGAAGAAGGGGATCGAGAAAGCTCCGCACCGCTCCCTTTTCAAAGCCATGGGATACACCCAGGATGAGCTGGATCGACCCCTTATCGGCATCGCCAATTCAGCCAACGAAATCATTCCCGGACACATCCACCTGGACAAGATCAGCGAAGCCGTCAAGGCCGGCATTCGATCGGCGGGCGGAACGCCCATCGAATTCTCGACCATCGGGGTATGCGACGGCATCGCCATGAATCATGCGGGTATGCGTTATTCCCTGGCGAGCCGGGAGCTCATCGCCGATTCCGTAGAAATCATGGCCATGGCTCACCCCTTTGACGGTCTGGTTCTCATTCCCAACTGCGATAAAATCATACCCGGCATGCTGATGGCGGCTTTACGGCTGAACATCCCTTCCATCGCCATCAGCGGCGGCCCCATGCTTTCGGGCCGGGTCGGACAGAAGTCCCTCGATCTCATTTCGGTATTCGAGGCCGTCGGCGCCTTTAAGACTGGGCAGATCACGGAAGAAGAAATCACGGAGCTCGAAGACTATGCCTGCCCCGGATGCGGGTCTTGCGCGGGAATGTTCACCGCCAACTCCATGAACTGCCTGACCGAGGCCTTGGGCATGGGATTGCCGGGCAACGGTACTATTCCCGCCGTCACCGCCGCGCGCATCCGTCTCGCCAAAGTCGCCGGCGCGCGGATCATGGACCTGGTGCACCGCGACATACGCCCCAGGGACATCACCACGCGCGAAGCCTTCGAAAACGCCATGACCGTGGATATGGCCCTGGGCTGCTCCACGAACACGGTCCTCCACGTTCCGGCCATCGCCCACGAAGCCGGCATCCAGTTGGATCTTCAGCTCTTTAATTCCATAAGCGAACGGACCCCTCACCTGTGCAGCCTTCGTCCCGGCGGCGCCCATTTCCTGGAAGACCTCAACGGCGCCGGGGGTGTCCAGGCCGTCATGAAGGAGCTCTCCTTGCGCGGCCTCATCCATTTGGACGCCCCGACCGTCACCGGCAAAACGGTGGGCGGGAATCTGGAAGCCGTCAGCGTCCTGGACCGCAGCGTCATCCGCTCCCTGGACGAGCCCTATCATCAGCAAGGCGGTATCGCCGTTCTCTACGGGAACCTGGCTCCCGAGGGCGGCGTGGTCAAGCAATCGGCCGTTGCACCCGAGATGCTTCAGCGGACGGGCCGCGCCAGGGTCTTCGAAAGCGAGTCGTCAGCCGCCGCCGCCATTCTGGACGGTCTCATCCAGCCGGGCGACGTCGTCGTCATCCGCTATGAAGGCCCCAAGGGCGGACCGGGCATGCAGGAAATGCTCACCCCGACCGCTGCAATCATCGGAATGGGACTCGGCAAGGACGTTGCCCTCATCACCGACGGCCGTTTCAGCGGAGGAACCCAGGGGGCGGCCATAGGCCATGTGTCTCCCGAAGCCGCCGTGGGCGGCCCCATCGCGCTGATCGAAGAAGGCGACCAAATCCTCGTCGATATTCCCGGCAAGAAGCTCGAGCTCCTGGTGGATGAAGCCGTTTTGGACGCACGCCGCCTCCGGTGGACTCCCCCCGAGCCTCGGGTGAAGGTAGGCTACCTGGCGCGATATGCTCATCTGGTGACCTCGGGCTCTCGAGGGGCCATTCTCGAAGTCAAATAGCAAATGGGTTACGGGTTACGAGTTGCGGGCTTCGAGCTGGCGCCCTTCCGTGCAACCTGCTGCTCGCAACCCGAAACCATTTCTTCAACAGGGGATGTTTTTACGTGGGCTATGTGTTCCGGCCGGAGGATGCTCGACGCTATCATGAGTGGTTTCTGAGAGAGCCTGGAAGGACCGCCTTCCTGATCGAGAAAGAGGTCCTCTCGAGACTCTGGTCTCCACCCTCCCCCCAGAGGGTATTGGAAGTGGGATGTGGCACGGGTCTGTTCCTGGAATGGTTTTCCGAGCAAGGCCACCAGGTTACGGGGATCGAGCCCTCCTCTCCCATGTTGAATATCTGCCGCGAACGTTTGCCCGAGCGCATCTCACTGGATCGGGGATACGCGGAGCACCTCCCCTATGAAGACAATGCCTTCGATACGGTCGCGCTCATCACCACCCTGGAATTTGTCGATGACCCTCTGCAAGCCCTGCGGGAAGCCAGCCGTGTCGCACGCCAGACCGTTTTGGTGGGGGCGCTCAACAGATATTCGTTGATCAGCGGCTGCCGGTATGTGGAGCGCTTGTGGAAGCCCACCGTCTACAGGCACGCTCGGTTTTTCAGCGTCTTCGCCTTGCACCAGTTGGCGCACAAGGCCTTTTGCGGCTCCGTTCCCATGCATTGGCGGACCTGCCTGACCTTGCCCCTGAGCACCCTGAAGTATTTCCGCATGGTCGAGCGCTCCCGTTTCTTTCAGTGGCATCCTTTCGGCCATTTCATCGCCATGCGGATCGATCCTCGCCACACCATGCGGACAGTGCAACAGCCGGTTTTCAGTGAGCTTCCCGCATCTATCGGACATGCGAGCATTCAGGCCTCCTGTTGGCTTCTACCGAAGCGCGAGAAGCTCAACCACGGTCCCGGCGAGGAAATCAGGCCGACCCACCCGTTCCGCAATGGAGAAGGAAAACTGGCACAGCCGCGATGAAACGGTTGGGAAGACGGAGTGCGCCCTGGCCGGATATCGCTTTGTTTCCACACGCGCGGCGGCCGCTGAGATCGGAATTCTCGCGCCTATCGCCTCGGCTGAGCTCGGCTCGATGCTTATTGGGAGGACTTCCCGGTTGAGAAGGAGGAAGCATGAAGGAAGCCATGCTTTACAACAAGCTGGACGAGAACAGGGTGCATTGCTTTCTCTGCGCTCAGCATTGCCGAATCAAGACCGGAAAACGCGGCAAATGCGGAGTCCGCGAGAACCGCGACGGCCAGCTCTGGACCCTGGTCTACGAGCAAGTCATTGCGCAGAATGTGGACCCCATCGAAAAGAAGCCTCTCTTTCATTTTCATCCGGGCACTCGTAGCTTTTCCATCGCCACGTCGGGATGCAACTTCAGATGCCTGTTTTGCCAGAACTCCGATATCTCCCAGGCGCCGCGGGAGCTCAAAACCATCTACGGCCAGAGAGTGCCCGCGTCCCTCGTGGTGGAGCAGGCCAAACGCACGGGCTGCGCTTCCATCTCTTACACCTACACCGAGCCGACAATTTTCATGGAATATGCTCTGGATGTAGCCAGGATGGCCAGTGAGGTGGAGATCAAGAACGTCTTCGTCAGCAACGGATACATGACGCCGGAAGCCCTGGAAGCTGTCGCCCCGTTTCTCGACGCCGCCAACGTGGACCTCAAGGCCTTCAACGACAAGTTCTACGTGGAACAGTGCGGGGCGCACCTCAAACCGGTACTGACGACCCTTGAAGGAATGAAGAAGCTCGGACTCTGGATCGAAGTGACGACCCTGCTCATACCCGGGCTCAACGACGATCCCGGCGAGTTGAGGGATCTGGCCCGGTTTTTGTTCCAATTGGGCCCCGAAATCCCCTGGCACATCAGCCGCTTCCACCCCAACTACCTGCTGACGGACCTCCCGCCCACGCCCGTGGAGACGATTCGCGCGGCTCGCGAGATCGGCAAGGAAGCCGGCCTGTGGTATGTTTACACGGGGAATGTGCCCGGCGATGAAGGCGAGAGCACCTATTGCCACCAGTGCGACGCCCTCCTCATGGAGCGCTTCGGGTTCTCGACCCAAAGTCGCGGCCTGAAAGAAGGCCTCTGCGCTCAATGCGGCACGGTCCTGGCCGGGGTGGGAATAAAGTGAGGTCGAATCGCGGGGAGCTCATTCACAAGATATTCAACCGCCTCCTGGACGAGTTTGGACCCCAGGGCTGGTGGCCTGCGGAGACGCCTTTCGAAGTGATCGTGGGGGCGATCCTTACACAGAACACGGCTTGGAAGAACGTCAAACAATGTATCAAGACTCTGCGCGAAGGCGGATATCTGACCGTGGAAGCCATGCGGCAACTGCCCGTCTCCGACCTGGCCGTCCTGGTCCGTCCTTCCGGGTACTACAACCAGAAAGCCAGGAAGCTCAGAGTGTTCTGCGACCACGTGGAAACCGAGTGGCAGGGAGATCTCGAAGGCTTCCTATCTCAGGAGATGGAGCCGCTTCGCCGGGAGCTGCTCACCATCCATGGAATCGGTCCGGAAACCGCCGACAGCATCGTGCTCTATGCGGCTGAAAAGCCGTCCTTTGTGGTGGACACGTACACCTATCGTATTTTCTCGCGCCACAATTGGGTCATGGAAGGATCGAGCTACAATGAACTGCGAGAATACTTCATGGATGTACTGGAGCCGGACGTCGGCTTCTTCAAGGAGCTCCATGGACTGCTGGTTCGCACCGGACATTTGTATTGCCGACGAAAACCTCTCTGCGAGTCTTGCCCTCTGCAAGGGTGGGCAGGAGACGATTGAACCGCTGAGGCAGCCCTTGCGCTGTGCCACCGTGCACTAGAAGGAGAACCGATGACATCCATCGACAAAATTCTTGTTCCCGTTGATTTCCAATCGGATCCAAAAACCGTGCTTCAACTGGCTGTCGAGCTCGGCCGCGCCCACAACGCCAGGCTCGTCTTTCTGCATGTGATCGACCAGCCCATCATCGACGCGATTCATCAGGTGAGCCACAAGGGGTATAAAGGCGAATTCGTCCAAGGAATGAGGAAGCTGGTTCAGGATAAGGAGCGCGACCTCGAAAACCTGATTCCCGAGACGTATCGGGAGGGGCTCGACGTGGAGCTCCTGGTCCGCAAAGGAGATCCGGCGGAAAAGATCATCCAGGTCGCCAAGGATTTGTCCATCAAGCTCATCGTCCTGGGAAGCAGCGCTCTGGAGGGCGAGACCGCCTTTCACATCGGCGAGGTGGCCCGGCGGGTGATGTCCGGAGCCCCTTGCTCCCTTCTGCTTGCACGTCCCACGGAAGATATCGGGGCCTTGTGATGATCGGCAAGGGGAAATGGTTGACAGCGAAGGACCGAAATGACCTGCCGCGGACGCCCCTTGCCGTCTCGAAAGCTGATTCCTTGGGAGAGAGCAAAATGGAGCCTCGATTGTACCCTCCCCTTTTGACCCAAGACGTGGTCGGCACGGGGAGCGACATAACCGAAGAGCCGGCTTTGTACCGCCGACCCATGTCGGATCGTGAGTGGCAGCAGGTCCTCATCGTGCTGCAAGGACGTCTTTCGGCATTGGGCGCGGAAACAATCAGCCCGTTGGTGCGCTCATTGAGGGAGAGGATTCAATGGCTCGACGCGGTTATGGTACGGTACTGCGAAGCCACGTGCCCTTCATGTGAAGACCCGTGCTGCCATGGACTCCAAGTGTTCTACAACAGAACGGACCTGTTATGGCTACTGGCGTTGGATGAGCACTTTCCGCCCGGACAAACGCGCCGAGGTCCGACCGAGCCCTGCCGATACCTGACTCAGAACGGCTGCATTCTTCCACGGATGCTTCGCCCGTATGTATGTGTCTGGTTCCTGTGTGAGGCTCAAGTGAATCTTCTGCGGGACGAACCGGCCCTCTTCCAGCGTCATTTCGTCAGGGTCTTGGAGGAAATGAGAATTTTGAGGCTGAGGTTGGAAACCCTGTATCGGCATCACTTTGCGGATGAGGGCGCTCTCTCCGCGATACACAACCGTTGAAGCACTCGTTACCGGCCGGTTGTTTGAGCAGGCCGTGTCGGCTATGCTTGGGCTGTTCTCCTTCTCACCACCCTTCGCGTCACCGGTTTGGCCTCCACGGGCTCGGGTGCTCCCGATGCGCTCTTCTTCTGACGCTGATCCTCGAGGTATTGTTGCAGTTTGACGGGCAACCCCCTCTTCTTGGCTGACCGGCTCCGCAATTTGGTGAGGACTCTTGCGGCAAGCGGCTGCTTCAAGGGAAATCCCCACTTTCGTTTGTATTCTCTCGGGGTGAGGCCATGGGTGCGCAGGTGGTTGGCCGTAAGCTGCCTGAATTCGGCGGCGCATTCCAGACAGATGACTTTGTCTTCCTGCACGGAAGATCTGGGATCTGCCTTCTCCGGTCCTTCAACCTTGACATCGGGCTCTTCAATGCCTTCCTCGGCCATGAGTATGGATCTTCCCTCATTTTCAGCTTGTTGCATCCTATGAAGAGCATTATACGTTCTCAGCAACGTCGCTTCAATTTCTTCACTGGTCATCTTGCTCAGCGCAACCTGCGCCTGTACGATGCCGACCGCATGCTCGAGCAATTTCTTATCCATAAATCAGTCTCCTTCCGGGCCCCGTTGAATGTAACTCACATTTTAAGCTAATATGATGATCTCTTTCGACTTTGTAAAGGCGAGCCCGGGATAAAATATCGCTCACATCAGCATATATTCCAAAGAGACCAATGAGAAAAAACCTTCACATATACAAATCGCGCGTACGCAAAAGGCTTCGGGTGCGGCTCTTTTAAAACGACAACCCAGTAGCTTGTTCCGAAAGTCTCGAGCTCGATTGCTGCAATTTGGCTTCCTAATTTCATGCCGCGGCCCTTTCACTGCTGAGGTACTCACTCAGCGTTATGGTCACTGCCGTCATTGCATCTTCTGCAGAAGTGTAGAAACAAAGCCGAACCGTTTCGTTCGATACCTTTTCGATAAAGTATTCCATCTCTGTGTCGATAGGAAGATCAAAAGGAGCAGAGAATGATCACTGCCATTCAGAACGGTATACGGGGGATGGGGAGAGCATCCAAGGTGGTAAATGCCGCAAGCGCGGATATCGCCCGCGGTGTGACCCCGGCTCCCAACGGAGCCCCAAGTGGGGACATCGCGCGAGCCATGGTCAACTTGACGGTCGGTCACAGAACCTACGACTCCAATGCCAAGGTTGTCGAGGTGGCTGCCAGGATGTTAGACAAAATGGCTTAGCACTTGTCGCCAAGCCACCCCAAAGAGGAGCCACCTTTTCGATGCTGAATTCGAGCAATCGAGTCTGTTAGCAAGAGGGATCGCAGCCGGATTGTAACATTCGAAGGTCAAGAACTGTGATGGAACCTGAGCCGGGAAATACTGGAATCCCACCCGCCTCGATCATCTACGCCGGCGACGAATGGGGGAGCCCCTCAGATTCCTGGTGTGGAGCTATTCGCTCTTTTCTTCATCGATCATCTCGATGGCTTTGGTGGGACATTCCTCGGCACAGATACCGCATCCCTTGCAGTAATCCAGATCGATTTCCACCGGTATGGCCCGGGTCACCACACCCTCCGGACAATAGAGCCAGCAGATGAAGCACGAAGGGCGCTGATTCTTCATGGGTGTGCATCGCGACGGGTCGATGACGGGCTTCGCGCTTCTCCACCCTCCAGTTTTTCCGGCTTCTCCCTTGCATAGCTTGGAATGGGCAAATGTGAAATCGCACTTATCTGTCTCACTCATATATATTATCCTTACTCATCGTCAGCGGAATCTGAAATCGAAGTCCTCAGGCGCAGGCCATCGCGCATTCCTTGAGGAGCATGGTGCCCGCATACGCAGCCCGGGCGCCCTGCACGTTCTTCTCTCCGGCTTCCCCCTTGAAATGGCCTCGCAACGCTTTTTCGATGTTTTCCAGGCTGATGAGGCCCGTCGCCTTGGCGAGACCTCCAAGAATGGTTGTATTGAACAGCACGGTGCCGGAGACGATCAATCCTGCTTCCCTGGCCCATTGACTGGCATTGGTCGTTCCAACGTTGACGGGAGCCATCAGGTCGAAGGCATCAGGCGTTTTAGCCGAGTTGATGAAGACGAGTCCATCCGCTTTGAGGCCGGCTGTAACGTTCACGACCTTGAGCAGCGATTCATCCAGCACCACGACGACGTCGGGACATTCTACGAGGGAGAACGTCCGGATGGGCTCCCATCCGAACCGGGTTGTGGCGATAACAGGGGCACCCCGCCGCTCCGCTCCGAAAAAGGGGGCGGCCGTGACACCCTTGTATCCCTCGTAATAAGCCGCTTCCGCCAAAATCATGGCCGCCGTGACGGCGCCCTGCCCGCCGCGCCCATGCCACCTCACCTCGATGCACTTCCTATTCATCTTCTTCCAACCCCTTGCATTAGCGTGGACTATCCGCTTTTGAATCGAATGCCCGAAAGCAAACTATCGCACCGGCAGGCTAAACAGATACTGCCTCCCGCGGCTGCGTCCGTCCCAAGCTGAATAGAAAGGGAATGTATCGAAAATGGTCCTCGGACCCGCTTCCGGTGCGACACTGATTAATACCGCTTTGCCCATGCCGAGTCAACAGGGGCGAACTTTAATCTTGAAATTCCAACCACAATTGATTAATTGCGATCACTGATCGCTGGAATCACCGAAGTGCCGGGAAAGCAGGAGAGACGCATGGAAACTGAAGGTCGATTGTTGCAGCAGATAGAATTGGATAACGGATTGACCATGTTCTTGCACGATCAATCCAAGCCCATTGTGGGCAACCGATGGCAGTTGAAGCTCCAAATCACAGTCCCCATCATCATCAAGGCGGAGTATTTCGCGAAATGCGAAGATCCTCAGCAGGCTTTCCGGGAGCTCACTGATGCTTTGGGAAGCACACTTCAGTTCACACTGGAGAAGGTGCGCAATTTCGTGGATGAAAGCAAGTTCGCCGAGCTCATGGAGCAGATGACGCGGGACTTCCTGCAGTCGAGTCAGGCTTACATTGCCAGTGTTAACTTCGCCGAGAAATTCACTCTAAAGAAGTATGCCGAGTGGAAGGAAGAAGAGATCTGGCAGAGAAACCGCCGCGAGACCATCAAGGAAACAGAGCAGAAGGGGTAAATGCTGGTGAGACTTTGATCGTAAGGGCCGCGGGGCCCTCTCCCAGACCCGCAACGCGCGTCACAAAGAGGGTGCAGCCCAGACACGAGAGCTCTTCTAGGGCCGGATCGTCACCGGAGTTCCCACCGCGGCGAATTGGAACAACTCTTCCATGTCGCTGTTGTACAAAGCAACGCAACCGTCCGTCCAATCTTTATGAGCCCCGCCAGCATGGATGAATATGGCTCCACCCAGGGACGTTCCCCAGGGAGGCGTGGTCTGTCTCTCATAGGCCAGCAAGATGTCTCGAAACTCGATAGGGGTGAGGAAGCCGCCAAAAAATGCGCGCTCCGCGTGCTTCTTGTCAGGATAGTTCAATCCCAGCGACCTGACGAAACGGCTGGCTGCGTTTTTCATGCAAATGCTAAAGCTTCCTTCCGGAGTCCTGCCATCCCCTTCCCGCTCCTTGTCTCCTCGCGGGTGAAACCCGAGCCCTACGGGATAATCGCGAACCAATACCTTGGACTGAATGACATACAATCTTCGTTTTTCCTTGTACACGAATATTTCTGGGGATTGAATGGAGGAGACCGGCGTAAGGTAGTCCACCCTCAGGATCGCGTTATCCTCCGCGCTATCAGGCTTGGCAACCACCTCGCCAGGCTTGTTGCCTGCTTTTGCGTGGCTCGAATCCACCTTCGACCCGGACTTCTGCATGGAACAGCCGTTCAATATAAGAAAGGCTATAGCTAAGACAAAAGGAGCACATGTCCTCTTATGTAATACATTATGCATCATATCGTGTGAATTCCTCCCGACGATTGTCCAAGCAAATGTACACCATTCTCGGCCATTGTAAAACCGATTTTTGTGCTTCAGCGGTCATTTCAACCTTGCATGGGAATCCTCGGTGTTTCCACTATCTTGGGGCTGATGAAGATCAAGAGCTCCGTCCTGGTGGACGCAACGGTTTCCGATTTGAAGAGCCTGCCGAGGATGGGAATCTGGTGTAAGCCCGGCGTGGCGTCTCGTGCCAACGAATCCCTGTTGCGGATTACCCCCCCTATGACCAGGATGGACCCATCATCCACAAGCAGCTCCGTCTCGATTTTACGCGTGTCGATGCCCACCGCGTTATCCCCACCCACCTCAAAGGTCTGGACGGTCGGTTCATCCTGCTTCGCTTTGATCTCGAGCCTCACTTTTCGATCCGGAGTAATGTGGGGTATAACTTGAAGCTCCAAGGTGGCATCTTTGAACTCCGTGGAGATGACGCCAAACTCGTTCGCCTTCCTGTACGGAATTTGAGTTCCTTGGGTGATGATCGCTTTGGTGTTGTTGATGGTGAGCACTCTCGGGGCAGCCATGATTTTTACTTCATTCATGTTCTCGAGGGCCGAGAGTTGCAGGTCAACCTGAACGAGCGTCTGCCCGATGATTTGGGCCATATTGAAACCGAACAAATTCTGGGGAAAGGAGTTCACCTGAAAATTCTGCACAAACGGGGTATTCTCGTTTGTTCGATTGACGTGCTCTGAATTGAAGCTCCACTGAACCCCGAGACTCTTTGTAATATCGGTGGTGGCCGTAACGATGCGGGCTTCGATGAGCACCTGTGGGGTGGCTTTATCGAGCCTTGCCAGGAGATGGCGCGCTGCTTCGATGCGAGCGGGAAAATCGGCGTAGATGATCAGACTCGTGCGATCGTCCACGGAAATCTTGCCTTTCTCGCTTTTGGCTTCGGCGATCTTAGCGGCGATTTCGGCGGGCTGAGCATAGTTTACCGAAAGGTAAGCGGTGGTGATCTCGCCCAGGTCTTTGGCTGCCTCCAGGAGGTCCTGTCTGGCTTTGATTTCAGAGGTCTTCTGGCTCCACTCGTCCTTGAGCTTGCCTTGGGCGGCAATACGAATAACGTTGCCGATCCGTTCCTTGCCCAGCTCGTTCATGGCGAGCACCATGTCGAGGACCTGATCCCAGGGGACCTGCTCGACCTTCAGGGTGACTCTTCCGGTCACTTGGGGCTCGATGACGATGTTGGTTCCCGACAGGTCGGCAAGCAGACGCAGGACGTTCTTGAGATCGGCATCCAAAAGATCCAGGCTGATGGGCTTGCCCGAGTATTTGGCCCGCTGCATCACGCCGGTGAAAGACGGATCCTCTCCTTGCTGCGTCGGCTGACTGGCTACGATGGAAGGATTATCCTGAGACTGGGACGGCTTGGCCTGCGCCATGGCCCGGGGCTGGCCGCCGCCAGCTTTTTTGGCACTGGATGAGGCCTTTATGGGCGAAGGGGGCAAAAGCCGGGCATCCGAAGACTTGCGAGCGGCGGCGGGTTGTCCTTCCACATAGAGCGTCACATACAACGTATTTTGACCGCTGTTCAGCACATACCGGTCGAGAGAAGCCTTTAAGGAGCCGGTCAGTTGTATTCCTGATCCTGGCAGGTCTTCATAAGCCAGTCTCATCCGGTCCCCTCCATCGGGAAGAACGGGCAGCTCTCCCCGGCCGTTGATGGTGGGCATCTCGACGGCGAACCGATCTGGGCCGAGCCTTCTGAATTGATAGTCTTTAAAAGGAGTATCGGACGTCAGGGCAATGTTGATCGTATCTCCCTGCTCTTGAGCTGAGACGCTCAACAATTGATCGGTCGCTGCCGGCGAAGCAAGAGGCGGCTGAGCTTGGGGGGGCTCCTGCCCCTGAACATTCATTTCCGGCTTACTGGCCGGACTCTTTGCAACGGTCCCGGAAGCAGCACAACCCAGGCAACAGAAAAGGACCAAACCCAAACCGACAAAGTACTTCAAAGAAATGGACAATCTTTGCGCGCGCTTTAATTCCATGCTTCTTCCCTTTTCTGTGTGCATCGCGTTCACCTCGACCTGGCAGACCGCGACCACTGTGGGCCGTCTATTTCTTGGGAGGGGCTGCCTTTGCCGGAGTCTCTTTCTTGCCCTGTCCCTCCTCCACGAAGCGATAGGTCACAATGGTACACCCCACTTGAAGGTCCTGTGTATCTTTCTGTCGAACCATGTTGAGGGTTTCCACTTTCAATATCCGGTTGAGCTTGCTCACCCTGTCAAAAAAGACACCCAGCTCATGATACGTGCCGCGAAGGTCGAGCCGTACCGGAATGACGGCGTAGAACTCGTGCAGCTGCTCCGGCTGTGGCTGAAAGAGAATGTTCTCGAGCCCGACCTCCGCTCCCACCTTGGACACATTCTCGAGCAAGGCGGGGATCTCTTTCTGATCAGGGAGAAAAGCGAGCAGTCGATCGAACTCCTCTTGCGCCTCAGCCAGCTCCTTCTCCAGAACCGGGGCCCGGGCGGCAGCCTGCTTGAGCGTGACCAGCTTCTTTTCCTGATCGGAAATCGTGGCTTTGAGCTTCTTGATGCGCTCGGTTTGATCCTTATGGAGCAGGAAGTAAAAGCCTGCACCAAGCACCAACAGGGTCCCCACGAACACCAGGATCTTCTGGACGCGCGTGAGCCCCGTGACCTTTTCCTGAATGGCGATGTTTTTTAGAAAGTCGATTTTCATGATGGTTGCGGCTTCGGCTTCTCCTGCATTTTCGAGAAGGGGAAGAAGCGATAAGTCACCTGAAACTCTCTCAGCTTCATATCGCGCATCAACACCTGGCGTGAATGGGTCAGATTCACGCTGCCTTTTTCTATATACGGCGAGGAATCCAGATTCCTCATGAACTCGGCGATGGCTTCGTTGCTGAGAGCGACCCCCTCCAGAGTGATCCCGTTGGCCAACAGACTGAACTTTTCAAACCACATCTTGTCCGACGGCAGTTCGACACTGATGAGGGCCAGCATCCGGGGGATCGTATCCCGGTCTCTTTGAAGGTCCCGGATGATTTCGATCTTTCTGTCGATCGTTTCCTTCTTCTTGGTCAGATCTTTCAGCAAGGCGTCATACTTGGCATACTTGGCCACCTCCTGCTGCAATTGGCCGTTCCTCGTCTCGAGGGCCTGAATCCGGCTCCTCTGCGAGCTCCACAGGAACCCCATCATGCAAAGAGCTAAAACAACACATAACAAGTAGATAGAAATGAGCTGCCTAACATTCTCTTTCTTCTTCTTACTTCGGATGGGAAGCAGGTTGACTTGAATCATTTTTTCGCCTTCCTCAGTGCCAAGCCCAGTGAAATCACCATTTGAGGACCAATGTAGTCCAGGTATGCGGAGTCGAACACCCTGGCATCATATGATATCTGCTTAAAAGGATTGAAGATTTCAACCTCGATAGACGCGTCCATGTTCTCTTTGAACACCTTGTCGAGCCCGGGAATCCGGCACGAGCCGCCGCTCAGGAAGATCTTGCCCACCCTGTTGTCCGGAAAATTGGAGTAGAAGAAGTTGATCGCCCTTTTGAGCTCATTGACCCAGTTGCCCACAACAGAGCTGAAGATTCCTTCCAGCTCCTCCCTGGGAAACGTTTCGGACGCCCCCGCCATCTTTATGCGCTCGGCTTCCTCCTTCGACACCTTCAAGCGGTCGCGGATCATGTCGGTGATCTGTTCCCCTCCTATGGAGATGCCCCGGGTGAAAAGCGGTACCCCGCGATGGACGATATTCAGTATACCCTTGCCGGCACCGATGTCGAGGAGGGCGATGTTTTGTTCATCCAGGCCATGTGTGGCTTCGAATGCATTGCCGAGCGCGAAGAAATCCACGTCGACCACCATGGGCTCGAAACCCGCATCCCGGATAATGTCCACGTAATCGTTGATGGATTCCTTCTTGGCGGCAACCAGGAGCACGTCCATGTAATTGGGACGGTCTTTGGAGATGTCGAGAATCTGGTAATCCACATCCACTTCTTCCAGGTTGTACGGGATATACTGCCCCAACTCCGTCTGCATGCGGTTATCCAGCTCGCCCTCGGTCATCATGGGGAGGCCGATCTTCTTGATCATCACCTCGTAGCCGGGGATGGATGCCGCCACGGATTTGTGCTTCACCCGCAGATGGTCGGAAAGCTTTCGGATGGCGCTCACCACGGATTCAGGCTTCTTGAGTCGACCTTCGGAAAACGCGTCGCCGTCCACCGGAATGAGGCCCAGGTTGAGCAACCGAGTGGATGAGTCGCGCGTTTCGAGCTGACAGACCTTGACGAAATTCGAGCCAATGTCCAACCCAATCAGGTTTTCTGATTTCTTAAACATCGAAGAGATTTACCCCGGGCTTGTGTGAAGGTTTTGTGTTGACAATCCGTTCAAGATCTACTTTACCATCCTTGCTTGAGGAGTTGCAAGAAACTAATTACATTGTATCCCTGTTGTATTACTTTTTCCGCACAAGGAGGAGCTCGACTTGCAGCACGCCACCGGTAATGAAATAGAAAAAGGAAAACCGAAAAGTCTGATCCGCGAATACACAGAGGCGATCATTATAGCCGTACTTCTCGCCCTTGTCATCAGGGCTTTTGTGGTCCAAGCCTTCAAGATTCCTTCGGGCTCCATGAAATCCACGCTGTTGATCGGCGATCACATCCTGGTCAACAAGTTTACATACGGCATAAAGATTCCACTACTTGAAAAGGAGATCGTCCACTTTCGCGATCCGCAACGGCAGGACATTGTCGTTTTTCGGTATCCGGTCGATGAGTCAAAGGATTTTATCAAGAGAGTGATCGGACTTCCAGGGGATACTGTAAAAATTCAAGATAAAATCGTCTACGTGAACGGAAAGGTCCTGGACGAGCCCTACGTCGTCCACAGCGACGACAAAATCCAGCCCGCGGCCAAGGGTCCTCGGGACAACATGCCCGCTCTCGTCGTGCCCCCCGGCAACCTTTTCGTGATGGGGGACAACCGGGATGAAAGCTATGACAGCCGTTTCTGGAAGTTTGTGAAGATCTCGGAGCTCAAGGGAAAAGCTTTCATCATCTACTGGTCGTGGAACAGCGAGGGAGACTTCACGTGGATGCCGTCGGAAAGCTATGTGCGCTGGAATCGCATCGGAAGCCTTCTCCATTAGGTCCGTGCCCAGGGGTGAGACGGCTGCCCTTTCCGGATCATGAGTCTCAGTAAGGAAGTCAATGGACAAGAGCTTTGAGGAACAGACGAGGGAAATCTGCGATCTGTTGTCTGAGGAAATAGCCCACTCCGGCAGTCGGGGGGCCGTATTGGACCTGGATGGAGGCCTTCCTTCCCTGGTTTTGGCCGCACTCGCCCGAAGATCCCTCGGAGAAAGCCTCCTGGCCCTGATCATGACATCCCGGACTTCCATGGTGGATCTTCAAGATGCTTTGTTCGCGGCAAATCATCTCGGCTTCGAGCACGAGGAGCTCGACCTGGATACGCTCTATCTCCGGTTCCTTCAGATGCTTCCCAAGACCCACCCCGGCGCCGAAAGAGATATCATTCCCCGATTGAAGATGACCGCTCTGTATCACCATGCCTCCGCCCGCGGCTACCTGGTCCTGGGGTCCACGACCCGCACCGACTGGGAGCTCGGCGTGGTAACGAAATACGGCGACACGGGAGCCGACCTGTTTCCGCTCATCCACCTTCTGAGGTCCGACCTCTCCGGCCTTGCGCGATATCTGGGTCTCCCCGAGCGCCTCATCGAAAAGTCCCCTCCCGCCATTCCACAAACCGGGGCGGAGCAAGGTTCGGAAGCTCCGTTCTCCTATGACGAGGTTGACCATTACCTTTCGGGCAATTTTCACCTCATCCCCGAGGACCGTCAAAATCAAATCCGGACAATGCTTCAGGCAGCGGCAAAAAAAAGGAGGTATTTCAATGGTCCTCTCGCCCAAGGCATTTCCCTCGACAAGCTCTCGTCCCTCGCCGTCGAGCACGAGGCCTACGGCAAGAGCATCGAAGCCCTGACCCTCATCAGTAAGGCCATCACTTCGGACCAGTACCTGGAGGATATTCTCCGCTTGATCGTCATGGTGACCGCCGAAGTCATGAATTCCAGTGTCTGCTCCCTCTGGCTTTTGGATGAAAAGGAGGGTGTCATGCGTCTCAGGGCGACCCAGTCCATCGACCAGGAGTACGTTAAGGACAGGGTCCTCAAGGAAGGCGAGGGCGTCGTCTGGAAAGTCGTTGCGGAAAATCGCCCTTATGCCGTCCCCAATGTACTGACGGACCCCCTCTTCCGGGAAAAGGAGCTTGCCCGGCGGATGGGACTCGTTTCCATGCTCAGTATGCCCATGCGGGTCAAAGACCGCGTCATCGGCGTGATCAACTGCTACACGTCCCAACCCCACGCTTTCAGCGATCTTCAGATGAACGTGCTCACCACCGTGGCCAACCAGGCCGCCGTCGCCATCGAAAAGACGGAATTGTTGCTCCAGACGAAAGTCATTCAGGAAGAGCTGGAGAGAAGAAAGATCATCGAGCGCGCCAAGGACCTCCTGATGAAGCGCCTTGCCTTGTCCGGCGAGGAGGCCTACCGGTGGCTTCAAAAACGCAGCATGAACACGCGAAAATCCATGCGGGAGGTATCCGAGGCCGTCTTGCTCGCCATGGAAGGTTGATGCTGGATGTCGGGAAACAGTTGCGGGTTATTGTCGGTTATTTGCACATTGCCGTACTAGCCACGGTAAAGGAAGCAGTCCTCGACTGCGTGCCGGTACTCCGCCAGCTCCCGTTGCCAGCTTGCTTCCAGGCCTTCGATGTCGTCGCCCCTTTCCAGCTTTTCTCTGAGCCCTCCGTCGCCCAGGAGAATATCGATGGGGAGCTTCTCCCATTCGTATTCATAGGGGGGCGGCAGCCAACGGAAGTCCTCTCCGTGAATCCGAAACAGCCCTTGGATCAGGCTGAGTCCCAGGCGATAGGGCCGAAACTTCTCCCAGTCCGTTATATGGCTCTGAAAGCCGTAGCACGTTTCCCCTTTCCATTTATCGAAGACGGGCTCGAAGCAAACAGGGCGGAAGATCACCCCTTCGAGACGGCACTCGTTCAGGAATTGCAGCAGCTTCCGCTGATCGATGAAGGGTGCGCCGAAAAGATGGAATGGGAGCGTCGTGCCGCGCCCTTCGCTCACGTTGGCTCCTTCCAGGAGCACCATGCCGGGATAGAGGAGCGCCGTTTCCCACGAAGGCATGTTGGGGGAAGGCAGGACCCACGGCAGGTCCGTGTCGGGATGGAAGTCGCCTCGTCGCCATCCTTCCATGGGGATCACTTCGAGGTCACACGGAATTCGCATTTTTCCGGCAATGAACCGAGCCAGCTCGCCCAGGGTCAATCCGTGGCGCATGGGAATGGGATAACGGCCCACAAAGGAGCGATGGTCCTCTCTTAGAATATTCCCTTCCATCCCTTCTCCGTTAATGGGATTGGGCCTGTCGAGCACCACGACTTTTATTCCCACCTTGGCCGCCTGCTCCAGGCACAGCCCCATGGTCGTGCCGTAGGTATACACGCGTGTGCCCACGTCTTGGAGGTCGATCAGGAGGATGTCGAGCGTCTCCAACATTTCCGGAGAAGGTTGACGGGTCTTACCGTAAAGACTGAAGACCGGAAGATCGAGAGTTTGATCCACGTCATCGTCCGACTCGATCATGTTGGCCTGTTTCACGCCGTGGATGCCGTGCTGCGGGGAGAAGAGACAGGAGAGCTTCCCACCCGCCCGTGCGATGAGCGGACCGACGTGCTCGAAGGAGCTCGTGACCGAAGCTTGGTGGGCGAGCAGCCCGAGTCTTCCCGAACGAAGCCAGGAAGGCGGGTTCGCCAGCAATACCTCGCAGCCGAGCCTGGTCTTGGTCGATTTCGTCATCCATGCACTCCTCTGGTACAGTTTCGCAAAAGTCCGTGACCAGTTCTGGTGGGCACAAAGAGACATGCCCACCCTACAGCACTACAGCACAGGCATCATCGTAGGGTGGGCACAGCTTCATCGTGCCCACCAAAACGGACACCAGATTTCTGCCCGCGTGTACTTCGGTGGTTGTTTCTAACCAAACAGGCGCTGTGTTGCAAGGCTTTCCTCATTGCATTATAATCGTGACGTGTTTTTGAATATTGGGATCCATGGAACATGGCCGGGACTGCGACCGGCGGCCGTCCAATCGCCGCCGAAACGACGAAAGAATCGATACGCCTTTGCCCCCCCTACCCATTTCTGCAATCACAGGTATTGTCGGTGGCGAAAACGTTCTGACTGCTCCTGAAGAACGCTGCTGCTACGGTTATGATGCAAGCAAGCTCAAGGCCATGCCCGACTGTGTCGTCTTTCCCGGAAACACCCGAGAAATCGCCGCCCTGCTCGAGCTGGCCAACCGCACGCGACTTCCGGTATTTCCCAGGGGTGCGGGCACCGGCATGGTCGGGGCAGCCATTCCGCACGGCGGCGGAATGGTTCTGTCCCTGGCTCGGCTCAACAGAATCCTCGAAATCGATCCGGACAATATGATCGCGGTGGTGGAGCCCAACGTGGTCACCGGGGAGTTTCAGAAGACGGTGCTCCAGCAGGGGCTATTCTACCCTCCCGACCCCGCGAGCCTTCAGTTCTCGACCCTTGGAGGGAACGTGGCCATGTGCGCCGGCGGCCCGCGTGCCGTGAAGTACGGCGTGACCCGCGACTACGTGCTGGGTCTCGAGGTGGTCCTTCCCACGGGCTCGATCATCAAAACCGGAACACGAACCATGAAAGGCGTGGTCGGCTACGATCTCACCCGCCTCATGGTGGGCTCCGAAGGCACTCTGGGCATCTTCACCCAAATCATTTTTCGCCTGGTGCCCGCTCCCGAAAGCGCTCGAACGCTCATGGCCGTCTTCCCCCGTCTGAACGATGCCGCCCGCGCCGTATGTGAAATCATAAAGCGGAAGGTGGTTCCCTCCACGCTGGAGCTGATGGACCAATCCACGATTCAAGTGGTCGAAAACTACATGCACCTCGGACTGCCGTTGACTGCGGAAGCCCTGCTCATTATCGAAGTGGACGGGCGGGAGAAGACCCTCGACGACGACGTCGCCAAAGTCGAGAACGTCTGCCGTGACTGCGGCGCCACTGAAATCGAGGTCGCGCACACTTCGGAGGATCGCGAGCGCATCTGGCAGGCGAGGCGCTCCATCTCTCCCGCCCTGGGGCAGATCCGGCCGGACAAGATCAACGAGGACATCACCGTCCCGCGCACTCAGATCCCGGCGCTCATACGCTCCATCCGGGGCCTTGCGGACAAATACGGTCTCATCATCGTCAATTTCGGCCACGCGGGAGACGGCAACATCCACACCAACATCATGCTGAACCGCAAAGACCCCGACGAGCTCCGGCGCGCCGAGGCGGCCATCGAGGAGCTCTTTCGAACCGTGCTGGACCTGGGGGGTACCCTTTCCGGCGAGCATGGGGTGGGGATCACCAAGTCCCCCTTTTTCCTTTGGGAAGTGGGCCAGGCGGGATTCGACGCCATGTGGAAAATCAAACAGGCACTGGACCCCCTCAACATATTGAATCCGGGCAAGATGTTCACGCCCAATCGCGCCTTCTTCAGGGCTTAGGGGGCTGCCCAGCCCGGCACGCGACTTGATTGGGACATTGCAGGAAAGGAGCTAGAAATGGGAGACAAACCGGCGGAAGATGTGCTTTGGAGACTCGACGATCTCTATCAGGGGGGCTCCGACCCACAAATCGAAGCCGACAAGCGTTGGTGCCGGGAACAGGCCGAAAGCTTCGCCGCGACCTATAAAGGAAGAATCGCCCACCTCTCGGCGCCGGAGCTCCACGCCGCCATACGCCACTATGAAAGCCTCTCCGAGACGGCCCAAAGACTTCTCGCTTTCGCCTACCTCAATTTCGCCACCCAGACCCAGAACGCCCAGGCCAGCGCCTTGTGGCAATCACTCCAGGAGCTCGGCAGCCTGCTCCAAAGGGACATTCTCTTTTTTGAGCTGGAGTGGAATGGTGTCCCGGAAGAGGACGCTCGTCGGACGGTCTCACAACCCGAGATGGCTTCATACAAACATTTTCTCGAGGCCATGCGTCGGTACGAGCCGCACCAACTGAGCGAGAAAGAGGAACGGCTGCTCGCCGAAAAAGAGCCGGCGGGTGCCCCGGCATGGTGCACCCTTTTCGACAAGGTCCTCAGCGGCCTTCGCTTCGGTGAGAGCAAGAGGACCGAATCGGAAGTGCTGAGCGATCTGCACCGCCCAGATCGAGAAACGCGAAGCAAAACGGCGGCGGAGCTTACCGAAGGACTGGACAGCGTCCTGCACATTCTGACTCACATCTTCAACACCATCCTCTTGGATAAGTCCATCATGGATCGAGTGAGAAGCCACCCGCACTGGCTCCACTCCAGGAACCTCGACAATGAAGCCGACGACGCAATGGTCGCCTCCCTCGTGGAAGCAGTATCTTCCCGGTATGACCTCGTGCAGCGGTACTACCTGATGAAACGGCAGGTCCTCCGACTGGAGGAATTGTATGACTACGATCGTTACGCTCCCAACCCCTGGATGCCGGAAAAGGCCTTCGGCTGGGAAGAGGCAAAACAGATCGTCCTTTCGGCCTACCAGGACTTCTCCCCCACCATGGCCGAGATTGCCGGGAAGTTTTTCGATGAGCATTGGATTCATGCGCCGGTGCTCGGCGGCAAGCGAGCCGGAGCGTTCGCTCATCCCGTCGTTCCGTCCGCTCACCCTTACGTGTTTTTGAACTTCACCGGCACTCACCGCGATGTCATGACCCTCGCCCACGAGCTCGGACACGGGATTCATCAATATCTGGCAAGGAAACAAGGATTGCTCAACAGCCATACCCCGCTCACCACGGCGGAGAGCGCATCCGTCTTCGGGGAGATGCTGGTTTTCCGGCATTTGCTGCAGCATACTCAGAACCCTCGGGATCGATTCGCCCTCCTCGGCAGTAAACTGGAGGACATTTTCGCGACCGTCTTCAGACAGGTTTCCATGAACCGCTTCGAAGACGCGGTTCACAACGCGAGAAGGCAAACGGGAGAGCTGGATACCGAGCGGATCTCGGAGCTCTGGATGTCAACCCAAACGGCCATGTTCGGAAGCTCCGTGACGTTGCTCGATCATTACCGAACCTGGTGGTCCTATATTCCGCACTTTGTCCATTCCCCGGGCTATGTATACGCATATGCCTACGGCGAGCTCCTGGTTCTGGCTCTCTACCGGAAGTATTTGGAGGACGGTCCGCCCTTCACGGCTCTTTATCTCGAGTATCTCGAAGGCGGCGGCAGCGCCCGGCCGGATGAGTTGCTTCGTCCGTTCGGCGTCGATCTAAAAGACCCCCGCTTCTGGCTCCAGGGTCTGACGGTCTTGGAAGTGCTGTTGCAAGAGGCGGAACGTGAGCTCCAGGCCTGTGAGATCTGACGCGGGAAGCTTCACGCATGAGAGCCGACAAATGGCTGGCGGAATGCACCGCGCGGCGGAGGACGCCCTTTGGCATGACTGAAAATTTTCTGCACAACCTCGAGGAATTGCCGGCGTCCGGCACGATTTGCCTTTTAGGAGAAAGAGGCAGGAATTCCAGATTGACGAATCTCCTGCGGGAATGCCGGCCCGACCTGCCCTCCCCTTTCAGCTTCGACCTCCCGACTGCAACGGCCCTCCCGGTATGTTCATTCCCCGATGCGGTCTTCATCCCGGATTCCTTGTCATCCTACGATCTCATCTTGATCACGTCCGGGAAATACCGACCACTATGCGACCGGTTGGATGATCTTGGCATCGGCGGCTACCGAATCCTGAACCCGAACTTCGTGCACCCCTTTTTGCAGCCGGGTGGAGCCACCCATCTTCCCAAGCTGGCCGAAGCCAGGGAGATCATGCACCAGGAGCAGGACAGGCATTATTATGACCTGGTCATCTCGGCCATCACCCAAAAGAGCGACCTGCGAGCGCTGTATTCCGCGCTGACCGAGCTTTACGGCCGCATGGGCAGGCAATACCTGGACTTCATCGTCCCTTCGGCGATACGCACGGTGATCGAAGGAGGCATGGAAGAAGGCCGCAACACGGTGCAGTTCCTCGGAGCCTTCCCCGATCCCGTTATTCACGCATTCGAGCCCGACGCCGGCGTCGTTGCGCACAGTTATTTCAAACCGTATCTCGAGCACCACCCGAGGGTCCGCATCTCCCCGCTTGCTCTTTGGAGCGGAAACGACCGGCTCCCCTTCAGTACGGGGCAGACGGGACGATCCACCCTGTCCACGGGAAACCCGCCGGAGAAACCCCTTCATCCTCCCTGCACCGTCGCCGCCACATCCATTGACCAATATGTCGCCACGCATGGCATTGAGAAAGTCGATTTCATCAAGATGGACATCGAAGGCTCGGAAACCCAAGCACTGAAAGGGGCTACGGGAGTCATACAAGCCCACCGGCCTCAACTCGCGGTGTGCATGTACCATCGGCTGGAGCACTACCACGAGATACCCCTGTTCCTGGCGGGCTGCGTGGAGGATTACGTCTTCAGGGTGGGACATTACTCCGCGCGCTATTTCTTTAGCGAGACCGTCCTCTACGGTATCCCTCGCGAGCTCCATGGGAAGTGAACGGCACTCGCAAAGCGGCCGTGCGGAAGCACCGCTGCAAACCGTCATTTGAACGATAGAGGGAAATCACTGGCAGCCTTCCGGTCTTTTCTTTTTGACAAGCAAGAATCCGCCAAGTTATAGTTGACCGATCGTAAGAAGCAAGGAACCGGGCCGGAAGTAGATCGAGCGACGCCTTCCCGTCCAGTCCCTGCAAGGCAAGAGTAACAGGCTAATCGCAAGTTTCACATCCAATTCGATAAGGGTGACAGCCACTTACAGCGTGTGGTTCCGGGGGGGAGCCGGGAACCGCGATCAAGCTGAGGGCGAAACAACTTAGCCGATCCATGCGACACACTCGATCACTCGCGTGTGGCCACAGCAACAGAGAATCTGCATCACTCATCTCGCGGGTTACAGGAATTTTCCGGGCAGCGCGACTTGCAACGTTCAAATCCTGACGAGCTCTAATCCCTGTCCCTATTTCCGGTTTCACCGTGGATTGCGAAACGCGGTCCCCCATCGTTCTTTCGGGGATGACTGATGGGCCGTCCATTATCTCGAATACGCCGGAGCGCCCCGCCGCATGGCAGGAATATCCGCCGGCCGGGATTCCCCTCTCACAAGAAGACCCTTAGCAATAGGAGGAAACACGATGAAAAAATTGGCGTGGGCTTTGTGGCTGGCTCTCCTCTTGTCTCTTGCTTGCTTTCCCAGCGGCGCATCGATGGCGCAGTCCCAGTCCGAAGATCAGGAAGAGGAAGAAAACGTCCTCGTGGGCCGAATCACTTACATCGAGGGCGAAATATTGCGCTACGTCCCCGACGAGGAAGATTGGGTGGTGACGGTTGCGGACGCTCCCTTCGGACTGGAAGACGCGCTCTACTCCGATGAAGACGCCAGGGCCGAACTCATCATGCCCAACGAGACCTGGTTCAGGATCGACGGCGAAACTCAGATCCAGCTCATCGAGCTTCAGGAGGATTTCACCGAAATCGACGTGGCCTCGGGCATTGCAAGGTTTTACAACAAGGGGTCCGAGACGGAGATCAAGGTCACCACCCCTTTCGGTTATGTGAGCGCGGCGGAAGGAACCGTGTTCGACGTGTATGTGGGCGAGGAATCGGTGGAAGTGATCGCCTTGGCGGGAACGGTCGATTACGTCCACGAGGCGACGGAAGAGAGATACGAAGTGACGGCGGGCTCAGCCTCCCTCCTGGCCGACAACGAGCAAGTGTCCGACGGGGAAGGCGTTGTAAACGAGGAATGGGATGAATGGAACAAGGAACGCGACGAGGTCTGGAGGGAAAGGATCCAAGTGAAAGGCGATTCGGTCCAATACCTGCCTCGTTCACTCCATCATGACGCCTACAGCCTCGAAAGGCACGGGAGATGGGAAAGGGTCCAATATGAAGGGGAGTACCGGAATTTCTGGCGCCCCGTCAACGTTGATGCGGGGTGGCAGCCTTTTACGCAGGGCAGATGGACGGAATGGTACGGAGATCAGTGCTGGGTCCCCGATGAGCCTTTCGGCTACGTAACGCACCATTACGGCAACTGGGTGTATGCGTCCGATTCGTGGTACTGGGCCCCTCCAGTGGTGCGGGTCGGCGTCAGTGTCGGCCCGGCGCTCGATATCTGCAATTGCTGGTATCCGGGCAGAGTGGCCTGGATCCATTCCGGAGTCCACGTGGGGTGGGTGCCGCTCGCTCCGTTTGAGCCCTATTACGGCCACAGGCGTTGGGGGAGAGGCTCGCTGCTCATCACCGGGGTGAATGTAACCAGGATCAATTTCCGCCATTACAAGTATTTCAACCGGGCGGTCATCATCAATAAGAGGCATTTCTACAACGTGAGGAGCTACAGGAATGTCCGGATCACTCACATAGACAAGCGGATCATCACAAAGAGGTACCGAGGCTCAGCCGTCATTAACGACAGGGTCATAAGAGGCTACGGCAAACACAAGAACCGCCACAACTTCACCAACGTCAAAGCCCACCATAAACCTCATCGGTCAGTCGTCGACAGAATCCATCGCAACCGGGACATCGCGAGAAAAGACGCGCGGCTCAGGGGCAAGGACGTTCGTCGTGACGTCAAGAATATCAAGCACGGCCGGATCGACAAGACCCGCAAGGTCAAGTCTCCCAAGTCCAGAAGCAAAATGGTGCCGGCCAAACACGCGGACAGGCCTGAATCCAAGACAAAGTTCAAGGAAAGAGACCTCAAGAAAAAGCAGAAGACCAGGGACCGGATAAAGGGAAAGGACAAGCTCGAATCGGAGAGAGAAGACCGGAAAGGACCTCGCAAACCATCAAAGCACCTGACGCCCGAGCGTAGAGAGCAACGCACGAAGGAGAGACGCGAACCGAGAAAGCCAACGGAAGGCAAGGATCTCCAGCGCGACGGAAGAGACCGGAAGCTCCAAGAAAGGCACCAAGGAGAACGGACCAGGGAGGGTCGGCGAACCGGCCCGGAAAAGAGAGTCCGGCAGCCCAAGGACACACAGGAGAAACGGAAGAGCGGTGAAGAGGGCAAAGTCCGGCGGCAGACTCGTGTTGGTGACGACCGGGCACGGGAAGGGCAAGAACGACGAAAAAGACCGGAGTCGAGCCTCGAACGACGGTCCCACGATCAGGGTAAGCGTACGCGTGACAGAGGCGAGAGCGGACTAAAACGGGAAGATCAGCCCCAACGCTCACCCTCCCAAGATCGACGGCTGAAGGAAAGGCAACAAAAAAGGCAGCAGCAGCAGCGGCAGCAAAAACAACAAGATGAGAGGCGACAGAGGGATCAAGCGGAAAAGCAGAAACAGCAGCAGCAAATGCAGCAGCGCCAGCAAAAACAGCGGGATCAAGCGCATCAGAGACAACAGGTGGAGCAGCGCCAGCAAAAACAGCAACAACAAAGACAGCAACAAGAGCTGAAGCAACGCCAGAAAAAGCAGCAACGACAACAACAAGAGCAACAGCAGATGCAGCAGAAACAACAAAAACAGCAGCGTCAGGAAAAAGAGCAGTCACAGCAACAACGCCGCAAGCAACGACGCCAACAGCAGTTAGAGCAGCAGCAACAGCAGTTATGACGATGGCCATGGGGAGATCACGGCCCATGGACCCGTGAAGGGAATCCAGCTCATGCGGCCGGAGCTTTTTGCCCGGTTCCGGCCGGCACAAAAAGACGTGCCCACCCTGTGCGCCTCCACTTCGGGGCCGGCAACAACGCATGATGGGCACAGCTTTTTCGTGCTCGGAACCGCCCACGGACAACTTCCCGGAAATACCGTGAGATGGCGATGATCAAGGCCCGCGAGGTTGTTCAGGGGGCTCCTATTTCTAGCCATACCAGCGCGGGAATAATGGGTTTGGGCCTCGATCATGGTTTCGGCCATTCGTTTTTTCGTGCCCGAGCCCATGCCCGTGTGCGTGCCCGAAATCGGGCACGGGCTCGGGCACGCACACGGGCACGAGTTGAGTCGGGGCTCGCTACGTGGCCGAATTCATGATCAACGCCTGGGTTTGAGCCAAACCGGCCTCAAGACGTTGCTCTCACGTTTCTATAAACCATCGCGGCCGCAACGAGGAGCGGCACCACGCCCAGTCCGATAAAAACGACATCTCCTGGCATCCGCAACCATTCAATCATGCGGACAAATCCCTGGTTCAGGTAGCTCAGGTTCCGGGCATGCCAATATCCATTATTGAGCACATCCCGGAGCTGCAAAATTCCTCCGGGAAACAGATTGGAGACGACCATCAGCGCCAGGCCCACATTGAGGCCCCAGAACGAGACACGAACGTATTTTTCGGGCTTCTCCCATTGCTCATCCGTGGAGACTTGACGCAGACCGATGATCATGAGCGCGATTCCGAGCATTCCAAAGGCGCCCATCAGCGCGGAATGGCCATGATTGGGGGTCAGCATGGTGCCCGCCTCAAAATAGCTCACGATGGGCAAGTTGATGAGAAAGCCGAATATTCCTGCTCCCACAAAATTCCAGAACCCCACGGCGAGCAAGAAATAGAATGCCCATTTATGGGGATTGTCGACGGATTTTCCACAGACGTCGCAGCGTGCGCCGCCCAGCTTGATGAAGTCGCCGGCATCGAGAGTGAGGAGTGTCAGGGGGACCACCTCCAGAGCGGAATACATGGCGGCAAAAGCCATGGCTATGCTGGACTGGCCCGTCCAGTACCAGTGGTGGGCGGTGCCTATGATGCCGCCCGACAGGAATAGGATCGCATCCAGGTAGATGACTCTGACCGCGGTTTGCACGGACACAAGACCCAGTTGATAAAACAGAACGGCCACCAGCACCGTGACGAAGATCTCAAAAAACCCCTCGACCCACAGGTGTATGATCCAGAACCGCCACATATCGACCACCGCGTAATTCGATACACCGTCGAAGAAGAACGCGGGAAGGTAGAAGAACGGGATCGCCGCCGCGGCCAGCATGAACAGCGTGGCGATTTCCCTCCGTTCCATGTCCTTCCTCGCGGGAGCGAGGGCGCGATAGAGGAGATACAACCAAAACACGAGACCGAGGGTCAGCAGGACCTGCCATACGCGACCCAAGTCGAGGTACTCCCAACCCTGATGTCCGAGCCAGGACCACAGATCTCCGAATTGCTGCCGAATGCCGAGGAATTCTCCCAAAAGGCTACCGGCCACGACAATCACAAACGCTCCGAAAAGAAGGTGTACTCCCATCGCCTGTCGCTTGGGCTCGCTCCCTCCCAAGGTGGGAGCGAGCAGCAAGCCACCCGCCACGTAAGACGTCGCAATCCAGAAAATAGCCAGTTGGAGATGCCAGGTACGCAAAATGTTGCTCGGAAGGTACCACGACAAGTCGATTCCGTAGAAACTGCCCGGTTCCGCGCGAAAGTGCGCTATGGCCCCGCCGACCAACGTCTGGGTCAGAAACAGCAGGGCCACCACGACAAAAAGCTTGATGGTGGCGATCTGGCTCGGGGTGGCACTGCCGGGGATCATGATGGGCGAGGCGATCTCGCCCTCCCTCTTCCATCCGAGATAATCGAACTTGCCAAAAGCGAACAAAACGAGAGCGGTTCCCCCCAGCAGCATGATGATGCTCAGCATGCTCCAGAGAATCGTCTCGCCCGTGGGCGTGTTTCCGACCATGGGCTCGTAGGGGAAGTTGTTGGTGTACGAATGGGATTCTCCCGGACGACTGGCGACGGATGCCCAAGCGGTCCAGGCGAAAAAGGCGGTCAGCTTACGGATCTCTTCCTGATCGTCGATGTACTTGATGGGCAGGCCCCCGTTCAGGGTGGGACCCGAGAAATAATTCCTCCATTTGGTTATTTGGCTCTTGAAGGACAAAGCCTCGGAGCCGGTAAAGATCAGGGTCCTGGTTTTGGGCTCGTACCGGTTCTCCCGCAACTTCCTCTGCACTTCGGCGTTTACAGCGTCGCGCTGGGTTTCGTTCAGCTCCTGGTAGTTGCGCTTGTACAGCCTTTCCGCCGTCATGCTGCCGGCATCGAGGATGAGGGTGTGGAGATATTCCGCGGAGAAATCCGGTCCCAGATACGCTCCATGGCCCCAGATGGTCCCGTTTTCCATGAGTGCATATTTCAGGAAGACCTCCTGGCCTCCGGAAATATCCTTGCCGGTAAAGACCATTTCACCGGTCTCGCTCACCACACCTTCCGGGATGGGAGGGGCATCTTTGTACGCCCTGCCGGAGATGAAAACCAGAACACTCATTCCGACGACGACAGTCCACAGCAGACCATGCCGCCACCACGGTGAAACCGCATAAGCCGAGCCTTCTCGCGTCTCCATTTTGTACTCTCCCTTTTTCAGTTTGCCATGGATTGCATATTGAGATCGGAAGGACGCACGATCAATCGGGTTTTCACCCATACCCGATCATCGTGTCCGTTTGATGGAGGGACGGCGATGACCGCGCCTACGGCGCCGAGCCATCGACGGCAATGACGCGTGAGGGGCACACAAGCGAGATGCCCTGGTTCGATGCACACCCGATCATGATGGCCTCGATCAGAGGCTCGTTCACCTCTTTGGCCGATTCCCATCTGACAATGAAGGAAGGCGCCGCCCCGCCGCTCAGGTCGGATTCCCCGACGAGGAATTGCGTCGAGGACAAAGGACCGAGCTCCGCGGCATCCTTCAGATAATCCCTTACGAGTGCACCTGTGGAGTTATGATAATTCACCGAGACGATTCTGATGGGATTACTCACATCGGTGTTGCGAATGGATAGAGTGGTGGTCACGTTGAGCTTGCGCGCTCTGTCGCCGCAATAGATAAAGGAGTATGTCGGAACATAAACCGTTTGTCCTTTCACCAGGTTAATGCCGGTGCCTGCCCGGCCCTCACCGTGCAAGAATCCCATGATGAAGATTCCGGCTAGAATAACGGCAACTCGTCCACATATAACGCGCCTGCCCATCTCCTGTCCCCCTTTGTACTGAGCCGTGTTTGTAAATAGCTTGGATGGAATTTTGGCCCAACATGATCCCACCCAGCATTCGATCGAATCTCCATCTCCGGCAGGAAGTCATCTTACCTCAATTTGATGGAATTCACCATTTGATCGACAATGGCTCCACCGACGACACCCGCAACCGACCGCTGCACCAACCGCCGGAGATCCACCGCTGATGGCCCCGACGGCTGCTCAGGGTCCACCGCCAATGGCTCCGCCGCTCAGCATTCGCTGTTGAGTCGATGACATGCCCGCGAATCCCGCCACGAGAAATACGAGCAGGAAAACGGTCGTCGGTTTAGCAATACCTTTCATGGAGCACCTCCTCTGGGAAAGGGCGCAAATCATCATTCCCGCGCATCTTTCCTGGAAAAAGATAGCTTCACGGGGGGATTAGTCAAGGTTCGCCCCAAGCCCCCGTTCGTCGCGGAAGCAGACGTGGAGCCCGTTTACGGTACCGCAGCGGGCACGGATTCTCCAAGCGGCCGATCATCGGTCTTTGAATCAGTGCTCGTATAAAAGTTTGACGATCTCCTCCACCTTTGGTAACCATCAAAACGCTCACACGGCGCTGCACGGACCGAGGCTTCAAGAAACGGCTCACCATGCTCGGCGGTCGGACGCGGCACCGGAGCGAAAGACCCGGACAGGCGCAAATGACGGGCCTGCACAAGAAATTCAATTTTTTGAGGGAATCCGCACAAGGAGAGAACGTGGCGAAATTGAGCGTTTTGACCGGCCGGGCCAACATCCCACTCGCACAATCGGTGGCCTCGGCACTGAGCATCGATTTGGGACACCGTACCCTGGAGAATTTTCCCGACGATGAGCTGCATATCGAAATACACGATGACCTCAGGGACCACGACGTATACATCATTCAACCCACCGGCCCCCCGGTGGGCGACTATCTGCTGGAATTGCTGCTCCTGGCGGACGCATGCATCCGGGCCGGAGCATCCCGCCTGACCGGAGTGATCCCCTACCTCGGGTATGCGCGCCAGGACAGGCGCGCACTCGGAAGAGAGCCCATGGGCGCGCGCCTCGTGGCCGAGCTCCTGTGCACCCGATTGCACCGGATCATCACCCTGGATCTTCACAATGCGGCGATAGAAGGCTTCTTCTCAATCCCCATGGAGCACCTTTCGGCGGTTCCCTTGCTTGCCGATTCGGTCCGAAAGCTCATCCCCGAGGACAACATGGTCGTGGTGGCGCCGGACCAGGGGGCGGTCAAGCATGCACAACGCTATGCGGGGCTGTTGGACTTGCCTCTGGCCTACGTTCACAAAGTCCGGCTCAGCGGCGCGGAAGTTGCCGTGCAGAGCGTCGTGGGAGACGTGCGCGGCAAGTACCCCATTGTAATCGATGACATGGTCAGTACGGGGGGAACCATCATCTCGGCCATCGAGGCGCTCATCGCAAGAGGCTGCCAGCCCACGATCGCCGTGGCCGCAAGCCATGCGCTGCTCGTGGGCTCCGCCCCCGATCGCCTTGCCGCCCTTCCCATAAAAAACCTCTTCTTTACGGACAGCCTTCCCCAGCCGGCATCATCTCCCCTGCCCCTCCGCGTCGTGAGCCTCGGACGGCTGCTGGCGGACACGATCAAACGTTTGCATGGAGATTTTGGCTATAGGTTTTAAGTTTTACGTTTCATGAGTATGACGGCTGCGGCGACGGTCCCGGTGGATTATGAGACCATCCTCACCAGGAGCTCCCTGATCCCTTTCAGCGGAGAGCGGCCGGGCTGGCCGGCAGCCGCCACCTTTGATTCGATGGTCTTGTTCTTGGCCGGAAGGTCCTCCCAGAGCACCAACTCCCCCGCCCTCAGTCCCGCCGCCTTGACGACGGCCGGGTAGACGTCTCCAACGATGTAGCGCGGCGTTATGTCCGTGCCCTTCTTGACGTATACGTCCGTTTCCTGAAAATAGACCGTCGGGCCCAGATCGACTCCGCGCATGGACATGACGCTCTCGATCCCTGGGATTTCGTTTACGAGGCCTTCCCAATCGACGCTTCCCATGTGCCTGCCGACATCCATGCGAATCTCTTCGGTGGACGTGTCTATCATGAAAAGCATCGAATAATACTGCGCTTGTGACTTGCCGCTCTTCGGCCTGGAGATCTTACACAGACCGGTGGCCGTCTCGTTTGCTCCCACCCTCAGCGCGAAATCGAAAAACGCGAGCATCTCTTCCTTCTTGAACAGATCAACGATCTGCTGCCTCAGGTCGATCACATTATCCTCGGTCATGGTCCCCTCTTGGAAGAGACGTGGTGACTCACCCCATCATCGCGTCTCCGAGTCAGATTCATCGCAGATACTCCGCGTCCGGCATCGTCAGAACTCCCGGTGTGGAAATCAACCCCATGGCCTTCCCGAAACGGATCAGGGGTTGTGCAACCTCCAGGGCAAAACCCATCACGGATGAGATTTCCTCTTCCTCCACCGCATCTTCTTCCTCGTCAAGCAGCCTCACCATCAGCTTCTCGGCGAGGGACTTCCTGAGCGGGAAAAGCTTCAATTGGATTCCCGCCTCTTCGGGAATGGAAGCAGCTTTCTTGGCGAGCATCAAGGCTTCGGGGAAGCCGCCCAATTCATCGACCAGTCCCAGGAATTTGGCATCCTCGCCCGTCCAGACCCTTCCCTGGGCGGCTTCCAGCACGCTTCCCAGCTCGAGATTCCTTCCCAGGGCCACTTTTCGCGTGAAGTCGTCGTACACCCGGTCGAGCCAATCCTGGACCCGCTTCCACTCTTCCGGAGTAAAGTCCTTGATCGGGCTCCACATATTGGAGTGCGCGCTCGTGTGTACCTCGTCCCAGGTCACTCCCAGCTTGTCCCACAAGCCCTTGGTGACGACCTTGCCGCCGAAAACCCCTATGGAACCGGTGAGCGTGGCTGGCTGGGCAACGATTTTATCCGCGGACGCCGAAACGAAATACCCCCCCGAGGCCGCCAGCTCTCCCATGGAAACGATCACCGGCTTTTTGGCCTTGCCGGCACGCACCGTCTCCCGCCAGATCATGTCGGAGGCCACGTACGACCCGCCGGGGCTGTCCACTCGGAACAGAATCGCCCGGACCTCTTCATCCTCGATGGCCGCGCGGAAAGCCGCCGTCACGGTATCGGAGCCCATGGACTCCTCGCCCAGGAGACGCGAATGGGAGCTCTTGCCGAGATGGACCGGACCCACCCCATAAATGAGGGCAACGACGGGTCCGTTCTCCTCTTCCTTGCGGGTGAGCGCTCCGTATTTTTCAAGGGACAGGAATTGAGCTTCCCCATCGAATTTCTTCTTTACAGCATCGTAGACTTCATCACGATACGCAAGCCCATCCACGAGCGCGGCGTCCACTGCTTCTTGTCCCAGGAAAGGGCCGCGATCCACGAGACCACGGACTTCGTTTTCAGTGAGCTTCCGAGCCTCCGCAACGGACCTGACGATCTGTCTGAAGCGGGACTCCATGATGGCCGTGAGGGATTCCCGATTAGCTTCGGAATACTGACGCTCCGTGAACGTTTCCACGGCCGTCTTGTACTTCCCGCGGCGGTCCAGCCGGGGAGCCACGCCGACCTTCTCCAGGGCTCCCTGAACGAAGGGGCTCTGATGAGCCAGGCCCGTCAGGCCCAGATCTCCGGACGGCTGCATATAGATCTCGTCGAAGGCGGTCGCCAGGTAGTAGGCACCATTCCCCGGACCGACCTCGCCCATGGTCTGAGCATACGCGACGGCGAATTTTCCTTTCTTGCGAAAGGCTTGAACCACGTTGCGGATTTCCTGAATTTTCGCCAGCCCCATACCCGACCCACCCACGCGGGCGATCAGGCCTTTCACCCGTTCATCGTCGGCGGCCCGTTCCAGGCTCATGACCGTTTCCAGCACCGTCGAGGGTGTTGCGGAAAGGATTCCCGTCACGCTGTCCGAAACGACGTTTTCCACCAACTCCTTTTCGAAGTCGGCTTCCAGAATGACCCTGTCGTGCATCGGCCGCGGAGATTCCGGCCAGAAGTACCACGCCAGGAAAATGGAGGCCGCCACGACGAGAATGGCAAATCCTCCCAAAACCGCCAGCGTTCCAACCACTACTCTTTTGAGCCCCATGAATGTCTCTCCGCGTTGCATGGCCCCGGCGCCACCCGGGAGCCACGAGACCCTTGGATTTACGGGAAGTCCGCAGTCATTCCCCCCGCCACGACGACGGGCCGACCGCCCACTCCCACCATAGCATCGCCCCTCCGCACTCTACGCCGCAGCATTCCACAAATGCAAGCAGTGATTAGAGGCAATCCAAGCTGAAAGCACACGGTATGCTCCGAACGGGTGCGATTGCTTCTTTCACTCCCTTTCCTTGTGATACCACTCGTTCTTCATATACATCTCCATCAGGTCTCGACCTTCCCTGGCATTGATCAGCTCTTCGTTGGTCATCCGCAAACGATGAGCCAGGATCTCTGTCAACAAACGGTAGATGATCACGTAGAAGGCGGCGGAATCCCGAAGATCGACCTCCTCGAGGACCGAAGCATTGAAGGCCAGACACACGGTTTCCCCTATCGAGGATACCGATGCGCTCCGCGGATCAGTGTCCACGAGGGCCAGCTCACCGAAGATGTCGCCGGCATGCTCCAGAAGAGTCAGATCCTTGCCCTGCTTGGTTACCTGGACTTTGCCCGAGATGATGACGTAGACCCAACGATCCGTCCCCCCTTCCGAGATGATGACTTCATCCGGCTCATATTTGCGCAGCTTACTCAGCTTCAGCATCTGGGTTATGTATTCGCGGCCGAATGATTTCAGGAACGGCAGCTTCAAAAACTTCGCGACCAAGTCTTCTCTTCCGAGCAAAAACGGGGTTTCCTTCATGGGATTCTCTCCAATTTGTCTCCGCATCCGCGACCAGCCCAAAGAGAAGGCGACCGCTTCCAAGCCTACTCTCAACCGATCCATAGAAGCTTTCGACCGTTCCGGCGGAAAACTTTAGCTCCAAACTTCCCCCGGTCATCCCGCCAACGGTTCATATAAAGCCTCTATGGAAGAAGACCATGATTTCTCGTTCGATCAATATCGAGATAGATCATCATGTTTCTTGACCACGCGGGAAAGAATGATCAATTTGGGTTCTACCGGAACGTTTCGAGCTACACCAAGAGACACATCAAGAGATCGTCGCCGGATCATGATTTGGGTATCGAGAGCGTCTTTCAGACCGATTTCACAACTGAGCCCCAAAAGGAGGGAATCATGTATCTACCTGGAATCTACGAGAAGTTTTCCGACAAGTACCCCGAGGTCTTCAAAGATTACAAGGCGTTGGGAATCAAGTGCCGTGGCGCCGGACCCATCGACCAGAAGCATCAGGACCTCATCAAGCTCGGGATTGCCATCGGCGCCAATTCACGGGGCGGGGTCATGTCCCACACGCGCAAGGCGCTGGCATCGGGCGCGACGCCGGAAGAAATCATGCACACCGTGCTGCTGTCCTTGACCACCACGGGTTTTCCCAACATGATAGCATCCATGGGATGGGTCGATGAGGTCTTGCAGGGCGAGGGAGCTCAAAAGAAGTAGAGTTTCCTCGATCTATTGCCTGTCCGTTATCCAAAGATAATATGACAGGGCGGCGAAGATGATGTTTCCCGCCCAAACCCCGAGGAAGGGCGGAAGGATCCCAGCCGTGGCAAGAGAGCATCCCACCTGCAGCACCGAGAGGTAAACGAAGGCAACGCCCAGGGACACCACCAGCCCCCAGGCGATGCCGCTGTGAAGGCTCTGGCGAAGGGCGATGGAGATGCCGAGCAGTGCCAGAATGAAGGTGGTCATGGAAAAGGCGACCCTCAAATGCAGCTCGACGTCGTAGGCCGCCGAGCCATAGCCTTCCCCGCGTAGCTTTTTTGAATACTGGTATAGGCTGAGCCAGTCCAGCTCTTCGGGGAGGGTTTCGAGAGCGTCGAAATCCTTGGGGGTCTGGGGCAGATCGAGCGGTCTTTCGGTAAACCACTCTTGTTGGACGCTCTGTCCGTTGAACGTGAGAATCAGCCCGTCCTCGGCCACCCACCGGTCGGATTCCCATCGGAACCGTTTGGCGTCCAGCCTTTTGACCAGCTTGAACTCGGGACTGAGATAGAAGAGAGACACCTTCTCGAGGGTTTGCCGCTTCTGGTCATAGAGCATGATCTGATAGATCATGTCGCGGCTGTGATACCACACGTTCTCCTGGCTCCACGCGAGGGGGGTGCTCTTGTGGCGAATCTGTTTGTCCCAAACGTGCTGGGCCTTTTGATTCATGGACCGCGCCACCGTTTCCGTCAAGCCGAAGTGAAAGACGGAGAGCAGAAGCGCCGCAACGACAATGGGACCGGCGTACAGCGTCGCGCTTATCCCCGCTGCACGCATCCCGATCAGCTCCCGATTCCTTTTGAGTATCCCCAGGGCTGTGACCGTCGCCACGAGCACGGCCACGGGAATGCCTTGAGTCACGATCAAGGGAACTTTCAAGAGGAAATATAGACAGACGTCCGCCATGGCCACCGGTTTATCCAGCAGGTCATCCACCCTTTCGAAGAAGTCCACCACCAGGTAAAGACCGACGAATCCGAAAATGGTCAGGGTCAGGATCGGGATGAGGTGCCGCAGTATATATCGAGGGATGATCTTCATAACTATCGGTTGCGCCCTCTGCCGGAGCGCATCTCCTTCAGTTTTTCTCGAAGAGATGCAGCCAGCCGCGTCCACGCCGTCTCGATCCGGAACGGCGTCTCACGCTGCATTTTGACCCACAAGTAAACGGCAACCGCCAGGGTGAGCACATTGGGCATCCATACCGCGATGGAGCTGCCGATCAATGCATTTTTGCCGAATCCCTTCCCGCCGGAAAGGATCACGTAGTAGACGAGATAGACCGACAATCCCAGGGCGATCCCCGTCATACGGTTCCGCTGCCGGAAGATCGCCCCCAAGGGGGCGCCCACCAGGCCCAGGAGCAGGCAGCCCACGGGCAGGGCGAGCCTTTGGTGAAACTCCATGGCCAGGCGAGTGTTGGGCTTCCGGCCCGCTTCGTGGATCTTCTCGAGGAGCTCGCTCAGGGTCATGGAGCTTTTGCTCTTGCCGGATTCGTCGGAGCTCCCAAGGAGCTCGTCCAGGGAAATGGCCACATCGTATTCCGAAAACGAAATCACCTGGGCATCCTTGATGTTTTCCGGAACGCGGGTGATGACGCCGTTGCGGATGTGAAAAACCACTTGGTTCTGCTGAGCCTGGTATAGGATTTGGGCGTCCTCGGCCACAATGGTGAGTCGCACGCCGGCCTGCCTCTGGTCCTGCAAAAACACTCCCTGGATGGACAGATCGGATGGATTCACCGAGTGAAAGAAAAACACCAGCTTGGGGATCATGTCGATAAAGGTGTTTTCCTTCAAAAGAGCGGGCAGGCTCGCTTGCCCCAAGGATTTGATTTTGAGCTCGAAGGCATGGGTGGCGTGGGGCACTATGAATATGGCATTGTAGAAGGACGACACGGTCGTCAGGCAAAGGACGAAAAGCACCGAAGGCAAGAATTGGGCGAAGCTGACTCCCGCCGCGCGAAAGGCAACCAATTCATTGTCGCTGTTCAAGCGGACGAAAGCCAGCATGACTCCCATCATGCTGACCAGGGGCAGCGCATACAGAATGAGCTTCGGCATGGCAAACGCCATGACTTCCAACAAATCCACAAGAGTCACCGATGAGGTGAACAAGTACCCTGCAAGTTGCAGAAGCCGCCCCGTGACGAGGACGAAGCTCACCCCGATCAGGCTCACACTCAAGGGAACAATTTGCTCTTTGACCAAATAACGGAACAGGGTTGTTTTCATGACGGCCCAAATCTACCCAAATAGAGCGGGCAAGGTCAATGCAAAACAAGCTCCTGCGTCTCCGCCCCCTTTTTGCACGATAACGCCGTTGCATGAAAGACGAGCGCTCACCGCGGATACGCAGAGGACGGTCACCATGAAGCACCGCTCACTTGTTCTTCAAACGACATCCAGGCCGGCCGGTGCCTTGGACCACGGGCATCGTCTCCGACCTCCTTTTCTTGCCTGCGGAACAGCCTGTATTAACTTTGAAATTGAAGTGAATGTATTTAGCGAGAGGTGATGGCGATGATCGAACGATACAGCACGGGAGCAATCACGGTTGACGGAAAAGTCTACCATAAAGACGTCAAGATCCTCCACGGGCAGGTGCAGGGAGACTGGTGGCGCAAAGAGGGACACGAGGTGGACGTGGACGACGTGAACGACATTCTGTCCGCCCGGCCCGGGGTGCTGGTGATCGGCACGGGGTACGCGGGCAGGATGCGCGTGGCGGGGTCTCTGAAATCCGCGCTCTCCGATCACCATATCAGGCTCATTTCCAAGGACACCCGAGAGGCGACGGAAATATTCAACACCCTCGCTTCCAAGGGAGAGGACGTCGCCGGGGCTTTCCACCTGACGTGCTGAGGGACATGGTCGAGAATCAGAATCAAACGGGCGTGGGAGTGAGCGTCTGAGAGCAGGCGCATGCTCTCCTCGATCTATATGAATGTGAGGACTAAAGGGCGTCGCTACTGAACGGCGCGCGGAAAGCTGGGAGAATAAGATGGAAAGACGAGAGCCAAAAGTGTGCGCGTACGAAGGTAAGGTCTATCCGCACGGCTCGGATGAGTGCATAAAGAGCAAGTGCATGATTTGTGCTGACGGAGAATGGCGTGAAAGGATAGACGTCTGCTCCTTTCCAACGGTCTAGCGCGGATTTCGGGTAGAAGGCCGGGGCCATGCCGTTGAATGGGGCTCCGGGCTGCGGGTGAAGGGGCAAGAGGTGGTCGTCCCCTTTCTCCCGCAGCCCGAAAGGCGAAGTCTGTTGCGACTGGAATTGAGATTCTTGCTCTGCGCGTCCGTGTGAGGTGTGTTCCGGAGTGATGGTCATATCAGCTCACCAGCCATATTTTGCGCCGTTTGCCGGCCTTTTCTACAAAGCCCATCTGTCGGATGTCTTTGTCCTGCTGGACGATGTCCAATTTCCGAGAGGAACGACCTGGGTAAGCAGAAATCGTTTCAAGAACGACAAGGGAGCTCTGTGGATCACGATTCCCGTGTGGAAGAAAGGTCTGGGGCTTCAAAGCATCGGAGACGTGAGAATATGCCATGAGGGACGCTGGCGGGAAAAGCACCTGGAGAGCCTCGAGACCGCGTATTCCCATGCTCCGTATATGGACGAGCATGGACCATTCCTGGAGGAAATATTTTCGGGCACCATTGAGTCGCTGGCGGATCTCAACGTGAGGATCATCAAACATCTCATGACGTCCTTGTCCGTCGAAGCCCGGCTGGTGCTCCAATCCGAATTGGGAGTCAGCGCCAAGGGCACTAAGTTGCTCATCGATTTGAGCAAACGAGCGGGTTGCTCGACGTTTCTCGCTCAAAGTGCGTCCGAGAAATACTTGAGCGCGGAGGAGTTTCATGCCAACGGGATCGAGCTCAAAACGTTCAGGTATCCGGAGATCATCTACCCTCAGCTCTGGGGGGATTTCGTTCCGAACCTGTCCGCTTTTGACCTCCTTCTCAATTGTGGGCCCAAGGCGCGAGACATATTATGTAGATACGGCAAGGGATGAACGAAGCACCGTCGGTCGCCCATGTGGACTAGCGACCGTTCCGCGACCGCGTGGACGTGGCATTCGGCGGCTCGACGGTCTTGGATAACGATAGAACGGTTGGGGAACAATTCTTTTTCCCAACTCATATATGGGAGGGAAAGCATGGAAGATTGGAACATGATCGTGACCGTCCGGGAAGGAGGGTTCAAACAAGCTTTCAAGGAGCTCGAGGAATTTGGACCCATCGAACGGACGGGGTTTTTCAATGTTCTCGTGATGAGAGCGAGCAACGTTCCGCGCATGATGGAAACGTTGAGAGAGCGCATATTGGACGGATCGGACATCCTGTCCATCCTCGCACGAGTAGTCCCCGCAAACCACACCTTCGGTTTTCAGACACCCGAGGAATTCGAGAAAAGCGCGAGGGACATCGTCCTTGCCTGGGCTCCCGAGATGGCGGGAAAGGGATTTCACGTTCGCATGCATCGCAGAGGCTTCAAGGGCCGGCTCTCAACTCCCGACGAAGAGCGCTTCCTGGATGACTCCATCCTCGATCATCTCAAGGAATCAGGCTCCTCCGCGCGCATCAACTTCGATGACCCCGATGTCGTCATCGCCGTGGAGACGGTCGGACAACAAGCCGGTCTATCCCTATGGACGCGGGAAGAGCTCGACAGATATCCGTTCCTGGGACTCGTCCACCGATCCGGCCCGGCCTCGGTTCCGGTCAACCCTCACGGAGATTCAGGGTATCGGATGGAAGCAGTCCATCACTGACCAAGGAGAGAAAACGGGCCACCTCGGCCCCAACCGAAAACAGTGACGGCCACGAAGGACATGTCGGTTCACGTGAGTCCATTTCAAGTGTCTCGCACACCTTTCGTGGCTTTCGGGGCCGTCGTGCCTTTCGGGGCTCCCCGGCCTCCCCGTGCTTCCGTGGCCAATACCCGCCGTCCCGCCGCGGACCAACGTGGCCCCCCACTCGAGGAAGAATTCATGGTGAAATACCCCGAGATCAAAACACCCCTGCCCGGCCCCCTGGCGACGAAGCTCATAGAGATGGACCGGGAATTCGTTTCGCCATCATACACGCGCGTTTATCCCCTCGTGGCCCAGTCGGGCGAGGGAGTCTGGATTCAGGACCCGGACGGAAATACGTTCCTCGACTTCACCGCGGGCATCGCCGTGTGCGCCACCGGCCACTGCCACCCCGCCGTGGTCCGGGCCATAAAGGAGCAGGCCGACCTTCTCCTCCATATGTCCGGAACCGACTTCTATTACACGCCTCAGATCATGCTGGCAAAGACGCTCGCTCTCCTGATGCCCATGGCGGGAGGCGGCAAGGTTTACTTCGGCAATTCGGGGGCCGAGGCCGTGGAGGCGGCCTTCAAGCTGGCCCGGTGGCATACGCGCCGGGAGCTGAACCTGGCGTTTTTCGGAGCCTTTCACGGCCGGACCATGGGCGCACTATCGCTCACGGCCAGCAAAACCATACAGAAGAAGCACTACAATCCTCTGGTGCCGGGAATCACCCATATCCCCTACGCCTACTGCTACAGGTGCCCCTTCAACCTGTGCTACCCGACCTGCGGGACGGCGTGCGTCCAGTGGCTGGAGGAAACCTTGTTTCGGACGACCGTACCCCCCGAGGAGGTGGCCGCCATTTTCGTGGAGCCGATTCAAGGAGAAGGCGGATACATCGTGCCGCCCCCCGAATTCCATCGGGAGCTCCACAAGATCGCCCACAAGTACGGGATCCTGTTCATCGTGGATGAAGTCCAATCGGGCATGGGACGCACCGGCAGAATGTTCGCCATCGAGCACTTCGGAGTTTCACCGGACATCATGGCCATCGCCAAGGGGGTCGCTTCCGGCATGCCCTTGGGGGCCATGGTGGCAAGGTCCGAAATCATGGACTGGGAAGCCGGCTCCCATGCATCCACGTTTGGCGGAAACCCCATCTCCTGCCGGGCCGCCCTGGCGACCATCGACCTGCTCCATAGCGAGCTCATGGCCAATGCCACACTGCGAGGCGAGCAACTGATGGCGGGACTTGAGCGCCTTCAGGAATCCATCGAATGCATCGGGGACGTACGCGGTATGGGGCTGATGGTCGGAGTCGAGCTCGTCCAAGACCGTCAAACGAAGGAGCGCGCCGGAGACTGGCGCAACCAGGTGATCCAGAAGGCGTTCCAAAAGGGTCTCCTCCTCCTCGGCTGCGGAGAGAACACCATCCGCTTCTGCCCGGCACTGACGGTGAACGAGCAAGAAATCGACGTTTGCCTGAATATTTTCGAAGAATGTTTGCGCCCGTGGGCATGAGTACAGATCGGCGCACAAGGAAGACCGTTTTCGTCATCTCGGCGAGAGTGGGAAAAGCGGGCACGATGATTTCTGCTTGCGAAGTCGGGACCGGATGCACTATGGCGGATTAATAGTATCGCAGACATGGAGACTGAAGGAGGAGATCCCATATTTCGCCGGCAGGCTGTTCGTATTACTGTCATTTCGAGCAATAGCGAGAAATCTTCCAGGCCCTTCTGGCCGCCTAACGCGGATTCCGGGCAGGAGGCATCCAGGGCTTCCTCACTTCGCACGGCTGCATTCGAAATGACCGCAGAGCCATCCTCTGAAAGATGTCATGAAGGTCAGGCGACTCTTCGTTCCAGAACGTTGACCCGCCTTTCCAGATCGTCGAACGCCCGTTCCAGCCGCTGGTGCTCCTCCCGTTTGACGATGACTTCAAAAAGCCGGTCGACGCGTTGGTTCGTACTCTGGATCATTCCCACAAGCTCTTGACGAACCGCGTCGATGCGGCGACTCTGATCCACCAAATGGATGTTGATGTCGCTGAGCCGTTGTTCCACAGCATCGAGCCGTTGTGCTACTCGAGCCTGCTCGCTCTTGACCTGCTCGAATTCGGGTAGAACCATTTCTTGTAGAAGCGACCGGAGCGCATCTTTGATTTCCATACTTTTCCTCCTTGTGGGGATAACGCATATGCCGTTATTTTCTCCCATGCCGGTTTCTCTGTCAACTGGAAGGATTCAAATACTAGTCGTCAAACAAACTGCCGATTCTCTCCTATGCCCTTCGCCGTGCCACTCCTCGGCCGTGTGCTCGGCACGAAGGCATGCGATATCGGGAAACCGTGCTTGCTTTAAGCGCAATGACCGCAATGACAAAGTTGTCCATCCCAGGAATCTCCTTGCCAGCAAAGGAACAGATTTGTGCAATTGCATTCTTCAATTTTGAAGCCGGACCTCCCTTCATCTCAGGAGCCGTCTTACCTTTAAGCTGCTATCCCGCCAACTTGAGTCAGACTTACAAAAATGTCGGTGGAATACTCACTCGTGGCATGGAAGTTTCAAATGTTTCCCGAATGTGCGTGGGACAAGACCCAAGCCGTTCGACCGGGGGTTGACGGCCATACCCGCGGTGCCTGTGTCGAAAGGATTCATCACCCGGTAGGGGGTAATGCGAAAGGGACAGCAATGAAAACTCGAAGGAAAGCCAAACCACAGCTTCTGAGCAGCATGTCTCGATCCGGCCGCCGCTCCTTTAAGGTCAAACCTGCTCAGGCGACCACTGAGCGGGCTCGGAAGCCATCGGGAGAAGAGCTCCATTTTCTGCAAACCCTCATCGACACGATTCCCAACCCGGTCTTCTACAAAGACGTCAACAACCTGTACCTCGGATGCAACAATGCTTTCGGGCTCCGCCTCGGCTTGAGGAAGGAAGACGTCATTGGCAAATCGGCCTACGACATCTTCCCCAAGGAGATGGCGGAGAAATACCACGGGATGGACCTCGAGCTTCTAAACAAGCCGGGAGAGCAGGCTTACGAAGACACCCTGTTATACGCGGACGGCAAACCGCATGACGTCATCGTCAAGAAGGCGACTTTCACCAATGCCCTGGGAGACCTGGCCGGATTGGTGGGCGTCACCGTGGACATCACCGAGCGAAAGCGGGCGGAAAGAGAGCTCCGGGAAGCCCACGACCAACTGGAGATCCGGGTGCGGGAGCGAACGGCACAGCTCGCCCGGGCCGTTGAAGAGCTGCGAATGGAAATCGCGGAGCGCAAACGCATGGAGGAGGCCTTACAGGAAAGCTCCGAGAAGCTCAAGCTCTTCGCCTATTCGGTCATGCACGATCTCAAGAGTCCGATGATGGGCATAAGCGGACTGACGGGCCTCCTCAAACGGCAGTATGGCGGCTCCCTCGATGAAAGGGGCAAGAAATACTGCGAGCAAATCCTCAAGGCCACCGAGCACCTGGCGGTGCTCGTGGAAAAGATAAACATCTACATCACCGCAAAGGAGCTCCCGCTCACCATTGAGGAAATCGACATGCAGGCTCTCTTCCGGGACGTGGAGGAAGAGTTCTCGGCCCTTTTGGTCTCGAGGGGCGTGAAATGGGTCGCGGCGGACAGCGTGCCGTCCGTCAGGGCCGACCGGTTGTCCCTGCACAGGGTCCTCAGGAACCTTGTTGACAATGCCTTGAAGTATGGCGGACAAGGTCTCTCCCGAATCGAGATCGGCTACGAGGAGACGGAAGGGCTCCATGAATTCCGCGTGAGCGACGACGGCGCGGGAATCAAGAAGGAGAATTGCGAAAAGATCTTTCGGCCTTTCCAGAGAAACGCAAATTCCAAGGGAACCGAAGGAGCGGGACTGGGTCTGGCGATCGTCAAGGAAATCATCCAGCGCCACGGCGGCGACGTGTGGGCTCAGCCCGCCGGCGACCGGGGAACGACCTTCCATCTGACCGTGTCCAAGAACCTGTGAGACACCTCCCGACGGTAAAATCAGCGGGCCGCAAGCAAGGCTTCGAGGCCCGCGCTTCGCCCGGACATCTGCCGAATCCCGATTGACAGTGCTCCTGTTTTATGCTGTAAGAACATGGCGTTTCCGTACTTGAACGATCCGTCATAGAACCCATCGTCATTTAGTAGAATCGCTCATTACCAAAAACCGAAGGAGGAGGAGTGCTATGCGAAGTAAGCTCAGGGTCATGGTATTGGTTTCCTTGGTTATGTTGTTTTCATTCTCCCTATGTGGGGCACAGACCATCAAGGTCGGCTTCAATATTCCTCTGACGGGCGACATCCCCCAGGTAGGAGAAAGCTCCAAATACGCGGCGGAAATCCTCAAAGCGGAGATCAACGGCGCGGGCGGCGTCAAGGTGGGCGATAAGTCCTACAAGCTGGAATTCGTCTACGAAGACAACGAATCCAAGGCGGAATCGGCCACGGCCGCCGCGTTGAAGCTCATCACCCAGGATGACGTGCTCGCCATCATCGGGCCACAATCCAGCAAGCAGGCCATTCCGGCGGGCGAAGTCTCCAACGCCAACAAGACGCCCATGATCTCCCCATGGTCCACCAACCCTCAAACGACCAAAGACCGTCCCTACGTTTTCAGATCTTGTTTCCTTGATCCCTTCCAGGGCCCCGTCGCCGCCAAGTTCGTGACCGAGGAATTCGGCGCCAAGAAAGCCGCCGTCCTTTACGACATCGCGAGCGACTATCCCAAGGGATTGGCCGAATATTTCAAGGAAGCTTTCGAGAAGATTCACGGACCGGGCTCCGTGGTGGCCTTCGAAACCTTCACGACCAAGGACCGCGACTTCAGCGCTCAGCTCACCAATATCGTGAAATCCGGCGCCGACGTTCTGTTCACTCCCCAGTATTACGACGAAGTTCCCCTGATCGTGAAACAGGCCCAGGAGCTGGGCTGGAAGAAGCCCATCATGGGAAGCGACAGTTGGGGCTCGGCCGAGCTCATGAAGCTTTGCGGCGACGCCTGCAAGGGATACTTCTTCAGCACCCACTACGCCGCAGCCGGGGCCAAGGGCGCCACCAAGGAGTTCATCGACAAGTACAAGGCCAAGTACGGCTATGTTCCCGACGACGTAGCGGCGCTGACGTGGGACGCCATGGGCCTCCTGCTCAAGGCCATCCAAGAAACCAAGGGTTTGTCGGGCAAGATGGAGAAGGACCGGGACGCCGTGAAGGATCAACTGGCCAAGATCAAGGACTTCGATGGCATTACCGGCAAAATGACCTTCGCCACGTCCGGCGACCCCGTCAAGTGTGCCGTGGTGGTCAAGATCAGCGACAAGGGCGAGTTTGAATTCTTCAAGTCCGCGTGTCCCTGATCGGCCGTCCACGCGTGAGCCGGCAAGCCGACATTGTTGAGCTTTGAGGCGGGAAGCGATTCCCGCCTTTCCTATCATGAAAAGGAGCACGGGATTTTGTTTCTTCAGACCTTCCTCCAGAACTTTCTTAACGCTCTCCAATGGGGAAGCTTTTATGCCCTCATCGCCCTCGGTTACACGCTGGTGTACGGGGTGCTTCTCCTGATCAATTTCGCTCACGGCGATATCTTCATGGTGGGGGCCTACATCGGTTTTTTCATCGCCACCTTTCTTCTGGGTAAATACGCCCTGGCGCTCCCCTTCGGGCTTCATCCCACGCTCATATTCGGGTTGACGATTCTTTTCACCATGATCCTCACCGCGGGCGTGGGCGTCACCCTGGAGCGGGTGGCATATCGGCCCCTCAGGCGAAAAGGAGTGTCGCGCCTCTACGTCGTCATCACCGCCCTCATGTGCGGCTTGCTTCTCGAGAACGGCAACCTGGCGCTCCTCGGAGCGAACCGCCGCAGTTTTCCCGAGCTCATCCCCAAGACCATTTATAACTTCGCGGGCGTCACTTTTACCGACACGAAAATACTCGTGATCATCGTAACCATCCTGGTTTTCATCCTCCTGGAAACGATCGTTCGCAAGACGAAGCTGGGCATGGCCATGCGCGCCATCTCCTACGACAGGATGGCCGTGCCCCTCATGGGCATTCCCGTGGATACGGTCATCGTCTTCACCTTTATCCTGGGCTCTTCCATGGCCGCGCTGGCCGGAGTGCTCTTCGCCACTTCCTATCCCGTATTGGAGCCCTACATGGGGGCGCTGGTGGGATGGAAAGCCTTCATTGCCGCGGTGCTCGGCGGTATCGGGGAGATCCGTGGGGCTTTCGTCGGAGGTTTTCTCCTGGGATTCGTGGAGATCTTCGTTGCCGCCTACTTCCCTTCGACACTACGGGACCTTATAGCCTTCAGCATTCTTCTCATTTTGCTGACCATCAAACCGACCGGCATCTTCGGAGTGGCCCGGGCCACGAAAGTCTGAAAACGAGAACGGGAATCATGCGTCGATACTTAACTCTTACGCTCTACGTGCTCTTTTGCTCCTTTGTCATCATCGCCGCCAAGGCGGATTGGATCAACGCCTACATTCAGCTCGTCATCATGTTCATCGGCGTGAACGTCATTCTGTCCACATCGCTCAACCTGGTCAACGGCTACATGGGCGAGTTTTCCGTCGGCCACGCCGGGTTCATGGCCGTGGGGGCCTACGTCACCTCGGTCCTGAACGTCTGGCTCTTCACCAAGAGCAGCGTCTTCGGCCCTGCTGCCCTCGCGCCGTCCAGCGCCATTTACCTTTTTCCCCTCACCCTGTTGGCCGGCGGCGTGGCCGCGGCGCTGGCCGGACTGCTTGTCGCCATCCCCTCGTTCAGGACACGGGGCGACTACCTGGCCATCATCACCCTGGCGGTCAACTACATCGTCAAGAGCGCCATCGAGAACATGCAGGTAATCGGCGGGGCGCGCGGCTTCATGGGTATGAGGAACGTCGTCAACTCCATGAAGGAAGTCGTCGATCTCCCCTGGATCATGATCTGGGTTTTCGTCGCCGTGGGCGTGACCGTGTGGGTCATCTACCGGCTGGTCAATTCCATCTACGGCAAAGGTATCGTGGCCGTCCGGGACGACGAGATCGCGGCCGAGATCATGAGCGTGGACACGCGCAGAATCAAGATGGTCGCCTTCATGCTCTCCTCCGGGATGGCCGGTGTGGCGGGTGGGCTCTTCGCCCACATCCTGGGATATATCAACCCGGGGACCTTCACCATCATGAAGTCCACCGAAGTCCTGGTCATGGTGTATCTGGGCGGCATGGGGTCCCTGAGCGGCTCGGTTTTGAGCGCCGTGGCGTTCACCGTGATCCTCGAGCTCTTCCGCCCGTTGCAGCTTTTCAAGTGGGTGGTGATCCCGCTGCTCCTCATCCTGCTCATGCTCTTCCGCCCCGAAGGGCTGTTGGGGCATCGAGAGCTCACCGACGTCTTTCCCCGGCTCCGCCGGATCTTTTCACCGCAAGAAAGGCAAGTGTAAATGGCTTTGTTGAGTATTCGAAACCTCACCCTTTTCTTCGGCGGGCTGCGCGCCGTCTACAACTTCAACCTGAACCTGGAGGGCGGGGAACTGCTGGGGCTCATCGGCCCCAACGGGGCGGGCAAGACGACGGTTTTCAATCTGGCCTGCGGTTTCTACCAGCCGTCGGAAGGGGAGATCATTTTCAATGGAAAAAGCATCGCCGGGCTGCGCCCGCATCAGGTGACCGCGTTGCGCATGGCCCGGACGTTCCAGAATATTCGGTTGTGGAACAGTCTGACGGTCTTCGACAACCTGTGCTTGTCCCAACACTATCAACTGGGGTACGGCCTCGTGGACACGGTTTTCAAGACCGCACGCTTTCGCGCGAACGAGAAACGATGCCGCAAGACTGCGGAGGAGCTCCTCGAAATCCTGGGGCTTGGCCATTACACCAACGAGTACCCCCAAAACCTGCCCTACGGCCTTCAGCGGAGGCTGGAGATCGGGCGGGCGCTCGCCATCCGTCCCAAGCTGCTCCTGCTCGATGAGCCAGCCGCGGGCATGAATCCCAACGAAATAGAGCAATTGATCGAGCTCGTCCGCTGGATTCGAACGGAATTCGACCTGACGATCTGGCTCATCGAGCACCAGATGCGGGTCGTCATGGGGTTGTGCGAATGGATCAAGGTGCTGGATTTCGGCGAAACCATCGCCGAGGGAATTCCGTCCGCGGTGCAACAGAATCCAAGGGTAATTCAAGCCTATCTGGGAGATGAAGAAGCGGCTTATGCTTGAAGTTGATGATCTACACGTGAGGTACGGAAATATCGAAGCGCTCCACGGAATCTCCTTTCACGTGAAGGAGGGAGAAATAGTAGCGCTGTTGGGGGCCAACGGCGCCGGCAAATCCACCACCCTCATGAGCATCATGCGGCTCCCGCCGCCCGAAGGCCCCAAACTGACCAAGGGACGCATCGCCTATAACGGCACGGATCTCGTGGACGTGCCGTCCCACACCATCGTCGCCAAGCACGGCATCGGCCTGGTGCCCGAAGGCAGGCACATCTTCGGAAACCTGACGGTTTTCGAAAACCTCAAACTGGCCACCTACGCGAGAAAGGATGCGGAACAGATCGCGCGCGACTACGAGCGCGTATTCTCCCTTTTTCCGCGCCTGGCGGACAGGAAGCATCAGCGGAGCGATACCCTGAGCGGCGGCGAGCAGCAGATGCTCGCCATGGGGAGGGCCTTCATGAGCGGCGTTCGATGCATTCTCCTCGATGAGCCGTCCATGGGACTCGCCCCGTTCCTCATGCAGGAGCTCTTCCGGGTATTGAAGGACCTGAACGAAGCCGGAACGACCATCCTGGTGGTGGAGCAAAATGCCAGCATCGCGTTGAGATACGCTCATCGCGCCTACATCATGGAGACGGGCCGCATCGTCATGGAAGGCCCCGCAAAGGACCTGGCTCAAAACCCGGAAGTTCGCAAAGCGTATTTGGGGTGAACGGTGAGCGGTGAACGGTGACGGGTAAAGGGTGCGAGGCGAGCAAGAGACTGTGAGCACCAGACAGTGGAGTTAAACCGTCTCGACACGGTTCACCGCTCACCGCTCACCGCTCACCCAGAAACAAGGATAGATCATGAGGATTCTCATTTGTGACGGTATGCATGAAAGCGGATTGGCTCTGTTGCTGGCGGCCAAGAACATTCGGGTGGACGCCCCCGATCAGCTCAGCGCCGACGAGATCAAGGCCAGGCTCCATGATTACGACGCGATCGTCGTTCGAAGCCGCACGAAGGTCACTGCCGATCTGCTAGAGAACGCCCAAAAGCTGAGGGTCATCGGGCGCGCGGGGACCGGAGTCGATAATATCGACGTGCACGCGGCATCCACTCGCGGCATCCTGGTCATGAACACACCCGGCGCCAACGCCATGGCGGCGGCCGAGCACACCCTCGCCCTCATGCTCGCCCTGGCCCGGCATATCCCGCAGGCCACCCAGTCCATGAAGGAAGGCCGCTGGGAGAAAAAGCAGTTTATGGGAACGGAGCTCTACCAGCAAACCATGGGGATCATCGGTCTGGGAAAAATCGGGACCATCGTGGCCGACCGGGCATTGGGCATGAAAATGGACGTGCTGGGCTACGACCCCTACATCATTCCCGAAGCGGCGGCCATCCTGGGAGTCGAGGCCGTTCCCCTGGACGAGCTCCTGGCGCGCGCCGATTTCATCACGCTCCACACCCCATCGACCGATGAAACGCGCCACGTCATCAACCGGGAAAACCTGGCCAAAACAAAGCGCGGGGTTCGCATCATCAACTGCGCCCGAGGCGACCTCATCGATGAAGGCGCCCTGTATGAGTATCTTTCGAGCGGGCACGTGGCGGGAGCGGCCCTCGACGTCTTCGCCCAGGAGCCTCCCACGGGCAACCCGCTCCTCAGCCTCCCCAACGTGATCTTCACCCCCCACCTGGGGGCATCGAGCTACCAGGCCCAGGCCAACGTGTCCCGGGCCATCGCTTCACAGATCCTGGAATATCTCGATTACGGCGTCATCCGAAACGCCGTGAATTTCCCGTCCATCAGCCCCAAGGATTACGAGCGGATTCGCCCCTACCTCCTCCTGGCGGAAAGGCTTGGCCGGCTCCAGGGACAGCTCTGCACGCCCGTCCAGCGCCTCGAGATCCAGTACAGCGGCTCAGAGCTTCAGGTGGTCCCCCTCCAGCCCCTGACCCAAACGGTCATCAAGGGACTCCTCGATCCCATCCTTGCGGAAAAGGTCAACCTGGTGAACGCGCCCCTGCTCCTAAAGGAGCGACAGATCGAGCTAGTCACCTCCTCCACGTCGGAAACGCGCGGCTACTCTGGAAAGATCACCGTCAAGGTTACGGGGAAAAAGGGAGAATCCTCGGCTGCGGGAACAGTCCTTCCCGGCGAGGAGCTCCGCCTGGTGCGGCTCAACAACTACCGGTTGGAAGCCGAGCTCGAAGGGGTCAACCTCCTCATACAAAACCTCGACAAACCGGGAACCATCGGCTTCATCGGCACCACCCTCGGAAGCTACAACGTGAACATCGCCAACATGCACCTCAGCCGCACCCCTGAAAAAGACAAGGCCATCGCCATCATCCGGTTGGACCACGAAGCACCCGCAGAAGCCTTGGAGGCGCTGCGCAGCCACCCCAACATCGTGTCCGTGCAGCAGGTGAAGCTCTGAGGGCTCCCGATGAGCAACGTGGGATGGGAACAGGCTGTATAATGCCCACCGGAATAGAGAGTCTGGAGCACCTTCTAGTGATATGCGGAATCGTGGTCGGAATGTATTGATACAAATCGCATAAACTCGCCTTGTCGGCATACCACCGCCCGGCTTTTTTGCGTGACCCGGATGGTAAAAAGTCTCGATCCGTCGGAAGCCGACCTGGTTTGGATCAGTTCCCAATTGAGACCCTTGTCCTTGTAGACTTCTTCCCAAGTAAGCCGTCGTATCTTTCTCAGGGTGGAAATCACCTCTCTCACCTCTTTGTTGTCGAGGCTGAGCAGGTTGTCCTGAAACTCGGTATTATTCAGATCCAGCAAGACCCTTCTCGATTTGCTCACAGAAAGCCTCCACATCCGTTTCCTCGGGTGGATTGCCGGCCTGCCATGCAAGTCCTCGTGAAATACGGCTCTTGTTCGGCTCCTCATCCATCCATCGCTCATTTTCCTCGATGACGTGGGCAAGTTTGACGATCCAGACCCCTTTTTGCATTTCCTCAACGATGACCGCTTTTCCGGCATACTCCTTTCCAAGAGAAATCTGGCCACTCGATTCTATAACCTGGATCTTCCGTTCCGCCTGCATCTCGTATTCCTTTCATGATTGGTGGAATCATGCAGCATGATATAATGGGCGCTCGGGCGAGACAAGCTTCCTGAACGATTTCTTTCCGGGCGAATTCAACAGCCATGTAAGATGGGCATGCCTTTATGGACCCACTAAACCAGGCGCACGGGTTCCGTCCGCGCGTGTGCCCCGTCCGTTCTGCCCGGCTCCCCGGTATCATCCGGGAAACGCGAATACAGGAAAGGCAGAAAGCGGAAGGCAAAAAGAAAACCCCGTTCAGCCGGAGGGGGAAAGCCGAACGGGGTTAGGAGGGGTTAGGAGAAGGCGACGTATTGTCAACCTCAAAGATTATTTAACCATCGATCTTCTTGAATTCAACCCCCTCTATGCACTTTGGCATAAACGCGCCCAGCCCCTTGGAAAAACATATCAGATCTTGATCTCCCGCACCCAACCGAACGGGTCTTCTTTCTCTCCGTACTGGATGCCCACAATCTCGTCGTAGAAGCGCTGGGACCATTCCCCGACCGCGCCGTCCCGGACCCGGTAGGAGCTCTCCTTGTAAGAGATCTCGCCTACGGGGGATATGACGGCCGCCGTGCCGGTCCCGAAGATCTCCTTCATGGCTCCCGACTGCACCGCGTCGATGACTTCGTCGATCGTGATGGGGCGCTCGGTGATAGGTATCTTCCAGTGTTTTGCCAGTTGAATGACCGAATCCCGCGTGACACCGGGCAGGATGGAGCCGGTCAGGGGCGGCGTCACCAATTCGTCGCCCAGGCGGAAGAAGATATTCATCGTGCCCACTTCTTCCACGTAGCGGCGCTCGATGGCGTCGAGCCACAGGACCTGGGTGAATCCCTTCTTCTTGGCGTATTCGGCCGCGTACAGGCTGGAGGCGTAGTTCGCCATGGTCTTGGCTTCCCCCACCCCGCCTTTTACGGCCCGGACATACTCATCGGAAACGAAGATCTTGATGGGGTTGAACCCTTCGGGGTAATACGCGCCGACGGGGCCGGTGATGATGAAGTAGATGTAATTGGAGGCGGGACGGACCCCGAGGGCGGGCTCGCTCGCGATCATGGTGGGCCGGATATAGAGCGACGACCCCATGCTGTGAGGGATCCAATCCACATCCAGCTTTATGAGAGCTTCAAGGATTTTTACCTGGAACGATTCGTCGATCTCGGGCATGCACATCCTGCGGGCCGACCGGTTCATCCGCTGGAAATTCTTCTCGGGCCGGAACAGATGAATCCGACCGTTGCGGCAGCGATACGCCTTGAGTCCCTCGAAGATGCCCTGTCCATAGTGGAGAACCATCGCCGCCGGGTCCAGGCTGAGGTCGCCATAGGGGACTATCCTTGCGTCTTTCCAGCTCTTTTGGGTCTCCCAGTCCATCAGGAACATATGATCGCTGAACGCCTTCCCAAAAACCAGTTTACTCTCGTCAGGCGGCTTCTGACGTCGCTTGGCCGGATCCGCCGACTGAATCTTAATCTCCATCTCAACGCCTCCTAGGAAGAATCACTATTCCATTCAAAATACAACTTTGCTGCCCATATGAAGATCGAGGCCCCAAACACCCTCTCTTTTCACTCGCCGTGCCTCGTCACGTCTCCCCCAAGACCTGTATAAGACGCCCTGCCCTCTCATTGCAGTGCGAAATGGGGCGACCTTAAGAAACGGCTGATCTGCTTGCTGTAGTGCTGGACCAGGAGCCGGTTTCCCGCGTCCGTGTACCATTCCTGTCCTTTGTCCTTACCTTTTTCGTCCCCGGTTTTCTTCTCCACCACGCTTTTTTCCAGGTAATACTTCAGTGCGTTGCCGAAGAGGACATTGGAAATGGATTCCGGGCGCTCGATCAATTCCAGCTTCAGGGCTTTTTGTCCCAGGCCCATGACTTTCTTGATGAAGTCCTTCTGGGTGTAGGGCTTTTTGGACAGATAGCGGCAGGCACGAAGCACCAGCCAGTAGCCCTCGAAATAATTACGAAGCAGGCCGTGGAGCGAATGAGCCGCTTTCAGCCCCATGTGCGCCAGAACATACGGCTGGTCCTTTTCCCCCATGCGATGCAGCCAATCCATCTCCTCGAACGTCCGGAGAACATCCTTGACCAGTTGCTCGTTGCTGATTTCGTTGTCGTAGACGAACTCGAACTTGAAGAAATCCTTCATGAACGCGATGTCCTCGAGAAGCTGGGCCATGCTGAACCGGAAGGTCTGCTGGGCCAGGATGGAAGTAGAGACAAAAGCCGCCGGGAGGAGGAAATGGATGATGTTGTTTTTGTAGTATTCCAGGGTCAGACGTTTGTTGTCTTCCATGGTGAAGACTTCTTCCTCCAGATCGTCGTCTTCATCCTTGAGCTTCCCGATGAGCTTGCCCCGCTCCAGATCCACAAACGTCTCACTGATCGCCGCATCGTAGTTTCTCAGGGTATTGGAGAACCTCACGTTTTGTTTGACCAGGTAGTCATAGAAGGTTTTGCTGACTTCCTCGAGCTCGGCCAGCGACACACCATGCCGCGACGTCGTGAGCAGGGCGGAGGCCGCGATGGCGTGAGGCGTCACGAGGGAAGCCTGGTTGATGCTGTTGATGATCCGGTAGGAAAAATCCCGGTACATGGCGTGCCGCTCCCTGGGGCGCAGCTCGGCCGCGCCGTTCCGGTACCGCTCCAGGTAGCGCTGCAGTGACAGGGGCTCGGCAAACTGGACGTAGACCCTGCCGTAGCGCTTCTTGAGGAATCGCCTGGCCCGGACCAGTTGCCCGATGTTTTCATCGACCTTTGCCCCCCCGGTCAGCTCCTTCAGATAGGACTCTTCTTCCGGGATACGGTCATAGCAGATGGAAGTGGGCACAAAAACCAGGTCATCGCAAAAACCTTCCTCGACGGCCTGGATGAGGATCGCCAGCAGTCCCATCTTGGGCAGCACCATCTTGCCCGTGCGGCTACGCCCCCCTTCGATGAAAAATTCGATGTTATGGCCCAGTTGCACCATGGTCTTCACGTAAAGGGTAAAGACCTCCGTGTAGAACTTGAGCCCCTTGAAAGAGCGCCGAATGAAAAACGCGCCCGCACTCCGGAAAAGCGGACCCAGCGGCCAGAAGGAAAGGTTCTTTCCCGCCGCGATGAACGGGCAGTAGAGGCTGTTCCGAAAGAGAATGCAGGATAGGACGAGGTAATCGATGTGGCTCTTGTGGCACGGAACATAGATGATCGTGTTGGTGCGCGCCGCGCGCTTGACCTTCTGCAGGCTTTCCACGTCCACTTCGATGCCGTCGAAGACATTGTTCCAGACCCAGCTCAGGATCCTCTCCCCCAGTTGGATCATCGTATAGCTGTAATTGGCGGCGATTTCGTCCAGGTACTGGTCCGCTTCCATGCGCACCTTCCAGATCTCCTGGTTGGTCGATTTCGCTCGGCGCTGCATGAAGGTTTCCAGCCGGGGATGGTGGAGGATGATCTCCTTGAGCTCCAGCTTGCTCTTGAGGGTCGGACCCACGATGGCCCGCCTGCTTTCTTCCCCTGAATCGATCAGCTCACGCCGCAGTTGGAAGATCTGTTTACGCCGCTCTGAAACGTTCGCGGACAACTCCCCCTGGACTTCCTGAAGGTTCAAGACCTCTCCCACCTCCAGAACCGCCGCCGAATATCCCCTCAGGAATGACAAAAATTTCCGAATGGGGCCCGGCTGATCCTTCTGGCCCAGCAGAACTTCCCAAAACCCCCGTCGCTGGCGGGTCGGATAACGCGTATACACCAGAACGAGCGGCACGACGAAGATGGGAGTCTCTCTCTCTTTTTGAATGTCCACGAGGTGCTCGAGCGGATCGTTTCCCACCAGGACCGTGCGCTGGTAGTAGCCTCTTTTCCCCAGGAGAAAAAAGAGGCCGGATTGGCCGTTCATCAGCTTTTCTTTGTAATACCCCCCGTCATAGGGGTTCGGGAGCGTTCCTTGCCTGAAGTATTGGTACAGGTGATAAGGTATGATCTTCAACCCATACCATCGCGGCTGCCAGAAATAGGGATGCAGGTCGAAAACGAAGGATGGAGAGGGAAGACCCAGTTGGTACAGCCGGAGGCTCAAATACACAAAATCAAACTGGGAGCGATACTTGATGGCGTACACCACGTTGCCGCGTTTGGCGAGATCTTCCAGTTGGCGCTGCTGGTCCTCGGGCATCGAGGTCTTCTGAATCATCCGCTCGAACAACGGCCGAAGAAGGAATTCGGGCTTTTTGTCGATGGCGTACCCATAAGGGTCTTTTTTGACGGTAAAGCCCGTCCGTGCTTTTATTTTTTTTTGCCACCAGTTTTCCATGGCTGAGCTGCTTTCTCCATTGAGCCGACAACATACGGGAGCGGGAAACAAAGATTTGCAGGTTAGCAAAAATATGATGAGAAACCAAACTTTTTGTTCTATCTATAGGGGGCAACGTGGCGCGTGATTGGAGCTCCGGCCCATGATGGATGGCCGGGCAATCCCGCGGATCAAAGAAAGGGAGGCGATACAAAGTGTTAAGCGAGTTGGTCGTGCACAACTTTGCCATTATTCGTCATCTCGAGATTTCGTTCCGTTCCGGGCTCAACATCCTATCCGGTGAAACCGGGGCCGGAAAATCCATACTCGTGGGGGCCGTCAATCTCATCCTGGGCGGCAGGGCTTCTCAGGAGATGATCCGCACGGGGGCCAATGAAGCGAGTGTTGAAGCCGTTTTTGCCGTCCAGGACGGTCGGTCGGTCGGGGAGCGGCTTTCGGAATGGGGCCTGGAGCCGTCCGAAGGAATCGTGATTCGACGGAGCATCAGCCGGAGCGGTCGAAACCGCGTCTTCGTCAACGACCAGATCGTGAGCTTGCAGCAGCTCCAGCAATTGGCCAAGGAGCTCATTTCCGTCTCGGGACAGCACGAGCATCAACTGCTCCTCGACACCGAAGTGCACTTGGGGCTTCTGGACACCTTCGGCCACCTGGACCCCTCTCGAGAGGAAGTCGCCGCCGTGTACGGCGAGTGGGCGGGAACGCGGGAGAAGCTCCAAAAGATGAAGCGATTCAAGCAGGAACAGGCGTCCCAACAGGAGTGGCTGCGATTTCAACTGCAGGAGCTCGAATCCGCCAAGCTCCAACCGGACGAAGACAAGCTGCTGGATCAGGAGCGGAACCTCCTCAAACACGCCGCGACCCTCCACGACGCGGCCCGTAGCGTTCACCAATCCCTTTACGCCGGCCGAGGCGCCGTCCTCGAAGTCCTTTCGGGCGTGGAGAAGAACTTGGGCGTCCTGGCCGATATAGACCCGGGTCAGAGGCCGCTCTTGTCGCACCTGGAACAGGCGCGCATCCACCTGGAAGAGCTGTCCCACTCCGTCCAGCAGTACGCCGGCCAAATATCCTTCGATCCCCAAAGGCTGGCCGCGGTGGATGAACGGCTGGCGTTGCTTCAAAAACTGGGAAAGAAGTACGGTACGACCGTCGATGAGATGATCGGCCGCATGGAAGAGATTCGCCGGACCCTGGGCGAAGGCGAGGATGCGAGCTTCCAGGAAAGCGAGATGGAGAAGGCCCTGGAGGCGCTTCGAAGAACCTACCTGGAGAAGGCGGAAGCCCTTTCGGTGAAAAGGCACGAGGTGGCTCTCCAGTTGACCGGAGAGGTGGAGCGGGTCCTTGCCGCCCTCGACATGGCTCGCGCGAGGTTTGCCGTCGCCTTCGACCGGCGCGATGGAGGCGGCTCCCCGGCGGAGCCTTCGTTTACTCCTACTGGCATCGACAAGGCGGAATTCATTCTCTCGGCCAACCCAGGAGAGGACCTGAAGCCGCTCGCAAAGGTGGCTTCAGGCGGCGAGCTTTCCCGCATTCTTCTCGCCCTGAAAAGCATCCTCAGCCACAAGGGTGAAGCCGAAACGTTGATATTCGATGAGGTGGACGCCGGAATCGGAGGCCGAACCGCGGAGCTCGTGGGCGTTCAACTCCAGCGCCTCGCCGGAAAGCACCAGGTCATCTGCATCACCCACCTGCCCCAGATCGCGTGCTACGGGGAGCATCATTACAAAGTGGTCAAACAAACGGATGGGGAAGAAACGACCACCCACATCCACCTCATGCCGGACAAGGAGCGCATGGAAGAGCTTGCCCGCATGCTGGGGGGCATTTCCGTTTCGGAGAAGGCCCGCGCCCATGCCAGGGAGCTCCTGCATCGGGCCCGGAAAGAAAACTGACCTGGGAGGATGTCCGAGTGACGTAGGGTGGGCACGTCTTTTTGTGCCCACCAGAACTGGTCACGGACTATTGTTGCGCCGTGCCAAGTGCGGCAGAGCCGTCCACGCGCCCCCTTTCGGGCTCACAACAGGCCGTGCCGCTCCAGATCGGCGAAGACTTCGGGCAGATCCAGCCCCGCCTGCTTGAATCCTTCCAGGCCGAAGACCATGTTGGCCTCAATGGCGTAACATTCTCCCTCAAAAACACAGATATCCAGACCCACTTCGTCAAAGCGGCAGCGGCGGGCAACGTCCTCCGCAAATTCCACGGCCTCGGGGGGAATATCGGCAAAAGATATGGTTGCCCCTTGGAAAACGTTGTTTCGAAACTCGCCGGGCCGCTGGATCCGCCAATAGGCATGGACCGCTTTCCCGGCGAGGACCACCACCCTCAGGTCCCGATCCACGGGCAGGTATTCCTGGATATAGGCCGGACGGTGTGTCCGCAGATAGTTTTCCAACTGAGCCTCCTCCTTGATGAGAAAAACCCCTTTGCCCTTGGAGGAGCCCAGCGAGGTTTTGCCGATGAAAGGGAGCCTGAAATCAGCCAGGATTTGAGCCAGTGGGTTTCGCCCATAGTAGAGGCGGGTTCGTGGATGCCGAATGTCGAGGAGCTGAAACAGATTGGTCTGGCGAATCTTGTTGCCCATGAACCGGTAGTAGTTCCGCGGAAAAACCTTTTTGCCAAGCGAGAGAAAGAAGTCTTCGTAAAGCGAGCTGGGGTAGTAGATGGTCCCAGCTTCTTCCATGTCCCGCATCTCCCCCTGGGAATAGTCTTCCCAGTTGGGGTTGACGCCCAGACATTGGAAGGACGGGAGAGATCGAAATCGCTTCCCCAATGCAATCCGCTTCCGTGAATCGGAGCTTAATGTTTCCATTCGGCAATCCGGTTCATCTTTTTTGGCCCGAAAATATGGCCATCGCCCACCTGAAGCACATCATCATCCCTTCCACAAAACGGCGTTGATCATGGTTTCGGCCACGTAGCGAGCCCCGACTCAGCTCGTGCCCGTGTGCGTGCCCGAGCCCGTGCCCGATTTCGGGCACGCACACGGGCACGCACACGGGCACGGGCACGAAAAGACGGATGGCCGAAACCATGATTGAGGCCCACAAAACCTATCACAAGCCACGAGCGACGGGAACGGAAATCGACTTTTCCTCTGCCGGACGAAACGAGCTATACCCCATACAGCCGGCGGACTCACCGGTTGACATTACGATTAGATCCCCTATAATGACCACGTGGTCATTAAGGGATGACTGGAATGTGAATGACGGGAAGGTAAAATGGAACCGCGCGAGACATTCAAAAAACTCGAGGACGAAAAACAGCAGCGGATTCTCGATACGGCCATCGACGAGTTTGCCGACCATGGCTTCCGCCAGGCCAGCGTGAACCGGATGGTCCAGAGGCTGGGCATCGCGAAAGGGTCCATTTTCCAGTATTTCGGAAGCAAGGAAGGGCTTTTCAACGTCATCTTCAATCACGCGGTGAACCTCGTCCGGCAGTCGCTGCGGCAGGTGAAGCAGGAAACGGCCGACGAGGATTTTTTCGAGCGCATACGCGGGAGCCTTCTTGCGGGAATTCGGTTCATCCGGCGCCACCCGCGGGTTTACCGGATCTACCTCAAGATGATCTTCCAAGAGGACTTCCCGCTACGCGCGGAGTTTCTTCAGCAGGTCCACCTGTTTTCGGCCGAATACCTCCGGCCGCTGGTGGAATCGGGCATCGAGAGGGGAGAGCTCCGGCGGGACCTCAATGTGGACATGGCCGTTTTTTTCCTTGACGCTCTAATGGATCGATTCCTTCAGGCCTACTGTGTTTCCTTTCTCGATGCCGGCGCCGGCATCTACCAGGCGTCAGAAGATGAGCTGGGAAAGAGAGTGGAGGAATTCATCCGCTTGCTCCGCCAAGGCATGGGCTTGCCCGGCACGGGAGCGGGCGAACAGACTCCGGAAGTCCGACGGATTTCAGGCGGCGAATAATTCAGGGAGTTTAAAGTCTCTATGTTAAACGTTCAACGGTTCGACAAGCTCGGCCTGGGCGATATCCGAGAAAAAGTGCTGGCGGGAAAGCGGCTGGCGTTGGAAGACGGAGAACGGCTTTTCGCCTGCCCCGACGTTCTGGCGGTCGGGTCCCTTGCCCATCACATGCGCACGAAGCTTCACGGCAGGGCCGCTTACTACGTCCTGAACCAGCACATCAATTACTCAAACATCTGCGTCAACGGGTGCCGCTTTTGCGCGTTCGGGCGCAAAAAGGGCGAGCCCAAGGCCTTTCAGCTCGAGCTCACTGACGTCTTGAAGAAGGTCGCGGAACGGGAGCAGGACCCCATTACCGAAGTCCACATCGTGGGCGGATGCCACCCGGATCTGCCTTTTACCTACTACGAAACGATGCTTCGAGAAATCAAGGCTCTTCGCCCGACCATTCTCATCAAGGCCTTCACCGCCGTCGAGATCGCCCATTTCGCCAAACTGGAGGGAATCTCCACCCGTGAAGTCCTCCTGAGACTCCGGGCGGCCGGGCTCGACATGCTGCCCGGAGGCGGCGCCGAAGTCTTCAGTCCCCGCGTTCGGACGATGCTCTGCCCGGAAAAGCTGAGCGGAAGCGGCTGGCTCGACGTGGCCAAGGAAGCCCACGGGCTGGGAATCAAGACCAACGCCACCATGCTCTTCGGACACAAGGAGACCCCGCGAGAACGGTTGGAGCACCTCATCGCCCTCCGCGAAGCACAGGATGAAACCGGAGGGTTCGTCTGCTTCATTCCCCTTCCCTTCCAGCCGGCCAACACCAAGGTGGAAAGCGCGCGGGCCACGACGGGCGTGGAAGACCTCAAGACCATCGCCGTGAGCCGCCTCATGCTCGACAACATCTCTCACATCAAGGCCTACTGGGTGATGCTCACCGTCAAGCTGGCCCAGGTCGCCCTCTTCTTCGGAGCGGACGACTTCGACGGCACGGTAATCGAGGAAAAGATCGGCCACATGGCGGGCGCCGAGTCCGAACAGGCGCTCACCCGCCCGGAATTGGAGCGGATCATTCGAGACGGCGGCTTCGAGCCCGTGGAGAGAAACTGCTTTTTTCAGCGCATGGCTGCCTGAAAATGACGGCGAATGGACGATTCACTGGAGGCATGGAGTTGGGCTCAACGGAGATGGACGGAATAATCGCGAAAGTGGAATCCCGAGAGCGGCTCGGCATGGACGATGCCCGACATCTTTACCGGAGCGGGGACTTCCACGAACTGGGCCGCCTCGCCCACATAGTGCGGCTCCAAAAGCATCCCGAGCCCTACGTCACCTACGTGGTGGACAGAAACATCAACTATTCCAACATATGCGTTTGCGGATGCCGTTTCTGCGCTTTCTATCGGGCCCCGGACCAGCCCGGCGGCTACGTGCTGAGCCGCGAGGAGCTCGCCCAAAAGATCGAGGAGACCCTGAGCCTTGGAGGGACCCAGATTCTGATGCAGGGAGGCCATCACCCGAACCTGCCCCTCTCCTTCTATGAAGAGATGCTCCGTTTCATCAAGGATCGCTACTCCATCCACATCCATGCCTTTTCCCCGCCGGAAATCGCTCACTTTGCCCGGCTGGAGAGATGCGACGTACCGACCGTTATCGCTCGACTGAGGGCCGCCGGCCTGGATTCCATCCCCGGGGGCGGGGCCGAGATTTTGGTGGATTCGGTCAGAAAGCGCGTTTCGCCCAACAAGTGCTCGGCGCATGAGTGGCTGGACGTCATGGAGGAGGCCCACCGCCAGGGTATGCGAACGACGGCCACCATGATGTTCGGACACGAGGAAGAGCCCGATGACCGGCTGGAGCATTTCTTCGCCCTGAGGGACCTCCAGGACCGCACCGGCGGATTCACCGCTTTCATCCCGTGGGCTTTTCAACCGAGCAACACGGCTATCAGCCGCTCTCCCGAGACCGCCGTCTCCTATCTCAGGCTTCTGGCCGTCTCCCGCATCGTGCTGGATAATTTCGACAATCTGCAAGCCTCCTGGGTGACCATGGGCCCTAAAGTCGCGCAACTGGCGCTCTTTTTCGGCGCCAACGACTTCGGCTCCACGATGATCGAAGAAAACGTGGTCGCGGCCGCCGGCGTCCATTTCAGGCTCTCCGCCGAGGAGATCCGACGAATTATCGAGGGGGCGGGCTTCGTGGCCAAACAACGGACGATGGCCTACCGGTTCGTTGAATCGGAAAACGGCGGCTCCAACAACAGCTCGGCGCAAGGGTAAGCCGATCATGAGCAGGCAAGGCAAACAGGACAGTCGTGAATCCGAAGAGCACTCAGCAGGAGACCGATGCGTGCTCCACAGGGCCGCGTGGGTGGTGCCGGTGTCTTCCCCTCCCATCCCCAACGGGGCGGTTTTGGTCCGGAACCACACCGTACTTTCCGTGGGGGATCACGGGACCGTCCAAGCCCAATGCCCGCCGCACACACTGAGAGTGGACCACGGCTCCAAAGCGCTCATCCCCGCGCTCGTGAACGCCCACACGCATTTGGAGCTTTCGGCGTTCGAAGGGACGATCCCATTTCCCCAGGAAAGCTTCGCCTCGTGGTTGAGGGAATTGCTGCCCCGCCGCCCTGGACTTTCGCCGGAACAGGAAAAGGACGCGCTTCTCCAGGGCAAACGGAGACTCACCGCATCCGGCACCGGACTCTACGGCGACATCGCCAACCGGGTGAATCCTCCGTACGAGATGGCGGGTGCATCTCCGGAGGCCCATGTGTTCGTTGAAGTGCTGGGGTTCAACCAGGATGACCTTGGATCAGCCGTTGTGCTCAACGGTCTCGATGCTCCGGACGCACTGGACGCGATGAACGGCGCCAGGCAAAACGGCTTCAGCTATAGCTTTGCGGCACATGCCTGTTATTCCGCATCGGCCGAGATCATCCTCCAGAGCAAGGAGTGGTGTCGGAAACGAGGCGCACCCTTCAGCATCCACGCCGCGGAGCACCTGGACGAAGTGGAATTCCTGAGCGACGGGACCGGGTTCTGCCGCCAACTGCTGGAAAGCCTCGGCCGCTGGTCTCCGCACTGGAAGCCGCCTCGCCTGACGCCGGTGGAGTACCTGAAGGAGTTGGGCGTGCTCGACGGGCGCACTATCCTGGTCCACGCCGTCCACATGACCGGGCGGGATTGGGAGATCGTGGCGGAGCATGGCTGTTTCGTCTGCTTTTGTCCGCGCAGCAATTACAACGTGAGCGCGGGCCGGGCCGACATGGAAGCACCCCTCGGGTTGGGAATCCCAATGGCCCTCGGCACCGACAGTCTGGCCAGCAACTCGGATTTGAACCTGTTTTCCGAAGCATCTTATGTGCTCGATCACTATCCGTCCATTCCGCCCGAAGCCGTGCTGAGCATGATCACTCTGGGAGGGGCCAGAGCCCTTCGCCGGGAAGATCGGCACGGAGCCATCGGAGCGGGTAAGTCGGCGACCTTTCTTTCGGTTGCCGTACCACATCCTCTGAACAGCAGCTCACAGCTCATGGAAATCATCATTCGACAGGGAAAAGAAGGAGCATGGCAATGGGCCAATTCTCCCATGAACGGCTAAGGCTGGGAAAGATCGGCTTTCTTAACGTTCTCCCCATTTATCATCCGCTCGAATCAGGGATCGTTTCCCATTCGTTCGATATCGTATCGGGCACCCCCGCCTATCTGAACGGCCTGATGGCGGAGGGAGACCTGGATTTGAGCGTCGTCTCGTCCATCGAGTATGCCCGCCACCCGGAGCGTTATTTCATCCTCCCCGATCTTTCCATCAGTTGCCGCGGCGCCGTAAAAAGCGTGCTCCTGCTCAGCCGGATTCCCATCGATCAATTGGATGGCAGATCGATTCTCGTCAGCACGCAGTCCCACACCTCGGTGGCCTTGCTGCGGATACTCTTTTCCGTCCGCCGCGGGATGAACGTTGCTTTTCAGCCCGGCAACTGCACGGATGTGCTGAGCCGGGGAGAAGAGCCGGTGGCGTTCCTCGCCATAGGCGACGAAGCTCTCCGGTTCCGGGAGCACGAGCACTACCCCTACCGATGGGACTTGGGGGAAGAGTGGCTCTCCTGGACGGGCCTCCCCTTCGTCTTTGCCCTCTGGGTGATCCAGAGGAAGGCGGTGGAAAGGTGGAACGGACATCTGAAAGCCGCCATAGACACCCTGACTTCCGCAAAAGAGTGGGGCTGCGCCCACCTGGCCACGATTTGCGCCGAAGCCGTAAAAAAAGGAATTCTCGGCTCCCTGGAGCTTCACGATTATTACCAGTCCCTGGGCTTCAACCTGCAGGCCGAAGAACAGAAAGGACTGGAGCTCTTCTACCGGTACTTGTCGCAAATACGCGAGGTGAGAACGCCGCCACGTCTGGAGATCTTTTCACCTTTGGCTTTCGTGGCTTGATCATATTGTGACTGTTGGAGTGGGGAGACGAAAAGATGGACGGAAAAACCTTGCGGTTGAAACGTTTTCGGGCACAGTCCAATGGTCGGATGGTCATATTTCCGCTGGACCACGGAGTGAGCTGCGGTCCCATTCCCGGACTCGAACGGATGAATGAGGTCATTACCATGGGGAGCGGAGCCGGCGTGGACGCCCTGGTACTCCACAAAGGGATGCTCCGTTTTCTGGCGCCCGTTCCCGGAAGACTTCCCGGCGTTTTCATGCATCTTTCAGCCAGCACCCAGTTGGGGCCGGCTTTTCACCACAAGGTACTGGTGGGCACGGTGGAGGAAGCCGTCCGACGCGGTGCGGACGGCGTTTCCGTACACGTGAATCTGGGAGACGAGCACGAACCGGACATGTTGAGAGACCTGGGGGCGGTGGGCAGAATGTGCGCAGACTGGCAGATCCCGCTCCTGGTGATGGTCTACGCCCGCGGGCTGAATATTCCCCAGCCCATGCCCGATGCGACCATCGCCCACGCCGTGAGAGTCGCAGGAGAGCTCGGCGCCGATATCATCAAGATCCCCACCCCAAAAGATGATGCCGTCCTCGCGGACATCACGGCCGGGTCACCCGTGCCCGTGGTCGTCGCGGGCGGAAGCAAGATCTCCGACCCCCGCCTCTTCCTGGAGCGAGTGGATCGGTCGCTGAAGGCCGGGGCGCAAGGGGTTGCCGTGGGCCGAAACATCTTTCAGAGCGAGCAGCCCAAAGCGCTTCTCGATGCGTTGTGCTCCATGGTGCACCGAGGCGTCTCGGCGTCGCAGGCGTGGGAGCAGCTCCGTGGGAGCTCCGGCTCCGGCGCGTAGAAAAAATGCTTCATTTTAGAAGCTCGAATGTGGGGCAGGCTTTCCAGCCTGCCACTCCGAGATTTTACATCAGTGCCATAATGGCAGGCTGGAAAGCCTGCCCCACAACGGCCAAGGTTAGTCTTGGGCAATCCCTAATGTTTGAAGGCCCGCTGCCCCGTTAGCACCATGGTCACATCCGCCTCGTTGCAGGCATCGATGATTTCCCAGTCCCTCATGGAGCCTCCGGGCTGGACCACGGCGGTTATCCCCTGGCGGATTCCCACGTCCACGCCGTCGCGAAAGGGAAAGAAAGCGTCGGAGACCATGGTAGCCCCCTTGAGACCGGCGGCGGCTTCACGCGTTTCCGCGTCGATGGCTTCCTTTTCTTCCTTGGGCCGCGCGCCCTTTTCAATGGCGAGCTCGAGGTCCTTGTACGGGATGGAATGGCGGTCGAAGCACAGGGCGTCCGCGTACTTCTGGTAGGCTTTGTAGACGGCGATCTCCGCGACCCCCACCCGGTCTTGCTCTCCCGTGCCGATTCCGACCGTGCACTCGTCCTTGACGTACAGCACCGAATTGGAGCTAACCCCCTGCTCCACGAACCAGCCGAACAAAAGGTCATTCAGCTCGCTCTGGGTGGGCTCTCTCCGGATGCGGTAGAGCTTCCCTTCGTGGGTCGTTTCGGCGAGCTTCAAATCGTTGGGCGACAGGACCCTGTTGAGGGACGATTGCTGAACGATTAAGCCACCGTCGATGAGTGACTTGAAATCCACGAACCTTTTGGAGACATAGTCGGCCAACCGGTCGATTCGCGCCACCTGGATGATGCGCAAGTTGGACCGCTTTTTGAGGATTTCGAGGGAGCCCTCTTCAAAATCCGGCGCCGCCACCACTTCCAGGTAATTCTCGGAAACGAGTCTGGCGGTTTCTTTGTCGAGCGGACGATTGACCACCAGGCAGCCGCCAAACGCGGCGATGCGGTCCGCTCGGTTGGCGCGGTGGTAGGCGTCCGTCAGGGTTGTGGAGCACGCCGCCCCGCAGGGGTTGTTGTGCTTGAGGATGACCGCCGTGGGCTTTCCGGTCATAAACTTCAATATATTCAGGCCATTGTCCAGGTCCGTCAGGTTCGTCTTCCCCGGATGTTTCCCTTCCTGCAGCATGTCCCCTTCGCGGATGGCACTCACCATCCCGTTCCCAGGGTCGATGAAGCGGCAATCCCCCAGCACCAGATTCCCGCCCACCAACTCATACAGAGCCGCTTCCTGGCCTGGGTTTTCGCCGTAGCGCAGCCCCTTCTCGATCAGCTCACCGGTCTTGGAGTCGGGGAACTTCCACGCGCGCTTGCGGTAGACGAGCTCCTGGTCGCCGAAGCTCATGCGGAGCGAATCGGGAAAATGATCCTCCATAACCGTTCGATACATTTTTTTCAGGTCTTCAGCCATCTCTCCTCCTCCATAAAAAAAGCCTGGGATTACATTCCAGGCTTTTTCTATGACATAAGGCTTCAGGAAATCAAACTAAAACTTGCTAAAACTTGTACCCCACGGTGGCTCCGATCAAATGAGCATGACCGTTCTCGAACTTGCTATCCAGAACGAAGTCGGGTGGAGCCGGACGGGCATCCACATCGCGCTCCTCGATGAGAAGATAGGTATAGGAAAGGTCCACCGTCCATCTATCCCAATGGAAGCCGGGACCGAAGGCGAACATGTGGCGATCATTGGCGGGAACAAGGTAATCCACGGTATGATCGGGAATGGGCGATTCATCATAAACATATCCCGCACGCAGATCCAGCCAGTCCAGAAGCTTGTACTCCGCACTGAAGTTTATGCGCCATACGTCGTCCCAGTCTTTGGGAACGGAGATCTCGTCGGCTCCGCCAAATCCGATCTGCGGGTCATCAAATTTGATCTTGAGCTCATCAAACGTAGACCAGTTCGTCCAGATAGCGCCTATTTCAAAGCTCAACCGATCCGTTGGATAAATCGCAACGCCCAGGAATACCTCGTCAGGAAGCACCACGGAACCTTCGACGTCCGTGTCCGTGAATATCGGGGCGGGACTGTGGAAGTCAGCATCACCCTCGACGTTTTGTTTGACTTGGCTTCTGTATGAAACACCGAAGGCCGCATACTTGCACGGTTTGTAGTGCATAGCCAAATTGAAACCGTATCCGAAGCTGTCACCATTGAGTGACTGATCCGTCTCCAGAACCGGGCTGGGTATCGGCAGCTTACGCTCCAGCTCCAAATCGAAATACATGACCTCCATGCCCACCGCGAAAGAAAACTGGTCGTTCAGCTTGAACGCTATATTGGGATTGATGGACAGGGTCTCGATGACGGCATTGTAGTTGTTGAACCGGCCCGGCCAGTCTTCCGGAAATTCGGTGCCCAACCCGAAGCGGGAAAACGTCGCGAGTCCGAACCATACCTTATCAGAGAACTGATAAGTCAAATAGGCGTGCGGTGGAATCCACACATTGTTTTCGGTACTGGTTGTGTCATCGGCATCGCCGAACGGGCTGTTGCGCGTCTTAACGTCCGTATCGGGCAGAATAACGGTGACTCCCAACTGTGCCTGCGTCCCGGGCACCTGGGTGATGCCTGCCGGGTTATAGAACAAAGCCGATGGATCGTCGGCACGCCCCACCAAGCCACCGCCAAGCGCATTGCCTCTTGCACTACCCTCATAAAGAGCGAATCCCGCCCCAAAGGATGGTTGCACCCCAATGAGCAGACTCAACAATCCCAGAAACAGCGCCGCGAACAAACTCCTTCCCCTCATTTCTCTTCCTCCTCAAACCGGTAGTATAGAATTGCAGTCCCCTTCCTTCCCCAAAGAAAACCGGCCGCGAGTCGCTCACACCCTTATTTGCGGCTCGAGACCCCAACGCCGGCTCCCACCTCCTTTCTTCTGTTGTTGTGTGCCGCACCAAGCCCCATCCCATAGAACAGGCTTCACCGCCAGCCCTTCCGATGTTCCTACACGATGAAATACCTGAGACTATGGACCCATGCCGTACAGAGCGATCCCCCCAAGGACTGAGTGGAGCTTCAGCAATCCATCGATTGGCTGAGCAGCTCGTATGAGCTCGATGATTGCTCCGCCGGAGTGGAATACCGAGCCACGGATCCACTCCAGGTGGCCGCCCGAGAGATTGTCCTCCGTCATTCCCGTCGGAGCGTGGCAGAATGGAGAAATCTCCGGATTCAGCCGAATGTGAGCTGAAAGATTTCCCATCATCGCTCGAAATGACGGCTCTCGGACGGACCCTTGGCTCGTTCCGCCGTGGACCTGGGCGGCCACGCTCGGTCCTCCCCCTCCAATCCGGCAAGATAAGGATGAAGTGCTTGATCGCGCTTGTGTCCACTTATGGTTATGGAGTACTCCTCGCGAGGAGCACTCGCCGAACGTCTAAATCCACAGGTGAATGAGCGGCCATTCATAAAAGACCACTAAAGACCAGCCGCTGGTCTCATTATATACGCATTCATGGGAAGAGTTTGACGGTTGGACACTACCAAAGCCCCCTCTCCCGGTCAAGCGTAATCTTGCGGGCTTTCAGATTTGAATGATTGACCAAACCGGACAACCTGTGATAACCATAGCCTCGGTGGATAAGCTAAGAACCTCTTTCGCGTCCGCCGCCAGGAATGCTTCTCGACAATTACATTTGATTCATGAAACAATCCCATCCTGCGGACTGCGGCTCAAATTGGGCGTGCCGGAGGGTACTGGAGCCAGAGTATTCGGGTACGTCTCCGCAATGGTATCGAGAATATGGAGCTAACCCGTTCGCCCGGAGATGCCGGATGCGACCGTGTGAACGAAGACTTCCGGCACATTCCGGTTCCGGGAGGCATCATTAAGGAGTCATTCGGTGTTGAGCGGTTTTAGAGCGTGTGCGGCGGCGACCCTTGTGGGCAGTATGCCCCACTGGGATAGAGAGAGCGCCATTGACCTCATCCTGAAAGGGACCCCCCAAATTCCCGTCTGGCCACAGCTTTCCTCTTACCAGTCGGAACAGATGATGGTTCAATATCTGGAGGGGCTCCCCGGCATCCAGGCCGCGGAGGGCCGGACCTTCCTTCGAACGGATACTCCCGGCTTCGAACAAGAGTTGTATGGCTTCTATGAGGAGTATCTGAGAATCGAGGCGAACCCTGGGGAGCTCATGGGCTCCAGGTTCGGCATGGGTCCGGAGACGGGCAAGACGTTTTTCAGATTCCTGGAGGTCGTGGGCGAGGCATCGTCATCCATGGAAGCCGTCAAGGGGCAGGTCGTCGGGCCGTTCACCTTGCTTGCGGGGCTGAAAGACCAGCGAGACCGGTCAATTCTCTATGATGAGCGATTGCAGGACGTCGTCGTCAAGCATCTCGCCATGAAAGCCAAATGGCAGATCCAGCACCTCAAGTCCTTTGGAAGACCGGTTATAATGTTTTTGGACGAGCCCGCGCTGGCCGGCTTCGGGTCTTCAGCGTTTATCAGCGTCTCTCGGGAGCTCATCCACCAATTGCTCGAAGAGGTGGTGAATTCCATTCACGGCGATGGAGCATTGGCGGGGATACACATCTGTGCCAACACCGATTGGCTGCTGGCCTTCGACTCCGCTGTTGATATCATCAATCTCGACGCCTATAATTACATGGACAAATTCGCACTCTACCGCGATCACTTCCTGAAATATATCGACGAGGGACGCATCATGGCCTGGGGAATGGTCCCCACAACCGATGCTTCCATCGTTGGCCAGGTCACGGCGCGGGGTTTGGCTGATCGCTGGCTGCGGAATATCGAAGCATTTAAATCACCCACGGTGGACACTAAAGCAATTCTGGCCCAATCCTTTTTTACACCGAGCTGTGGCTGCGGGAGCCTTCCCGAAGCCAGCGCGGAACGGGTGGTGGAGCTTACACGGGAGTTGGGAATAATCATGAGACAATATCTCTAGGAGCCCTGTTTCCCTGTTTTAGATATGAGATTTATAGTTTGTATCTCAATTGAGCTGGTCATTAGTGAGACTCACATTCTCACGGCTTCAAGATGCTCATATAAGAGTTGATAAGAAGAATCTTATTATATAACCCTTGACAACACATGGACGATTATTTACCGTTATAACGCTTCCATGCCCGTCAGAGAGGGAGTATTACCCTCGCGGAGGCAAGCTCATTTCCGGACGGTGATTCCAGTTGTTTAGTACATGACATCTTCAAATCCCCTCTTTGGATAACATTGAGTGAGGAAAGAGCGGCATAACGCATTTGCCGTCTCTTGAGCTGCGCGGTGCGGTTCACGGTAGAGGGGGTCTGAGTGCAAGGGCTCGGATTGCCGCGCGGCGACACGAGCCCGGTCGAAGGGACACGCGCGGCCGCCGGGGACTTCGCGAAAAACACAGAAGAAGAAAGGACATCGGAAATGCAGATCGAGTACAAAAGCATCGACGCAAAACTTGTGGTCAATGAGATCCGGAACGGTCGCTCATTGGAATCCGTTCAGAAACTTTTCGGCCTCAAGTTCAAAAGTGAGGTTCAAGACCTTTATCTCCGGGGACTGATGGAAATGGGCGAAATCCCCCAGGTGGAATTCAATAAACCCGGTCCGACGGACGGCAAAGCCCCCGTGCCCGTGCCGGAAAGGACCATGGTCCGCCGCCGGGAAAAGCCGCAAGTCAAAGCTCCCGCCATGCTGATCAAGACCCCCAACTTCAGAACCATCGGCCAGAGCGGTAGCATCACCCTCAATAAGGCCCTCTTGATCGAGCAGCTCGGTTTTGAGGTGGGGGATTCCTTTGAGATTTTCAGGGAAGACGATCGGGTAGTCCTCAAGAAAGGCGCAGCCCCCGCTTAACGCGGTGAGGTCGATGGTCTTGCCGGCTCGATGATTCTGTTCGCGTTTTTTCCAAGGATATCTTGAATGGGCCGGCTGAAGAATTCGGACTTTGGATTGTCTGCCTGCTACGGCTTCTGCCTCCGCAGGTTGTTCAGAACATGCATGAATCGCCATAATGCCGTCAAGTTTGTCCCGACGGCCAAAACCAAGAGAACGATCACGAGAACAAGATCCTTGGGCCACCGGGCATCGGAGGCCTGAATAGAAATGTTGACGAGCGGGTTGAACATCCCCGCAAGACCGATGAGGATTATTCGTTCTCCACGCTGCAGCACGCCCACGAGGCATCGCTCTCCCAAGCCTTCGGCACGAGCCCGTGTATAGCTGACCATCAGAGAGCCGAACAAAATGAGTAAAAGGGTCAAGGACAACAAGGGCGTTGCCGCTCCCATGCGATAGAAATAAAACCAGATCCCCAGGTAGATGACGAGCTCGGTATAACGGTCCAGCACGGAATCCAGGAAGGCGCCGTATTTCTTGGTTTGTCCCAGTGCCCTGGCAAGGGAGCCGTCGAGAGTGTCCAGAAGACCCGTCAGCAAGGTGAGTAGACCGCCCGCGAAGGGCCAGTAGGCAAAAGAGATCCCCGCCATCAAGCTGGTGAAGAACCCGAGGAAAGAAATATGATTGGGTCTTAGCCCCAGATACGAGAGCACCGGAACCAGGTAGCGATCCAAAAAGCGATAATAGCCCGCCTCGATGGGAGACCCTTTTAACATGCCGACTTCTCCATGAGCATCACTGCCCACCGTTAACTGGTAACACAGATTTCTAGTTTAGCATAACAACAAGGAGCATACTATTCCCAATTGGCGCGTCGGCTCAAGACGACGGCTCCCACCGGACAAAGCCCGGCCGTAAGCCTGCGCGCTATCGCTCTGAGCTCACGCCTCCCACCTCCCGAACAAAAGGAATGCCACCAGCGGAAAATCAACCAAACGAACCTCGATCGTGCTTCCCCTTTCCACTTCCGCCACCGACGACTCCAGAACCACGTAACCCGGGCTGGTCTTGAGGACCGGGCCCAACGGGCCGCTCTTGCCTCCGGCCGGAACGAAGGCGGCGGGAATGGAGTGTACGTCCAACTGGCCTCGAACGACTTTGCACAGCCCTCTCGTCTTCTTCAATGAGCTCTCCAGCCGGGCCGTGATGGATATGGCATGACGCTTTTCCAGTCCCTGAAAGCGCCACAGGACGGGCGCCACGAGCTCCTGGAACAAAAGCTGCCCGGCCCAGGGATTTCCGGGAAACGCCCAGAAAATCTGCTTTCCCCGGACGCCCAAGGCGGTGTTCTTCCCCGGAGACAGTCTAATGTGCCGAAAGATAACGGTCACCCCGAGCCTCTGCCATGCATCGAGGATCATGTCCTTGTCTCCTCGTCCGATGCCCCCCGTGGTGATGACCACATCGGCATCAACATGCTCCAGCCGTCCGGCGATGGCCCCGGCGTCATCAGGCTCCACGCCGAGGTGAACGGGATCGCCTCCCTGCTGCTGGACCAGCCAGCCGAGCAGGAGTCGGTTGTTGCAGAAGGTCCATGGCCCTTCCAGGGGTTGTCCGGGCTCCCTGACCTCATCTCCCGTCGCCAGAAGCGCCACTCGAGGCTTCCGATAGACGGGAATCCCCGCGTATCCGAGGGCGGCAATGAGCGCCAACCGCGTGGGCGTTAAGACCTCCCCTCGAAATACGACCTCGTCCCCCCGTCGAATCTCCTCTCCGGGAACGGTCACCCCATCTCCCGCGGCCAGTGGATAATCAAGGAAAAGTCGATCCCCCTCCCGTACGGTCTTCTCCTGGGGAGCCACGGCGTCAGCTCCTCGAGGAACAGGTGCACCCGTCAGAATTCGCGCACATTCCCCCGGCAGGATTTCCAGGTCCGATCCATGGCCGGCCGCAAGAAGCTCGGGCAGTATCCTCAACGCCACCCGGCCCCGCGGCGAAGTTCTCGAGGTATCCGAGCTCATCATGGCGAAGCCGTCCAGGCGGGACCTGGATTCACGCGGCACGTCATGCCGGGCGGTGAGCCCTTCCGCCAGTACCCGGCCTAAACCGTCTTCCAGTCTGATCCGCTCAATCCCGCCGGGGGCCGCGAGATCCACGCCCGACTGCCTGGCCTCGGTCAATTCCATCCCAGATCTTTCCAATCTTCAGGGGTATTCACATTCTTGAAGCTCAACCCCGCCGGATCCACGGACCGCCATCGCTCCTCGGGGAGGGTCTTCAACCTGACCCGCCTGTAGAAGGCCACGACCTTCCTCTCGCCCCCTTCCATCGTCTCGGCGATGACCGGGAGGCAACTACGGCGATAGAGGGCCACCATGGGCTCGTAACGCTCATTGAGGAGGGGGATCACCGCGTCGCATCCGTCTCTCATCTCCAGCATCATCCGGAAAACCTCCGGAACCAGGAAAGGCATATCGGTCGCCCGAGTGAAAACCCAGTCGTTGGGGCTGAAAAGCAGCGCCGTGTATAGCCCCCCCAGCGGCCCCTGATGCGGTACGATATCCTGGATGAGGGTCGCCCGCACATCGTAGTAGACGCTCAGATCGTTTGCCACCACGAGAAGCGGATCGCAGAGCGGCCGGAGAGCGTCCAGCCCGCGGTCCACGAGCCGCCGGCCTTCAAAAACCTCCAGCGCCTTATTCCTGCCGTACCGGAGGCTTTTGCCCCCGGCAAGAACGACCCCCGTGACCACTCACTCGTCCTCCAGGCGGATCTGGATGTCGATCTTCTTGGGCGCTTCCCATCCCCTTAGATTGGAGAGCATTCCCTGGATGGCTCCAACCACGATGTCCCGGACGAAGTCGTTCATGGGGAGTCGTTTGCTGTCCAGTTGGACCAGAATCCGATGTTTTTTTCTTCCCTTGAGAAAGCGGTCTTCGATGAGATCGGCCAGCCGGGCTACTTCGGCAAAGCCAAAGGTCGGGACCTCCACCGCCACGGGGTCGTCCGTCACCACGGCCATGAGGTTGTCTGAAGGGCTGCAGATGGGAGCGGCCTCAATGGCGGTTCGGAAGATCTCGATTTTCGGGAAGCGGGAGCGCTTGTATCCTTCCGTGATGAGGAGGTCTTCCGTCCAAAAGAAGCGGCCGGCCAATTCATCCAACGTCAATTCGGAGTCCGTCTGCCGAATGGTCGCCACCTGAACGGGCGAGGAGATGGCGATGGTGGAAGCTCCCGCGCGGCGGTGCCTCCAGGTGTCCTTGCCTTCCCGATCCATCTCGAACCCGTGTGCATCGTGCTTGACGGTGCCGATGCGGTATCCCCTCCCACGCAGCTCGGGTATCAGTTTTTCGAGGAAAGTGGTCTTCCCCGAATTGGACGCTCCTACGATACAGATAATGGGCAGCATGGATTTTCCTCTCTCCCTTCCCGCATTCAATAGGAAAGATAAATTGTCTTCAGCTCCGTGTATTCCTCGAGGCCGAAGCGAGACTTCTCCCGCCCCAGGCCGCTTTCCTTCATCCCGCCGAACGGGGCTTCCGGATAAGACTGGTGAATCCGATTGATCCAGACGCTTCCCACTTCCAGTTGACCGGCCAGATCGAGAGCGTTGCCGAGATCCTTGGAAAACACGTAGGCGGCCAGGCCGTACCGGGTGCTGTTGGCCGCTCGAACGGCGCCTGAAAGGCTTTCGAAGGAACCGATCATCACCACCGGACCGAACACCTCTTCCCGCATGATGGACATCCCCGGCTCGACTCCGGTCAGGATCGTGGGAGGATAATAAAAGCCTCCGCCGGGACGATTCAAGGGCCGTCCCCCGATTTCTATTCTGGCGCCCTCGGCCACCGCCGTTTCCACCTGGCTCTGGACTTTGGCGAGCACGTCTTCATTGTTCAACGGCCCCAGTTGGACTTCCGGGTCATCGGGAGGCCCCACCTTGAGGCGGCTGGCCAATTCCACGAATTCCCTCAGAAATTCCCCATAGATACTATCGACCACATAGGCGCGGCTAATGCGGTAACAGTATTGGCCGCTGTTCTTCAAACATTGGGACACGAACTGCGCGAGAAAATCCCGCCATGGAGCATCCCCGCAGACAATGGCCGGGCAATGGCCTCCAAGCTCCAGGATGACCTTCCGCGCCCATCTGGCGCTCACCGCCTGAATTTCCTTCCCCACGTCGGTGGACCCCGTAAACGTGATGAGGCGCGGCACGGGATGCTCCACGAGAAGTCTTCCGGTCTCGGGTCCCGGCCCCGTGACGACGTTGAAGACTCCGGGAGGAAGCCCGCATTGCGAACCCATCTCGGCCAGCTTGATGGTGCTGAGCGGGGTATGCTCATCGGGCTTGGCCACCAGAGCGCACCCGACCGACAGCGCGGCTCCCATCTTGCACGCCAGGGTACTCAAGGGGTAATTGAACGGGGTTATGGCTACCACGACTCCCACCGGCTCCCGGACAATCAGGACCTGCTCGCGCTGGTAGCCCATGAGAGGGATCTGCCCCAGAAGGCGCAGGCTCTCTTCGGCGAAATAATCCAGAAGAGAGGCGGTATTCATGGCTTCTTCACGGGCGGCGATCAAAGGCTTTCCCGCTTCCCGGCTGACCAACCGCCCCAGCGTCTCCGACTGCCGCCGCACGGATTCGGCCAATGCGTGGAGAATCCGCGCCCGTTCAGCGGCGGGAGTGGCACGCCATATCTTCAGCCCTTCCTCCGAGCTCCGCACCGCCCCATCCACCAGCCGGGCGTCCGCCACGGTCGTTTCGGCAAACACCTCTCCCGTGGCGGGGTCCACGAGGGGGAATGTCGCGCTTCCCCGCGCCGATGCGCCATGTATCCAGCAAGAGTATGGAAGTGACCGACTACCGTCCAATCGTCAATTCTCCGTAACTCGACCGTACGCCGAACAACCGGAGCGCCCACGACCACGGATCGATGAGCGCTCCTCCAAAGCGAGTTACTATGTCACAGGGATTGAGGACTGTCAACGCACGGCTCGCTTGTCTTCACTTGTTTGATTCGTCCTTGAGCAATCTCAAAATCTTGTCAAAGCTCCCGTTCTGAGCTAGTGTTCCGCCGGCCACCTCATCGAGGACAAGCCCCACCTGCTCCAGGCCCATGTTTCGGGCCCGGTCCGCCCAGGTGCGGTAGGACTTTGCATGTTCTTCGTTGTGGTGTATCCAATGCTCGACCATCTTGACCATCTTGTCGGATTCGGACGGCGCCCCGGAATGCTCCGCGGAATCGTGTCCGGAGCGATGTTGGTGCCCATGATGCGCATGAGGCTCGTGGTGCTCATGGTCGTGATGATGCTCATGATGGTGAGGGGGGTCTCCGTGGCGATTTTCATGATCATGGTGATGGTGGTGGCTCATTGTCTTGATCCTCCCTGGTTGCGATTGACCCAATAGAGTCGGTGTGTTAGCCTGCAAATGGAACGAGGTGGTATGAGATGATTCCCTATCCCAACATAGATCCTGTCATCGTGAGTATCGGCCCCATCCATATCCGTTGGTATGGGGTCATGTATGTGGTGGGCTTCCTTTCCGCCTACCTTCTCATTCAAAAACAGAAGGCCGCGCAGCGGATCGGCCTGGTCGGGCACACGGCTCAGGACCTGATCTTCTACCTGGCGATCGGGGTGATCATCGGCGGCCGACTGGGCTACGTCGTCTTCTACCAATATCACGATTACCTCACGTATCTCAAACATCCTCTGGAGATCGTCGCCACCTGGCACGGCGGCATGTCTTTCCACGGGGGCCTCATCGGAGGAATTTTCGCCGGATGGCTGTTCGGCTATCGCAGGAAGCTCCCTTTCTGGGTCATCGCCGACAGCACCATCGTGACGGTCCCCGTGGGGCTGTTCTTCGGCCGGATCGGCAACTTCATCAACGGCGAGTTGTGGGGGCGCACCACCGATGTACCCTGGGCCATGATCTTCCCTCAGGCGGGCCCGATCCCGCGCCACCCCTCCCAATTGTATGAGGCCCTCATGGAAGGACTCATACTCTTTATCTTGTTATGGACACTTCGTCAAAGGCCATTCCGGGACGGCATGATGGTCGTTTTTTTCGTGTTCTTCTACGGGCTGTTCAGGTTCTTCCTGGAGTTCTTCCGGGAGCCCGATGCCCAGTTGGGATTTGTTACGGGTGTCTTCACCATGGGCCAGATCCTCTGTTTTGCCATGATGCTGGGCGCCGCTTGCCTGGGCCTGTACCTCAGGAAGACGCAGCCGGTCCCGGAGCCGTGACATGACCGAAGCCACAACCCAGCATGTTGTCGATGTGCCCCGCTTCCCCTGGTATTCCTTGTACGAATCGCGAAGGACCACGGCCGAAAAAGCGCTGCGATCCATCAAGCGGGGCAATCGAGTTTTCATCGGCTCCGGCTGCGGTGAGCCTCAACACCTGGTAAGTGCCCTCGAAGAGCTGATTCCCCGGCTGGCAGACCTGGAAATTCTCCACATCCTCAGCGTCGGCAAGACGCGCTACACCGACGCCAAGTTTTTTGAAATGTGCCGCCTCAAGTCTTTTTTCGTGGCCGCAGCCAGCCGGGAAGCCGTGGCAGAAGGACGCGCCGACTACACCCCCATCAATCTGGGGGACGTGCCCGACCTTTTTCGAAGCGACGCCATGCCCATCGATGTGGCGCTCATTCAGGTTTCGCCCCCCGACGACCACGGCTTTTGCTCCTACGGGATTTCCGTGGACATCGTAAAGCCTGCCACGGAGAGCGCCAGGCACGTGATCGCCCAGGTCAACGCCCGAATGCCGAGGACCCTGGGGGACTCCTTCATCCACGTGAGAGACATCGACGTTTTCGTCGAGCACGACGAGCCCCTCCTGCGAGTCTCACTGCCGCTCATGAATCCGGTCGCGGAGGACATCGGCGCCAACGTCGCCAAGCTCATCGACGACGGCTCCACCATTCGCGTCGGAGTGGGAAGCATTTCCACGGCGGTGTTGTACGCTCTGGAGGAGAAAAAGGATCTCGGGGTCCATGCGGACATGCTCACGGACGCCTACCTGCACCTGGTCAACCGCGGGGTCATCACCAACGCACGGAAGACCCTGCACCCCGGAAAGATTGTCACGTCGTTCTGCCTGGGCAGCCAGGAGCTATACGATTTCGTTGACAACAATCCCATGGTCTCGTTCTATCCGGTCGATTACACCAACAACGACCTGGTGATTTCTGAAAACGACCACATGGTGTCCGTAAACTCGGCCCTGGAAGTGGACGTCACCGGGCAGGTCTGCTCCGACTCCCTTGGGTATGAAATCTACAGCGGCGTCGGGGGAGCCATCGATTTCCTCAGGGGAGCACGCAATTCCCGAAACGGTAAGTCCATCATCGTCCTGCCCTCAACGACCCTGGATGGAAAACGGTCACGCATCGTCCCGTCTCTTGCCGAAGGAGGCGGCGTGGTCACGACCCGGGGCGGAGTCCAATACGTGGTGACCGAATACGGCATAGCGAGCCTGCACGGCAAGAGCGTGCGGGAGCGCGCCCTGGCCCTCATCGGTATCGCCCATCCCAATTTCCGGGAAGAGCTCATGCAGGCGGCCCAACAGCTCAACTACATCCCGCGGGAGCTTTTGGGGCTGCGCACCCCGCGTGCCGTTTATCCTTCTCAATGGGAAATCACGCAGATCTTCGAAGCCGATACGCGGGTCTCGTTCCGGCCCGCAAAATCCACGGATGAGAGGACCCTCAAGGAGTTCTTCTATTCCCTCCCGAGGGAAGGGTCCTATATCCGGTTTCTTTCCACCATGAAGGTGTTCCCGCATTATGATGTACAAAGAATGGTGAACATCGACTATCATCGCGAGATGACCATCTTCGGCCTGGCCGGCGACAGGGATGCCGAGCTGATCATTGCGGTGGCGGGCTACGTGATGGACGAGGAAGCCATGACGGCCGAGGTGGACTTTGCGGTTCGCCCCGACTTCGGCCGAATGGGGATCGGGACTTTCTTGATCCACCATCTGGCGGAAATCCTCAAAAGCAAAGGTGTCCGCATGATAACGGCCTACATTTCCCCGGGCAACGAGCGTGTCTTCGGCGTCTTTCAGAAGCTCGGCTACGTCATGGAAAGCTCTTTCGCCGAGGGAGTCCACGAGATCAGGGTCTATTTCGACCGGCCGGCAACCGTCTGCTTGATGGATTGAAGGATCGAGGGAAGGCGACATGGGAACGGACAATCTGGTATTCTTGGAAGTCATCGAGTGGTTTGACCAAACGGGAAAAGAAATCGTCCATCGGATCCCTGAAGGCGGATCGGGCGAAATCAAGTTCGGCGCGCAGCTCATCGTGCGGGAAAGCCAGGCCGCCGTGTTCTTCTACGGAGGAAAGGCATGCGACGCCTTCGGGGGCGGGAGGCACACCCTGGCGACGGGCAACATCCCGGTGCTCACGAAGATTCTGAGCTTCCCATGGGGGTTCAACAGTCCCCTCAGGGCCGAAGTCTATTTCACCAACCTGAAAGTCTTCGCCAATCTCAAGTGGGGCACCCGAGACCCCGTCGCGTTCAAGGATTCTCAATTGGGCTTGATCCGCCTCAGGGCGTTCGGCGTGTTCAACGTCAAGGTCGTCCAGCCCATTCTTTTCATTAATAGCCTGGTGGGGACCCAGGGCGTCTACACCACGGAAGAAATCGAGGAATACCTGAGCCGCGTGATCGTGTCCCGGTTCAACGACCACATGGGTGAGAACCTGGACTCCATTCTCAACCTCC
>Ga0351873_10002_pt1 | contig 104222 bp, 83 predicted proteins | sample TotcelFGM3001N11_FD_206764 | JGI IMG/M metagenome (GOLD analysis project Ga0351873, IMG submission 206764) | Enriched cells from coal bed in the Powder River Basin, Montana, United States - Total cells FGM rep2 HSBNCT.FGM.300.1.N11 ... | reverse complement strand
GCAAGACGGAGCGGACCGATTGGAACATTCAGGATGCGAATTGGGCGAGGAATAAGGCCCAGGAATTAACTCGGCGCGTTCTGAAACTGCCGAGGCAATCCAGGCGTGATGGAGAGATGGAGGAGTTTCAACAATTCAGCACTCCCCCCGCCTTATCGTTTGTGGCGAATTGGGTGGCAAATATCCGACCCACGGATGTGATGATGGAGCCGTCCGCCGGTAGCGGCGATTTGGCAATCTGGGCGAAAATCGCCGGGGCGGAGGTTGTTCTGAACGAGATCTCTCAACGGCGGCAAGAATTGCTCTCGAGCCTGTTTCCGGAAGCCAGGCTCTTCAGGGAAAACGCAGAGCAGTTGGATAATGTATTGCCTCTCGATGTGGCTCCTACTGTTATCGTGATGAATCCGCCGTTTTCAGCATCGGCGGGACGTGTGCATGGGCAACGTGACACGGCGATTGGTGCCCGTCACATCGAGCAGGCCTTGAGACGGCTGCGGGATAATGGCCGGTTGGTTGCCGTTGTCGGCAGGGGAATGGCGGCGGATCGGCCGGCATTCAGGAAATGGTGGAAAGAGATAGAGGGGAAGTATCATGTCCGTGCCAACATCGGCATATCCGGCAAGGAGTATGCGAGATATGGCACGACCTTCGATAACCAGGTTGTGGTTATCGATAAAACCGGGAGCACCCCACAACCGGTATTGACGGGCAGGGTCGAATCAGTTGGCGATTTACCCGCCTTATTGGAGGGCATCAGAAATGAGCGTCCGCGAATTCAACGAAGTGTCGTTAAACCGGCAGTCAGCGGAGATCCTCAAACGGTATCGGATACCGTTCAACCCATCGACGGAGCTGGCGAGCCTGGCCCTGATCCGAGAAGCACTGGAGCGCAATCTCTTGGAGACGGGGGAGATAGAGGAGCCTCTCCTGCTGATAGCAAAACTCTCGGCAAATCCGGAATGGGCGATGTCGCTAATGACGGAATCGGAGCCGGGAGTGGAGCTCGAAATGGAGCTGTCGGAGACACTGGAGGAAGCGGCGGCACAGATCCTAGAGGAGACAGTGGCGTCGATAAAGGCAACAACGCCGGTACCCTCACCATAGAGACCAAGAGCGGGGAGCCAAGGGAGTTTTCCGATTCCGTATTTGCACATTACACCCCTCAGCGTCTCACCATTCCGGGCGCGCAATCGCATCCGGGAAAACTGGTACAGGCCGCGGCGATGTCAGCCGTGGAACCTCCGGCGCCGACCTATTCACCCACGTTGCCCGAAAATGTGATGCGTGACGGTTTGCTCTCGTTGGCCCAGCTGGAGGCCGTTGTCTACGCCGGGCAAGCGCATTCCGGTTTCTTGCCGAACGGAAGACGGAAGGGTTTTTTCATCGGCGACGGGACCGGCGTGGGTAAGGGGCGGGAAATATCCGGCATCATCCTCGACAACATGATGCAGGGCCGCAACAAAGCCGTCTGGATATCTTTTAACGAAGGCCTGATTGAAGACGCGAAGAGGGACTTCTCGGCTATTGGTGGCGATCCCGAGAAAATATTTTACCAGGGAAAAACAAAGGCTGGAGGCGAAATCACCCGAAAGGATGGCATTCTATTTACCACCTATTCAACACTGCGTGGCGGTGAAAAGAAACAGGCCAATGATCACGGGCAGAGTATGGGTAAGACGCGGGCTCAACAGATCATGCAGTGGCTGGGCAAGGATTTTGATGGCGTGATCGCGTTCGATGAAGCGCACAGCATGGGGAACGCGATTGCGATTAAAGGAAAACGCGGTGTCAGAAAGCCATCGCAGCAAGCGATTGCCGGTATCAACCTGCAACACGAATTGCCTCATGCCCGTGTTCTCTATGTATCAGCCACCGGAGCGACCGAGATCAGCAATCTCAGGTATGCGGATCGCCTGGGCCTATGGGGTGAAGGTACGGCGTTTGCTGATGTGAATGCCTTCATTGAAAATGTCTCGAACGGCGGCATCGCTTCGATGGAGCTGATCAGCCGCGATATGAAGGCCCTGGGCATGTATGTGTCCCGGTCTCTCTCCTATGACGGCGTGAGCTATGAACGGCTGGAGCACACTCTTTCCGATCTGCAGGAGGATATTTACAACGAATTGGCCGGGGCCTGGCAGGTTGTCTTGAACAATGTTGAGGAGGCATTGAAAATCACCCAGGCAGGCAGCAACGGCAACGCCAAGAGTGCTGCGTTATCGCAGTTCTGGGGAGCACATCAACGTTTCTTCAACCAGATCATCACCGCGATGCAAACGCCGAGGGTGATTGATGATATTCGTCACCAGCTCGGTGCCGGAAACGTTGCCGTCATTCAGTTGGTCAACACGAACGAGGCGGCCCAGGAGCGGATAATTGCCGAGGCAACGGCAAACAACGCCGCGCTCGAGGATTTGGATTTCACGCCCCGGCAATTGCTGATCGATTACGTGAGAAACGGCTTCCCCGTGGCGGCCTATGAAGAGTCTCGGGACGAAAACGGCAATGTCGTCTATGTTCCGGTTCGCGATTCGGAGGGGAACCAGGTATTTGATCGGGAGGCTATTGCCCTGCGGGATTCGTTGCTTGAAACCCTGCAACAAATTCGTGTGCCTGAAAATCCGTTGGATTCAATCATCAATAGCTTTGGCTCCGACAGGGTAGCCGAGGTAACCGGTCGCGGCAGACGTTTTGTTCAAGTGCGTGATGATGACGGGGACCTGAAAATTGTCGAGGAAAAGCGCGGAAGAAACGCATCCATGAGGGATGCCGAGGCATTCCAAAACAACAAAAAGGACATCCTCATATTTTCCGGCGCGGGTGGAACCGGGTATTCGTTTCACGCCGACAACGAAGCCGAAAACCAGCGGAAACGCATCCATTACATCTTGCAGCCAGGCTGGCAAGCGGACAAGGCGGTACAGGGCTTCGGCCGAACACACCGTACCAATCAGGCCCAAGAACCTCACTATGTTCTGCCAACGACTAACCTCAAGGCCCAAAAGCGGTTTGTGTCATCAATCGCCCGCAGACTCGATCAACTGGGTGCGTTGACGCGCGGCCAGCGGGAGGCGACCAGCCAGGGTATCTTCACGGCGTCGGATAATCTTGAAAGTCAATACGCTTCAACCGCCTTGCAAAATCTCTTTGGAGATCTTTATCGAGGGAAAACCGACCTGGTGTTTCAGGATGTAACCAAGCAGATGGGGTTGAACCTGCTGGACGAAGGCGGGGCACAACAGAACGAGCATGTTTACGCCGATCAGGGCGAGGACGACCAATATGATTCCGCTGAGAATTACGCCAATGAAGCTGTCGACAGGGCTCCAGAACGACGTGTTATCAAGGGCCTTGAAGAATATGTTAAAGCCCATATCGACAATACTAGATATATTCAAATCCTTCCCCAAGCCGGTCGCCTCACCGCCAATTTGCCGAAGGGACTGAACGATGCTGTTCGCGAAATTCGGACCGTTAGTCAACAGCCACCAGAAGAAGCCGGTAAAGACAGTGAACCTCACAAACTCGGCGAAGAACTCCCCGAGGTCGGCCTTTCTCAAAGCCATCATTCCGAATGTCCACACCATGCTGATCAACACCAGCGTCCAGAACAGTCGAGATGCATGTTCAATGATTATTGAGGACCAGCTTTTTGATGCCTGCTCGTATTTCTGCAGTACGGTATCAAAAACGTTCTTATTGCTGAGCTCCGCCGAAGCAACCACTGGATAGAGAAGGGTCGCGGTAATCAGCAGGAGAATCACGATAGGTCTGAACATCGAAACGCTTTTCATTGGCATTTCTCACCATGTTTTACGGTCGCTCTTTTCAAACTTGCCCTTCACCGCTTCCTCATGTGCTTTATGTTGTCTGGCATTGAGGGCAGCTCGACAGTTACGGGCCTCCGGTGTCTCCGCGGTCTCGCTGACACCCTTATTTTTGCAATCGTGCAGAACCGCCTCTCTTTCCTCATCATGAGCCAGGTAGTATTCCATTGTTTTGACCTCAACTTCTGGCTGTTGTTGACACGAAGTCAGAACCAAGCATGAGGCGAAAACAAAAAATATCCAGGGAAGAGACAAGATGACTTTCACTCGCATAGACCACTCCTTGATATCATCGGAACGCGCACCAACCCCGCGCGGAGGAAACACAAACGGCCAATTTGCTACCAGACGATACGATCGCTTTTTTCGAACTCTCCACGAATGGCCTGCTCGTGAGCTGCCCTGGCCATGGCTTCCTTGTCGGCATCGGCTTGTAGCCTGGCCACTTCGGCAGCCTGCTGCGCGAGCAGCAAGCTGCGGATCTGCATCAACTGTGCAGCCTGTTCGCTGGCGAGCTGGTTGGTCAACTGGATAGCTTCCATACGGCCTTGTGCCGTTTCGGCCGACTGTTGCAACTGAACCAGCTTATCCGCGTCTTGCTGGATCTGGCCTTGCTGCAGCTCGATGCCTTTTATGGCGGCATCATTCGCCCATTTTTGCGCCTGGGACCCCGCCGTTTGGGATTGGCGCAAAGCCTCCATTTCCTTTTCGGTGCAGCCATTGGGGCCGAAGCATGGCGAGCTCCGGTAGTAGTTCACGTCCTGGAATTTGGCGAGGTATGCGTCGATGCTTCCCGCTTGCTGTTTGTAATTCTCAAGAGTGTCGATGGTGCTTACCACTTCAGCCATGGTCCGGTTCACCTCGTCCCACAGATATGCCGAAGGGGCGAGGGTGTTCCGGACTTGGTCCTCGTACTGCTGCAGTTGAGTCCGGTATTGTTCTATTTGCTGCAACGTCTGCTTGACGCTTTCCAAGGCTGAAATGGTCGTTTGCGTGATGTTGGTAACATCAATGACCGGAATGCCCCCGGCATTCACCCGCACTCCCAACAGGAGGAACAAGAGCATTGCAGCTAAAACCTTAGGCAAAAACTTCATCGAACCCCTCCTCTCCGGTGCCGGCTGTAATAATCGAACGACTGATAAGGCTTCGTGAAAGTCAAGTCCTTGACGACCATGACGTTAAAACGATAGCCGGGGCGTATTGTGAGCGTCGGGGCTACGTTCAGATTCTTCGAAACCATTTGAGCGATAACCGTCCCGAACTGCTGCCCCATGGCTTCACTCAAGGCATCGCTTGACCGCTGGGTATTTCCGTTGTTGTTGTTGTTTGATCCTTGGCTAAGGCTGATTCCGGCAATAATGCCCGACATAAGAAAAGCCGAGCTGAATGTACGAAAGTAGTGGTTGTTAATTTCGTCTTGAAACCCGGCATATCCCGCGCCATCGGTCCCCGGCATGGCGCCTATATCCATGGCTTTGCCATCAGGAAAAACGATGCGCTGCCAGGCGACAAGTATCCGCTCTTGTCCGTAAGCCACGTCACTCGAATACGAGCCGACCAGGCGGGAGCCCTGCGGAATCAACATATGCCTGCCGGTGGGCGTGTCGTATACGTTCTGGCTCACTTGGGCGATGATTTGCCCCGGCAAGCCGGAGTTGATCCCGGAAATCATTGTGGCTGGAACAACAAAGCCGGCACGCAGCTCGTATGGCGTTCGCGGCGCCTCCGGCTTCGAATCCATTCGCCACCGATCACCCTGCCCGTGCCGTGCAAACTGGTTCAAGTCGTTTCGAGCGACTCTATCGGCCGCGCCATCGAGGAGCTGCGGTACTACCCCACCGGGACCACCGGTCCCCATTCCCTGGAGTTGAGACAAGCGTGCCTTATAAGCTGCCGTGGGATCTCTAACCGCCTCCTCGCGGCGGATGGACCCTGATTCACCCGTTGTTGTTGCCTTGTTGCGGAGGTCCGTTACCTGGACAGTAGTTTTGCCTTTAACCGCTTGCTCGAACATTTGCAGCTTGGCTTGCCGGATACGTTCCATGTCGTTGTCGGCGGGCGTGCGCTGCAAATTCCCTCGGCCGGGCGGCACCGGTGGACTATCCGGATTCTCCGGCCGTGCAATCGGCACCGTGAGCTCCGGGGCCACTTGCGGCTGGTCTGGAATCGCTGGAGGACCGGATTTCCTTGCCGGAATCATGCCTTCGTTGTAGTCCCGTACAATCTCCCTGGCGTACATGCTGGTGTTCCCGTTTTGCTTTTGTTCACCAACCTTTCCGCCTTTCCGGTTGGCTCGATTCATCGCGACCACCACCATGATCACCAGGAATACGGTGAAAGCAGTCCCGATAATATAGAGAGGCAGGTTATTGACCCGGCGCACGCCGGATCGCTTGCCGAGCTCGTTTGGTGATGCATCGGGAGACATTGGATCAGCCATGGTCACTCCTTCCGTACCCAATAGCCATCGGGCGTCAGCCTGTTAGCCGCCGCTCGGTATGCGCGACTGAGAGACTGGCTGCCCACTCGCACGGTGACCAGATATTGAGAAGCTCCCAACTGGTCAACCACGTAGCGCAGATCGGTCCCGGGGACCGGCTGAGGGACCTCATCACCTTTGGCTTGGGTTTGCCCTGGCTGCGGCAGAGGCTCCTTGACGGCATAACCCCGTTCGCGGAGCTTCCCGATCAGATCCGCCCCGAACGGATCGAGAGGTTGCTGTTGCAGGGTGAAGCGTGTATTGGCTGGAGGGTACAAGGCAGACAACCGATTCACTGTGTCATCCACCATTTGAGCACTATACGTGGCAGGCAGAGTCTCCGTGAAATTGCCATACTTCCCGTAAGAGCCCTGTGTCACACATCCGGCGAGAAAGCCGGCCAGCAGCACAATGATAATCGGTTTGCGCATCATTCATTCCCCTCCCTGGAGATCGTTACCCGGTCTTGCTTGCTGCCAACACCGGCAATCAAAATCGCTTTGTCAAAGATCGTATCCACAATGAAGCGGTCGCCTTGAACACGGTAATTCACCATGACTTCTTCGGCGTCTTTGCCCCAGGGGAGAATGCTGTCTTTACCACGCAGGACCAGGAGTGTCGGCGCCTCGGTCTGCGACATGGTGGACGGCATTTGAATGATGGTTTTTACCCCGTCGTTATAGACACGCACCGGCTTCCAGCTACTGGTGCCCTCGATCCTGTAATGGAAGTCCAGGTCACCGAGGTATTCACCCGTATCGAGAGTCTTTCCCTGGATCTCTTTCTCTTCACGCGCTCGGATGGTCTCCCACTTTTTCATCGCCTGATCGGGGTACATGAAGGTAACGTGGGGCATGAACTTGGTCCGATGGGAGCGCAACCGGAAGTGATAAGTACGGCGGTTCGTAGTCACCATCATGGATGTATCCAGGCCGACATCCAGCGGTTTGACCACCAGATGTTGAACCTCCCTGTCGCCATAGCCGGTGATCGCCGGCTCCACATTCCACCGGGTGTCCCCCACATTGATGTTGTTCACTTGTTCGCCAGGTTCCAGCTCAATATCGCAGACCTGGAGCACGGCACAAACCACACTCACCTGAGAGATTCCAAACGGAAATTGGATCGACCCATCGGGGCCGGCAACCGGTCGAATGGCGGTCTCACTGGATGCTTTCCAGCGTTCGGCGATGTCGATGGCCGCCTTTTCCTGCGGCGTCAATTTCGGGTTGTTGTTGGAAAAATAGACATCATCCATGTTGCCGGGCGCCGCAATCGCCAGCATCGGCACCAGGCTAATCAACAAAGCGGCAAGATACTTTTTCATTTCGCTCAACCCTCGATGTCAAACTTGTTTCGACCAACTGAAGTTGCCGATGAAGATCCGCAACGGGTTCTGGTTCAACTGATCCTCCGTTATGTCGCTGGTGGGCGGCAGGAGATAAACCCCGACCAGGGCGCGCATCCTAAACGGTTGGCCCTTCAGGACCCCCTGCCGGTCTCGCACGGTTTCCATCCAGTCGACTTGCCACGTTGAATCGGTTTGCGGCAGCACCGACTGAATCTCGATGCTCACCATCTCGTTCTCCGCGCGCTTGAAGGGACTGGAGCTTTCGGTGCCGTTCAGCCACTCATTCATCTTGGCCGTGGCCGGATCATTAGGGGCAAGCATCGCATACACACGCAGTACAGAGGCGCGCTGCAGGGCCACATCAGGGGTTACCAGGCGGGCATCGCTAATGAATGAAGCAACCGATGCGCGTATTACCCTCGGATCGGCGGATTGCGCGGTCTGCGCTGCTCGCACACCAACGGCTTGCCCCAGTTTGTCCACCTCTACAACGTATGGTATGAACTTCGACTGGCTGCCGATATGGACAATTCCACCCACGGCGGCCAGGGCGATCAGCAAGCTGAGAATGCCCAATACCTGCCATGACTGTCGCGACGCCACCATCCCGCCGACGTGCTCATTCCACGAACGCCGAGCATTCAGATACGGATTCGCCGAAGCCTTATCCACCTGATTTTCCGCTTGCGTCTTTTTCCTGAAAAGATCGCTAAATCTGGCCACTTTCATCTTGCTGCTCCCACGTATTCATCGAGATTCAAATTTCGCTGTTTCAGCCATTCCCTGATCCAGCCGCTGCCATGCCTGGATTCCAATGTTCTGATAGAGGCGATGGATTCCTTGTCGGAGGCACCGACAAACGAAAGCGCGAACGGGCCGAGCGCCAGGTCGTACAGCCGGCGGCCCTTCTCCGAAACGTAGTAGTATTGCCGTTTGGGTACGGCAGTTGCGAGAATTTCAATCTGAGTGCGATTCAAGCCCATGCGGGTATAAAGCTTTGCCGTGTCCTCATCTCGGGCATAGATGTTGGGAAGGAAAATCTTGGTGGCCGTCGACTCGACAATCACATCGAGGATCCCCGATCTTTCAGCGTCGGTCAGGCTCTGCGTGGCCATAATGACGATGCAATTGGCCTTGCGCATGACCTTGAGCCATTCGCGGATTTTCTCGCGAAACGCCGGGTGTCCCAGCATCAACCAGGCTTCATCCAAGATGATTGCAGCGGGCTGACCGAGAAGCGATCTTTCGATACGGCGAAAAATATAGAGAAGCACGGGCAGGGCGTATTTTTCGCCCAGCCCCATGAGCTCCTCGATCTCGAACACCATAAAATCGGTCATCGATAAACCATCTTCCCTCGCATCCAAAAGATGGCCCATCATGCCTTCGACGGTGTATTGCTTGATGGCTTCCCGGATTTCCTTGTCCTGGATGCTCGCTGCAAAATCACTGAGCATTTTGGAGCCCGTCGCATGCATATTGAGAATCGTATTCGCTATTTCGTTTCGCTGCGCCGGCGTCGTATCGAGGCGATTGAGCGCGAGGAGCGTATCAATCCATTCCATCGCCCAAGCCCGATCCGTTTTGGTCTCCAGGTATTGAAGGGGACAAAACGCCAGGGTCTCATCATCCGCGGCCACGGAGTAATGCCGCCCTCCCGCCGCCTGGCAGATGGGATACATGGACAAGCCCTTGTCGAAAGCGAAGATGTTCATTCCCTTGTAGCGCCGGAGCTGGGCTGCGAGTAAAGCCAAATGAGTTGACTTGCCGGCCCCGGTCGGCCCGAACATCATCGTATGGCCGAGGTCGCCCACATGTAGATTCAACCGAAACGGTGAGTTGCCGCTTGTTACGCAGTGCGTGAGCGGCGGGGATAACGGTGGGTACATGGGGCAAGGCGCTTGGGGCTCTCCTGTCCAGATCGTGCTGCTGGGCAGCAGATCGGCGAGGTTCATGGTGTTTATGAGGGGCCTTCTAACGTTTTCAACCCCATGTCCCGGCAGGCTGCCCATGAAAGCATCCATCGTATTGATGGTTTCAACACGGGCGGCGAAGCCCAGGCCGTTAATGGTCTTCTCGAGCTGACGGGCTGATACTTCAACCTTGGCACGGTCCTCGTCCATCAGGACCACCACGCTGGTATAGTAGCCGGCAGCCACCATGCCGCTACTCACTTCGGCAATGGCGACTTCGGCTTCTTCCACCATCGCTTTTGCGTCCTGGTTGATGGCACCGGTGTTGGTGTTGAAGACCTGGTCAAAAAAGCCTCTGATCTTTTGCCGCCATTTCTTCCGAAACCTGTCCAGGTGGGCCACTGCCTCATGGGGATCCATAAAGATGAACCTGCTTGACCAACGGTATTCCACCGGAAGCTCGGCGAGCTCGGAAAGCATCCCTGGACTGGACTCCAGGGGGAAACCTTCGATGGCGACACACTGGATAAACTTCCGGCCGACTTTGGGCACTACTCCGCCCCACATTTCCTGGCCGCCGATAACGGCATCGAGATAAATGGGGTTGGATGGCAGCATTACCGGATGGTTGAGGCCCGTGACACAGAACTGGAGGTAGCGCAGGAAATCGTCATGCGTGACGGTGGTGCCGTCTTCGTTTAGGACCTTGCGGCCGCTAAGCCTCTCGAGTTTCAGCGCCAGGGAAAGGCGCGACTCGATGTTGCTGCATTCCCGCTTGAAAAAATCGATCAAGCCCAGGGTGTGTGCCGTGCGATCCGGCGCTTGACTGTCATCGTCAAACATGAGGCCGACGAATTTCCTTTGAGCGAGTAGCGGCGGGAAGTACGTTGCCGATAACACGAAAAAGCCTTCGTACATCGTGCCCATGCTCTCGAATAGAGCGCGTCTTTCCTCATCGATGGCCTCTGTAACCGGGTCCTGGAAATGCGAAAGGCCTGACTCACTGTAGCTCGGTGCATCCCGCCGTATGGCGTCCACGTGGATCATCCACCCGCTTCCCAGGTTGGCAAGCGTCTGATTGATACGTAACGACACCATTTCGCGCTGCTCCTCGGTGCTACTGGCATTATCACCACCCCAGTAGAGCCAGGCGGCCATAAAAGCCCCGTTCTTACAAACAATCACACCATCATCGACTAACGCGGCGTAATTGAGGAGATCGGCCAACCCCGCATCCTTGGCACGATGCCTCTTGAGCTTCAGTTTCTGGTCAACCTGGCGGATACGCACAAAGAGGATCAACACCAACATCGCGCCCAGGGCGGCAATCAGGATGGTAATGGCTTCGATCACTTGTATTCCCTCATGTTCTGCCTGAAAGGGGTGGAGCGCGGCGGGTAGTACGCCCTGTAGCGCCGGTGGCGCAGATAGACGGAGCGCAACTGGGGATCGGACTTGGCCATGAGGCGGAATAGAAACAGCGATACGAACCAGAGCACCAGGCCAAAAATCATTGCGCCCCACTCCTGCGCGGAAAAAATGAGTGCGAAAGCGAGGAGACCGGAGAACATAACCAGCTCGCGATCTCCGCCCATGAACAGATTGTGGCGGTTTCCGACCCTGTGAATGGGAATTGTGCGCAAGGCCATGTCACACAATCCGCCAACAACTTGCGACATTCTGGACGGCGGCAATTTCAGCGCCCCGGCCGAAAAAGGTGCTCATCATGTTCTGTGCCCCGACCAGGAGGCCCATCACAAGAACAATGAAAATCAAAGTTCGGAAGAAAGCGTTGAGCTCACCGCCGAAGATCAACACGCCACCGGCCACTACAATGCCGACAAACGAGAGAGTAAAGGCCACCGGGCCGGTCACACTATTTCGAAGATTCGTAAGCCAGGTTTCATAGGGGAGCGAACCTCCGGTTCCCTCGGACGCCATAACGTCCGGGGCCATGAGGATTAACGCCAGGAGGATGAAACAGCCAAGGCAGGTCGCGATCTCTGTACGGTAAAGCTTCATGGAGACTCCTCTTTACAATTTGCGGGTTTGATAGCGATGGTCCTTGTATCCGGACACTTCGATGATCTCCCGGACACGACGGCCCTCGGGGGTTTTAGCGATGTGAACTACGATATTGACCGCCTTGCCGATGAGTGGCTCAATGGGTGTGGGTGAGTCAGGGTGCATACTTATGAGCATGGCGAGGCGGTCCAGGCCGGCTTTTGCGTTGTTGGCGTGTAGTGTGGCGACTCCTCCTTCGTGTCCGGTGTTCCAAGCCATTAGCAGATCCAATGCTTCCGGTCCGCGCACCTCCCCCACAATGATCCGGTCCGGCCGCATGCGAAGCGTGGTCTTCAGGAGCTTCGTCATGCTTACTTCCAGCGTGGTGTGGTACTGGATGAAATTCTCGGCGGAGCATTGGATCTCCCCGGTATCTTCCATGATGAATATTCGCTCGTCCGGATCGCAGAGCACCATCTCGTGGATAACCGCGTTGGTGAGGGTTGTTTTCCCCGTCCCGGTCCCGCCGATTACCAGGATGTTCTTGTGATCCCGCACCGCCGCGCAAATCAGCTCCTTTTGCTCGGCGGTCATGATTCCGTTCGCCACGTATTGATCCATCGAAAAAATCGTGCTCGCCTTCTTTCGTATGGCGAATGTGGGAGCTGTCACGACGGGAGGGAGCTGGCCGGCAAACCGGCTGCCGTCCAGGGGCAGTTCCCCTTCCAAGATGGGATTGTTGCGTGTGATCGTGGTATCGAGGCAAGAGGCGATGGTACGCATCACCGCTTCGGCCCTGCTTGACTTCATGTGGCCGATTCTTCGCATCTTCTCGCCCAGGCGCTCCTGCCATAGACTGCCATCGGCATTGAGCATGATTTCGATGGTGAGAGGGTCGTTCAGTGCCCCCATGACGGTATCCCCAAGGTCCCGGCGCAACTTTTCATGTAGTCGTGTCTCGGCCTGGGAGAGCTCCTCCCTGTGACGTTCCCGCATTTAGTCCAATCCCTTTGGCTTGAATCCCAGGATAAAAAGGTAGACACCGATCATCGCCCCATAGTGAAGCATGAACGTCCATCCGGCGTGGATTCCAGGGGTCTTCCAATGCCAAAACATTCGCAGCAACTGCACAAGACAGTCCATCGCCATAACCCACTTCAGAAGAGGCCATGTCATGGCGAGAACAAACCAAACGAACGTGAGCGGGTAATAAAGAAATCCCACCCTCTTTTTCCGGCCGGTATCCGAACCGGGGCCAGCCGACTTCGATGGGGATTGGAGAACATGAGAAGGCATAATCTTCCTTCCTAATTTAGACCCATGGAACCTCGGGCGCCTACTGCGCTATATAGCGCAATAGCAAAGAAGCAAATTGATTGTCAAGAAAAATTCAAAGAGAAAGCTGGAGAATCATTGGGAGGCAAAAATGTGGATGGCCTAAGGGCGATTGGGTTAGTCGTCGCGGTGCTGGTCGTGAGAGTAGTACGCGATGATTAATGCGTCGATCAAAGCGCTGATCTCGACACCCCTTTTCCGGGCGCATTCCTTCAGTTTTTCGTACAGTTCCGGCTCCATGGGAATTGAGGTTTCCATGAACGCCTGATACGTTTTGCGGCGTGTGACGACTTCCACCTCGTCCCAATTTGCACTTAAAACAGCATCGTGGAAGCGTCTCGTCAGATCGCCCTTTCGCCTTAATGACTTTCTCAAAAGATTGTCGGCCTTCTCGCTCAAACGCAGATTTATCGGTTTTGGCTTCTCTTCCGCCATGCAGTCCTCGCAAGAAGGAATCATTCACGCCGACATTCAAAATATAAAGATTATATAAAAACATAACCAACCAGCCTCACTCAAGGATTATTCATTCCCAGATGCCGCTTCAGCTCACCCAAAGATCACATGACACACAAACCACCACGTTTTAGAGGCTCGTATCTCCAGACGGCGCCTTTAGGCTGCCAAAGAGCTGTTGTTCCGCCCCGCTCTGCAATCTGCGAGCTTTATCCTGGAAGTCATGAAGAGAGAAAAATCATAATCTGGCATGTCGCCGCCCCTGCCGGCCGGTACATGGCCGGAAGGTTCCATCGGCTCCAGACTCATAGATGCTCGATGGGAATTCCTACAAGCAACTCTCGTAACAGGAGAAATTCAGGAGATTCGCTGTTGCAACAACAATACCAGGGCAGCGGCAGGCTTCTTACAGCCAATTACCGAGTAAAGTTAATGGCTTCCGTAGGTCTTTAGAACTTTGTGCAATTGGAGCGCGGCGGGACAGCAATGTAGGCTTATGACCACACATGGAATCTGACTTGATCTCCCAAAGCGTTCGCTGTTTTCGGGACGCTCAAGGATTGTCAAGGCTCACTCCGTTGAATCAGGCGCTTATCAAGCCACGCTCGTCTTGCTCCTCCGGCACATGTGGATTTGTATGGATTTGCATACAGGCACCAGAAAACACGCACAAATCTTGTGCGGCCGCACCCTGACGTCCACCTCGATTCCCCACTTGTGGCCACCTGCGAAATCCCCCACTCTTGAAGTGGAAAATTCGGGGCTGAAAAAGGAAATCATATTTGAGATCAGGGCACTAACTAGCCCCCATGTGGCCTAACTTGTTTCCAGAGTGGGGGAAAGTACCCGGCCACAAGTGGGGGATTTTCAAGTGGCCATCATGGGCGCACAAGATTTGGGCGTGTGCCTGTCAATCGAGCAAATCGACTTCATCGAGGGACTTTAAAGCATGGGGGATACCGGGTTATCCGAGGAATTGTCTCTAGTTCTGATGTTGTGCGTCTGATTCAATTTTCAAGACTTTCATCTTGGAGGCGAGTGAATTGCGGTGGATCTTCAAGAGACGAGCGGCTTTCACTGGTTTCCACGCACACTGCTCAAGAGCGCGTAGAATATAGTCGCGCTCAAATGCATCTCTTGCCTGATTCAGCCCCAGGTCTATCTCCACATCCTTTGGAAGTTCTTGTTTTTCGTGCATAAAAAGATCAGAAGGCAGATCACCTGCTCCAATCCATCGGCCATCGGCTCCCATGGCGACCAGACGCTCTATGAGGTTCTCCAGTTCCCGGACATTGCCACGCCAAGGATAAGTTTCCAAAATGCGCATGGCATCGGGGCTCAGGCCAGGCACTTGCTTTTTGAAATGCCGGTTCAATTTGGCCAAAAAGTAATTCGAAAGGAGCGGAATATCACCTTCGCGCCGGCGCAGGGGCGGTAGTTCAAAAGGGATGACTTTGAGCCGAAAGTACAGGTCGTTGCGAAATTCTCCCCGCTCGACCAGGTCCTCGATGCGAGTGTTCGTTGCCGCGATAACGCGCGCGTCCGTCTTGAGGGTCTGATGGCCGCCGACTCGCATAAATTCACGCTCCTGCAAAACCCTCAGCAGCTTGGCCTGTGACGAGAGCGGAAGGCTGGAAATCTCATCCAGAAAAAGAGTGCCTCCGTTGGCGAGCTCGAATTTTCCGCAGGATCGAGCAAAAGCGCTGGTGAAGGCCCCCTTCTCATGGCCAAAGAGCTCGCTTTCCATCAACTCCAAGGGGATCGCGCCACAGTTAACGGCGATGAAGGCTTTCTTCGATCGATGACTTGCGGCGTGGATGGCTCGGGCAAATAGCTCCTTGCCTGTCCCGCTCTCCCCGGTGATCAGGACGTTGCTTCCGATAGAGGCAATTTTTTCGATGTCTGCAAAAAGATCGTGCATGGCACTGGAACGGCTAATGATCTGTACGTCGCCGACCTTGAAGACCTCACTGGAAGTGGGACGGCGAATCGGACGTTCCAGGGAACGTTCCTTGAGGGCCCCCTCGACGGCAAGGAGGATTTGCTCCGGCTCATATGGTTTGGTGATGTAGTCGAAGGCGCCATACTTCATCGAGGACGTGGCCTCTTGCGCAAGGTTGGCCGCCGAGACCATGACGACGCCGATGGACTTATCATGCGCCCGTATGCGCTTCAGGGTTTCAATGCCATCAAGCCTGGGCATTCGAACATCGAGGAGCACCACATCGAAGGGCCGTTTCTGGATGAGCTCCAAAGCGAACAGACCATCTTTGGCCAACTCGGTATCGTAGTAATCCTCGCAAATGAGCTCAAGGGCCTCTCTTGCGCCCTCCTCATCATCGACGATCAGAACGTTGGGCCGACTGTCACGCACATTCTCTTGCATCGCTCCACAAAACCTCGGTGGTTGTTCGCCCCCTATTACCACGGTTGTGAATTTTCGGTCAAGAGTCAGTCTCCAATCGCACCTCGCCCCACATCGAGCCTGATTCATGACAAATGCGCGGAGGCCTTTGGGTTGTGATCACAACAAATCTCTCCCTATGATGGCGCCAATGCCCTCTTGCCGGGCTGCGAGTAAGTGAGGATATTCTACACTTGCGGATTTCTAGTGATAAAGGCTTTGAGAGGAGGGCCATGATCAGATAAGGCAGATCCCCATGAACCGCAGCATACAGGCGAGAGCCTCGCTACTGAAATGCAATGGCCAAAGTACAGCACTAATTGAGGCTCCAGATATGAGCCGTATATGGAAAGATTTTGGATGACCACTGGAAGAAAAGGATATAGGAGAGATATTTGACAGTAGCAGAATGTTCCAACCCTGTCTGTAACACCATCACGATTAAGAAGTTTTCAGTTCGGACGGTGATTTCGGGGTTCTCTTTTTTCGCTGCGGAACAGCATGTTTCGGAGTCAACTGCGACGGTCGGCTCACGATCACAACATCTACGATGCCGGGAACTTCCAGTAGCGCGCGCCTGGTGGTGTCATGCTCCTGAACGCTCGCCGAATCATCATATATGAAAACAATTAGTGACTCATAACGCAGATCCCTAAGATAGGGAATGCAATCTTCTTGGACCTCCTTTTCGATTTTCTTAAAATCATCCTTGCTCGTCGCAAACTTCGCCTCAATAATGAGTTTCAGCGATCCGATGCCAAAATCCGCCTTATAGGTTGAGTGGCCTAGTTTCGGCAATGCATCTTCGTCGACGACATCCGGGAAATAGGAACGGAGGATCAGCCAAAGAATGTCTTGCACCTCGCGCTCCTGGGTGACCGGCCACCGAATGGGTTTCTGGAGTTCGTCGCCATCCCAACGCCAGCGCTTCATAGCGGCTTCGAAATTCCGAAGCACTGCTGCCACGTGCTTTGATTGCAATGACGCCGACCCCAAAGCATGAAAAAGAATCGAAGTCACGCTGGACCAGATGAACGCAGCTTGGGAGGCGGACTCGAAATGAAGATCGGTCGCCGTCTGGAACAGGATACTCTGACGGGCGTCATCTAATTGTTGCTGCGACGGCTCATTCTGATGCATTCGATGGCGGATAACCCAGTCGGAGAAAGCCAATTGGTACAGACCTGTCCCGGTTTGGGTCGCTATTGGAATCTTCGAGCCAAGTGCGCGGAAAAAAAGATATAGCACCAGCGGATCGAAGTCCGTCGCATACTTCTGTTGCATTTTTTCCAGTACCTCCCTGCACCAATGGAGGGTTTCCGAGCCAGCGTCGCCGAGCGCGAGACTGCCCAGGATGATGCCGAGTAGCCGCCTCGGGTTGCGCGCGAGGCTCAGATGCTCACCTTTAAAAGCGTCTCGTTCTCTAACTCGGCTGTGGCCATCCAAGAGCAGGGCCTTGAACTTGGAGGTAGGCTTTGCCCATAAATCATACCCCAGAGCAGCAACATGATCTATGTTTGTTGGCTTGAACTCTGTATCGATCCATGCCTGGGTACATCCAACCTGCCATTCAATAGTGATGCGGGGATCATCTTTAAGAATGTGTTGGGCCAGAAGTCCCTCCACCGAACCGGGGCGGTTTTGCTCCAGCACCGCAACACGAAGACGATCCAAGCTAGGCTGTAGATAGAGGCTGGGAGTCAGAGAAACCATCTCCTTTCTTTAAGTGCAGTTGCAAGAATCTCGGGATTCCAGTTCTTGACGTTACGCAAATGGCCGAGCAGATCGACGATCATATTGGAGTAGGATATGGATACTGGCAGAGTGGAAGGGTTAAACCCTCGCCATGACATGAAGCTAAGGTTAAAGACTTGCCTCGTGAGGTAGTCCAAGCTCCGGAACGTCGAATCTTCGTGAATACTAACAAGAATCGGGTGTGGGCAACCTTGCAGCGCGGTCTTAACCTGATAGGGGCCGGAAAGCGTGAGAAGCGCGGTGTTGGGTCCAAGAGGGACGCATTGCCCTCGTTGAGGCACCATTTTCCCCTTCATTGGTTTGCCGAATTTCACACCCTGGGCGCTAGGCTCAAAGAGCATCCAATTGTGAGAGTCGCTCACATGGACGAAGGCATATTGAACATCAAAGTCTGTAAGGGATGCCGCGAAGGTTTTGACCGCTTCTGCTTCTAAGTCCTTGTATTTCTTGAAACTCTGGTGAAAGATCAATCTGACGCGATCCTTCGGCTTCCATCCGAAACGACTGCGCAGCTCCGAAACCGTTTCTTGAAGTGAGCGGATGAGGGCTTCAAGGTACTGCTCGGCGGATACTTCATTAGTGTTGTTTGCTAGGAGATATTGCCCATCTCCGCTAAAGACGGTCGTTATGCCGATCACCCTCTCGCCGGCTCCGCGTCTGCTGTCGGTCAGACGGGCGCTTCCGATACCGACGATAATTTCATGTGCCAGGTCGGGATTGGGAGTCAGAGTCCACGGAATCCCGCCGAGCTTGGCATACATCGCAAGACTGACGTTATTCAGAATATACTCGATGTTTGATCGACGAACCGTTTCGATTTTAAGCAGCTGAACAGGAACGCCCTGCGCCATCAGTCGGGCCTTTGTCGTGTAATACGGATTCTCAGCATCTGGCAAGTTCCGGTGCTGCTCGCGGATAATGGCCAAGGCGAGATTGGGCTTTTCCTTTAGCGCTTCTAGTGAGGCAACCCTATAGGCGTCCTCCAACGAGCCGATCGTCCGCTTTACTTCGTGAAAAATAAAGTCACACGCATTGAGGTGATACTTGCGCACGAAGCCTTTCCTAAAGGGTGCACTGTCATCGGCAGAATTGACGCCCTCCTTGAGTTGCCTAAGAAACTGGCCGACTTCGCCCACAAACTCCTCTGGGCACACCACAGCAATTTTGACGCGTTTATCGGGAAACGACTCCGCATCGTACGGACCATGAAGATCGATCTGTTTGTCAACCGGCCAAGGGACGGTTATCGAACCGCCGGGGCGAAGAACGCAACTAGGTGTATTGAAGGTATGGGAATAGCCAGCGTCAGTACCTCTAAGGCAGTGATGTGGTTTTTTATGGATGATCATGCTGAGCCCTGCGCAGCAGCCAATAGGAGATTTCGCTTCAAGCCAGGTTCCAAGATCATTAAGGCGCCGCACCTGGTGCTCTGCACCCAAAATGTCAAATGTCTGCTCCAGTAGAGTGCGTGAAAAGGCAGCGTAGTGGTCACCTAGAAGCGCCTTCCCAACGGCTTCGATATTGGTAGGACTTCCTTCGGGATAGCAGCTGCCAAGCGGAAATTCTTCCACGTCTGAATCCGAAAGGATTACCAGCTGATCCCGTACCTGCTCAACACGGCCCAGGTATTTTCGCTCGAGGGGCGTGTCAACTTCACCGTCATGTCGAATTTGGACAACATAGAGGCCCGTGAGTGGTGTTCCCTCGGCGTAAAGCGCCGCGGCGGTCTTCAGGAAAATGTATCGGATACCAAAGCCTACCAGAACGCCGCTAGTGATATCACCCTCATGAGGAGCAAGGGGGCGGACGTCGAAAGTGTATTCGGGGAAGATGCCGAAGACGTCCTTTCTGGCGCTAGAGAGGTTATATTTCTCAAGAAGCAGCGTCACTGGTCGGAACCCGATAACTGTATAATTGCGAGCCGATGCAAAGAAACGGAATAAGGCTGATCGAGCAAGTGCGTTGGCGAGCTGGAAATCTTTCAATATGTCGAACTGTCTTTCCTGCCCGATCAACGGCACCTCCGGCCTTAGCCCGATGCAGGCTATGGCGTTTCCCATGGGGTGAAAAACATGGGTTGACCCGTGTTGCTTGCGGAGTTCGCGAAGCTTTAGGGAGAGAGCACTTTCCTTCGCTGAGAGCTCTTTCAGGCTACCCTCGAACGAGAGTACACCGCCATTGAATACTTCCGAAGTAAAGCGAATCGGTAAATAGTTTAGATGCACGGATGCTCTTCCTTATTCGATGTCCGCCCTTGCCTCTCGGACGGACCTGACCTGCCTTAGTAAAGACCAAAAGGACGTCTTAGATTAGCGGGTTTTAAGTGGTAGGTTATTAACCCCGTCACCCGTCCAAGCTCCGATGTTAAATGCTGACACCAGACTGCTCAGTGATGGCAAGTCAAACAATCAGGGACTCCCTAAATTCCGTGCACAAAAATGCCGCTAACCTTCCATAATTCATGCACAAATAACAAGAACAATACAGAAGGATATAGAACGGGTCAAGGCAAGAACTAACTACCGCCACGCCATTATGATTAACACTGCTTGCCAGTATGACGTTATGGGCCTGATGGCCGAAGTGTGAAGATATGCTCAGCGAATGTTGAACGGCCGGGCGGTGCCCCCAAGAACGCTACATTAGCAAGAAGGACAAAAAGCCGCTCTGGAGAGAAGAGACAGCGATTGTGACCATTGCCCGAACCGCCCTTGAAAGCCTTGTCACAGTTATGAATTATGGAAATCTTCAAAATCTATCAAAAACTCAAGAACGGAAGATCAATGATTTCCGGCCATTTTTTCTGATCACCAACCTTTTCGCGCAACTCCCGGAAGCCCTGATGGACTGTCGGGTCATACCAGCTCTTTGAAAACAGCAACAGGAACTCTTTGGCGATTTCGTTTTCCATCATAGTTCGATCCTATCTTTTGGTATTGAGCGAAGCAATGATGTAGCAGCTCTCTATATGGACAGTATGGTCTCCTCTGCTCTGCTATTTGGCTGTGTATCTAATAGACAGTTGACCATTCTTTTCTGATAGGTGCTCAGTGTGTAAGAAAGCGCTGTAAGGCGTGCCCTGTCGCAGTATCGCAAGCGGCAATCTCCTGCGGGGTGCCTTCGGCCACAATTCGACCGCCGTCATCCCCTGCCCCCGGCCCCATCTCGATGATGTAATCGCTGGCCCAAATGAGATGAAGGTTATGTTCCACCACAATGACAGAGTTGCCGGTTTTGAGCAATCGATCAAGGACCTCTACGAGAACCTGGATATCTCGGGCGTGAAGGCCCGCCGTCGGTTCGTCCAGGACGTACAGCGCATTAGAACGTTTGCCCTCCATCAGATCGACCGCGAGCTTCAGCCTCTGCGCCTCCCCGCCTGAGATATCCAGACTGCTTTGTCCCAGTACCAGGTAGCCCAGCCCGATTGAAACGAGAAGTTGGAGCCTGCGCTCTATGGCCGGTTTGTCACTGAAGAATCGGAGTGCTTCGGTGACATCCATATCGAGGACATCGGCTATGGACCGGTCCCCGTATATGACGGAAAGCACTTCTTCCGAAAAGCGTTTCCCGCCGCATTCCGGGCAGACGAATTCTGCCCCGCCCAGCATAGGATTCTCAGGGGTGATGGTTCCGTAACCCTTACACATCTGACAGGAGCCACGCAGGGTGTTGAAGCTGAAGTGCCCCGTATCGAGCCTGAGCTTCTTGGCCTTTTCGGTTCTGGCGTAGAGATCGCGGATAGGTGAGAAGATCTGTGAATAGGTTGCGACGACGGATCGAGTGCTGCGGGAAATGGGCGACTGGTCACTGAGAACTATGTCGCCGACCAGGTCTCGATGAACAAGGGAGCACTGCTGGGTTTCCCGAGTGCGGGAAGTCTTCGAGTCGGCGTGGGTGCAGAGAGAATCGAATACCAGTGAGCTCTTGCCCGAGCCGCTGATGCCGGTGACGCTGACCAGGACGTTCAGGGGGATATCCACACTGACGTCCTTCAGGTTATTTGAACGGGCATTACGGATGCCGAGGCGTTTGTCTGACACTTCGCACCGCTTACGTTTGACAGCACAGGAAGTAGAGATCAGAACCGCCCCTGTCGCAGATTCCGGGTGCATGACAATCTCGCTCGGCGACCCCTCGAAGACGATTTGGCCACCATTGCGTGCAGGTCCAGGGCCAAGTTCAATGATGTGATCCGAGGAGCCGATGATCTCCTCGTCGTGCTCGACGATGATGACAGTATTTCCGCTGCCAATATCCCTGAGCCGACGCATGATCGTCACCAGAGGCCCGATCTCCTCTGCGTGCAAGCCTGTGGATGGTTCGTCCAGAACATAGACCACGCCTGATATTTGCGTGGCAAGCTGGGCCGCCATGCGCGCACGGTGCATCTCGCCTCCTGAGAGCGAAGCCGTTTTGCGTGAAAGTGTCAGATAACCGATACCCATGTCCAGCATGATCTTACCCGTGTCGATCGCCTTATTTAGCGGCATCGCAGCGATCTCATCCCGAACATCGCCGAATTTCATGTGTTGAAGCTTGTCTACAAGGGATCGCAGGTCCATCGACTGCACATTCATGATAGTGGATCCGTCCAGGAGTACAGATGCAGCCAGCGGTCCAATGCCGAGCCCGTTACAGAGAGGGCAGGTCGTCTCCACTACGAAGCGTTCCAGTTCCGACCTAACCAGCTCACTCTTTGTCTCCTTTAATCCTTTCATGATGATGGGGATTATACCTGGGAACTCAACCTTGTACTTTCGGCTGCGTTTGACACCGAAGAGCAAAGCTACCTTTGCCTCCTGAGAGAGATCCTTAATGGGTGTATCGAGACTATAGCCGAACTGGGCCAGCAGATTTTTGAAGAACTGCCCTTTCATGGATCCAGACTTTGGTCCGCCATAAGCAAGACCGCCCTGGGCAATCGACAAGTTCTGGTCCGGATAGACCAGGGTCTCGTCTACATCCTGTATAACACCCATTCCTCCGCATTCCTGGCACATGCCGACCGGAGATTGGTTTGAGAACGCCCCCGGCTGCATCCACGAAACCGCGTGTCCACAGCGTTTGCACTTTCCAGTATGTGGCGGATTGTAAATCTTCTGTCCCTGCTGCGCACAGGAGTTGCAGGGGATATCCCCGCAGGTGGCAAATAGGAGGAATATAAAGGAGTTAATGTGCGAGATGGAGCCTAGCGTACTCTTGGGGCTACGAATATGTTGAGTCTGGCGGATCGCTATGGCTGGCGGCAACCCCAGTACCATGTCGACCTTGGGCGCAAAGGCACGAGAGAGGAAATACGACTCGCGCGGATCCAGCGATTCGATGATCCGCCTGCGCCCCTCCGCAAAAATCGTCTTAAAGGCGAGAGAGGATTTGCCCGAACCGGAGACACCGGTAATGGCGATGAGCTTGTTGTACGGCAGTTTGACATCTATACCCTTGAGGTTCCCCTCATGGCACCCGTAAAGCTCAATCCCGGCAGTCATCGGCGCCTCCCTCCAAAGTCGGGCCATACTGGATAGCATGGGATAGGCATGCGTTCTGGCCCAACCATTCAGCCTCGTAAGAGGCTGGAAGCGTCTTCATCAGGGCTCGCGCATCGCAGTGCAAGCAGTATTCTTTCGCGAGATCAATCAGGTACGCAAATTCAGCTTCGCCTTCAACAGCCTCGATAGAAACGACTCTGTCCAGCTCCAGATCAATAATCGCCGAGCGCCGAACGTTTGATCTTCGGGCTCGCGGGCGAATGGTCACAATCGTGTCGAAACGACCTAACCAGAAGCTCGGATCGGGGGCGTTCTCTTCAATCATAATGGGAGCGACTCGACACTCCTTACTTTTACCAAGGAAGCAATCAGCAAACACGCGACCCGAATAGCAATACCGGTTGCTCCGGCTCGTTCGTGCGAGTGTGTCCGTGATGCGGTCAATGCATTTCAATAGACGTGAGTATGCTTCCTCACTTGGGTATATGTAGGCGTTGATGGCTGAAACGGCTTCCAATTCGTAATCCGGATCCAGTCCGAGTGCATGGCAAAGCTCATGGTAAACCGGCGTATTTGGTAAGGCCTGAAACATAGAAATGGAATAGGAATAAATGTATTCAGCATGACCTTTCAAGAAATCGACAGTGGCCTCGCGATCCGATTCATCCTCGCCTGGGTATCCTAGCATGATGTACACGTGATTCCGTATTCCAGCTTGGGCACTGAACTCGAGTACCCGGGAGGCAACTTTGAGGTGGGTCCCTTTGCGCATGGCGTCAAGGACGCGCTGTGAGCCTGATTCCAAGCCGAAGCGCAGCATATAACAGCCGCTCTCTGATAGAGAGCGCAAGAGCGCGCGATCCATAAGTGCGGCGTCAAACCGGGCATTGGCGGCCCACTTCACGGTCTTGGGACACGCATTCCCGATGCGCCGCATGTCGGCGGGAACTACTGCGGCATCAACGATGTAGATGCCGTCCAGCGCGAAGCGTCTTACCGTTTCGCTTAGGCCTTCCAAATCCACGCGACCGTTGTTCTCCAAGTTTGTCGGCGATTCACGATCGCCATTACAGAAGCGGCAGCGGCCATAATGGCAGGCGGTAGAAAAGGAATATGGCGCTACTCGCGCCCCGGAGACATAGCGATCCCACTCCACATCTGAGAAATCTGGGATGGGGGGCTCAACCGGCGGCCCATCAACGACACAGCGGACTCCCCTGCGCACAACCACCTTGTCAAGCCGTAAGGGAGCAATGCCCCGAGCCAGATCGAGAAGCACAGCCTCTCCACGCCCGCTAACGATGATATCGATGAAGTTAAATTGGTCGAGCAGATCTTCCTGTCCCTGTACCTGCGATTGGAAGTAGGATCCGCCGAAAACGAGGGTGCTCTTTGGTCTTCTCCGGCGGATTTCCTGAGCAAGCGCCAATGCAAAGACCAGCTGGGAGGGGAACGATACCGACATGCCTATGATCGCCCCTTCCACTGCTGTGGCGCGCGTAAAAGCGTCGGTGCTGGTGAGAACTTTAGTGATCGGTTCAACGACCTCGACTGCCCGATGAAGGTTCGCTATACTTGATATTCCAAAAGGGAGATCGAGATCATCGGCACTAAGGTTAATGGGTGCTTTTATTAGGAGCGAAAACAGCTTCAAACCTGCGGTTGTGCGAAACAACCCATCAGGGCGCTGGCCGATCGCTTCCGCCCCTAGGGCAGCGATATGTAGAAGAGGTTCGATTTGCTGCGAGGATTCGGAGAAGGCCAAGCCTTTCAGATATTCAGCGGAGCTTAAAAACCCCAACAACTCTATGCTCGCATCCTGAACGCCGCAGGCAACCCCATGCAAGCGGAGATATCCTGCTAAAACATACGGACCGAGCATGGGCATGGTGCAATCGCCCACTGGCGGGACGATCAGTTGTACGAGCCTGGGAGTGAGGTGCCGCACGGGGAGTCAGCTCGAACTCGATGAGACGAGTTCATTGGTGCAGGGAGCATCCAGTGCGATTAATCCGAGTTTTGTGCATGATGAGATGAATTCGTGCACCTTTCCACGCACCTGAACCTCCTCAGCGCCATTGGCAAGAAGTGCCTGTATTATTTCATCGACGCTCCGCCCCCCTTCGATCAGCTGCCAAATAGCATAAGCATCCTTATTAAGCGTAAGGATAGGCGTGCGGTTGGTGAAGATCAGCGCCCCGAATTCCTCTCTTCTGGCTTTAACGCCCTTCTGGATTCGCACTCTCACAGTTAATTCCTCGCATATTTACGTTCCAGAGCTTGTTTCCATGAAGCAGTCGCGGGTGCACTGCCAATTACCACAAGACATCGCCGCCGCGCGACAGCCACCATGGCACAAATCTAAATCACCGCAGGTGGTGCATTCCTCAGGTAAGTGGGTGTCCTCCATGAATGAATGAAACACCTTTGAGGCCGATTTGATCTCCTTGATAGAGGATTCAAGTACGTTCCCGCCGAGAGGTATGCGGGAAAGTCCGCACACAATCAGATTCCCGTCCACGTCCACATAAAAGCGGTCATAGCCGTAAGAGCAGGTATTTGCCAAGTAACGCAACTCGCACGGTAGCGAGCAGAACGGCGTAGCTTCGGCTACTTCGATATGAGGAGATCCGCCCCTTTGCCGATGCGCGTGAATTGTACGGAAGGCGTCCTCAAGTTGCCGCTTTGTCAGCGCCAGATCGGCAGCGCCCATGCCCACGCCAACGGGAACGAAACGTGTGATGGTCATGAAACGCAGACCCATTTTTTCAAGTGTATGAATAGCGGCAGGTAAATGTGAGGCATTAACGGCATTCAGGACGTAGTTGCTGGCAATGGGTATGGTATCGCGCTCCAGGAAATCGCAAATTGCGCGCATGGAGAGCGCATGGCTACCAGCAACTCCAGTTAGAGCATCGTGTGTGGCCGTATCGCCATGCAAAGAGATGCTAACACTCAGGATATTGTACTCATGAAGCTGGGTCACGCATTCCGAGTCCATGCGTGTACCATTCGAGAGGATCATTACGTTTGGGAAAAGTTCTGTGGCTCGGCGTAGAATGTTAAAGAACTCCGGATGAAGGAGCGGTTCGCCTCCAGTAAGGGTAAGCTGCATCACTCCCTGCCCGGCAAGCCGCTCTAAAATTTCGATGGCATGGCGGTTGTAGCGCGGTTCTTGGGAATTATAGCAGAACCGACATCGCAGGTTACAGGCCTCCGTCAGTTCCACCTGTATGAGCAGGGGCGCCATATCATGTAAATGGGTGTACTTAGTTTTCTTTGATGCTATCGTCATTTCTTGCCTTGAACCTTCGATTTGCGCCAAAGCAGCCGCCCCCGCAGGCTGTTAGATCCTCGCAATGGTTGCAGGAGGCGTCTGGCATGCATGTTTCGAAGAAGGATTTGCCATCGAAGGCTTCCCAAATACGATCAAATGGCGTCTCAACTGCATTACCCAGGTATGGCTCCGGCACAAGCGCGCAGGGCGTGACATGACCGGCAGGGGTGATTCGGGCTGTGTTGAGGCCAATCATGCAGGGAATATTACTTTCCCGGATGGCGGAACGCATGTCTTCGGGAAACTTGCAGGGCGGATACGGTTGTGGGAAGGCAACGCGGGCAAATGCCCGGCGCTCGTTCTGATACTCCAGCACCGAACGCAACGTCCGCACTAGCTCGAAATCCGTTAGGTCGAATCCTCCGTCCTCTATGGCATTCGATATCACACGGGTAATCAGCACTGTACCTACATCCAGAGATTTCAGGTAATCTAGAATGGGTAGGATCCCGGTCGCATTCGCCCTGCACAGCGTGACGTTGGCCGCGACATAGATCCCCGCCTTTCTTAGCGCCCTAATCCCACTCTCGGTCTCAGCCAAAGCGCCCGATCTGCCGCTCAACTCGTCATGGGAGCCGCCCGGCGCGGACAAGATCGTCGTGCAGACCGAGTCGAAATATTTGGCCATTCGCTGGGCTTCGGTCTTTGTGATCATGGTGGCGTTCGTGTTGACATGCAGTGCCAAACCGAGCGCGTTGGCATACTCGCACAATGAAAAAAATCCGGGGTAGAGCAATGGTTCGCCGCCATTGAAGTTGACACTGAAGACACCTGCGGAAAATAGATGTTCTAGAATTCTTCTGGCGTCAAGTGCTGAAATCTCGTGCCCGACAGCACCCCCAAAGCGATTATAGCAGAATGGACAGACGTTGTTGCAGGCGTAGGTCAGTTCAAACTGCACGGAAGTCGGAATGAGCGGCATGTGGTCTTCACGTATTAGCGTAGATGCTTCATACTGGGGGAGAGACTCATCTGCATGCGCAACATTGGCAAGGTGTGCATTTCGCAACCACCTTCGTGTTTTCCTCATTCATATACGCGATGATGTCCGAGGAAACGACTGCATGATCGTTCCTAGGCCGAGAGAACGGCCTCACGAATGGGTTGAAGATCTCGATTCTTGGCTCAAAGGAGGTAGTCGCCATCGAGGCAACTGGCAGTTCTACAGGCATTATAATCTCCTTGCGTCTTATGATCAGTAGAACTCGAATTTTCTACGTATAAGAGCATTCACACCTACTTAATCTTTAAAAGGTTACCTTGGTTGAAGCCTGAAGTCAAGCTCCTTCTTAGATTCAGGATATCTTGTACATCCCAGGTGCACATGCGTATGATGCTGGTGTGCGTGGCATAGCCGGACCGGGCGCAGCAGCGGTTATAGATGAACTTGAAGGGCGGGGGGCAATGCCAGGGAATACTTTGCAGTCGATGAAGTTCATGTATCTCTCCTCTATCGCGTTCGGAGGCCATCCCGGACATGGCACAACATATGCTCTGTGAACCTTCAACCGCCGAGCGCCATCACCCATAACGCCACATTGGCAAGATACATAAGACCATGAAATGCCAAAAGCCTGGGTTTGTGCGGCAATATTTTTGCTTCCGCTCCGTGGTACCCTCCTTTTGTCCCTCCAGATTCTACATGATTTGTGAAATGCCGCATTCGCCAGATCCATCCTATGCTTGAATTCTCCTCCACTATTCTCCATACTGGACACGGAGTGCCATTCGCTCTCTATGTCAGGCACCAATCGCACGCAACTCTTTCCGCTAGCGGGTCCTGAGCGCCTCCACTCTTTGCGTCGGCTACACAATGAGGAGATACTTAGCGATTGCTTTTCTGGTTATCTTCTGTGAAATAACCGGAACCTTAATGTACAGTCACTTGTTAGAGTGTCAAGGAGTACGAGAGTGATGCACGACACGCTCAACATGCCGTCCCACCATGGCCACCGGGATCAGAGCGACAAGGCCGATCGAGACGCGTGACGGCCTCTAGCGATCGAGCATTCATTCCCTTCTCCTCCCCCTCCAACGCGTTTTTCGCAGGGAGCCGTAGACATGGCCACCGTGCTTGATTGGTCGCGCTTCGAGACCGGCCCAGTCGGTCCCGACAAGGCCTTCGAGGCCTTTACCGCCCAGCTCTTCGAGCGCTGGCTCCGTCGTGAGGTTGGCCCCGTCCTCTCCACCTACGTGCTTCACGGTGCTGGCGGCGATGGTGGCGTCGAAGCGTACGCGACCCTTCCAAGCGGTGACATCGTCGGACTCCAAGCGAAGTGGTTCCCACAGAACCTCGACGATTCACGCATGAAACAGATTCGAGGCTCTCTCGACGCCGCGATGAAAAGCTGCCCAGGCCTCCGCCAGTACATCGTGGCCATGCCCCGCAACCTCACCAGGGGGACGTCGGGCAAAGGTGGGCGGATACGGAGGGGGGGGATTGAGCGCTGGGACAAGTTCATTGCAGACGTCGCAAAAGCTCACCCAACACTGGAGGTCATCCGCTGGGACGAAGCGGGCCTGCTGGAGCAACTGGCTTGCGCCGGAAACCAGGAGATCAGGGCGCTGTGGTTCGACGGCGAGCTCACGTTCCAGGCCATCGAGACCGCGTGGAAGAAGACCGAATCGCGCCTGGCCGCCCGCTACCTTCCCCATCTTCACGCCGTGGGCCAGATCGACGCCACCCTCGCCGAGGACCTCTGGTCAAAGGCTCACGTGCAACAAGCCCGAACACAGCTGGTGGAAATTCAGTCCCAGCTCGCCATCGCCGTGTCGGACCTCGAAGGCTTCACCCAGCTCACAGCGAGCAGGCGACCCCACGAGCTCGACGCAACCATCCCCGTAGCAAGCACCGCCATCTTGTCGCTTCAACAGCATGCTGGACTTCTCGACGAGATCCTGTCGGCGGGCCCACGGCGTCAGATAGCGGATTGCCCACCTACGGACGCACTGAGTGAACTCTCCGCTCATCTTGAGATCTTTAAGAAGACCAATCGAGGTACCTACACCGCAGACCATGCGGAACGCGCTCTCGCCGCAGCCCAATCCGCGCTCGACGCCACCCGCCGGATCGACACCTGGGTCCGCGACAGTGCGAGACCCCGCGTGCTCCGAGGACCGGCTGGATGTGGGAAGACCCACGCCTCGGCGGCAGCGGTGGCAGGCCGTGTCCGCCAAGGGGCCCCCGCAGTAATGGTACTGGCCAAAGACCATAACCCAGCTCTCGGTGCATGCCGGATGCTGGGTGAGACACTCGACCTTCCCGGCTGGCCGCTGGGGAGAATGCTGGACGGCCTGGAGGCGCTGTCGCTCCTTGATCAGATTCGGCATGAGGAGGGACGGGAAGACGAGATCGGATTCTCCCGGTGCCTCCTGCTCATCGACGGCCTGGAGGAGTCCACGGACTCGCCGCAGTGGGAAGGCGTTCTGGCTGACCTTGCCGTGGAGCTACGCGGTCGGCCCCGGGTTCACCTGGTCGCGACGGCCCGTCCCGAGTACCTCGACCAGGTCGACCTGCCTGCAGGATTGTCGGTCGCTTACATCGAAGAGGACGGCGACGTCGACCTGCCAGTCCTGTTCCGTGCGTATACGGACCACTTCAATGTGGCGGTCGATCTGGTTCCCTGGCTCGGGTGGGCCCTTCAAAGCCCGTTGGAGATCCGTCTCTTTGCCGAGGAGTTCACCCGCCGCTCCGTCAGCGCCAAAGAGGGCGCCAACGCCAACCTCCTAACCCTGTTCCGCCACAAGCTCGAGCGGCTGGAGGAAGAAGCACGCCGGCGTGCAGGCGCCATCACCTGGAGCGCTCATCTCGGTCTTATACCCGCCGTGCTGACGGTCCTGTCTGAACTCACCTCGAAGTCGCCCTCTCTGCGGGTTCCTGATATCGAGATTGTCGGGACTGCCAGCGCGCTCGATCCAGAATTCACCGCTCAGCGCATCCGAGAGGCGTTGTCTTTGCTCCATGAGCATGGCCTCGTCGATCTGTGGATCCCTCCGGCGCACGGCTTACGCGGCCAACAGCCAGAATACGGTCTCGCGACGAGGCACGTCTCTGACTTTGTGCTCGCGTCTGAACTCGCCGAGGTGACCCTGGCAAGCATCGAGCAGAAGGGACCTGTCACGTTTCCCTCTGCACTCCGCTGGCGCAACACGGCGGCTGTACTCTACGCAGCACGCCTCGCGGAACGAGGTCACTTCTTGGCCGACCTATCTTGGGACGAGCTGCCACAGGATCTGCGATGGCTCCATGCGCAATCTCTGGCTCTCCTCCCTCCAGAAACCGCCAGTCGGAGAAGGGCAGAGATAGCCGGCTGGCTAACAGAGTCCACGACCTTGAATCGTGGGCTGTTGCGAAGACTGACGGTGCCGATCTCGCGCATCCCGGATCACCCGCTGGGGCCTCATTTACTAGATCAGGCGCTGCGCGGCCTACCACTCGCCCAGCGAGACCCGATCTGGTCGGTGCCAGAAGACCTCGACGGCACGGGGCCGTGGCGCCAATGCTTCGAGCGGATCTTGGACGACTTTGAGCTGTCGGGATCGGTCGACCAGTGGAACGGGCTTCCTCTGGTCGCAGCGTGGGCGTGTTCATCGGTCGTCGAGAACCGACGCAAGCGTGCTCGAGAGATGCTCGCAGTGTGGGGGGCGTCTCGTCTGGGGGACATGGTTCAGCTTCTAGCCCACATGTCGAATGTTGATGATCCACAGATCGTAGACGATGTGGTCGTCGCTGCCCTCGGGGCCGCAGTCGGGGCGGCTGTCGATGACCCGACCCTGAAGGACCTTGCACATATCGTAGACGGCCTCTTCTTCACCGAGCATGCGTCCGCATGGACCACCAGCATCCCGGTACGGTTCGGAGCACGAGGAATCGTTGAGCGGGCCGCCCTGGTGTACCCAGGGGAGTTCGACGATGAACTGGCCCGAGCGAGGCCACCGTACGCGGCCAGGGGCGACTGGCCCCCGATCGACACCGAGGAGGCTTCGCAGCACTCCTCTGTGGGCGGGCACGTCGTCTTTGGTGACCTCGATTGGTACGTGGCTGACGGCTGTTTCAGGGTGTTCGCCGTCCCTGCTTCGAGCGCGCACTCCGGCGCCGATGAGGGGTCTCAAGTCGACCACCGCCTGTTGCGGGCGGTCGAAGAGGGAACGTTGAACGCCCCTCCGAGCCTGGCTGACGAACGGCGAAAGGCTTTGGCCATGGCTGAGTCGCGTCAGGAGTTGGTGCATGCGAAACTCGCGGAGTTCTCGGATGCCTTTCAAGGCTGGCACCGAGAACGTACCGAGGGCTCCGAGTCGGAAATCCTTTCAGAGTCGGAGCTCTTCGAGTGGGCGATGAAGCAGCCAGAGATGCAGCGTCGGGGGACAGATGACGTCCACGAGGGCATTGAGTCTGCGTACTCGGAGGAATTTAGTACGCTCCTAGACCACGCAGTTAAGGTGACAGGGCTTAAGACGCTTTCACCAAACGCGGTTCGCAACGGCATGATCGCCCACCTTGTGAAATCTTGGGGATGGTCTGCAGCCGCTTTCTCCCACCACGACTGGGACAACCCGCCTGCGGTCGTTGACGATGCCATCGCTCGGCGACACGGTCCCGGAGCGACGCATGGATCGAGGAGTGCGGTCGCTAGCTTCCGAGAGAAATACGTATGGGCCGCCGTCGATCGGATCGCCGGAGCGCTGGCCGACCGACTGCCTGTGTGGTCTTCGGAAACGAGCGAATGGGACCGCGTAACGAATCTAAATCGGCTCGGCAACTCCGTTCCAGACCCAATGCCTGCTTCGGCTGACGGTGACGGCCGCGAATTGGCTCAGAAAGGCGCATGGGCGCCGGCGGGCTTGTTGACGGAACAGTTCGCAGAGGAGGCCGATCTCGCCAATCGAGCAGAGCTCTGGATCACCCAAGCGCACCTTCCGGATCCGCGCATCTTCGTTCAAGGTCGCGCGGAGAGGTGGGAGAAAGCCGCAGTGCTAGGGTTCAGTCATTTTCGACGAGGGCACCAGTGCTGCGTCGATCAACTCGTCCAGGTGCGCGCCTACGCAGTTGACCCGGCAGACCTGTCACTTCTTCGTCGAGACGGATCTCACACCATCTCTCAGCTCTACGAAGGCGCGGCGTGGATCGAGGAAGGGACGTATGCGTCCCCATCGCTCGCCTGCTGGGCGCCCTGGCTCACTTGGCGCGGACAGGATCAGGGCTACAACAGCTTCGACGCGGACGGCCACATTCGGCGGGTCCAGATCCAAGCCATGGTCGGTAGCATCACCGCCCGCTTCGAGGGAGAGTGGCCCCAGGAGCCAGATGTCTGGATGCCGAGTCCCCGCTTGGCTGCAGCTCTCGGTGTTGTCGGTATGCGTGGTGGCCGCTGGCTCCGGTCCTACACGGACGGGCATGGTGAGGCCGTCGCTGTGGAGCGAAATCTGCCGCCGAAGTCGTTCAGCTTCGACCACCACTACCTGGTCACGGAATTGGTGCGATTCCGGGAATTCACGGCGGGGAGAGGGCTCGTTCCCGCCTGGGTCATTCGAGTGTATCGGGAGGCTACACCGGCTTTGTTCATGAACGGCCACTCGTTCGACCTGCGCCCGGGCCTGAAGTACCGCAGTCGCGATGTTGTGTGGCTGGTCGCCGGCGGCTTATACGTTGACGACTTCGAAGTCATCGAGATTACCGACCGGCTAGAGCCGTTCGCCATGGTGGCAGCTGACTTAGAGGCAGTGAGCACGCATCAATGATGCCGACGTGCAGAACGGTCCTCTCGGTGCACTAGGTGAACGGGCCAAGTGTCCCAGACATGCTCGATCGTAACGGCGGCCCCGGTCGCGTCGCGATGCCACTCCCAGCAAAGCGGCCGCTGCCTAACGAGCAATTGGAGGCGGACACACAATCACGCGGTCATACTGGGCGGCAGTTTTTGCATTTCATTGACAACACGGTTTGGTGTCGGTGGTGTCCGGCGTTATTGATTCATTCGACTGGAGGCAGAATATTCCGGAAATCTCTCCTCTCTCGGGTTTTCCGAAAGCGCTCCCTGCTGTATCGCATATGATCTGGAACTGTTGAACTGCTGGGCGCGACCCTTCAGAACGCCACAATGGCAAGATCTGAAACATCTTCTGTCGTCTTCGTATTGAGTTTTCGACAATTATCTGTCGTCGTCAGATACGACCCGGTGTAAGCTATACGTGTCGAACCCGCTTATGCCGTTTGATCTGATTGAGAGTGATTTTTGGGCTGAGACTGAGAGGGGCATCTCTTTATCGGAAATGTTATTTTCGATAAGATGTTTCTTCATCGAATGCTAGCGGCAAGGACAAGAGCTTGATGTGGGTGAGTTCTCGGCGTCTCCCAGTTGGTCGACCATGCCGGAAGAGTTTGCCTCTGTTAGTAGTCATAGAAATGAGTACGCCGCCATAGAGTAGCCACGTTAATCCTGAAGCTATGCTTTGGCTGTTTATCGTACGCTTCCGTGTTTGGCGTGATGACTTCGCAGGGCGCTCTTAGTCTTTTACACTGGGCAACTACCTGTTCGTCATTGAAATCCAGCACTCGGGGATTATGCGCAAACAGGTTCCTGATTTCCAAAATCGTCAACAAATCTTGATAATCACTTTTGGAAATCAGCTCAAGGCAGTAGCAAAGTTGAGCCCGCCCAGCGATATTTCCAAGGATTCCCTTGTTTGGGTGCAGAAGTCTGTCCACTGTGCTTGAATTCTTACGAAATTTGTATCTGAGTAAGTTCTCTAAAGACAAGTCTAATAAACTCGTAGCAATGAGCACTACTGCGAGGTCGGACCCTTTGCTAATAGTATCAAATGCCTCATACGCTTCCTCTCTGCTAAATCTTCCAGGCTTTTTGGGCTTACTCACCAGACTCTCCTTGTTCTATTCAGGATAATCCATCGGCCTAATTAAGCATGTAATTGAATACCAGAACTGCGTGGAAGCGATTCACGGTCCTGCGCGAGAAAAAGTTGCGACTATATTTAATCCGAAATGAATTTGATCGGCTTTCTTTGTATTTTACACTCATGGTTCGACATAAAAGTGCTGAGTTTTATATTCCTCCATTAGGTCAGCATCTTCATTGAACCAAAATCCTCTCATTACTCCGTAGATAGAATCATTTATATCGCAAAATATGAGTAAGGCATATGAAGTATCACTTGCCAAGCACTGATCAATGAGCGTTACCGAAGGCCTTCCATAGTCTATATTCATTGATTCATTTATTTGATCACGACTAAGACGCGGTTCAATAATCCAGAATATACGCGAATTATCACCTCTCAAGACTGAAATGGACTTAACCTTGCTGTATGTATCCTTCGCATGATCGTATAGAAGTAGGGTCAAGTTCTTGGCAGGCTTTGCTGAGATATTGATAACCCTACAACAATAGACAAAATTCTCCCACTCTCTTATATACATCGGCTTCACCCGGTCAAGTTCTTTTGATAAATCGGGGTCAAAGATTGCTTCATCCATTCTGAAAATTTCGATTGAGAAAGCTGGCATGTATGATAATGATACTTTTTGTTTCAGAGTTTTGAGTTGCCCGCCACTGTGTATTCTTAATCGTCTCGTTTCAATGGTGTACCACAATCCAACGCCAATTAATGCGAACTGCAATAAAGCTAGGATCGCCTGGATAATCATGGTTACGAATGCAACCTGTTCTTGAGTCACTTCCTTCCTCCGCTTGCGTTCAACGCGTGCATCGTAGCCTCGGTGTTACACATGAGGTTTCTGAACCGGCATATCACATAATTATTTATCATAACATGCACATGATCATCCTCAGCAAAGAAAATGCTCGCTCTTATTCGATCCCATGTAAGTAGAATTGTCTGAGGAAATTTATCCATACGTCGTAGTGGTACGTAGAGCGCATGGGCCGTCTGGTTTCGGAACATCACCCTCGAGAACCATTGGGGCAGGGAAAAGGGGCACTCTAAAGGAGTCTAAAAGAGGGCTGCACCTGGCGGACGCGGCTTCAGCACCTCGTATTTTTTTTCAGGACTTCTCTCCTATGTTGAATTGCCCATTTCTCACCATATGATCGCAATATGTGAAAATCTAAGCTCAGAATATGTGGCATGATCCAAACAATAAGGACTCTCACATACCACCCAACGCATGATCGCCCATATATCCGGTAGCGGTGAGTATTAAACTCAAAGCCCTCTTCCTCGGCTTGCGCGGCTCCGCTCGTTCTGTTGCTGCATGTTCTGTCTGATTTTTTCCATTTTGTGCTCGCATTGAACCGCCCGCGCTTTCGCCAATTTACGAGCCAACTCCTGTTGCTCTCCGGCAAGCTGGCGTTCGGCAAGTTGTTCCGCCGGCGATTTGTAAATGCTGGAAACCCTATCCCTGCTGTATTCCTGTAACCAATTCACACGCTCGCGCAGTTGGAGCTGGCGAAGGCGAAGATGTTCGTGGGCCTTCGACCACGTGTTCATACGCTTTTGATAATTGCCCTTGCGTGGGAGAAAGCCGGTCGGCTCTCGGGGCTTGCTTTGTTCGTGTTCATGCATCTGTTTGTCATGCCGATCCAGCACAGCCTGGGCTTTCTGCTCCACACGCGCGGCCTTGGCTCTAATCGGCTTTAAGAGTGTTTGCATCTCGACTTTCCAGATGGCTTCCAAGGAAGGCAGATCATCCGGCAAATCCTTCTGTTTCCCTTCAAATCCAGAAGCAAGCCGCGAAGCTTGTTGAGGTTTCAGCTCTCTTTGTCCATTTTCGAGAACACGCCAAGGTCGTATTCTCTCATCATCTGGCTCAGGACCAGGATCTTTTCCCTGGGGGCCGAGGTGCCTTCCTTGCTCTGGATCTCGGCCAACGTTTTCAACAGGTCCTCGGTCGAGTATCCCTTGTAGCTTACGGGTAAGTTTTTGTTTTCCATTTTCCGTTCTCACGCTCCTAATAAGAAGAATAATTCGACCCGCTTCTGTCCGCGTCAGGCTGTCAGCGAGCTCTTCAGCCGGCAGGTCAATACCTTTTGCCTGGAGAGCATTTTTCAACGCAGTCCCGGTCTTCTCGTCCACCTGCAATCGGGGATCGCCGGCAAGAGCCACCACGCACGTAACATTAACACCATCGTCGTTGAGTGCCCGTATGAAATCCTTTACCGAACCTCCCGTGGTAAGGAGGTCATCAACTATGAAAATTTTCCTGCCTTCAAGTTTATCCCTGACGATCACTGGATCAACACTCACGTAATCTCGTGGATGAAAGGGCCTCTCCATCCGTGCTATGTGCTTCATCTGTTGGGAATGCAGCACATCATACAGTTGGTCGCCGGCACAGTATTCGCCGCCGAGTTGTTCGGCGAGCATTTTCGCAAGCTGGAAAGGGAGAATGTTGGATCGCGTCGTACTGGGCTGGGATACGAACATAACACTCGCGGCACCGTTTATCAGGGCTCTGACGGCCTCCGTCTTTTTGCCATTCCACATCCGGGCGATCACCCTCTGAGCCGCATTCTCATCAGCGGCATTCTTTGCCGCCTCCCAATCGGATGTTTTCAGCAGTGATCTGTCTACCGACACTTTGCCGGTAACATTATCTTTCGGTAACACTGCCACTCGCGAGCTCCCTCTCGTGCCGGAGAAATGCTGCTTTTCTCACCAGGTCAAAACCGGCCGGATAACGCTACGGATTTGAGATTGGTTGACCGGCCCGAAGTATCGGGCATCAAAAGAAAGCGGGCTGTGGTCGGACATGAGCAATACTTGACCATCGCCCAAGGTGTAGCTATCGGCCGGATAATGTGGCATGGGCCTCCCTGCCTTGTCGGCATCGAAGGGCTTACTGTTGGGGACCGGCTCACCGTTTACGCAAACGCCCTCGGCGGAAACCGTCACATGATCGGCGTGAACAGCGAGGATTCTTTTTATCATCAAGCTATAACCGCCCTTGCAAAAACCAGCCCCGATGTATCCCCGTGCCTTGGCTTCATCGAATACCGCCGCTTTCGGCGGGCAGAAGATGACCATGGCACCTTTTTCAAGCGGCGCATTGACTTCCCAATACACGCCCACCGGGTAGCTCGCGGTGCTATTGATCCTGGCGCCTGCCACGACGGACCCGATCACCACGGCGCAAACGGCGGCAAGACCCAGTACAACGCCCCTCAACGCACGCTTCATAGAGTGATCCTCTCCTCTTCCTGCGCGGGCGCCATCAACAGCTTGTCAGTGTTTTTGGGCGACTCGATTTCGGCCCTGGCCTGAAAAATCGGGTCATGGAAGTAGAGCGGCTGGCGGCCATAAATTGCCGGGAACCCCGCACAGTAAATCACCATGTCGCCCGCCTGGGTGATACGGTCACTGGCGTCTTTTTGGGGCCCGGGCATCCGCAGGCATTCGTCCACGGTGAGCAAGGGCCGCTGAACTTCCTGCATCGTCCGCGAGACCTGACCCATCAAAACAGAGCCTCGCCGCCCGCTGGTCGTGATTTGCTCCTTCACGATGGTGGTCTGGCCGGTGAGCCTCGAGAGATGATCGGCGGTTTCGACACGGTTCGGCGGGAAGGCGTTCTGTATGTGGCAGTTTGAGGATATGCTTTCGTCCTTTCCGTATCCGGATGTTCTATTTTGAAGTTGGTTGATGTCCTGAACGATCAGGTAGCACTTGATTCCATAACCCGCGACAAAGGCCAGCGATTCCTGCATGATCTCGAGTTTTCCGAGGCTTGGAAACTCGTCCAGCATCATCAACAAACGATGCTTGTAATGCGGCTTCGGCCGCCCCTTCTCGAAGTCCATGCTATCAGCCAGAAGGCGAACGATCATGTTTACCAGGATGCGCACCAGGGGCCGCAAGCGCGCCTTGTCATTGGGCTGTGTGACGATGTAGAGACTTACCGGGTCCTCGTGGTTCATGAGGTCTTTGATACGAAACTCGGACCTGGCAACGTTTCGCGCAACAACCGGATCACGGTAGAGCGAAAGGTAAGATTTCGCGGTCGATAGAACGGAACCGGCTTCTTCCACTGGTCTGTCCACCATGTCGCGGGCCGCCGCGCCGGCCACCGGGTGATTCTCTCCGTTGATGTGGCCGTATTTCATCATTTCCAACCATAGCTCATCCACGGCCCTATCGGGATCGGCCAACATCGCATCCAGGGCGGGAAGAGTGGCGGGAGTGCCTTCGGCCCTGCTTTTGTAAAGCAGGTGCAGGATGCAGCCGACGATCAGCGATTGAGAGGTCTTCTGCCAGTGATCGTTAAGCCCTTGGCCGTGGGGATCCACGATAAGGGTTGCCAGGTTTTGTACGTCTCCCACTTCGTATTCGGTCCCCAATCGGATTTCTTCCAGGGGATTGAAGCCTATGCAGCCGGTTAGCCGGGCCGGCTCGAAGCGCAGTACCTTGTTGCCCGCGTGCTGTTTCCGCCAGCCCGCGGTCAGAGCCCACAATTCACCTTTGAGATCGGTGATAACGGCGCTGTGCTTCCAGCTTAGAAGCGTGGGCACAACCAGGCCGACCCCCTTTCCGCTGCGGGTCGGCGCATAACACAAGATGTGCTCGGAGCCGTTATGACGCAGGTAGTGAATCTTGTTCTTCCGATCCAGCCAGGCGCCGACATAAACGCCGTCATTACCCAGCAAGCCGGCCGCCTCGATGTCTTTCCTATCCGCCCATCGGGCCGATCCGTGCATGAATTCGTTGGCCTTGGGTTGCGCCGCGCGAATCATCCGGACAATGACCAGGCCGATCATGCCGAGGGACGCAATCATCATCCCGATGCTCCCGGCTTTCATAAAGGCGTCGGGATATTTCGCATACCACTTGCCCCACCAGGCCAGGATCATCCAGGGCGGATAAATGCTCCCTCCGTTCCACCCCAGCACCTCCTGGTAGTTGAATTCATGGGCAAAAAACTGCGTAGCGGCAGCCATCCCCGAAATCAAAGCGAGCAATACCAAGATCGCCTGCAATAGCTTGCCGCTCCGCGGCTCTTTCTGCCGTACTTGTGGCCCGACCGCATTGTTCCGTCTTTCGGATCTCATCATTTCCAGCTCCGCCCCTTTACCTGAATCATTCCGCCAGCCGTAACGCTTATGGGATCGCCCACCTTGACCTTTTGCAATCGCCTGGCCATTGCAACATCGACCGGCAACACCAATATGAGCTCGTCTGTTCTTAGAAGTGCTAGGGCCTGCCCATCCACTTGCCGCATTCCCGCGAGGGAAACCTCCCCCGCGTGCATGCCGTTGAACCGTTTATGCTCCCGAATATCGGGAATCCGGGCTCGTTTTTGATTTCTTTCATCGATGTACTTATCGGCGGAGGCATGGGAAAGCTCTTCGCCGGCCATAATGGCGGCACGGTGTTTTTCAAGCTCCGGATCATCGAAGTGGATCTGGAGCCTGGCCGCCGCCGCGGCCAGGGCTATTTGTTCCTTAAAGTCGGCGCTGCCGTTCACGGTGATGTTTTCACCGTAGCGGTGCATCGCCACGCGCAAGACGGCTTCCAACCCTTCCTGGCTCGCTCCCTTCGCCACCTGGAGGAGCTCGCCGTCGTCGCGGACAACGGCGTCTTTCAAACGATAGATGACGGTGCCTTTCTTCGTAACTGAATCGACGACAGCCCCGGGAGGCATGCCCTGGTGCCTTGGCGGTGATTTGGATGAAACGGTGTCGCCTTTCAAAAGAGCGCGGGCCTGCCTGGCCCGCAACACGTCCAGGGCTTCCTTGTTTCCCTGCTCCGCCTTGAGCTTGAGCCAATCATTCCAAGCTCGGCGTCTGTACTTGTCATATATGGCCTGACGTTCCGCCAGGTACTCTTGACTGATATTCTTGATTTCCGATTTCAATCCTTTGCTGACCAGGCCATAGAGCACCCGTTTCCCAAGCTGTCCCTTAGTGATCTTTATCGCCGCCCGTTTCAGTCGCCCCGATCGCTTCGCGGCCTCGATGAGTCGGTTCTTCCTCTCCCTGGCCGCCTTCCACTCGGCCGCCCTGCCCTGCATATTGCTTCGTTGTTCGGCCTGGTACTCGGCGTAAAGCTCGGTCGTGTCCACGCGGGAAGGGACCGGCTTTTTCTCATAGCACCGTTTGGGCTGCTCATGAGCTTGCGTCTCCGCTGGTGCCTGGAAGGCGCCAAGACGGGATTCCATCGCCTCTTTTGAGCATTTACGGCTGACCGAGCTGGCCTTGACCACCGTCCCGCTCCGGTCCGTCATAACCAGACCATTGCCGCGCTTGCGGAGCTCCAGGCCGTTCTCGTTCATGGTCTTGTGCAGTTCATTCCAGGACCTTGCGGCTTCGATCCGAGGCAAGCATTCGCGTCTTATCCACCCGATGAGGCTTTCGACGCCGGCGGCGTTTTCCATGTCGGCAGCCTTGACCTGGCCCGCAGTTTTGTTCGCGGTGTGGTTGTCACGCTCCAGACCGTATTCAAGCTCGAGCCCGGCGCATAACTCGCCCAGCTTTTTGTGGTCGTAATACGGTTCCAGAATCGTGAGGCGGGCGGGATGAATCTTGTTAATGGCGATATGAACGTGAAGGTTGTCGGTGTCATGATGAACTGCGCTAACGCGCTGGTGCTCTTCGTATCCCAGGCCCTTGCATATGCGCTCCTCGATGGCTTTTAGCACTTCAGGGGATGGAGTCTCGCCAGCCCTGAAGGAAATCATGAGGTGGTAGGTTTTGTCCGATTCAGCCCTGGTGTTTTGGGCTTGTGTGGCCTTGGCTTCCATCGCCGCCCAATGCGGATCATCGGAATGGCAGTTCGTTACGGTGACTTTTCCCACGCGCTCCGTTTTGCCTTGCCTGTTAACGATATAGTCGACCAGGCCGGTAAAGCTGCTTTTCTTGATGCTGTTGATCGGGATCCGCTTCGCGATCATGGTTACTCCGCCGAAATCTTCAGATCTTCTTCACCTTCTCCAGCAGCACGCCCTGAATTTCCTTGATTTTCTCCAGAGCGCCCAGAATGGTTTGGCTCAGTTGCGCCGAATCGTACATTGCAAGGCGCTCGTCATTGGTCAGCCACATTTTGAGCAGGCCTCCGAGACGGCCCAAGTCGGCGTTCACCTTTGCGAGGTCCGCCACTGCCTGCTGGTCCAGCACGCCTTTGATCTCGTAGCCGAGTCCCACGTTCCGGAGGTAGGCGGCAATCGTCAACCCCGCCGCCTTGGCGTTTGCCTTGATGGCGTCTTCTTCCTCCGGAAGGACCGGGACGCGAAGATGCCTCCCGTTCTTGCGCGTAATGTTTTCCATCGTTTTACCTTCCGCGGCGCCGGCCGCTGCTTTGGACGGCGGTAGCCGTCTGGCCTCGCGGAGCGAGGATGCCCGTTGAGCGCGAAGCGCGAATAAGGGGGAAGTGAAGTTGGATGACCGGCTTGCCCGGTTAGCCAACTTCACACATCCTGCCCGTCTCTCTCATTCTTACTCCAGGGAGGTGACGGCCCGCGCAACGAGACGGAGTGACATTCATGCGATACCCTGACGCTAGTTGCCGATACTAAGCCAAAACAATGCATCACCAATCTGTTCCACAGTTTATAGTTCAAGATTAATAGAGCCTGCAAGCAAATTGAAAGGCACCAAATTGATAATATTGTCACCATGTATGATAAGAATCGAAAATCATGTTGATTTTGTCGAACAACCATGCTAGCAACCGGGAAGTAAGGGTGAAACGTCCCCTTGTTGGCGGTGGGAGTGAATAGATGTCTGATAAATGATCCATATCCTGTATGGAATGACTGACACAGATGGCAAAAAATCTATCGGAACGCATAGCAGAACGCGTGAAGAAGGACCCGGGCAAGTCCAAAAGATCCAATCGGATGATCTTCGTGGCACTCCGCGGCGAGATCGAGAAAGCGCTCAATGACGGCTGGACGGTCAAGGTCATTTGGGAAACCCTCCGAGAAGAAGAAAAGGTAACGTTCAGCTACCAGGCATTTAACCGGTACGTGAAGCAACTGATTAAGAATCAGCCCCCTATCCAGGGCGAGACGGTTACCGACACGCCGGAAAAACCGTCGAAGCCCGAGGGCATAAAAGAGTTCAAGTTTAATGCCAATCCCAAGAAGGAGGACTTGATCTAATGGCCAAAATCCACATGATGCTGCAGGGCAAGGGCGGGGTGGGCAAGTCCTTCATCAGCGCCGTCCTGGCCCAGTACAAGATGGCAAAGGGACAAACGCCGCTTTGCATCGACACCGACCCGGTGAACGGAACCTTCCACGGCTACAAGGCGCTTAACGTCACCAAGCTGGAGATCATGGAAGGTGACGAGATCAACTCGCGCAACTTCGACACGCTCATTGAGCTCATTGCGGGCAATGGGCATGATGATGTCATTATCGACAACGGGTCCAGCACCTTCGTGCCGCTGTCCCACTACCTGATCAGCAACGAGGTGGGCGAGTTGCTGAATACCATGGGCCACGAGCTGGTGATTCATACGGTCGTAACCGGTGGGCAAGCGCTCCTGGACACCATAAACGGCTTTTCCCACCTCGTCAGCCAGTTCCCGGAGCCTGCCCTGTTCACTGTCTGGCTCAATCAGTACTGGGGACCAATCGAGCACGAAAAGCGGGGCTTTGAAGAATTCAAGGCTTACCAGGATAACAGGGTCCGTGTTTCGGCCATTGTGACCATCCCGCAGCTCAAGGAAGAGACCTTTGGGCGGGACCTGTCGGATATGCTGCAGGAGCGCCTGACCTTCGATGAAGCCCTGCAGATGGACTCCTTCACCATCATGACCAGGCAGCGGCTCAAGATTTTCAAGAACAAGCTGTTCGAGCAAATGGATGGTGCGGTGGTGCTATGACCGACGTCGAAGAGCTCATACAGGAAATCGCGCTCAAGCACGGCATTGCCGTGGGCCGTGATGATCCTATCCTGATCCTTCAAACGATCAACAAACGGTTGATGGAAGACAGCGCCAAGGCACAACAAGAAATGCTCGACCATTACAAGGAAGAGCTCGAGGCACTGACCAAACGCTGGGGGGATGACGCAAAGGCCAAGGCGGAAAAGGTGCTCAATGCCGCCCTGGTTGCGAGTCGTGAAACCATGGCAAAAACTGCACAAGAAGTGGGCATCACTATCAAGCAAGCAGTCGAACGAGAGGTTGAGGCCAGTTTGGGAAAGATTCGTGAGCCAGTTCGTCACGCACGTCATCTGGTGATTCTTAACGTGATCGCGGCCGGCATTACTCTAGCTGCTGCATTTGTGGCATTGTGGACCATTCAATAGGCGGCACATACCAACAGGGAGGCCGATCGGTTGCGATCTCCGGCTGAGGAAACCTTGCGGACTTTCAGCACAGCCTGGCCTGTGTTGTGGGGCGGTTCAACATTGCGCGCATCCATGAGACGATACGAACCGTTTTATATAAGTTTGTAACGAAGTTTATAACGTTTGTGGTGCCAGCAATAGCTGGATTTACTTAGCATTTTCAGGAAATAGGTGACATGTTTTGATGGTTAAGGTGACATGTTTTGATGGTTTGGCAGTGGAAAGGTCCCCCTTCATGATAGGCAAATGTGACAAGATATGATGGTGAGGCTTGAACGAGTGACCATTTTTGATAGAGGAAATAGTCGGAATGGGCATGAACAGAGTTGATCAGGCACTTCTTTTAGTGAATACAATTTGTTGAGCCCAAGTCCGGTACCGTGAGCATGGGGGTTTGTGCTGGAAAATTAAAGACATTTCAAAACGATACAAAGACTTCTCATGTAGAGGAGAATTATTCACTACGCGGCAGCCGTTGCTATGGGATTTGAAATGGTCGAGATGAGGTTTCATGGTTTCCATTTCCATCCCATGGCAAATGGAAAGGTCCAAAACAAGAGCTTCTTGGAAAGTCCATCTTTTGATATTTTGAGGTTTCCAATGCTGAATTATGCCGGTTTTTTCCCACATACTCCACGAAAAGTAGCCCAGTTGGTTGCTTCCTGGATCGTTTCGTGGTGGGCTTCTTTGGGTTCATGGCAGTTGGGGAATGGTTCGAACAAAAAAGGTGACACTTTTTGATGGTTTCGGGTGGAAAGCCAAGCCATAGGCGGGTTGTATGAAATATGCTAATAAATAAAGTAAGTTACATGGCTTTAAGAATTCAAAAGGTGACAACTTATGATGGAATCGACTCGATAAGGTGACTTCTTTTGATAGTGAAAAAGCCGGAAGACTCAAGTAGGTTCTACGAGTATAAGGAAAGAACGGATTCTTTTGTTATTGCATTGAACCCATGAGGCGACATACTGCGCTGGAGAAGAAATGGGCAATGGTGACCCACCCTGGGTGATCCCTGGAGAATTTGCGGGCAATAAGCAAGTTGTCATCAAATCGAGCGGTGCCATTCATATTTCAAACGATATCACGCTGCTCCAACGACGCGCCTGGAACGTGCTGCTTGCGCATGCTTACGACGAGCTTCCGATCAAGGAAGAGCACTCCATCAAAATCAGTAAGCTGGTCAACATTCTCAACTACGAGAGCACCAACATAAAGTATTTGAAAGAGACCCTCAAAGCCCTGGTTGACACCAAGGTTGAGTGGAACCTTCTGGGCAGAGACGGTAAGGAGGTATGGGGCGTTGCCGCTTTGCTGGCACAAGTGGAATTGGAGAGTCATCGGGGAACCTGCACATATGCCTACGCTCCGGCCATACGGAAAAGGCTCTACAATCCGGCCATATATGCCAAGGTAAACCTCTGGCTTCAGAATAAGTTCAGCTCGAAGCATACGCTGGCTCTGTACGAATGTTGTGTGGACTGGTACAACGTCAACAGCAAGTGTGGTGAAACACCATGGATACCCATTCCTGTACTCCGGAAATCGCTCGGAGTGCCGGACGGAGCTCATCAAGAATTCAAGAAATTTAACGGCAGGGTAATCAAGAAGGCAATTGAGGAGATCAATGCTGTTTCGGATCTGCACGCCAGCGTGAAGTACAAACGCCAGGGAAGAAACGTCGATGCCGCCAAATTCATCATAAAGAAGAACCCTGTAAGCAGTGGGCAAATCAAAGCGATCCAGGGCCCAACGGATTCCCCACAACCCCAGATTGATATGCTCCTTCAAAAGATCCCGGAAGTTTACAGGGATGACCCCGTAATAAAAAGCCAACTGAGGAATCACTTGGAAACCGAGGGCTTGGATTATGTCTTTGCTCAGATACATTACACCAACCTCAACGCGGGAAAGATACGGGAGACCTATCGGCAGTACCTTATCAGTGCTCTGAAAGCCAACTACGGCGAGCGGTTCTTGAAAATGTGGAGCGAGGAGCAAGGAGAGCAAAAGGCCGATCGGCAATCTTCTCCGGAAAACGAAACTGATGACATTCCCGCAAAGGCTAAACGCTACTTTCAATCTCTGGGGCCTGCGGAACAAGATGCGCTGAGGAAAGAGGCATTGGAGCCGTATGGTTCGGACGCGACCGCTTTTTCAGAATCAACCGTGTTGTTTGCAATTATCGATTTGATTGCAAGGAAGGGATTAATTTGACTAGTAATTCGAGAAAGAATGTCGCCATTGTCAATCAGAAAGGCGGAGTGGGAAAGACGACAACCTCCATCAACTTGTCCACCGGACTTGCTCGTGCAGGAAAGAAGGTTCTTCTGATTGACATGGATCCGCAGGCGCATTCGACGGTCGGGTTGGGATTCGAGCCGGGAAGCTACGACAAAGCGCTTGATGATGTGCTTGCGCAAAGGAGCTCTCTGGAAGAAGCCATACTTCGAACGCAGGTTCAAAATCTCTTTCTTGTGCCCTCTCGCATTCACCTGGATCGGACCGAGCACGAGCTTTCAACCGCTCTTTTCAGGGAGAGTTTGCTCGCCAAAGCCATTGGCGCCCTGGATTATGATTTCATCGTTTTCGACTGCCGGCCGACGCTTGGGACCCTTACCATCAATGCCATCTACGCCTCTACCTTTATTATCGTCCCCTGCGAGATGTCTCGCTATTCGCTCGACGGATTTGCCGACCTCATGGAGACCATCGATGCGGTAAAAGGCAGAAATGTGAACAAACAGGACTTTGTCCGGATCCTTTTGACCAAGTTTGACGCCAGGAACAGGGTCAGTAATGACTGGGTTATGACGCAATTGGACGGCGGCTATAAAGACTTTTTGTTTGAAACGAAGATAAGAAAAAACGAGGCCTTGAACCAAGCCCATATGGCAATGGAGCCCATTTTCAACTTCAAGGCCGACAGCCCCGGGGCAGAGGATTATGCCCAACTTACCAAGGAGTTCCTTAGCCTATGTCAGTAAGAGGAAAGCTCGCCGGAAAGACAAGTAAGCTGGCAACCGCCGGGGAACTGAAAGAAGCACATCCCGCCGACCTGGACTACTACCAGGATGGAAGTTACTACCTGGTTGAAACCGAAAAGATCCTGCCCAATCCGGACCAACCACGCAAATTCTTTGATCAGCAAAAACTCGATGAGTTGGCTTCGAGCATTAAGGAAAGGGGCATCTTGCAACCGGTGCTAATCAGGACCGGCGAGGGTGGACAAGTCTTTCTGGTGGCGGGAGAAAGGCGCTGGCGAGCCGCCAAGATGGCGGGGGCAGAAAAAATGCCCTGCATTGTCACCAAGGGAAACCCCGCGGAGATCGCGTTAATCGAAAACCTGCAGCGGGACGATCTAAAACCCATCGAGGAATCCGAAGCCCTGGCCAGGATGGTAGAGGAGTACAGCTATACCCATGAACAGCTGGCCCAGGTAATCGGCAAAGCCCGCTCGACGATCACGGAAACTCTCACCTTGAATGCCTTGCCCGAAGAAATCAAGGAAGAATGTCGAGGCACCAACCAGTATCCCCGCAGATTGCTCCTCGAGATCGCGAAGCAAAAAGACAAACGCAAGATGATTGCGCTCTTCAACAGGGTTAAGCAGAGCACCCTTACCAGCGATGAGGTACGCGAGATCACTCGAAGCCAGGTCAGTGTGACGCGGCGGAAGCAAGAGACCTTGGTCATGGAAAAGGTCATAAAGCTTTCCAACGCATTGAATCGCATTGAGTGGAAGGACATGGAAGAGGCAGCCAAACTGCAGCTAATAGCGGAATTGCAGAGATTGAAAACCTCCATTGAAAGACTGCTCGAATAGCACCTTCCAGTGTGAAACGTAAATCGGCGTTTTGAGTAACCCGTCATTATTCCTGAAGAAACTCAAAAAATGTCGGCGCGCCGACAATAGTTGGTGACTCTGTGCAACAGATCCTGTTTGTGGAATTTTAAAGCTCAAAGTTTTCGCAAGGTATCCCGCGCGAGAAGACCGAGACCTTACAAGAACAATGCAATGCAGGAAGCTGCCATGCCCAGAATCTCCCAAGAGGTTGCCAGGGGACTCATAGCGCTCAACGAGCGCATTGAAAAAGCCAAGATCCCATCATCCAAACTCGATGAAACTCTCAACATTGCCACCTGGAACATCAGAGAATTTGGCGCTTCCAAAAGAACTGAAGCGGCCATCTATTACATCGCCGAGATCATTCGCCAGTTCGACCTGGTCGGCATTGTCGAGCTCGGGGATAATCTTAAAGATCTCTCAAGAGTCCTGGAAGCCCTGGGCCCGACCTGGAAGGCGCTCTATTCGGACTCAATCAGAGACTATGGCGGCAACTGGGAAAGAGTTGCCTACGTCTACGACAAGCGCGCCGTCACCCACACCGGCTTTGCGGCGGCGGCCCAACCACCGAGATCAAAGAAAGGGACCGAGTATGTCCCTGATTACACCTGGTGGCGAACTCCCTACATGGCCTCTTTCAAGGCTGGCTTTTTCGACCTGGTTGTCTTCACCACACACATCAGATGGGGAAGCAGCAACAAAGCACGAACCGAGGAACTTCGGACCCTGGCGAAATGGATTGAGCTTAAGCAGAAAACCGAGAACCGCGAAGACATCGATCTTTTGGTGATGGGCGACTTCAATATCGCCGACGACAACATGCTCCAGGCCGTCACTTCACATGGACTCAGGATCCCTAAACCACTCATGAAAGAGCGTTTTGGCACCAACCTAGAGAAGAACAAGCGTTACGACCAGATTCTCCACAGTCCCGTCTTTCCCGATCTCTTCACCGACAAGGCTGGCGTCCTTGACTTCTACGCTGAAGATATCGATCCTCTCTTCCCGGGCATGGACAAAAACAAGTTCATCAACCAACTCTCCGATCACCTTCCACTATGGATCCAGATCCGAACGGATGACCGTGTCGCCAGGCTCACCCAGTTGATCCAGTGAATGAGGACAATACCCAGGAAAAGACTGCAGACGGACAAACAGAGAGAAACCAGAAAGCAACGCGATAGGCCCATTTTCTTTCTCTTTATTGATGCTCTTACCGGGGAGCGGCTGCAGGTAAACGGTATGGTGAGCTTGGCCACTATTTGGTGGTAGCTCATATGGCGAAGTCCGGGTGTTCGTGTCCTTTATGGAAGCATGCACTGCCGCAAGTATCTTGGAGCATATCCTTCTGAGTCGCCTCGCACCGGCTCGATGGGGCTCAGGATGTATGGCCCGTTAGAGAATTCTGGTAGATCGGCGATGGTGATGGAATATAGACGGTATGGAATGTGGAGCGACTCCATGGTTAGTCCGAGCGGATTGGCTTGATCTTATGATCAGAGATCTTGATCACTGTTTTCAAGTGCAGCCACCAAGCAGACAAGTTGAGCATGCTGTGGCTGCATGCGGCCTAGGGGCTCCATAAGACCGTCTTCTAAGAGCTACATTTCCCCAACGCCAAAGTGGAAAGTATCGATAGATCTACCTGCACTCGCGAATGAAAGGAGAAGAAGATCTGGTCACCAAGTTCGAGATGCTCAAGGAGTTCAAGAGCATCATTTTATAATCACCAGGAAGACGACGGAACAACGGCCGAGCCGGGGTCAATCGAGCCCAATCAGAGGTATTCAGGGTATGAGAAACAGATCCGACATGCTAACCCCCGGTCCGCCATATTGGCAAGATATGTTGAATTCTATTCTCCGGTGCGGAAAACGCCATATAGGAGGAGAGCTATGTTGATTTTACCTGCCGGATGGCCCCTCCATGATTGAGACCACCTTGAAGCGTAAGGGCCATACAGAAACTCTTGCATCTTTATGAAACGGACGGTACGCTCTCAACTTCATCTTTCAATATATCTACTGAATGGGGGTCGTTTCCAATGCGACACTCCAAAAAGCGAGGGAAGCTTTCAACACCTTTTCGCAAGACGAGGAGTCGGGAACTGGCATGGATCATTCTCCATGTTTCTTTTCCCCAAGAAGACAGGAGGATGATTCAATGCCCACCCTAACCGACACGGAAAAGGCTGATATTAAGGTCGCCTGGTATCAAACCAGAGATCAATACCAAAAGCTTGCTGAAGAACTCCACAGATTGCTTGACCAGGACCAGACGTTTCCGCACGGATCCGTGTATACCGTCAAACATCGGCTGAAATCTCCCGACAGACTGATCGAGAAGCTTTGCGCGCTTGCACCGGATGCAACTCAAGGCGAGAAAGTCAACGCCGCCACCTTCCCGAATCATATCGCTGACCTTCTTGGCATGCGAGTGATATGTCTTCGTGTTTCAGATTTAGAGAAAGTTAAGAAGTACCTGGAGGCTCTCAAGAACGAAGGATCTCTAGAGGTGCTGGATGGGCCAACGGAGAAACAGACTTTCGTTATTCGCATAAAAGACCCTGTTCCGGACATCAACGTGGACATTCAGTACTCCGGATATTCCTCGATACATTACGTTGTCAAACTTGGGTCTAAGGTAAGATCACCTTCGAATGTGGGCGGCTTGCGCGCGGAACTTCAGCTCAGGACCATATTTGAAGAGGCATGGGGAGAGATCGATCACAAATACCGGTACGAGATAAAACGTACCGGCAATTCTGCTATTCCGAGTGCGATCGAATCAGGATTCAAGGATCTTGCTCTCTACCTTCAGGCCGCCGCCCATCACGCGGAGCATCTCTGCGAAGAAGCCGAGAACTTCTCAAGGAATCCAGTCGTGCCGCCGCCATCACCGGAACCTTCCCCCGTTGCACCTCCCGCAACTGGTACTGCTTCTACAGTCACCGCGACGTCACCGGCACCACCGCCCCTGTCTCCTAATGTGGCGCTAGAACAGCTACTGGGCTTTGAACCAAGTCAGAGAACAGTAGACTACTGCGTCAGGCGCATCGAAACACATGCGAAGTATAACGATTTACAACTTGGTGCTGGGGATATCCCTAAAATTCTGACGAATGATATACTGAAGGAGTATAGGGAAATTTACGAAAATGCATGTGGCGTCGCCCCGTTCACTGTCTCGGATATATCGGATCTTAATGACAATATCGTGCCGCTCATCAACTTTGCCTTGTATAGCATGGTATTCCCTCTAGAAACAACGCGGAAGGAACTCCGTAATGTTCTTGAAACAGGGAAACGCCGTTCCCGTCATGGGACATGTTACGATACGGCGATGAGATGAATATCCTGGGAGTGGCCCGGATAGCTCGCCTATCCGGGTGCGCGAAGCGCACAAGAGGGTCTGCATGATCGGCATTATCGGGAGGAAGAGCACTATCGATATGTGTGTTTGGAAAACGTAGTAAGGAAATAATCTCATCTGCCCCCCTCCCACATGGTCGCAGGTCAGGGAATACGTCGTGGAGAAATCTGGTGTGCTTCCTGATCCACACCCTGCCTGACCTGTATCCTGTGGTCTCAATCATGGAGGGGCCATCCGGCAGGTAAAGTCAACAGAACTTGCCAATGTGGCGATTTCGGAGTTGGCTCCCCGCCTTGAAGATATGCGAATCATATCTACGGGATCTCCGAGGGTTGCCGGAAAACGCCACATTGGCAAGCATCCATGATCTTCCAAAAGGGCACCCACTGTGATGAGATGAGTTCAACTTTGGGGTAAAACCTGGAGTCTCGCTCCTCGGAGAAACGCTCGAAAGGATCGGGTTATGATCAGCGACGATTGTAATTCCGGACGTATTGCCTCACATGAAAATCTTACCTGGAAGCCGTCCGGAAAAACTCAAATTTTAGGACCTCTGAGCCAACAGCGCCAACCCGCCACTATTTGCATGACCATGACGGCAAGATGAATCAAGTCGCTGAGTCGGTCAGTTTGGCTTATAATAATATTTGGACTTGGTGATATCGATGATTCTCCTAAAGGATCCAGCTGTTAAGGATGGAAAGGACTTACCGGCTATGAAGAAGACTTTCTTGGTTGGTGCGGCAATCTTGGTCGTTGTCCTCGCGGCCATTTATGGGATTTTGCTGTACCAAAGAGTTCAAGATAAAGACCAAGAATTCCGTGATTCCAGGGCAACCATTGAGTCCCAGCTCAAAGAAATCGACGACTTGAAGGCCAACCGGACTCAACTGGAAAAGGATGTGCAGGTATTGCGGGAGACGCTTCAGCATCGCGCCAGTGAGCTTGAAGAAGCCAGGAAGACTGCCGCCATGAGGGTCGGTGAACTGGAGAAAAGCAAAAAGGATGAAGGTGAGGCCGTCGATCGGCTTCAGGAGAGTCTCACCAAGACCCAGCGCCAGAACACAAAGATTGAAGAGGAACAGAGACTCTGTAAAGAAAGCGCCAACGAGCTGGGGAGGAAATTGAGGGAGGAGGAGGCGCAAGGTATATCATGCCAAGAGGAGGTCAAAGGCTTGCGTCAGGAGCTTGCGGCGACCCGGAAGCAAAGCGAAGGAACGGAAGCTGCGGTAAGAGATCTGGAGTCTACCTATAAAGATTTGGCTTCGCGGCTGAAGTCGGAGATTGAGAGGAAGGAAGTGCTGATCGATCGTCTGGAAAAGACGTTGTCGGTCTCAATCGTAGACCGTATCCTGTTCAAGTTCGGGAAAGTCTCAATTACACCCCAAGGACATGATATCCTCCAAAAGGTTGGAAAAATCGTGAAGGAGGCCAAAGGTTGCGGAATACGTGTGATAGGGCACACTGATAATGTTCCTATCGCTTGGAGCTACCGCTATCGATTTCCATCCAACTGGGAGTTGTCCGCTGCTCGGGCAGCGACCGTAGTCAACTATTTCCAGAATCAAGTGGGGATCGATCCCCGCCGCATGCAGGCCACGGGCCGCTCCGCCTACGCCCCCGTTGCGAGCAATAATACGCCTGAAGGGCGAGCCCTGAACCGACGAGTGGCGATCATTCTGGGACCACCTTTGGATGGCGATCGTTTGGACGCATGCCCCTATATCACAGGTTGACGGACGTCGGAGAGCAATTCCTGGACAAACCGCTACACAATACCTGCTCATCGGATGGAGAAGCTTTGAAGTCGAAGCTGTCAAGGTCCGTCATTCCGCACAAAGAGACCGGCGAGGGATCTGAGGTGGCGTTTCATGAACTCGCAAAAAGAGTCTTGATCCAGGTGCCGGTTGACTGCAATCACCCGGAAAGCTATGTCTATATAGGTCCTTTTCTCTATCTGGCGAGAACTGGGAACACCGGTGGGAACACCCGTAGAACAAGCACAAAAAGAAGGGCGGTCACCATCCCGTGAGGTCACGGGGACTGCCATCGAGCATCCCCTTTGTAGAAGGCGTAGATCTTGGAGAGGTCAAGCTGCCCGTCCACATCAAACACAAAGTGGGCAAAGTGCCCCTGGGAGCCAGTCCAACAAGGAAGGTGGGAGCAGCAACAGTTGTTTGCGGTCGCAGGATTTGAAGGTCTTTTCCATAGTGGGGGTGTATTAGCATAAGATGGCTTCCAATCCCATTTCTCCAACAAAATCCTAGCCGCATTAGTGCTCAAAGTCTATTCTGAGTTCACAGCGTTAGCTTTTCTGAAGAAGTTGTTACATCTCTCCTCTGACCCCCGCCAGAACCCGACAGCATAACGCATATGATCATGCTATGTTGACTTCGGTGAGCCTTAGTGGTGGCTCGCCCTCAGTGCGGAGGAGCGAGCGGTATGGTCTGACTATGCCACAAAATGCGGACCACCACTCCTCCGCGGACGCCACCGTTCGCCCAGGTGCGGGGGTTGGTTACCGACATTGGCGGCACCCTCGCCCACGGATCGATCCCTCGTCCGCGAATTTGGCATTCCGGCAGTCATGGGCACCGGCATCGCTACACAGCGTATCGTCAGCGGCCAGTTGGTGACTGTCGACGGTGACGCCGGCGTCGTTATCCTCAGTGCCTCCAATCCCGTTACAGCCGGTGGTGTGTACGACCCGAAGACGATGAGAACGAGAGCTTGACGGGAGAATCCGTGGACAAGCGGAAACCTCGGCGAAGCAATAACAGGCACTGATTTGCTGCTCCACTACCTTTCGCTCCAACATATCAATCGTTCAGCGTCAAAAGAAGGCTGCCTTCATCAGCGTTGCCCACTCCACATTATTCGGACTATCTGCTTCCCATCTTGGCTGGTCTTCTTTCTTCCCTTGTGAGGTAGTGGCGTGTATTGTATTTCCTTGAAAACCGCATCAATCAATATGCCATACAATGCGAGGAAGTGGTGCGAGACGACGCGACCAACTTCAAAACTCAAATAAGTGAAGGCCCGTCCTGGTGGGTTCCGGAGTTGCACATTATCACACGCATCGATGAGGGCTATGTCGATCCCAATGATCTGCTGCACCTTCCTGGCCTGGCAGGCGAACACTTGCAGTTCGATCACGATCCCACTGGCGGATATGGCGAGCAGCAATGGAATACGCTCATTGAGGACGTCAGAGTGAACGGACTCCAGGAGGCTATTCTCATCTTTAAGGAGATGGATGGGCGAGCCGGCATTCATGAAGGCAATCATCGGTTACGGGCTGCCGTCGCGGCGGCGCTGACTCGAGTCCCCGTTGAAATTCGCTATTTTGGCAACAGTCAGCGCGCCGGCCTTGTCATCGACCCAAGAACCGGCAAACCGCCAGGCATTGTCAATGCAAAGGAGAAAGAGCCCATGGGCAGGATGCAAAATACCCCGCCGAAATATGAGGCATACCGTTTGATTGAAGAATGGTGCGCAAAAAACCCCGGAACAGGCTCGACGCTTGGGCTTATGCGCCTGGTGCTTTCCCTTTATAACGGGAGGGCCTTTTCATTCTCCATCCCCGTGTGCATCTGGAACCTAGACGGGGCGCGCCTCGAGTGGGCAAAGGCCATCATCCTTGACTACTTCGAACGCGGGGAAACCGATGAGCTGTTGGAGCTCGCGAGCAAGTTCGCACCAAAGATCGAGCCCTTCGAGTGGTCTCCGGAGAGTTCCTGAAGAGGCAAGTAGAAGGTGGGATGAGCATAAAACGAAGGTTTCCTCAGCACTCATCGAGATCCCGGCCTTGTCGGAATACAGACTTAAAGACTAAATGAACTTGATTATGGCGGCAAAACAAGATGGAACCCGGAAATCGAAGTAAGAGCCTCAATAGTCAGGAATGGATGGATATCCTGGCAAAGGGCGAGACACTCACGGTCGAGTTCAAGAGCGACGCGAAGGGCTTGCCGGATCGCGACCTGGTAGCGGCCGTTGTCGCCCTGGCCAACACCGAAGGTGGACTGCTCCTGCTGGGTGTCGAGGATGACGGTACGGTGACCGGGCTGCGGCCGAATCATGAGAATGCCGCCGGATTGGCAGCCTTGATTGCCAATCGGACCAGTCCTCCCATCGCGGTCCGAGCGGAAGTCATCGTTTGGGGCGATAAAAGGATACTCTGCATCGAGGTGCCCAAGTTCAGGGGCATCGTTTCGACATCTGATGGGCTGCTCTTGCGCCGGCGCCTTCTGGCTTCCGGCAGGCCCGAGGCCGTGCCTTTCTACCCACATGAGCTCATGCAGCGCCAGTCCGCCATGGGGCTTGTCGATCCTTCGGCAACTCCGCTTGCATCACTCAGCGTCGAAGATCTGAATCCCTTGGAGCGCCAAAGGATACGGGAGTCGATCCGCCGATATGGGGGCGATACTTCGTTGCTTCCACTGGCCGACGAGGAGTTGGACGGTGCACTGGGCCTGGTCACCATCGTCGAAGGCATTCAGCGACCAACTGTCGCTGGACTCCTTCTCATGGGTCGCGAAGAAATTCTGCGACAGCATGTTCCCGCCCATGAAGTGGCCTTTCAGGTCCTGGAAGGCACGGATGTTCGAGTCAATGAATTCTTCAGGAAACCGCTGTTGCAGATTTTTGAGGAAGTCGATCTGCTTTTCAAGGCCCGCATTGATGAGCAGGAGATTCAGGTGGGGCTCTTCCGTGTACCTATCCCGAATTATGACCGTCGGGCCTTCCGGGAAGCCTTCATCAACGCTCTGGTCCATCGCTTATGCAAAGCTTTGCATAACCGATGTTATGCCAAGGAAATTGTTATGTAAAGCAGGCTCGCGCAAGCAGCGTAAAGGCTATTTGAAGGCCCCCTTTTGCTTTGCATAATCTTTTGAGCGTCCTTTATAGTTCGTTGCCTCAATAATCTATGATTAAGGAGGTAACGAGATGAAAGTAGAAGAAATCAATGCGACGATGCTGGGCTTGGCCGAGAAGATGCGGCGTGATGGCTACAGCGAAAACACAATCAACACGACGAAGTGGGTGATCGGACATTTCGAGGAGCGCTGCACCGCCGCCGGGGTCACCGATGTGACGGTGCCGGTGGTCGCGGAATTCGTTAAAACTCACTACGGCATCGACTACTACAGCCCTGCGCTCCCCATGCAGACGGTGATGCGGCGCCCGCTGATGATTCTCTTGGAGTTCTACGAGAGCGGCAATTTCTGCAAATCGCACCAGCGCGGCTGCATGACAGACGTTCCCCTGGCACACGAGGCATTCTACCTGCGCTATCGCGAGTTCGTGAACTCGCTGGCCAACAGCCAGAAAAGCAAGGAGAGGAAGTTGTGGGTCATGTCGAACTACATCTCATACCTCAGTGACCGGTCTGTCAGCGACGTAGGGGCATCGAGCCAGAGAGAAGTGCATGAGTACTTGGCATCCTTGACCGACTTCGCTGCGTCTACCAGGCGCTGCGTCGCGACGATACTCAGGGAGGCACTGGACTGGACGAACGCCGAGGGCATCACGGAGTTCTCTGGTAGACAGGCGCTGCCGGTGCTGCGCAAGGAGCCCCGGACGCGCATTCTGTCTTATTACACGGAAGACGAGGTTCGGCGCACCTTGGCCGCCGTGGATACGGAGACCAGGCGGGGAAAGCTGGCATACCTCGCGATCTCTTTGATGGCTCATCTCGGCCTACGCGCAGGCGACGTCATCAACCTCAAGCTCGGCGATATCGACTGGCAAAACGACGCCATCAATATCGTCCAGCAGAAGACAGGGACGCCGCTGACTCTGCCGCTGGTGGACGAGGTTAAGTTTCCGTTGATCGACTACCTTAAAAACGCTCGTCACGGAAGCCGCAACGAAGAATATGTGCTGGTCACGTGCTACGCCCCCTATACGCGTTTCCATCACACATCCAGTCTCTACGGGTTCGTATCCCGCTACATGAGTAAGGCTGGAATAGACGTCAAGGACAGGCACCACGGCCCGCACGCGCTCAGGCACAGCCTGGCCACCGGGCTTATGCAGAAAAACGTACCGCTGAGCGCCATCTCCAACATCCTGGGGCACTCCAACACAAGGACGACCGAGGTCTACCTGGCCGTGGACACCTCCCATCTGGCCGAGCTTTCCCTGGAGGTGCCCGATGTATTGTGACCTGCCGGGCCTCTATGGCCCGTTCAAGGATGTTATGCCGGGCTACGTCGCCTACAAGCGCTCGCTCGGATGCAAGTACGGCAATACCATCCTCCAACGCCTGAAGGAGATCGACCGCTTCTTCGCCGAGCACGGGGTGACAGACGTGGCGGTAAGCGAGGAGATATTTGAGCTATGGTCGGCCAGACGCGGGGACGAGCGTCGATCCAACCAGTGGAAGAGGATCAGCGCCCTTAACTGCTTTTGCCGCTATCTCACCGGGCGAGGGTTCGCGGACGTCTGCACGCGCGAGTACCCAAAGGGCGCGTGGGAGCGGACCTTCTTCCCGTACATCTTTACCCACGACCAGATAGCCGCGCTGTTTGCCGCCGCTGGGGATATGTGGCGCAAGCGCCGGGGAGACCGCGACGCTGCGACCATGGCCGCGTTGATTTCCCTTTACTACGGCTGCGGCTTGCGGAAGTGCGAGGCGCTCAATCTCAGGATGCGCGACGTGAACCCGGATATCGGGACCGTCAGGATTATGGGGGGCAAGAACGGCACGAGCCGCATCGTGGCAGCTTCTGGCTCTGTGATGAGGGCGATGGAGACTTACTGCGGATTGTTCTGCGTGGGTATAGATGACGACTCTTTCGTGTTCCAAAACTCAAGGGGCAACCGCCTCGGGGATCACAAGCTCTATGCGATGTATCGCGATCTGCTGGTAGCCGCCGGAATCCCTAAGCGCAAGGGCGCGAGGGGGCCGCGCATCCACGACCTTAGGCACACCTTCTGCGTGCATGCCCTTGAGCAGATGGACAGGCGAGGGTTAGACCTGTATGCATCGGCTCCGCTGCTGTGCGCCTACCTCGGGCACAAGACCATCTCCGAGACCGAGTACTACCTACGGCTCGTTGAAGAGAACTTCCGCGATATCGAGGAGAAGAGCCGCCGATACGCGCCGGGGCTGTTCCCGAAGGAGGGTGATCGCAATGGTAAATAGCCTGGCCTACCTCATCACCAAATACTTCGGCGAACACCTGCCGCTCCAAGTCGGGGCATCGCCAAATACGATTCGCTCCTACCGCGATACCATGGTCCAGTTTCTTGAATATATCGGGCGCGACAGCCCCAGGGCGGCTGTCGGGCTGAAGGACCTGGACGAGGCTTCCGTGTCAAGGTTCCTGCTCCATTTAGAGAAGGACCGGAACGTCAGTGCCGTGACGCGCAACCAGCGCCTCGCCGCCATCCATTCCTTCGTGCGGTACGTCCAGAGAAAGGATCTGTCCTGCTACGACCAGTGCTCGCGAGTGCTGTCGATCTCGTTCAAGAAGGCCGACCAGAAGCCCATGGGCTACTTGGCTGTCGAGGAGGTGAGACTGCTGCTGTCCGTCCCCGATCCATCCACCAAGAAAGGTATCCGCGTCCTGGCGATTTTGGCCATGCTTTACGAGACCGGCGCTCGCGTTCAGGAACTCGCAGACCTCACGCCCTCCCAGATACAGATCAGCGAGAGCCCGAGGGTGGAACTGCGCGGCAAGGGGCGCAAGGTGCGGCTGATACCGATAAGTCCAGACGTCGCATCCATAGTCGGTAAGTACATGGCAATCCACGGCGTCAGCGATCCGGGCGCGCCGTTGTTTGCGAACAGCCAGGGGAAGAAGCTGAGTCGCGCAGGCGTCCAACATATCATCGACAAGTACGTCGCGCTGGCCAAGGCCAGGGACGGATCGATGTTTCGCATCAAGGTCACCAATCACACGTTTCGCCACAGCAAGGCGGTCCACCTTTTGGAGGCCAAGGTGAACTTGGTGTACATAAGGGACTTCCTCGGCCACTCGTCTGTCATCACGACCGAGGTGTATGCGAAGATAAGCCCCGTCATCAAGAAGCGGCATCTGTTGGAGCACAGCGCGGTTTTAGGCGACGGGGGCAAGTACAGCTTATCAGAGAAGACCAAATTACTGGACTGGCTTAGAAATAAGATTTAGTCGACAATTGAGCTGTATACGTTATGTAAAGCGGGCGAGCGCCATCAAGAAGCCTTTATGCTGCTTGCGCGAGCCTGCTTTACATAACAATTTCCTTGGCATAACATCGAGATTATTCCCGGTTGGGGGCGGTTCATGTCCGCCTTGACGATGAGGGACTGACTCTTTCCAGTCCAGGCGGCTTTGTTGAAGGCATCACACTGCGGAATCTCCTTGTGGCAGCTCCGCGATCCCGTAATCCCCTGCTGGCTGATATTGTCAAGCGCATCGGACTGGCCGAGCGTACAGGTCGCGGCATCGACCGGATTTATGAAGGGATGCTGCGTTATGGCCGCCCGGCGCCGGACTACGAAATGTCGGATGCCACATCGGTTGTGGTCGTTCTACCCAAGGCGGATGCCGACACGGGATTTCTCGAAATGATCTTGCGTCACGAGGAGCAAACCGGAACCGCCATGCCGATCGACAGCCTGATCATCCTTTCCCGCCTGCGGCAGGAGCGACGCCTGACAACCGGAGACTTGGTCGTGGACACCCAGAAGTCCGAACAGGCGACCCGCACCGCGCTCGAAAAACTGGTGGAAGCCGGCCTTGTGGAAGCCCACGGAACCGGACGGGGCCGCACTTACACGCTCAGTGCCAAGGTGTATCGTCACACCGGCCAGAAGGCCGCCTATATCCGACAAGCCGGATTCGATCCCATCCAGCAGGAACAAATGGTCTTGGCCTATATCGACAAACACGGTTCAATCAAACGGGCGGAGGTGGCAGAGCTCTGCCGGATCGGCAACGATCAGGCCTACCGACTGCTCAAACGCTTGAAAAACAGGGATGTTATCGTTCAAGAAGGGCAGGCCAAGGGGGCGTCCTATGTGCGAAAACGGTAATACCAGCGCATCGCGTGTTTTTTCGCGCGGCGCGTGAAAATACACGCGCCGCGCGTATTTTATGCGCGTAGCGTGTATTTGCTGTCGACTCACGAAACGGAAAAAATCGAACGCCAAGGGAATCCCATAAAAGTCAATCAATAACATGGAAGCTGAAGATGGAAGATGATCTGAAAGCGAAGATTGCCGCTGCCATTCAGAAACAGAACGGCCAAAGGCGTGAGTCGGAAAAGGCGGCCGCATTCTTGCGCGAAAACGGTGCGACTTACGTAAGGGGGGTCTATCACAAGCGCTCCGGTTGGTGGTCGGCCGGAAACGTCTTTCTTGGCCCGCGGTCCATCGAGGCCCGTGCCGAATTGGAGCGTCTAAACGCGACGGCTCAAACTCGGAGCTGACGTTTCCATGTCTCCTGGGCTCAAAGGCGACTATGGCCGAAGCACCCCCGCAAATCTTGCAGCGTTTAGACGGGCAAACTCGGGGGCCTGCATTTTATGCATCCGGTCAAAGGCCTCCCGATCTCCGGTGCGGTGCTGCTCGTACCATCTCTTCTTGACCTCCTCAATCTCGGTGAGGAGCGCCTCAACCTCGGGAACCTCGACCAGGCGCTTGAAAGATCGTCTTGATTTCCGACCCGCACCCTGGAAGTACCGGTCCAAATCCCTGAGAAGATCGACTCCCGTGTTGTGATCCCTGGACTCTTCACTGTTCTTGGGTGAGCTCGTCCGAAGGCCGATCACCATTTTCGCCGCCCGAGGAAAATTGAGGGCTCCATGGAGAAAGAATGATGCCGCGTCATCAAGGCGACCCATCTCAAAGAAGGCGAGTGCGGCGACGATGCTCTCGGAGGCGTCTATTTTGTGAAGCCTCGAAGCCGAATCCGCAGCCTCCTGCCAGCGGCCCGTGTTGAGATAAATTGATGCCCGGTACGCGAGTGGCGAAATGTCGTCCCCGCATTCCTGATCGAGGCGCTCGCAGAAGCAGAGCGCCTCCTCATACCGGCCCACGCGGCTCAATGCAAGCGTCAGGTTTCTCATCGCCCGAATGTATGGGCGTGTGGAAAGATCCTTCCAGTAGCGGCTCCGTAGCATCCTCTTCGGAAATTTCTTTCGACCCAGATCCATGGCTTTCTGAAAGTGGTCGATTGCCTCATCAAGCTTTTCCCTGTCGAGCGACATTAAGCCCAGGTAGTTGTATCCCTCCGCATAATCATCGAAGCAATCCGCGAGGAATCGAAAAAGGACCTCCGCCCGGTCGTATTCGCCGCGCTCATAGAATCCCTCCACACGCTCCTCGGTCTCCGGAGGCACCCCCGTTCCCTGGAAAGCGAAGCGCCAGTAGAAGGGGTTGTCCGCATTCCATTCGTTTGGCTCCTGCTTGCGCATATCCAGTCGCCATTTGATCAGATCGACAAGATACTCCAGCTCCACGGAATGCTGCTGTATCAGGTTGCTCGCCGAAATGGAATTCTGTGGATCGGCCAGCATGAGCTGCCGGGCGAAGGTGCAAAGGTCCTGGCGGAATTGGGATAGAAGTCGCGTCTCCTTGTACTCGTAGAGGTCGGGCAGAATATCCATGTTGGCCTCTATTCCTTCATGGATCTTGCTCCAGTTCATCCTGATGTCGGGATACTGGTGCTCGAACAAGCCCTGGAAGTAAAATCCGCCTGACCCGTTCCCGCGCCCCAGTATCTGAAGTGCTTCCGCTTTGGAATAGATCGTAAAGAGTATCCGTTGGTCGACCTTCCCCGTCTGAGGGTCCCGAACCCCCTGTACGATGACCAGCTGCTTGCCCCGCTTCCTGACGTATGCCATGGTAATGCCTCCCTTTTGTGTTACATGATTTTGTCTTGGCAGGATCAATAGCAGGGAAATCGATGTTGTGTCAATAAAAATATTGCAACACAACACATGCTGAGGGCAAGGGCTGAATTCCGGTGGGGGCTTGTCGCCTTGCCAGACCACTTTCCTGTGCGTAGCCATGTCCAACGGTGTCCGAAGTGCCGCCTCTTTCTCTTCAGCGCAAGAGTCGCCTTGTGGGCGTTTTCTCGATCTATTGGCATCTCGATACCCGCAGAACGCGCACATAGGGGCCATGCTACGGTCCATCAATTTGCGGCGTTGCCGAGCAGAAGTTTTGGGGTCCAAAAACCGGGAAAGTTTGTGCCATAAGTCGGCGCCCAAGTGATTGTGCGGTCAGTGACCGCACCAATCAAAAGTCCCATCTTCCGAATGTTCCGGACACTGTCCGGAGAATTGATGCAGTTGGCGGAGAAGAGGCCTTGAAGAGGAGCTTTGACAGGGAAGCAGCATCGTAATAAGGTGGAAATGTGACTGAACATCTCACGAATGACGATGACATTCTAAACTGACCAATAAATCGAGTGCGCTCCCGCCGGCTGGGAACGGACTTCAAAAAAGCGACCCCTCTAAAATGCCCTACAATCGATTTTCTTGGACCGGATAAGGGGTAAGTATCCCCACCTCTGACCATCGCTGATTTCAGAAAAGCATTTCGAATAGCCTCCAAGTTTCGCTCCTGTCGAAAAGGAGAATGGATTTCCTCTTGCAACGCCGGCGAGAAAGGAGGGAATGATAATCTTAACTATTGTGCAAAAGTTAAGATTGCTCGCTTCGAAACAATCAGAAGCCATATTCAGGACTTATCCAGGTTTCGGAGAATGATTCCAGCTCCCGGAAATTTCCTTCAACATTTTTTTATTAACTATAATACCAATATTGTGCTAGAAGTTAACATCAGACTTGGAAAGGTGGAATCGGCGCCAATCTAACCCGAAAAGGCATCATCCATGATCCCATTGGAGGCATCCGGACCCAACGTTCTCAAAAATGTTCACCTGGTGGTTTCCAACACCCCGCGGCAAACTTTCTACTCGATCTGGATCGAGGAACATCACGGGACCTTTCGAGTCCACAAGGCGAGTGGGGCGCGGGGGAGAGTGTGGGATGAAAGGGTGTGGGAGTTTGCCTCACTGGATGAAGCGGAACGACTTTTCAACCGGCGTATCAAAGAAAAGACCGACCCAAACCGCCGTTCTCCCAGGAAGTACCGCATCAAGCACTTGTTGCCCGAAGAGGCGCCGCATGGAACGAAATAGAAATCCCAATCATCCCAAGAAGGGACGGGAGATCCGGGTTGACCCCATCCGGCGAAGCGAGGACATCCAGGCCATAAAACAACTTCTGTCCGGGACGCCAAGGGATTTGCTGCTCTTTACCATGGGAATCAATAACGGCCTTCGCGCGGGAGACCTCCTCATGGTGAAGGTAAAGGACGTGAAATCTCTCAAACCCGGGGAGTTCATCACCATAAGGGAAAACAAGACGGGCAAGCAAAACATCCTCATGGTCAACAAGGCCGTCCACAAGGCCCTTCGAAACTACCTTGAGAAGGTTCGGCCTAGCGACGACGATTATCTTTTTGCGAGTCGCAAGACCAGGGAGCCACTCACCATTCAAGCCGTCAATGCCTTGATAAAGAAATGGACAAGAACGATCAATTTGAATCATGGAAATTATGGGGCCCACACCCTGAGGAAGACGTTCGGGTTCATCCAGCGGACCAAGTATGGGGTGGGCTTCGAGGTCTTGGCCAAGCGGTTCAACCATTCCAGTCCCACGACCACCATGAGGTATCTAGGTCTCACGAGCGATGAGGTGAACGAGGTCCTGATGAATGAGATTTGACTCGATGTGAGAAATTCGTAAACTGTGCTAACAGAAGAGGGGAAGATTTGGGTCGTCTTGAGAAAATCGATTGAGGCGTGTTTTAGAGGTGGTATTCTTTTGATATTTATCTAGATATAGGAGACCGAGTTCTCGCGGGATATTTAAGCATGTGTATGGTGGATATGGCTCTAGGTTTTCCTGATCAAGAGGATGCTCTCAAGTGGGTCGAGGTTGCATTCCACGTCAAACAAAGACTGGGTGATCGCACTCAAATGGGACTAATTGCGGGCCTGCTTGGTGAGCTCTATTCCAACAGAGGTGAGGAGAAACATGCCATTTATTGGCATAATAGGTCATTGGAAAGCTTTCAGGAACTCGGTGCTCGCGCTGGTACTGCAACGGTTCTTGATCATCTTGGAATCATTGATATTAAACGCGGTTCCTTAAAATCGGCCCTGGAGCGGTTCAAAAGGTCATTGTCGTTATGGGAAGAGCTAGGTGATACAAAACAAGTAGCTTTTATGAGAATGAAGGTTTCAATAGCACTTACTTCTCTGGGCAACGTAGAGAGTGCTTTCCCCTACGCACTGGCCGCAGTAACTCAATCCGACTTTCTCAGTCAAGAAATAACAGCAACTCTCGTCGTCCTTCTTTCTGATCACTTGAAAATCTTGGGTAATGAGCGTTTTAAAGTACTTGTACGTCAACACGCTGGCCTCAGAGATCCAAAGAAAGTGCTTCGGCTGCTAAAGCAGCTCGGTTTAAAGGGTCTTTAGCCCAAGGCCCATTGGAATCCGGTATTTACCTGAAGAGGTGCAAGGCCGGTTGCGAATCTACACAAAAAATGTTGGCGGACATGGCGGAGTGGAGGACTTGACGGAGTTGGAACCTCAGGAGTGGGCAATGAACTCACAGCCGGACAAAGGCAGCGACATAACTGGAGTCAATGATGAACAACGTAGCTCTAGGACAGAACTGATCCGGGCGGCATGGGGACGGCTTTTCGGCTATGATTTCTTTATCTCGTATGCCTGGAAGGATGGTCGACCGTACGCCGAAAACCTATGCAAAGCACTTGCTTCCAAGCCGCTCTGTTATCGCTGTTTCATCGACTCAAAGGAAATGGGTGGTGGTCTTGAGTGGCGGCGATCAGTCCGCAAGGCTCTCGCCCAAAGCAAAGTGCTCGTCTTGATTGGAAGCGAGTACGGTCTAAAGCGCGATGCAGTCTTTGAGGAAATTCGTGAGTTCTCAACCAGCAGACGGCCACTCATCCCGATTGATATCAGTGCACGAATCACGAACTTGGCGTCTGACCACCGCCTCTATCCACTTCTTGAGCAAAGACTTCGCATTGACGAAGTGGGTGGCGACTCTGCCTTATCTCACGGAAAACCTTCCCGGGATGTTGTTGATTTCTGTCACTCGAGTTTTGGCTTCGTCAGGATCGATCGCATCCGCACTCGCGTTCTGGGTATGCTTATCGCGGTGTTGACGATTCTTGTTTTGTGGGCATTCCTTGCTTCAATTCAGGCGCGCAACCAGCGCACTAATGCTCTCAAACGACTAAGCGAAAACCTGGTTACGCAAGGATTCGCTCTTGCCGAGAATTCCAAAGACGCGGATGCTTTGCTGATGTTCACGGAGGCCATGGGAGTTGATCCTGATCCAGATCGAATTCGAGACGTACATCGATGGAGAATCTCTTCATGGGCCGGCAGGGTAGCGGCTCCAGAACACACGTTCATCCATGGGGCGGAAGTCATAGCGACTTACTTCAACGCAGATGGACGACTACTTGTAACTGGCACCCAGGAAGGGAAAGCAACTGTCTGGAATGTGGAAACAGAAGAAACCGTTTTTGATAGAGCCATTGAGTTCAACTGCACGCTTGGGGTGGCAGCCCTGGCTTTCAATCAGAGAGATGGTTTGCTCGCTGCCGGACATGGCACGAATCTGGAGGTTTGGGACATCAAGTCCGGCGTGAGGAGATATGGCCCTTTCCAAAATGACACTCAAATAGTGGGGCTCGATCTCGATCCAAACGGCGGTCTTGCCGTCTCGGTGACCTCTGTGACGACAAACAACGGTGGATCGACCTCAAGATGCTACAAGTGGGATCTCAACACTGGAGAAAGGATTCAATTACCTTATAACAGTGACGAACCGGTGCTTCAGAGAATTCAAATCAGTCCGGATGGGAATCTCATACTGGGAATGTCGAACGCTGATGATATCATCAGGATTTGGGATGCAAAGTCGGAAAAAAGGCTGCTTGAACCTGGAATCAAAGGGGAAGGGTCTCATTATTTCTATCACGCTGGGTTTTCTCCCGATGGGACACGTATCGTCACAGGAGGTCTCTGTAAGTCAGCATGCATCTGGCAGGCGTCGACGGGGAAATTGTTGGTTGGACCGTTGACCCATGGGAAGGACGCGGAAGGTGCGGACACCGTGCAGTCTGCAGCGTTCAGTCTTGACGGAAAGCGAGTGGCTACGGCGGGGCATGATAATATGGTGAGGGTGTGGAATGCTGCCACTGGAGATCCGTTGTCAGGTCCCATTGCGCATGGCAAGTTCGCAACGCAGGTCTCGTTCAGCCCAGACCCGGAGGGGAAATGGCTTCTCACATCTAGCCAGGATGAGATAGCACGTGTGTGGGAAGCAGAGTCAGGAAAACCTGTGACACCAGTGTTGATCCATTCAGGTTCTGTGGATGCCGCGGCGTTCAGTCCCGACGGGTCACATGTTGTAACAGGAAGCAGAGACGGGATTGCGAGGATATGGAAGATCACCCCACCATCCGTGTTAGTCGCTCCAGAAAAGCACAGTCAGACAGTTTTCCATACTTCCTTTTCCCGTGATGGTAAGCTCGTACTAACCGGTGGAGGAGACGGCTCGGTTACATTGTGGGATCTTGCCTCGGGGCGCTCTAAGTCTCTGGCAGTTCCGCTGGAAAACTCATTAACATATGCTGGATTCAGCCAGGATGAACAAAGGATCCTAACCATATCGGGAAAGGGGACCTTCCAGACCTTTGACCTGGACGGCAAACCAATGAGCAAACCCGTAGAGACAGATACACCTGGGGCATGGGTCACCAGCGGATCCTTTTCTAGCTTCGGTAAGAGAGTCGTGATCGGACTGAGTGACGGCACAGCGCAAGTCTTTGATCAAGAGGGAAACAAGATCCAATCTCCTTTTATCCATGCACAGCGGTCAGATGCGGATAATTCCGTCAAATACACTTGCTTTTCCCCGTGTGAAAGGTATGTGACTACACTTGCAAATGACGGATACGCGCGAATATGGGACTGCGACAACGGGGGTAAACCGGTAGCAACCCTTCTACACGAAGAAAACGCTTCTCTTGGTTTTGCAGCGTTTGATCTTTCTGGCGAATACCTTGTGACGGTCGGAGGAAACGCCGCGAAGGCCTGGAAGTGGAAAACCGGTGAGGCAATAGGTAAAAAGCTCACACACGAGAAGGGCGACGTGTGGCGTGCCGCTTTCAGTCCTGACGGGAAAAGAATCATAACGGCCAGCTTCGATAAATCGGCGCGAATTTGGGATACTCAAACGTCAGAACCCGTTGGTCGTCCGCTCATCCACGAAGGAAGAGTTCGCGTTGCTCAATTCAGTTCTGATGGAAGTCGGGTCCTGACCGCCAGCGAAGATGGTGTTGTCCGCCTCTGGGACGCTGAGTCAGGCTCAGCCATTTCTCCAGAGTATCGACATCGCGGTGGCATATGGTCCGGAGCCCTGAGCCAAGACGGGCTCAGTGTTGCGATTGGCGGAGAGGATGGTGTGGTCAAGCTCTGGAAGCTCACCCATGACTCGCGTCCAATTGATGGTCTCCGTGATCAGTATTCGTTTGCGGCGTGCAGACGAGTTGACATGCAAGGCGGGTTGGTGGCGCTGTCTCCATCTGAAATCAAGGCATTGGCAGTGAAATTGAACGCTGGCAATGCCCCGTGATATGGGACCGAGAGAGGTGACGAGGAGTGAGATCCGGCCATCCGCCAACACTCGTTTCGACTTGCAGTCTGGCACCCTCGGTCTTCGTGGCCTCTGTCAAGGGTCTGCAAATATCACGGTCAGCGGTCTCGCAAAGCAATCGGCCGCTCTTGTACGACGCATAATCAGGACGACGAGAATCATACAGATATGATTGATTGGTATCCTGCAAACCTTTGCGACAGGGACATGGAAAGGAGCTGCCCATGAAATGGCGGAAATGGCTTGAAGAGTGGGACATGACGTCCTTGAAGATCAAGACGCCCTTCCTGGAGATGGATTGGGCTCCCAAGGACGAGGATAAGACGGCAGCCTGGGAGTTGTATGTGGAGCTGCTGACCAGGATCACAACTCAGCCCCTGGCTCCTGAGCACGGGGATGAGACGACGGCGCTAGAGAGCGTTCACGATTTGTTTCCAATCACTCGCTCGAGAGGTGGTTAAGCGGAACGGGCGGCATTGCGTGGAATTCACAAAAATCGCCGTTGTGGTTCTGAATCAGATTGTACGACCGTTCACCGCTAAATGGCACAGACTCTCACTCCAAGAAGCCTTCCAAGACGATCAAAAGCGGAAGTTGTTTCGTGACGAACTGGCGGGGGTGCAAAGCCGGTTGAGAATCTACACAAGAATGCTGGCTGACATGGCCGGAGTCGAGGACCTGACAGACCTGGAGCGTTAGGTTTCGAATTCTCCGGCACGCAGGCCAGGGTTGTCTCAGGAATTCCAACCAGGGAAGGAATGCGCATGGTGACTTCTTCTTACCGTCCGTGCCTTGTGGTCTATGTAGCATGGCATCCGGAGAACACTGAGGGCAAGGATTTTGCCGAGCACATCTACTCGCGCGTGAGTCGGGATATTGGGAATCCGATCTCCCGTGGGATTGGGATTCCAGTCTTTTTCAGGAGCGTGCCTCTCCCGCAAAAAGGAATGCCCCCTGAAATCCCCTTGGATGAGGCGCAACATAGTGCCGTGGTCGTTTTGGTCGACAACAAGGTGGTGAGCTCCGATCCATGGAATGACTACATAGAGGATTTGTGGAAAGTAACGGGGAAGGCAGGAAGCCCTCACCGCGTCTATCCAGTTTCTATGACTCAGCATGCCTTCAATCTGAAGGGCGACGTACCGAGAGCGAATTTCATTCGCCTGCATGACAAACCGATAGAAGACAGACAATCCTTCCTGAGCTGCATCTTGATTCATGAATTATGTCGCCTGTTGCTGAATCGGAAAAGAACCTCCGCCATCAGCGGGCAGGAATTCAGCCCGGCTCCTGTCAAGTTGTTCATCAGTCATGCCAAGCGGGATGGGCTGGAAATTGCCAAGGCGGTGCGAGACTACATTTATAGGGAATCGCCTCTCAAGACGTTTTTCGATGCGAACGATATCACATCGGGATATGCTTTCGATGAGGAAATCTATGCTCAAATGGAGGATGCCGCGCTCTTGGCCATTGTCACAGATGTTTATGCTTCGCGAGAGTGGTGCCGGCGCGAAATCGTTGCAGCAAAACGACTTGGAATACCAATTGTTGTCGTAAACGCTGTCGCAAAAGGTGAGGAACGGGCCTTCCCTTATGTGGGGAATGCTCCCACTATTCGATGGCATCCCGCATCGCTTCAACTTGATGAGGAAGCCTTGAAAGGCGATATTGACGCCACGATTCACCTCATGCTCCATGAGGTTCTCAAGAGCACCTATTGGCGCCATCATTTTGCCGACCTGGGTAAACTGTCCATTATCCCGGAATCAGCCGTTTGTTTGCTTCGCCCTCCCGAGTTGTTGGATTTGATAAAATACAGTGAAGCTTCAGCCCGAGGACAAGCAGCGCTGCTTGTCTATCCCGATCCGCCGCTTGGAACTTGCGAAGCAGAGTTGCTGGCGTCGTTGGTTCCCGGACTGAAATTGAGCACTCCGGTTTTCCTGGGAGGTAGATAATGAATGCAAATGGCAAGCCGAACATATCCCAAGCAGGACGGCCGCTATTGAAGGATTGGACGGTCGGTGTTTCCATTTCAGACAGTCCTGATTTGCAGCAACTCGGCATGGGAGGGGTGCATCTTCAGGATGCCCTGGTCGAATTCGCTCGCTACCTTCTTGCCTGCGGCGCCAGCCTCGCCTACGGCGGAGATCTCCGGAAGAAAGGATTTACCGAAATCCTGTTCGATCTCGTCGAAACTCACAATCTGAGCGGCGTGCAGCCTTTCAATCGTATCGTCAATTTCCTGGCGTGGCCGATTCATCTAAGACTGACGGACGAACAGCAGGCAGAGCTCAAACGAGTGGCCGATTTCCATCCCATAGGTCCTCCAGACGATTTGGGTCTGGACACAATTAAGGCCGTCGATCCCGACTCAACCCCCAACCGATACATATGGGCACGTTGCCTTACCGCTATGCGCGAAGAGATGAATGCTCTTACTCATGCGAGGTTGTTTCTTGGAGGTGAATATCAACCGGGCAAGTACCTGGGAAAATATCCAGGCCTTGTCGAGGAAGCTTCTCTCGCACTGCGTGATAAGAAGCCCGTCTTCCTCATGGGAGGATTCGGCGGCTGCACGAAGGCGATTATCGACGCTCTTGTGGGTGACCAGACCGAAGTATTGACAGCAGCCTTCCAAATGTCGGACTCCGGCTATGCAGATTTGGTAGAGCTCTACAACGAGCGGATACCGGAGCTGTCAGACCCTACGCAGGGACCGGTCGATTATGAAGAGCTGGTTCGCTTTTTCCGTTCGCAAGGAATCGAAGGCTTGAACAATGGCTTGGGAGAAGCCGATAATCAACGCCTTTTCGAGACTCCTTATATCCCGGAAATGATTTCCCTGGTGCTGAAGGGGCTGACCAGACTCTCAAAACATGGCTGATCCTGGAATCACTGCGTCCATGCGCTCATAGTCTAGGATTGACTGCGTTTCATCTTTTGAGCCAAATTCTTAATGAGCGAGGTCTGTGACGAGTTCTTTACAGCCTCCTCTATTTTCGTTTTGAGCAACGCAGCATCCGTGGTCCAGTGCATCCACAACGCATAGCCACTCTGGTAGTTTTCGTAGAATCTATCAGGGACAAGATTATTACCGGCATAGTCCCTCGCACAGGTAGGAAGCACAATGCCGAGCAATCCATGTTGATGATGCAACGTAGCGTGAATTTCCCAATCAACCCAGCGACGCTTGTATGTCTCAGGGCCGAACAGGACAATGGTGACAGAAGTCCCGAAGATGTATTCCTCTCTTATCTTTCGATTTAGATACTCGGCGTCGGTGCCGTCGATCTTACGCTCGAGGGAATTGTCATAGAAGAGATCGAGAGCCTCCGAGAATAATTTTGAGAAATTGTCGTACCATCCTTGATCTATTTTGTGATGGTAGCTGATGAAGATTTTCCGTTTGGGTATCTTGAGTTGGCTGAGACCTCTCCCAAGCATGGCTGAAAAAAGATCGTTTTGAGACACGTGCTGACCTCCCTATCGCTGGCCTATGGCGTTTTTGAGGCTTCTATGAAATTGTTCCGCGGTCCCTATTGTTGCTCCAGTAGCCCTCCCTTCCGAGAACGACACTGTCTGATCGCCTTTGTACATTCTGACGAATTGCTCCAGGTCATAGTCATCTTGCAGGATAGGCCACTTCGTTAGGAAATCCGGCAGAGTGACAGGCCCCTTCAGCTTATAGGTTGTGATTCTTCTCTCTGACTTTGACGCCACTCCTATTTCGAAAGGAACCCACCAGGAGCCTTGAGTGTATTGAGAAATAACGGCCATCATGTGTGTACACCAATCAATCCGATTCATGAGCACGGCGGTGATGTCGTCCGTGCTTTTTAGCTCCGGATCGATGGCATCCATGTAGCATATGATCCCTCGCTGGGTCAGGTAGCTGAAGATCCTGCCTGTCTCGGGCTTATTAATGCTTGTGTGGGACAGGAATACCGGCATGGAACCCTCCTTTGTGGTTGCGACCGGCGTCGCAGTCGAGCTGTTTGAGGTTATTCACTCTGCTCTTTGGGCAGTAGCTCTGCTTTCACGAATCCCAGGACCCGGTCGATCTGCTCATCGGGGAGCTCGCTTTTGATGATTAAGCGCACCAGTTCCGCCACCTTCGGGTTCTCGTTGATGAAACCTGAGATCTCCGGGTCCGTGGAAGATGAGAGGCGGAATAGCACATCAGGGTCGGCGGCCAGGGTTTTGGCGAGAGCTTTGATGGTCTCCGGTTTGGGAGGATGTTCCTTGCCCCGTTCGATGCGACTGAGATAGGCCGCGGAGATCCCTACCCGCAGGGCTGTCTCCCGGAGGCCCATGTCTTGGGCCAGACGGAGGTTCCTAAGTGTTTCACCGAAATTCTTCATTGACTCACCTCGTTGTTGTGTGTTACGTAACGCTAAACAATCTTGGCATCTCCTGTCAAGTTTTATTTTTGCGATGGAATGTTTTTTGGGGTACTCTCCTGCTCGGGCGTTTTGAAGACGAACTTGAGCAGGGATCGAAATCTATGAAAAGAGACGAAGTCTACACCCTGAAAGAGGTGGCTTCTTTGCTGCGGGTAGCTCACAAAACCATCTACACCATGGCCCAGAGTGGCCAGTTGCCGGCCTTCAAAGTGCGGGGTCAGTGGCGATTTGCCCGCAAAGACATCGAGGACTGGATTGAAGAGCAAAAGATCTCTTGTACCAGAAGGAGGGGTGATGCCTGAGTCTGCTTATGCACGAGTAGAAGTGAACCAAGCCTCCGGTGAGTGGAGTTTTCTATGAGGGAACAAAGGAGCAAGCAGGACGAGAACACCGTTGCGGCGGGATATATGCTCGACTACGTCTCGGGAAGACAGGTCAAAGAGACGAAAAAGGAGCTCGTTCGCCAGCGTGTGGCTCGCGCCCTGATTCACGAATACGGTTTTTCGCCCGATAACATGGAGATCGACTTCCCGGTTGGTGGACGCAAGAAAGTGGATATCGCCATTTTCCATGACGGCACGGAACACACAGCGGAGAGCCTCGGTCGAGTTGTTCTCTGCCGTCCTGAGCCTAATGTGGGGAGAAACGCGGTGCGCATCCGCGACTTCGATCAGGCGGAAAAGGACCTGGATGAGCTCAAGAGCGTCATGCGGGACACTGAGACTGTTCGATATGGCTTGTGGACCAATGGCCTGGATTTCTTCTTTCTTGAAAAGGAAAAGAAGCGTTTTCAAACGGAATGCAACCCCATCGGCGACTGGCCCATGGCCGAAGAGTCGGTCGGCACCAAGGATGTGGTCTCGGACGCTCACACTCGCGTAGCCGACACCGAAATGCTCAAGGTTACCTTCCGCCGCTGCCACAACTTCATCCATGGCAACGAGGGAATGCCCAAGGATGCGGCCTTCTGGCAGTTCCTTTACATCATCTTCTGCAAGATGCACGACGAGAATCTCCGTGCCAAGCAGCGCCAGGCCTGGCAGCGCCGTTTTTGGGCAGGTCCCAAGGAGCAGTTCGAAGAAGAAGGCCGTAAAGCAATCCGCAATCGCATTGCAGGGCTCTTCATCGAGGTGAAGAGGCAGTACAATAACATTTTTCGTGGGAACGAAGAAATCACCCTCTCTGATCGAGCCTTGGCTTTCATTGTTTCCGAGCTGGCTAAATACGACTTCACCCGCACTGATGTGGACGCCAAAGGTGTGGCCTACCAGGAGCTGGTCGGCGTCAATTTGCGCGGAGACCGGGGCCAGTATTTCACCCCGCGAGGCGTGGTGAAGTTGGTTGTCGAAATGCTGGACCCCTGGGAGAATGAAACCGTGCTCGACCCGGCGTGCGGAACCGGCGGCTTCCTGGTTGCCACCCTTGGGTACATGCTCAAGAAGTTTCGCAAGGAACAAAATACCCAGCCCGGCCAGGAGAACACCACTGAATTCCTCAGCGTCCATGAGCGGCTCAAGGAATACGCAAGTACTCAGGTGTTTGGCGCCGACTTCGACCCGTTCCTGATCCGCGCTTCTCAGATGAACATGGTGATGGCCGGAGATGGCCGCGGCCACATCTATCACATCAACTCACTGGAGTTCCCCAACGGTCATTTGATCGATCTGGAGAAGGCCAGGGATGAGATTCGTTTGGGCACGATCGACATCGTGATGACCAATCCACCTTTCGGCTCGGACATTCCGATCACCGACAAGAAGATTCTCGAGGATTTCGAGCTTGCACATACCTGGGAACCCGACGGAGAAGGCGGTTTCCGAAACACCGGCATTCCCAAAAGCAGCGTCGCCCCGGAAATCCTCTTTATCGAGCGCTGTTTGAAATGGCTTAAGCCCGGCACGGGTCGGATGGGCATCGTTCTGCCCGACGGCATCCTGGGCAACCCGGCGGCCGAATACATCCGATGGTGGATCATGCGCGAGGCACAGGTGCTCGCCTCCGTTGACTTGCCGGTGGAGGCCTTTGTTGCCGAGGCCAACGTCAACATTCTTACCAGCCTGCTTTTCCTTCGCCGCAAGAGTGAAGAGGAAAAACGAGCCGAAGCCTTGGGATGTGCTGAAGAATATCAGGTTTTTATGGCGGTCGCAGACAAAGTTGGCATCGATCGTCGCGGCAACAAGCTCTACAAGCGCACGCCGGACGGGGAAGAGATCGTTGAGCCGCAAGAGCATATCGAACGCATACGCATAGGTGGGCGCATGGTTGAACGCACCTTGGTCCGCAACGAGAAAGTGGAAGACAATGATTTACCCGTGATTGCGGAGAAGTATCGAGAATTTCTGAAGGAGAATGACGGATGAGCGGTACGGTTCATTATCACGAAGGCCAGTTCCCACCCCGTGAACTTGATTGGGTGAAGCTGATCCCACTCCTGGGAACGACAAGTGCCGCTGTTGCGCGTTACGATGGGACCTTATCCGCAGTTCCCAATGCTTCTGTTCTGCTGTCGCCTCTCACAACCCAGGAAGCGGTGCTCTCATCACGCATTGAGGGAACTCAGGCCACGATGGGTGAGGTCCTCGAGTACGAAGCACGGGGAGATAGCGACGATATCAGCTCCGGCCGGGAGGCGGATATCTGGGAGGTGCTAAACTACCGAAAGGCCATGAGAGCCGCCGTGGAAATGCTCAAGGATTTGCCGCTTTGCCAAAGGTTGATTCGTGAAGTCCACAGGATTCTGCTGAACAGCGTGCGCGGGCATGGCAAGTCTCCTGGAGAATATCGTCAGATTCCCAATTGGATCGGTGCCCCTGGATGCTCCATCGAAGAAGCGCGCTTCGTACCCATTTCCGCGGAGAAGCTTCCCCAGGCCATGTCCCACTGGGAGCAGTATATCCACGAGGATGCTCCGGATCTCATCGTGCAGCTTGCTATCATTCATGCCGAATTTGAGGCACTCCATCCATTCTTGGATGGCAACGGACGCCTGGGCCGCATGTGTGTGCCGTTGTTCATGTATGGCAAGAACCTGATCAGCGGGCCGATGTTTTACATCAGCGCATTTTTCGAGAAGAACCGAGATGAGTATTACGAACGCCTCCTTGGGGTCTCGCGGGATGGTGATTGGACGGCATGGTGTGCATTCTTCCTTCGTGCAGTTCAGATCCAGGCGGAGGAAAACCTTAGGAAGACGACCGCAATTCTTGGGCTCTACAACGAGATGAAACCAAAATTCGTGGAGCTCACACGGTCCCAGTATGCCATCCATGCCTTGGACTGGATCTTCGAACGGCCTATTTTTAAGAGCACTGATTTCGTGAAAGCCTCTCACATACCCAAACCGACCGCATTCCGGATTCTTGGCATCCTCAAGGAAGAGGGTGTTTTGAAAGCAATCGAAGAAGGGCGAGGTCGCAGAGCGGCAGTTCTGGCCTACCGCGACCTTTTGAACATCGCAGAGGGTTACGATGCGTTTTGAATCTCATGGATTATCTCCAAGATGTTTTGTGTCGCACGGAAACGAATAATTGAGTCACAAACTTCATTGTGTCTATTTCATGAGACAGAAAAAACATTGACTTGCACTTCAAGGTATTCCGCCCTGAAGAATGGAGCTGTGTCATGAGTGAAATGGATGAATTGGACGCTCAGGCTGAGAGTGAAAACGCCGAGGAGTCTGCCCCGGACAACTTCTACATCGATATTCTGACCGGCAACAAGGAAAGCGTCTCGGCCAAGAAGCTGTTGATTCAGAAAGTGCTGCGCCAGCTCATTGAAGGCTATGGCTTTGACCGGGATGACTTGGAAGTCAACTACAATCCGCAGATTCAGGGACACGGGCGCAAGCGGATCGACATTGCCATTTTCCGTCCAGAGACCGAGCACACCAACGACAACCTCCAACGTATCATTGTTTGCAGGAACCAGAAGAAACGCGACAAGCTCCGCTCTCTTGCCGAAGCTGAGGCCGACCTGCGCGAGCTGAAAGAGCTCATGGAGCTTCTCTCGGCCGCCACCCTGGGCATGTGGACCAGCGGCCAGGAAGAATTTCTCTTCCAGGTCGAGCGCGGCCGCTTCGAGGTTCGCCCCAAGCCTCTCGGGGTCTGGCCCGCGCCGGGTGAAGCCACCTCGGATGTCGATCTCACTGGAGGAGTCATCCAGGTTGCTGCGGATGCCGAGGGTTTAGAAGATGCCTTATTACGGGCTCATCGGTACATAAACCGGAATCTCGGCCTGGATCATAAGGACACGTTCAAACAGTTGGCGATCCTTCTACTCGCCAAAATCTACGATGAAACCCGCCTATCCAGCGAGCGCAAGTTCTGGATTCGGGGCGATGAGCCATTCACCGAAGAAGGACAGCAAACAATTCACCAACGTATCACTGAATGCATCCGTGGTGCAAAGCTTTGGCAGTCTAATCTGCTGACTCGGGGATGGGATCTGACATTGGAACCTCATGAAACTGCCAGAGTGGTGATCGAACTGGCCCGCTACTCATTGAGAGAAACTCAGCCACGTTACCGTACCGGAGCCTTCAGGGCCATTGCTCGCAGTGTGATGGACGGCCGTGAGGGCCGCTACCCCACACCGCTCAATGTGGCCGAAATGGCAGTGAGGATGCTCGACCCGAAGGCTGAAGAAAGGATTATGGATTGCTCAAGCGGCACCGGCACTTTCCTGGCCATGACTGCGGTACACATCTTCAAACAGTACCTGGCCGAACTCGGCACAAGGCCGGAGGAGGCCAGACCTGAACAGATCTTGCAGGCTCAAAATTACACCGCCGAGTGGTCGGCCAGTAGTGCGCTGGGGTGTGACATCGACCCCTTCCTGGTGGTGACCAGCCGTATGAATCTGCTCTTCACCACTGGCAATCCGGGGCGCATCTTTCGCCTCGACGCACGCACCTTTCCGGATGGCGATCTGGACGGTGTTGAGGCGGCCCGTAGCGCCACGCCTCTGGAGAGCATGGATGTGGTATTGGTCAATCCCTGGTTCTCGAACCAGCACCCGGTAAACGACCCCACAATTCTGGAGCGTTACGCCTTAGGCCATAACTGGGAACGAGACGGGGGCGGCGGCTACCGCAACACGGGAAACCTGAATGCTGGTGGAGTGCCGCCCGAGGTGCTGTTCCTGGAGAGGGCTATGCAATGGGTGAAACCCGGTACCGGGCGTGTGGGCATTCTTTTGCCTGATGGACTCTTGGGAAATCCAGCCCAAGAGTACGTGCGATGGTGGATTCTGCGCCATTGCCAAGTGCTGGCCAGCGTCGACTTGCCTGTGGAACCCTTCAAAGTCACTGTCAAAGAATACGGTTTTACTCCAGCACTGCCAAGTCTTTTGGTGCTACGGCGACGCAGCCACGCAGAACTGCTCAATTATGAACATCCTGAATACAAGGTCTTCATGGCAGTCGTTGATCGTGCAGGAGTTGATTCTCGGGGTAGTTTACTGTTCCAACGCGCACCAGACGGCGAGGAATTGATTTTTGACGAGCAAGTAATTGAAAGAGTCCGTGAGGGAGGAGAAGTGCATATTCGGAGAGTTACACGTAGGACGCGACGAATCCATGATGAGCTTCCCCTTGTTGTCGAAAAGTTCGTGGAGTTCCTTGAGACTGGTGAGGTATCACAATGATCATAAAGACAATACCAAGCACCTGGCTCATTGAAGAGGAACACCGGTTAGACTGCGGACCCTTTGTAAAAGGCAGCGTTGAAGCGAGGAAGAGGATCGAAGGTCTTCGATGCCACAAAGATCATCTTGTAGATCTTACCCGGGGTGGTCTGGATGGAATGTATCACGTTGGGCAGGACAAAATTGTCTGGGCTGAGGATGAGGTACATGGAATGCCTTTCCTGCGCAGCGCAGATATCCTGAAAATCGACTTATCGAATCAACCCTTTATTGCAAGAAAGCAAGTTGAAAACAATCCTTTGTTCCAGTGCCCAACTGGTACGACCCTGATTACCCGATCTGGGACAATAGGCCGCATGGCATACATGCGTTCTGACATGGTTGATACTGCAATATCACAAGATGTACTTAAAGTTGTTCCTGATGAAAATAAGGTGAGGTCAGGCTACCTATATGCATTCCTCAACTGTAAATATGGACTGCCCATCGTAACAGGTGGCACCTTCGGCTCAATCATTGTTCATATTGAGGCAGAAAACGTCGCCAAGCTTCCAGTTCCACGCCTAAGCGAGATAGAAGACCGCGTCGACGAGTTAATTCAAGAGGCGGCTGATTTAAGGTCAAAGGCGGACAGATTTATCAAACAAGCCAAGGATTCATTCTTCATGTTTACATCTAATCTGTCCACCAACAAGAAGGGACCCACTTTCTGTGTTACAAAAGCAGGTAACTTGCAGAAGCGCATGGACGCTGCTTTTCACGATCCAGTAGCGGAGAAGATACGATCCAGAGTCATCTCAGGAAAGCATACAAGTGTGGGCGACCTGTGCGAGAAGGTCTATTTGCCGGGAATATTTAAGAGAATTCATGTGGAGGATATTGCTCATGGTGCTTACTACCATTCAGCCACTTCCATATTTAGTATCGAACCAAAACCTAAAGCAATATTGTCCCGCAAAAGTAATCTATATGAGGATGTTTTATTGATAAGAGGAACGATTCTCATACAAGCATTTGGACAAGAAGACGGTCTTATCGGCAGAGTGGCTTGGGCCGGAGAACACCTGCACGGAGCAGCCACTACTCACATGTTTGTTAGGGTTATTCCTAGGTCCTTAGAGTTTGCCGGGTATCTATTCGCCTATTTGGCTTCTGATGCAGGATATAATCAAATCACTAAGTATCCATATGGTGGTTCAATACCTCACCTATCAGCTCAACAAATCGAAAACATGCCGGTTCCTTTACTTGATGACAAACTAATGGAGGGTATCGCTAATATTGTTAATACCGCACATTCATATAGAGATCAAGCTATCGACTGCGAGTTGGAAGCCCGTACTTTGATCGAGCGCACAATCGAGGAGGGAGGTCGTTAATGGCGAAGGTCATACCCATTGGACAGCCCGTAAACGATTCCGAGCGTCAGGCCATTGGATTCCTTCGGGACCATTTGCCCGACGGCTGGCTGATCTTTCACAACTTCGAGATGCGAAGGGAGCAGGAGGTTTTCGAGATTGACCTGGCCATCCTGGCGCCTCACGCGGTGTATCTGGTGGACGTGAAAGGCACGCGAGGGCTGATCGATGTGTATGGCTCCAAGTGGTATCCGGAGGGGCGACAGCCGTTTCACTCACCTTTGGCGAAGCTGCGCCAGCACGTCAGGACCATGGCGGCCATCATCCGGGATAACAACGCGGGACTCATTGAACTGCGCAAGGCTCATGTTCATGCCACCGTGCTGCTCACCGCAACCGATGCCTCTCTCAACGACCCTGCCGGGATAGACGGCCCGGATGTGACCGACTTTAAGCAATGTCTGAAATACTTCCGTGACACCAGTCGGATTCCAGATTACCGGCTCAAGAACATCAGCCGTTTTCATCCTCAAGTCGTCAAGGCCATTACGGGCAACGCCAAGCCCAGGAGCGCCGCATTGGTCTTTCGTGATTGGCAAGTTGAGGAGAGACTGGGGGGCACCGACCGCTTTACCGAATACCGGGCTAAGCACAACCTGTTGGGAAAAAGCGGCGGCATGGCCCGGCTACGGGTCTACCAGACCGACCCCTATCAGGATGAGACTGCACGGAAAGAGCAGTTCAAGAAGATAAGCAATGCCTATCGAGCCGTCGCCCATATGCTCACCCATGCCAATGTGCTCGCAGTCAAGGATCTTTTCGTCAATGACGATGAAGATAAGGTCGTGCTGGTAACTGAAGACTTGGCTGGACAAGCCCTCCGTCAGCACATGAGAAAACCCGGCCTGGCCCTGACCTTTGATCAAAAGCTTCAGATCATGCGGGACGTGCTGACGGCCCTGGACCATGCCCACCGATATGAGGTGATACACCGGAACCTGACGCCTGACGCCATTATCGTCACCAAAGGCGGACAAGCGCGTGTCACCGCCTTTGATTTTGCCCGTGTGGGCAGGAATCGCAGCAAAAGCGAAACGATTGCGGAACAAATCATTGAAGATCTCGACGTGAATTACCGTGCGCCGGAGCTGGTGAAATCGGAGAAGGAATCAATCCCTCAAGAAGCGAGCGTTGCTTCTGATTTATACTCGGCGGGAACCATCTTCTTTGAGCTTTTGACGGGTGAACGACCGTATGAGAACGAAGATCAGATGTTGGAGGCCGACGGCAAGTTCCCCATAAAGCCCTCGGAGCACAAGCCAGATTTACCCAAGGGGATCGACGAATGGCTGCAGGGCTTTTGCGAGTTTGACCCGGAGGACCGGCACACCAGCGCGGCCGTCGCCCGCAAGGTGCTTGACAGCCTGATCCTTCCCGAGGCCAAGAACGATTCCATCCCTGAGCCGAGCGATCTGGCGGTGGCGGTGCAGAAGTTTCCGGATGATCTGACCAACTTGCCACAGGATTTCATTCTGGCGGACCGCTTCCGTGTTCAAAAGAAACTCGGAAGCGGCGGCTTCGGCGTAGCCTACAGGGTTTTCGATTCCATGGGGGATGTGGTTCGGGTCATAAAGCTCGTCACCAAGGATAGACGCAGTGTCTATGAACGATTGCGCCGGGAATACAAAACACTCACCAACCTGCCGGACCATCCGCACGTGGTGAAAGTGGTCTGGGCGGATCGCATGGCCGACGCAAAACAGACGCCCTATATCGTGTTCGAGTATGTAAAAGGACAGGACGTCTCTGACATGATTCAGGCCGAGGACCTTTCTTTGGACGACTCGGTTCGGATTGTCCGTGAGGCGGCTGATGGCTTGGGGCACCTGCATCAGCATGGGGTTTACCATCAGGACGTCAAACCCTCCAACCTGCTCTGGACGGACAAGGGTGTCCGGATTATCGACTTCAATGTTGCCGTCACCGAAAAAGACGAGATTCAGGGTGGCGGCGGAACCCGGCGATATCTGCCGGCGGACTACGACTATACCGTGGAACCCTCCAGCTCCGACCGTATTGACCGGGACATCTATGCCCTTGGCATCACCTTCTACGAATGTCTGACAGGTCAATATCCCTTCGACGAACCGACGCCGCCGATCAAGATTCAGCCGAAAGACCCGAAACGGTTCAAGGGCTGTGCGGATTTGAGCTCGTCCCTGGTGAACGTCCTGATGAAGATGATCGCACCCGAGCGCAAGGACCGATTCGCCTCCGCTGCGGAGCTTCTGTCCGCTCTGAATGAATTGAAACGCGCCCGATCGGTGTTGAGCAGCAGCGATATTGCCGCCGAGCCGAAAACTGTGAGCAAGCTCGGGTTCGAGCCGACCAGGCCGAATACGAATCCCTTTGTGACACACCTCCTGACGCTCTACAGTCAAAGCCGTCTTTCCAACGCCGGCACGCGAGGTCTGGATGAGATCGGCAAGGCCACCTACGTGACCACCTATCTGGACGAAAAGCTCAAACCTGCCTTGCTGAAGGGCGAATTCCGCCTGGTCATCATCAGCGGCAATGCAGGGGATGGGAAGACAGCCTTCATCCAGCAGTTCGAGGCCTTTGCCGAAAGCAAGGGCGCACAGATGCTGCGCGGCGGCAACGGGACGATTTTCCAGCTCAAAGGGCACACCTTCCAGAGCAACTACGACGGCAGCCAGGATGAAGGTGATGACCGTAACGACGCAGTTCTCCAAAAGTTTTTCGAACCGTTTTCGGGTAAAGATGCTTCACGCTGGCCGACCAACCAGACCCGGTTGATTGCAGTGAACGAGGGCCGCCTGGTAGACTTTTTCCTGGAGCATGAGGAAGAGTTTTCTCTATTATCCCGGCAGATTGAGCGGGGTCTCGCCGGAGGCGAGCCTGAAGACGGCGTTGCGGTTATCAATCTCAACCTGCGCGCCGTGGTGGCTACCCCCGACGACGGTCAAGCATCGATTTTGGAGCGATTGATCGCTCGAATGAGTGAGCTGGAATACTGGGAGGCATGCGAAAAGTGCGACATCAAAGGCAAGTGCTTCGCGTATCACAACGCCAGGACATTCCAAGACCCGACCGCCGGCCCCAAGGTGGTTGAACGGCTGAAGATGCTCTACACCATAACGCATCTGCGGGGCCGATTACACATCACCATGCGCGATCTCCGTTCCGCCCTGGCATTCATGCTGGTAGGAACCCGGGATTGCGACTCCATTCACCAGCTTTACCAAAACGGCGGCGAAAAAAACCAGAACCGGATTCTGGACGGCTATTACTTCAACTCTTGGTTGGGCGGCAGCGAGGGATCGAACGACCGCCTGGTGTCCTTGTTGCGTGAAATCGATGTAGCGCCGGTCAGCAACCCCGAGCTCGACCGTGAGCTGGGCTTCCTGAATCCCAAGACCAGGGCCATGGGCCGTTTCGATTTCGGGGACCGACCGGCTTATGATGAAGAACTGGTGGATACGCTTTTCCAGAATCTACCACGGGACTACTCGTCGAAGATCCGGGCACATTTGATAGCCAAACATCGCAACTATCTCTCTCATTTGCGGCGGCGGCATTTCTTTGAACGCCGTGACAACGGATGGCGCGACATGATGCCCTATGCGAGTATAGAGCCATTTCTGGACGCGATCCAGCAGCCGGCAGGACAAAAGGGCGCCGAGGAAGTGAGGGCGATTCTCGGGGCCATCAACCGGGGTGAGGACCTGAGCGATCCGGAGCGTCTGGGCAACCAGTTGGCGCTGCGTGTTCGCCGAGTCGAACGAGGAACCATCCGCAGTTATCGCCTGTTCGATGGAGCCTGTTTTACCCTTAAGACCGAGCATGAAACGGACTATGCCTTTCTGGAATGTCTCCCGCAGGCGTTGGTTCTGTATTACGAATCCGGGGATGGCCACAAAGCGAGCCTGCGCATCAACCTCGACATCTATGAGATGCTGATGCGGCTCAACAACGGGTACCGGCCGAGTATCGAAGAGGAACAAGGTTATTACCTCAGCCTGGCCGCCTTCAAAAACCTTCTATCCGCCGCACCGTACCAGGAGGTTCTCCTCACCGAGAGCGGTTTCGAGTTCTTCCGGATCAGTCGGGATACGGCCGGTATCCTGCATCTGGGAAAGGTGAGCAGGAGGACTGGAGCATGAGCATAAAAGGCAGGGACAAAGAGTTCCGAACTCCCAAAACCACTTATGTGGATTTCAAACACATCGAGATGGACCGAGTGCTGACCATGCTTTTCCCGCGTCTCAAGTTCGATGGCTACGCCAGCCGGAAGCCTCCTCGGGAAAAGATTTTGCAGCCTGAAGAGTTTGTGGAAGAAATCCTAAAGGGGGGTGAGATCAAACAATATTTCGCCGGTTTCGACGATCATCCGGAGATTCTTAAAAAGTGGGTGGAAACAGAGCTACTGGATGTCGTCAACCGTGGCAAGATCAATCAAGCCGTCGCCTCACCCCGACCACTGCACGGGGAAACCTATAAGTTCCGCAATGCGAAGCATTGCCGCGACTATGGGGCTGCGGAACAGATTTACTGGATGCTCTACTACGCTCGCAAAGGGAAAGGTCAAACAGCGAGAGACCAGTTGAGAAAGTTCTTCTTCCCCGGCATTGATTTGGTAACCGACAAAGACGACTCTACCGCGACCGTTGATGTTGAAACACAAGCCCTATTGCGTTTTAACAGGCAGGTCACCGCAGATATGCGAGATTCTCGCGAGCCCATCCGCTTGGCGCCCTTATGCATTGGTCAGGCGGACCTGCTTGCTGACGACATTATTCGCTTGTTGACGTATGAGCCCTATATCCCGCGCTCCGTATTGGTTGACTATTTGAAGACCATGCTGGCCTTTCACCTGGCTCTGTATCATCTCAGACTTCTGTATCTCGTGCCCAAGCTGGTGAAGCAGCGCTCCGGGAATGACCTATGCGGTATCAAGGAATGCACCGTCAATCCGGGATTGGACAACGCCCTCGAGGGGTGCCCTTACCGAATCTCCCTCATCGCGGACATGGGGGATGTCAACAACAGCCACATGGCCGAGCTGGCAAGGAAGTCGGCGGATCGGTTCTATCGCCAGATTCCGGCCTTCGTGCAAGCCAATTTCGTGGTCAAGAAGCTGGATGAGATGGCGGAATATCTGAGCAAGAAGACCGGAAAGCTTGCAGCGCCCCCCAGTGGCGTCTTCTCAGTGGGTGAATTGGCCTCTCTTCTCCAACCCAAGTACGACATGGATCGGCAGGCCTACTTCAAGTTTCGCCTGGCAAACCTGATCGAGGAATCCGGCGCCGGCAATGAGGACCTCGATCCCGAGATCCGGGAGGTTACTTCCATGGGGCTCGGCGAGCTCGAATCCTTCATCGAAATCTTGATGGCCTATCGCGGCAAATACCACCGCCAGTACATCACCGAGTGCCTGGACTCGCTCCTTCTGAAGAACAAAGAAAACGGCTTGCTGGCTCAAGCCAGGACCAAGGGCAGTCCGCGGCGCTTCATATTGGGAAGCAAGCTGCTCGAAGTGCTGCTGCAACTGGCAGTCCTGACCCGGGAGAATGGCCGCTTCATAACTCGGGAGGTCCGCATCGAGGAGCTATTGGCATTCCTCCGAAGTCGTTACGGGCTTTATATCGACCGTCTTCCCGATACCTCCCGGGCCGGTGGAAGCATCCTGGACCGTCGGGCCTTGCGTCTGAATCTCGAAGCATTCAAGCGCCGGCTCCGTGAAATTGGATTCTACGAGGATCTGTCCGACGCATATGTCACTCAGAAGGTTTCGCCTCGCTATGCAATCGAGAAGAGCGATGGAATACAAAAGAACGGGAGGCAACCATGAGCGACGCGTTCACAAAGCTATCCCAGGACCAATTGAACACAGCGGTATCCGGTCTGCTTTGCCCCCGTATGGAGGCCATCCTCGATGATCGCGGACCGGGCCATTGCATGCGTGTAGCGGACCTGGATGATGAGGTTATGGAGTCGGTCTGTAAGGAGCTTCGCCGTTCCCATCCCAATGGGAACATCTTCATCCTGGGCGGCCACGATCAGGAAGGCCTCCCTTACCGGGTGACATCAACGAAACTGGTTGAGCTGAGAAATCCGGATGCCAACGGCGAGCTTCGTCCACCGCTCTTGGTATTCATTCCAACGTCGCTACGCACCAGCGCGGAAGACTCCTTTGGCGTAGCCACTTTTGAGGAGCTCGCGTTTACCTCCATCTATGATGACCTCATGTATTCTCTCATGGATCGCATTCCAGCTACTCTGGCAGGACAGGTGCGGGACCTTTTCGGCATCCTGTCCGAAGAAGGCTGGGTGTCTGCCGATCATGTCGCTCGAGTGCGCTACCTGCTGACGGCGTTGGAGAACGGAATAGACGGAGAGACTTTGGGCGCCGCCTTGTATGAGCTGGCACTGATTCCGGATTTCAAGCTTTTCGCGGATACTGGGCTCGTTAACGGCAAAGTCCGGCGCAACCTCAATGCTGTTCGTGACCTGATGGTTTCTCACAAGTCCGTACGCGGACGCATAGTAGAGCTTGTATTGAGCGACAAGGCCCTGGAGGCGAGGCTCTTTGCCTTTTTCGAGAAATACGATGTTCAAGAGCCTGAAGATTGGACCCCGCTCATCGCTACGGACAAGACATGGTGGACCATCTCTTTCGATAAGTGGACCTTCCAGGAGGAGCTCTCGCTCGACAAGGTTCAAGTGACGGTTCTGGAAACAGACCTTCCCAAGGTGCGGGATGATGAGGCGGATGAGCAGTTGTCAGGGCTCATTGGAGAACAAGTATTGGCGCCCAAGGACCGGCGCAAAGTGAATGTGGTTTTCGAGGTGAGCCCGCATCCGGGCAAGGTAAGCGGGTTGGATCACTTTACCGTGCAAATCGTATCCAAAAATGACGGACCAGTGGGCAAGTCCAAGAAGGTGAAGGCATGGGCCCCTAAACGAGCTCATTGTACCGTCGGTTTGACAAAACTCAACAAGGTTGAATTCGAGGAAGGCTGGCATTTCGTCCGTGTTCTTCCCTGGACCGCTGATGGAGATCCGATCCCCCTCGAGTCGAGCTCAAGTTCTGAAACAGCCAGGCGAGATTATGAAGGCGAACCTTTCTATGTCCTTCCTGGGGGGATACTTGAAGAGGAGCCTCCCCAGCGAGCCCTTCCCATTGAGTCAAGTCTCGAGCACGCAAGATTGCGGATGCGGCTCACCGCGCTCGGGGATGAACGAGACCCCGATGAAGTTGCGCTGAATAGCGTCACATGGCTCGAGGGTAGGCGGTCAAGGAAAGGTTCACGCCAGGAGACGCTGCTCGCGAAGTTTGGTCGAGAAGGAGCTGTTCAGATCCCGGTTTCGAAGATGCTGAAGGCCATTGAGCAGCGCATTCTTGCGAAACCGAAACACCCCTCCGGTTGGCGCATGCAGATCAACATGGACACTGCGGAGCATCCATCCGAGGTGGGGTTGGTGCTTCCATCGACGGCTGCAATGCAGTCGTTTCTGGCCGCGCGAGAGGTGTTCTTTTCATCGATCCGTTGGGATGCGGCCGAGTTGGTTATGCAGGGCTTTCCATTGCTGGATGCTGAGAAAGAGTGCCTCGCTTATGCGGAGTCATATCTCGATCTGGTTCGAAGCCTGATGAGGCAGGCCGAAACGACATCGGGCGCCGGAAGACAGCAGCACCTTCAGTCGTTAAGAAACGTACTGGCGGTGGATTCTATTCACGTTGTCCTGACCGACTTCCGCGGACGACACCGAGAGGGCGTTCTGGTGGCACCCACTCATCCTTTGCGGGCTTTGTGGCTGTCAAGTTGGATTCAGCTTGGAAACAGCTGGATCGACAGGATCAAAGCCGGGGGTAAGGATCATATCGGCTCGGTGCGTGCGGCGCTATTGGAGGGGCTGCTTCCCTCAGCCTTCCCCATTGGAATACCTGTGGAAAGCGGGCGCGTATTCACTCCCGTTGACGATTTAAACCCCTTCTGGGGCCTCTATGCGCCAACCACGGAAGAGAATTCGAGAGGCTTGATGGCCGAGATCTGCTCGGCTCTCGGACTCCCTGAACCGGCTACCGCCGGCTCGGATATTTCAGGAAGGGTCATCGCCGATAAGATCGAGCGTTATCTATCCCAGCATCCATATGTCCGCCAGCTTTCGATGAACATTTTCAATCCGGGATCGGGAGTCATCGTTGCGGATGCGCTGGTTGCACTTCAACAGAAACGGGAGTATGCAGACCTGCGCTACGACATCCGTCTGTTCGCCTCGGACCCGGCTTCTCCGACGCTGGGTGAAGCTCTCGAAGCCATCGTCAAGCCGGGCTCTTCAGACAACGGAGCGGCCGAAGCCTTCGCGACATCCTCCGGCAGCCATTTGTTCTCGAAGCTGAATCTGGCAAAGCATGCAGTGGATGAATTCCACAACGACCCGAGGCGCTACTCTGCTCACATCAGCGTCTTGCTGGATGTTTTCCCCGCTGAAGAGCTTTCCATCGTTGAAAAGCCGCAAGGCATAATCCCGCTCCACGGCCTCATCCAAGATTTTGAGACAGATTTCGTTGACGACGAAACAGGAACCTATTGGAATAAACGCCCCGTTGTGGGAGGTGTGCTCGGTGCCGATTCACAACGAGCCTGTTTCGATTTGCTCGCGTCTTTGAACCGGCAGATCTGCTTTGCCACGTCTGCTGTCGCCGCTTCCGGAGCGAGCTTCAGGGCGGTTCCCGTTGTCACCCTCGGTCTGGGTGTCGCTGAGCGTGAACTGATCTACGAGATCCATCAAATCAGCGATTGGGTGTTCACCATAGATCGAAACATGGGGATCGAATTTTTCGACCACGGAGGACGAAAGAACAGGCCGGACTATCTGATCGACTATGTTCCTGGAGCCAGCTCTCAAGCGGCCCACAATCTGATTATTTCCTCCAGATCGAATGAAGAGCTCGAGGCGATGTTGAAGCCCGTTTTGCTTGGGCATGGTTTGTCGGCGGATGGCGATCAATGTGTGCAGATCCTTGCTCATTTGCGCTCTCTATCCGGGCAGCTTGCGCTAAAGCTCATATCTGCTCCAACTCAGCAGGCAGAAGCGCTTGGGCTCGCACTGGCACGGCTATATCTGGAATACCAGGGGGCGTTGACCGATCAGATTATCGTGCCGCTTGATGCACATACCGATCTGTATCGCTCCGGCGGGGAAACGGATGAGGTCAATGAGGCGGTCAGTCTGCAGCGGACCGACCTGGCCCTTTTTGATCTCGATCTGGCAAACCGAACAATCACCTGCAATCTCGTTGAGGTGAAATGCTACTCTCGGGTCGGAGACTTTTCAGCCTTCAATCAACTGAAGGAACGCATTGCCGTCCAAATCAATCAAAGCGAGCGAATCCTCCAGCGTCACTTCGATCCGGCGATGAAAAGGCCGGACCGCCCGGACCGGCTGATCAAGAGTCGCGAGCTCGTTCTCATTCTCCGATTTTACCTTGAACGGTCTTTGCGCTACGGGATATTCGACCCGACGGCCGCACAAGAATCAAAAGCGTTCCTGCAATCCATCGAACAGGGATATTCCCTCCAGTTCAGACGATGCGCATTGATCTTCGATTTTGAGAAGACCGGGACAGAAGCGCCGGAAAACGAAGTTGGGATTGAATTTCATCGTATAGGCAAAGACCTGATTCACGCGCTGCTCGAAGACTGCCGAAAGCCGGTTGTCGAGGAAGGTGAAGAGCAGGCCGGCAGTCTCTCCTTGAGTACTCAGTTCATCCCGAGCGTGCCTAAGTTGGAAATCGCCGCATTCAAAGCTCCCAAACGTGAGAGAACGGTCACTTGGACGGTTGAAGACACATGGGAGGATGTCCCGGCTGCCAGAGAAGTCGAAGGCGAAGTCGAGGCTGAAGCGGCAAACGAGTCCGCGGAGTTGAAGGGGGGCCCCAAAAATGAGGATCAACGCCGAGCCCCATCCCTTGCCTCTGACGATGCGGAAACGCCACATCAGGAAGATGAAGAGGTTGTCGAAGATGGCCCTGGTTCAGAACTCGAAGATGGTGGTACTTCAGAAGGTGAAGTTGCCGGATCACATAGAGCGCATGGATCAGACGGAGCGCAGCCCGAACCAGAGTCCGATATAGCGCCAATCTCGAACGTGGACAAAGAGGGCGACCGGGACTCGGTACGGTATGACCTGATGCTCGGTGTCAATGGAGGATCGCCCCAATATGGTCTGCTTGGAGAGGTTTCAGGCAGGAAGATAGCGTTGGATCTCAATCACACGCATACGATCAGTCTGTTCGGTGTTCAAGGCGGCGGGAAAAGCTATACCTTGGGGACCGTGATCGAGATGGCCTCGATGCCCATCGAGAACATCAATGTTCTGCCGAGCCCTCTCGCCACGGTGATCTTCCACTACAGCCCGACCCAAGACTACGCTCCCGAATTCACCTCGATGATTCATCCGAACACCGTGGATGAAGAAGTCCAGATCCTCCGAGAACGTTACAAGGCCCATCCCAAGGCGCTGATGGATATTTTAATACTCACGCCATCCGATAAGGCCGCTGTTCGGACGGCTGAATATCCGGATATCGAAGTCCGGCCGATCTCTTTCTCTGCGTCGGAGCTCAAGGCTGCACACTGGAAATTCCTGATGGGAGCCATCGGAAGCCAGAGCATGTACATGAGACAGATCAACCTCATCATGCGCGGCCTAAGAAATAACCTGACACTGGAGGCAATCAGACACGGGATTGAAAGCTCTGGACTTTCAGATCACCTCAAAGAATTGGCCCAAACCCGCCTCCATTTCGCTGGTGAGTACATCGACGATACCCAGAGACTTCAAGACCTGATCCGCCCCGGCAGGTTGATCATCGTCGATCTGCGCGATGAGTATATCGACAAGGACGAAGCGCTGGGGTTGTTCGTGGTCATGCTGCAGATTTTCTCCGAGGCCACCTACCAAGGACGCGCATTTAACAAGCTCGTCGTCTTCGACGAGGCCCACAAGTACATCGAAAACGACGACCTGGTGTCAGGCCTCGTGGAAGTGGTCCGCGAGATGCGCCACAAGGGAACTAGCATCATGGTAGCCTCCCAGGACCCGCCTTCGGTCCCTGTCTCGCTCATAGAGCTCTCGACCCAAATCATAATGCACAAATTCAACTCCCCCGCATGGCTCAAACACATTCAGAAAGCCAACGCCGCCCTGGGAGAGCTCACTTCCGAAAAGTTGAGCCACCTCGGAACCGGAGAAGCCTACGTGTGGTCGAGCAAAGCAAGTGACGAATCATTCAGTGCTGGTGCGGTCAAGATCAGGTGCCGACCGCGCGTAACTCAACACGGAGGCGGCACTAAAACCGCAGTTGAATGCAAGACTATCAAGAGGTAGAGAGAATCACAGCGTATCTGAACGGAATTCGGTCCATGATGATAAACACTTTTGATTAATGTAGACGATATGAGCTATAAATACGACATATTCCTTAGTTATAAGAGAGAGCCTCCGATTTCTGATTGGGTAATGAATCATTTCTATCCCGAGCTCAAGAATTGGTTAGCATCAACTATGCCGCGTGAACCACAGATCTTTCTAGACCAACTTCAAGAAACCGGGGTCAACTGGCCAATTCATCTGCGACAGGCATTGCTTAAATCACGTTGTTTGGTGGCTGTATGGGCACCTCAATATTTCAGGTCCAGTTGGTGTCTAGCTGAATGGCACAGCATGCTTGCTAGAGAAAAGATCTTAGGATTGTGTACTGATGGAAGTACACGTGGTCTGGTTTATCCCGTAATATTTCAGGATGGCACTCATTTCCCGGAAACCGCCCAGAGGACGTTATGCTGTTCTTTAAAGGGGAAGACGGGGAATTCGGAAAAAATCGTACGCTAAGGTTTTTCGAGCATACGTAGCGGCCTCAATTGTCCGTTCTCAGCCTCTCGGCTCTGCCTCCAAACGTAATCACCCGTCAGGTTTATGTGTTCCCAGCCCAGTGGCGACAGGTATTGGAGCATCGTGTCGTCGATAGTCTTGCCCATGTTGCGCAACGTCCGCGTCGCTCGCTCCAAGTAGACCGTGTTCCATAACACGATGGCAGCCGTGACCAGGTTGAGGCCACTGGCGCGATAGCGCTGCTGTTCGAAACTGCGGTCGCGGATTTCACCGAGACGGTTGAAGAATACTGCGCGTGCCAGAGCGTTTCGGGCCTCGCCTTTGTTCAGTCCGGCGTGAACACGGCGGCGCAATTCCACGCTTTGCAGCCAATCCAGGATGAACAGCGTGCGTTCAATGCGTCCCAGTTCGCGCAGTGCGACCGCCGAGCCGTTCTGGCGAGGATAGCTGCCGAGCTTACGCAACATGAGCGAGGCGGTGACGGTGCCCTGTTTGATCGATGCAGCCAGGCGCAGAATCTCATCCCAATGAGCGCGGACATGCTTGATGTTCAGTGTGCCGCCGATCATGGTTTGCAGTGCCGAATAGTCTTGCCCGTTCTTCGGCGTATAGAGCTTGGTGTCCTTCAGATCGCGGATGCGCGGAGCGAAGCGGAAGCCCAGCAGGTGCATCAACGCGAACACGTGGTCGGTGAAGCCGGCAGTGTCGGTGTAGTGCTCCTCGATGCGCAAGTCCGATTCATGGTACAGCAGTCCATCGAGCACGTAGGTCGAATCACGCACTCCGACGTTGATCACATTCGTGCTGAATGGCGCATACTGGTCGGAAATATGCGTGTAGAACTGACGACCAGGTTCACTGCCGTACTTCGGGTTGATGTGGCCAGTGCTCTCCGCCTTCCCGCCAGCCTTGAAGCGCTGACCATCGGACGATGAAGTGGTGCCGTCTCCCCAATGTTCCGCGAAGGCGTGATGGAACTGTGAGTTGACCAATTCCGCCAATGATGCCGAGTAAGTTTCGTCCCGGATGTGCCAGGCTTGGAGCCAGGAAAGCTTGTCATAGGTCGTGCCGGGACAAGATTCGGCCATCTTGGTCAGACCCAGGTTGATCGCGTCGGCCAGAATAACGGAGAGCAGCAATGTCCGATCTTGTGGCGGTTTGCCATCCTTCAAGTGGACGAAGTGGCGAGTGAATCCTGTCCAGTCGTCCACGTCCATCAGCAGTTCGGTGATCTTGATGCGCGGCAACAGCATGCCAGTTTGGGGTTACCCCTACACCACAAGGGTCCCACTTACCCCAAAGGAGCTCAACCGCCTTTGAAAGGCGTCGTACCCTCCGATTGGATGTCGCTGGTGGTCGATGGGGAGGGTAAACGAAGAAAAATCAACTGTACCGCCTACGAGATCTGTGCTTTGAAAGCGCTCAGGGAGCAGCTTCGCTGCAGGGAGATTTGGGTCGTCGGAAGTAGGCGATACCGGGACCCCGAGGAGGATTTGCCGCAAGACTTCGAGGAACGCAAAGCCGCCTACTACAAGGACCTTGGAATCCCTCTTGACGCTAAATCCTTCACGGCCGCGCTCTGCGAGGAATTGACCCGACATCTGAAGGCGTTGGACAAGGGGATGCCCGCCAACCCCAAGGTGAAAATTGTCCGCAAGAAAGGCGAGCACCGGATTTCGATAACTCCCTCGGAGCCGAAACCGGACCCGGAGAACCTTGCGATTCTCAAGCAGGAGGTGAACCGGCGCTGGTGGGGGACGAGCCTTCTCGACGTGCTCAAGGAGACGGACCTGCGCGTGGGCTTCACGCAATGCCTCCGAAGCGGAACTGAACGCTCCCGCATGGACGAAACCACCCTCCAGCGAAGGCTTTTGCTCTGCCTCTTTGGCCTTGGCTCCAACACCGGCATCAAAAGCATGGAATCCAGGCCAGCAGACGACTACAAGGATCTTCTGTACGTCCGGCGCAGATTTGTTTCCGCTGAGGGACTGCGCCAAGCCACCGCCAGGGTTGTGAACGCAACGCTCGCCGCGCGGCTGCCCCGAATCTGGGGCGAGGCTACGACAGCCTGCGCATCGGACTCAAAGCAATTCGGGGCATGGGACCAGAATCTGCTCACTGAATACCATCGCCGCTATGGCGGCCGCGGCGTCATGGTTTACTGGCACGTCGAAAAAAAATCCACATGCATTCATTCCCAACTTAAGCGAGTCTCATCCTCGGAGGCCTCATCCATGATCGAGGGCGTGTTGCGCCATTGCACGGATATGGAGGTGAAGAGACAGTACGTGGACAGCCACGGCCAAACTACGGTGGCCTTCGCCTTCTGCCATCTACTGGGTTTCGAGCTTATGCCGCGCCTGAACTATAGCGCTCAGAAAAATTGAGCCACCTGCGCTCAGATAAATTGAGCCTTTCGTCCACGGCAGCATCCAAAAGGGTGTTCTTATGGTTTTCCTTTCCAAGTAGTGTGGTGTTTTGAGGTAGTGGGTTTTTGTGTTTGTAGTCTGTGGGTGCGGAGGAAGGACGTGCCGGCAGGGGTTTTTGTGTGTGTTGGTAAGGCTCAGGATGAGAAATGTGGCGGAGGTTTGATCATGGAGGATTTCAGTTGATCGTTCCAGTCGTGATGGGTGGGGCGTAGCCTCTGTATGGTTGGATGGAGAGCGATCATCTTCTGGGCGAGTGCATCCCCGGTGTCGTCGGCATCGAACCCGCAGAAGAGGTCGAATCCTTTGCTGCTAAGGCTCGATAGCCAGGGGGGATTGGGATGCGCACCCGCCGTTGAAAGAGCTATGGAATCGGAATCGAGGGCATAATAAGAGATTGCGTCAATGGCTGATTCACAGATGACGATCCTTGAAGGGTTGTCATTTTGTACATGGAAGTAGCCCAGGTCTCTTCTGGAGCCGGGGGCCAACGCATGCCAGGGGCGTTTTGTCGTTCCACGGATTTCCGCCCCGACGACCGTTTTTCCTTTTCCAAGTAGCAGGAAGACGGCGTTGGCCCTGTCATCGGCATAGAGATTGCCGGCATCGACGAGTGATCGGACGAGGGCGGGCGGAAGAGAGCGCTCCACGGTGAGGTAGCGGGTCACCTGGAGGAGTTTGTCGGGGTTTTTGCCGGGGAGGGCGAGGGGTTTGGAGACGTGAGGTTTTGGTGGTCTGGATATTGGCATGGCATGGGAAGGGAAGTTTTCGGTCAGCCAGCGGACGGCGCTTATGAAATCACAGGCTTTTAGATGCATGATCAAATCGATGGCGCCGCCCCCACCAACGGCCTTGGTCCAATTGAAGAACTTGTGCCCGGTGACCGAGATGACCCCCTGTGGGGTGTGCCATTTGGAGCGATCGTATTTGTCCGCAATGGAGGCGGTTTGTTTAAGTACCGTTACGAGGTCGATATTTCGAGCCAGCTCGGCCTGTTTTCCGATCTTTTCGAAGTGGGCGGGCATGGGGTCCTCCCGTGAGAGACGGCCGGGCAAAAGCAATCGTTTTTGATGGAAACGGTTGGTACGGACACGATTATTGGAGTCTTGGCCGCAGGCTGACACATTTTTTCATATTGATGACGTGGCTGTTCTCCGTCAGTCGGTCAATCAAGGCGGCGGTGAGCTGATCGTTCCTAAGGAAGCTGGTCCATTCCTGGAACCCCAGATTGGAACTGATCAGAGTGCTTTTTTTGTTGTGCCGTTTATGCATCAGGGTAAAGAACAGTCCCACCTGAACAGGCTCCACCTCCACGTACCCAAGCTCGTCGATGAGCAGACAGTCATAAGAGGCAAAAGTTTTGATCAGCCTGGCCTGGGAATGATCGGCAATGGATTTGTACAGGATGTCGATCAACTCCGGGAACACAATGAACCTTCCATTGTAGCCGTGATTAATGGCCTGGATGAGAAAGGCCGTCGCCAGGCCCGTTTTCCCCGTGCCGGTGGGTCCCATCCATATAATATTCTGATTTTTCGGCAGGTAATCAAAGGCATCGTAAAGGTCGAGTATCTTTTTCCTGTTCAAGTTCGGTTGCCTGTCAAAGGGAAAGGTCTCCATGACGAGTTTTTCCGGAATCTTGGCTCGATCCAGTCTGAGCTTCCTGGAGTTTTCCTGTTTGATCCCGTACTCCCGCTCGACGACATGTTTTAGCAGCCGCGCATGGGAGAAGTCGGATTGTCGGGCCTCATCAAGGTAGTGGTCCCAGTTGGCAAGCAATCCGGGAAGACGGAGATACTTCAATTGTGCCCTGAGCTGTTCATTCATTGTCATCCTCGATCATTTTGTCATAGATGGCGAGGTCCACTTCGCTTACAAAACATCCCTCGATGTACGATTCCCGAAGGTGTAGGTCATGGTCGACCGGGGCGCTTGGAAGACTATAACCGCCCTCCCGCATCAGCAGGACCGCGATCCGTTCCAGGGTATCCATGTCCGTGATACGGTACCTCAAGGCCCGCTCGATGGTTTTGACAAACAGGGGCTGGGCAAGTTTTTGATGGAGGCCATGGAGTTGGCGAACAAACCGGTGTTTTTGGGCGCCCAAGGGTTTTAGCGCCATATCCAGGTAGGCATCCACGCTCGGGGCCACGGCTCGCAACCGCTTCTCTTCTTCCGCCGTCGGCTTCTTGCGATAAGCCGGTTGATGTCTTGGCGGGGGCAATCCCGCGGGCGTGAGCTTTTCATTCCTCACGCCATCGGCCGGCAGCTCGTAGTCGGCAAGCAACTCCCGCTTGCGGTAAATCTTTAAACGGCCGTCGTACTCGAGCAGCGTCACATCTTCCCGCGAGGTCCCAGGCACCCAGTAGAAGTTACCGTCGAAGGAGGCATACCCATATTGGTCGGTGCCCCGTTTGTGCTCGAGATAGGGCGGTGGCACGAAAGGAGGCACATGGATAAGGTACGATTGCTCGTACTCAAAGGCTTTTGCGGGAATCAAGCCGGTTTTGGCAACGGGCCGGTTGGGCAGCCGAACCGTTGCCCATTCAAGGGCCTGTCGGTTCAAGTCTTCCATGCTCGCAAAGGCGCGGCCGGGAAAGAAATTCGTTTCCACCGTGTAAAATCCTCTTTCATTGCCTGCTTTTCTGTTGGCATGCCCGATTTCATGACAGATGAATTCGAACCCGTATTGCTTGGCGAACTGCTCCATCTCGGGCACCATAACGGCGTTCTTCCCACTTCCCCGGAGCCGGGCAAGGTTGGTGTTGTCAATAATGCACCGCGGGGCGGCGTGTCTCCAGAATGTCAGCCCTTCATGAAGAAAGCATTTCATCTTGAAGCGATTGAAGGAGCGGTAGAATTTCAAATAGCGTATCTTGCAGTATCGAAAATAGAGAAGCGAGCCCACAACAAAGGTCGGTTTTCCTCCGATTTCCAGGTTGTAAGGGGACGTATCATGCTGCATCTCGGCCCCGGGGCGGTCCGCCACTTGGTCGCAACGGCCCTTCCTCGCGCCGCGAAGATCCATCTCCCGGATTTGCCTGGTCAAGGTGGAGTAGCCGACCTCGATGCCGTGCTCCTCGCTCAGCTTCTCGTGCATCCGTTGTACCCAGCCGCCGCATTCACCATGGAGCCTGCGAAGAAGCTCCGGTTCGATCTCGATCTTGTCCTTTCTCGTCGACTCAGGCATTGCCCCTTTCCGGACAATGATGGCATCCACGGTGTTCCTGCTCACCCTTAATCGGCGGGCAATATCACGTATGCTCATGCCCTCCTCATATAGGAGGTAAATCGCCTTTCGCTTGTCCGGATCGATCATGCAATTCCCTCGCGGCGACGGAAAAGAGCTCCACGTTCCTTAAGAGTCCACCTGTAAGCAGGTTCGCCTGGGCATGGAACGCATTGCTCCGGTACCTGTCGTCCCGGTTTTTCGAGATTACCCGGCACATGTATTTGAGCGCAATCTCCAGGTCCCTGAGCAAGGCCTGTTCGATCTGGCTGCATTGGGACGTGACGGCGCCATTCTCTTTCATACGGTTCAGCGCCCAGGAGATATTGCCGTCCTTGATCTGCTCGCGGAGCTCCTCCGAGCCCTTGAAATAGCTATGAGCAATCGTTTCGATCTCACGGGTGCTTAGACCCTTGCCCGAAACAAGTCGCACAAATTCTTCCACATCTTCCTTCCGGGTCGAGTTTAGGCGCATAAACTGTCGCAGCGTATACAAATAGCAATACGCGGGAAATTCTCCGGCCAAAATCTTCTCCATGACATACGGAGTTATCTGGCCCATCATGCCAACCCGCACACTGACCCAGGCCTTGCTCTTCTCGAGGACCCTTGCAATCTCGGCATTGGACATTCCATGGACTTCCCTTAAGTCATCGATCCATTTGGCCTGCTCCAGGATGGTGAGGCTTTTGGAATTGGCAATGCGCAGAAGCTCCACAATGCCAAGGACTTCATCGCCGGAAAGCGAGAAGTAAGGGACCATGCCGATCTCGAGCTTCCTCGCACAACGGTATCGTTTGAATCCATTGAGCAAGATCCTACCATCCTTGGTATCCACTCCCTCCAGGGGGTCCCGGATGCCATGCTCGAGAATGGACATGAGCAGCGTCTTCTCGGCATGCCGGTTCCGCATTCGATATCCCTGGTAACGCAAATCGAGATTCGAGACTTCCACCTGTTCCATTATGATCCAACATCCTTAAAGTCCGAGCCCTTCTGGCATGCCGCCACCCTCCTTGGGGGCCTGCAACCATATCCTCTACGGGGAAAACCTTTCACAACGATCCCGTGGGCGCCACAGAATAGGCACCTTGGCTTCTCCTCCGGCAAGCTCGAAAATAGACTACCATCGGACCTCGCTGGTGTGGAACCCTCATCATCCACGGTTTTTTCAGTTTGCCTGCTTTTCCTCTTTCGACGTCGGACTTCCGCTTTGCGATGGGCTTCCCGCCCCTTTTTCGTGCCCCGGTATTCTCGTTGAGCCTTTCGATGGATCTCCCGCTGGCCCGCCTGGCGGCATCGATCACTACAGTATAGCTGCCCCCTATAACAGCTTCGGCAAACAAAGAAGAGACCATGGCAATGCTTGCATTCGATCTCTCGTAAAAGGACCGTCCGCCCCTCCTGGATTCAGTCCTTGAAACCAACCGGAACCCAGGATATTGTGAATGACGCGTTTCGAGGTTTCCGTAGGTCTCACGGATCGGTTCCGTTTGCTTACGCGAAGTCCTGGGAAAGGGCCTGAAGTTCCAGCTTCAGGCCTTTGCTCAAGGACTCCTTCCCATGTCATCCCCATCTTCATCAAAAACCGCTCCACCACAAACGCTTTGTTATATCAGCCATAACCGCCCCGCAGCCAAGGCACATCAAGGCTATCCTGAAACAATGAGCTTGATAGAGAAATGCAGGACCAAAAATCTATGCGAAAACAGTGGAGACTACCGAGGGAAATCGAGGAAATCAAAAATCCAGGCGGATTAGCATCTGCCACCTCCCATGCCACGACATGTAGGCTTGCCGCTTTGTGTGGTGGCTCAATTTATCTGAGCATGGGTGGCTCAATTTTGCTGAGCGCTATAGCTGAAAGACATCAACCGTCAAAAACTCCACAAAGCGGAGGCCGGTCAGGTCTTTGCGAACCTGGAGCAGGTGATGGCGCCCCGGGCGATCAACTGGGAGTTGATCGAAGAGTGGCTAGACGCCATGGTGAAGCACGCGGCGGCGCTGAAACTGGGCATGGCCGACGCGGAGAGCATCCTCCGGCGCTTCACGCGCAACAACATCCAGCACCCGATGTACAAGGCGCTTTTTGAGCTGGGTAAAGTCATCAAGACAATCTTTCTCTGCCGCTACCTCGCTTCTGAGGAGTTGAGGCGGGAAGTCCACGAAGGACTCAATGTGGTGGAGAGCTGGAACAGCACGAACGGGTTCATCTTCTATGGTAAGGCCGGCGAGCTCGCCACAAACCGCCGGGAAAACCAGGAGATCAGCTTGCTTTGCCTGCACCTGCTCCAGGCAAGTCTTGTCTATATCAATACACTCATGATTCAGGAGATCCTCGGTGATCCAAAATGGTTGGAGCGGATGACAAATCGCGATCTGGCTGCGCTAAGCCCTCTGCTAACTCTGCACATTAACCCTTACGGCCGATTTGACCTGGACATGGATGCTCGGATTCCCATTGAGGAGGCTGCTTGAGCCTGATTTGTCATAGTTGGCGGCTGGCAGTATGTATGTTGGGATTACCCCTACTTCATTAGGGATAAAACCTTGTAAAACTAAATGAGATAACATAAAATTACCTTGTATTTTTAAATAACTCAATTTCCGAATCTGTGGGATGATCATGAAACGGTTCATCGCAAAGAAGCTTCTGGCCTGGAAGAACAGCGAGCGACGCAAGCCACTCATCATTCGCGGTGCCAGGCAGGTGGGTAAAACCTGGTCGGTGCTTGACTTCGGCAGGAGCCATTTCGAAGGCTCCCTGCATGTGATCGATCTGGAGCAACATCCGGATTGGCATCGGGTGTTCGACGGCAACCTGTCGGCGAGCAGGATTCTATCGGAATTCGAAATCCTTATCAATGCCCGGATTGTCCCCGGAAAAGACCTGCTGTTTCTTGATGAAATCCAGAGCTGCCCGCGTTCCATCATGGCCTTGAGATATTTCTACGAAGAATGTCCCGAACTTCATGTCATCGCCGCCGGCTCCCTGCTGGAATTCGCCATGCGAGATGTCTCGTTTCCAGTGGGGCGGATACAGTTCCTCAACATGGTCCCCATGTCTTTTCTCGAATTTTTGATGGCCACGAACAACGACATTGCAGCTGAGACCATCCTTTCGCCTCCTTCGAGACTTCCGGATGTCGCCCATAACATGCTACTGGAGGAGCTTCGCCGGTACATGTTCATCGGGGGAATGCCGGAATGCGTCCTGGTTTATTCCAGGTCTGGAAAGATGAGGGATGCTTTCGAAGTCCAGGCGGAGCTGGTCAACGCTTTTCGCCAGGATTTTTCGAAATACGCTCCCCATGCAGACAAGCGCTGTCTCAATGCAGTTTTTGCCTCCACTGCGAGGAGTGTTGGAAGACAAGTGAAATACGCCCATATGGCGGAAGGCTGCACGAATCCAACGATCAAAAAGGCATTCGATCTTCTTTGCCTGGCTCAGGTGATTCGAAAAGTATCCGCATCCTCTCCTCCTGAACTTCCGCTCGGTGCTTCGGCTTCAGAGCGGAAGTTCAAGGCCCTTATGGTAGATATCGGTTTGATGCAGCATCTATCGGGGATGCCTGTCGACGTAGAATATGCGCGAACGGATCTTCTGGCAATCCATCAAGGAGCCATGGCCGAACAGTTCGTGGGTCAGGAGCTCGTGGCCGCAGGACAGGACGAACTGTACTACTGGGCTCGCGAAGCAAAGAGCAGCACCGCCGAGGTGGACTTCCTCATAACCGTTGAGGGCAGGATCCACCCTGTTGAGGTCAAGAGCGGTGCTGCAGGACGATTGAGAAGCCTTCACCTGCTCCTGGAACGCCACCCTAACTGCTCCCATGGCCTCGTCTTCTCATGTGCTCCTTATGCCGAGCTTCTCGATCAGCGATTGATCTTTTTGCCCCTCTATTATGCGTACACGGCTGGACACTAAGCCGGTCAGGCGTTGATCTTCAAGCAAAGAAACACCAACAGTTCCATAACGTGGGACCAAAGCAGATTGAGTAAGGGATTCTCCTGCTCGAGTGAGCACCATAACGATGTCTAAGCAAGAAGAACGTCCAGTTTTTGGACGCTTATTTACAAATGATCCCTGGTAGTGTCGTTGTTGGGGTTGCCCCAGTTTGGTCGATCAATAGTTGTGCCGCCTCGGGAACAGCGGCATCCAGCGGCGTAATCTTCAAACCCGAGTCGGTGATGATTGCGTCAGGCAGATCGTTGGCCAGTGCCAGGCGATTGACCGTTGCCAACTGCTGTTCCAGCAAATGTAGCCGGTCATGTAGGTATTGGTCGCAGTCCGGATTGACTGCAACTGGCAACGCCTCCATCTTTTTGAGGGCCCCGAATTTTTCGGCCGGCAGCAGGTATTCGTCGAAGTTGCGAAACTGGCGCGAGCCTTGAACCCAGATGTCGCCAGACCGTAGCGAGTTCTTTAACTCCGACAGCGCGCAAATCTCATAGAAACGGCGGTCAATGCCGCCATCCGTGACAACCAGTGACTTCCAACGCGGTTTGATGAAGGCTGTCGGCGCATCCGCTGGCACCTTGCGGGCGCTGTCGGCGTTCATCCTGCGCACCACATCAATGGCGTCCAGCAGCCCTTGCGCCGCCGGGGCGGCGTGCAGCGTGAGTACGTCCAGGAATTCCGGGGTGTAGCGCCGCAGCATATTGAACTGCTCGCTGACCAGGTGCAGATGATCGAACGATTCGGGCTGCGCCAATCGATCGGCCTCGTTCACGCTCTGCGTAAAGTCGTCCCACGGGATAATTGCCTCGATAGCGGTGTAAGGGTCGCCGCCAGACTGCTTGGCCTCCAGAAGGGCATGGCCAATCTTGGAGTACAGCCGGATCTTGTCGTTGATTGCCTTGCCCTTCTTATGGAACTGCTGCTGATGCTTGTTCTTGGCTGTGCTGAACACTTTGATCAGGATGCGATCATGCAGATCGATCAGTTCATCCGTCACTGTGGCCATTCCTTCCAAGACTTGCGCAACCAGGGTCGCGTAGCGGCGCTCGCTCTCGAACTTGCCCAAGTCTCGCGGCGTCATCTGCCTGCCTTCGCGCGCGATCTTCAGCAACCGGTTTTGGTGAATGTGACGACCAATGCCTTCCGGCAAACCCAGCGCCTGAAAGGTTTTCAGCCGTTCGATATGCTCAAGCATGTGACGTGAGTTTGGCTTCAACGGTGACTGACGAAGCCAGACCAGCCAGGTAATATTGTTCTTCGGTTTGATCTTCAGCAATTCATCGAGTCGGCGTCGATGCTCTTCCGTCAGTGACTCGATAAGCGCCCGGTAAATGCGCCGGTTGGCAAGGGTGATGGCTTCCGCGCCGGCGCGATCAAGAACACTCAGTGCTGGCAGGATGACGCGTCGCTGACGAAGCACCTCGACCGCGTGCTCGACAAGCAGCAGCCCCTTGTCTGTCTGCATGGCAAGATCGGTCAAGCCGTGTACCAGAAAACGGAAGTCGGATTGGCCGAAGGGCGAAAGCCCAAGATAGGCGCGCAGTTCCTGAAAATGCTCGCGCCGTGTCTCATCGCGCTCGCCATATTTCGGCCATGAGGAGGCCTCTGCCTGGATCTGCCGGGCCACCCATTGGATCACCGGCTCCGCTACCATCATGTCGCTTGCCAATGCATAACCTGGGTAGCGCAACAGGCAGAGCTGCACGGCGAAGCCGAGTCGATTGGTGCCGCCCCGATGCTGCCGGATCAGCGACAGGTCGGATTCGTTGAAAGTGTAGTAGCGAATTAGGTCATCCCGGCTCTCAGGCAGCGCAAGCAAGCTGGTCCGCTCGATGGCGGACAGTATCGAGCGACGTGGCATGGTCAGTCATCTGTTCGTAGGTACTGGTAGAGGGTCTCGCGGCTGATTCCAAACTCGCGGGCGAGACCGGCCTTCTTCTCCCCCTCCCCGGCCCGGCGTCTGAGCTCGCTCACTTGTTCGGGCGAGAGCGTTTTTCTGCGCCCCCGATAGGCACCGCGCTGTTTGGCAAGCGCAATCCCCTCCCGCTGCCGCTCGAGGATCAAGGCCCGCTCGAACTCGGCGAAGGCTCCCATGACCGAGAGCATGAGGTTTGCCATCGGGGAGTCCTCGCCCGTGAAGGTGAGGTTCTCCTTCAGGAACTCAATGCGCACGCCTCGCCTGGTCATGTCCTGCACCAGGCGGCGCAGGTCGTCGAGATTTCGCGCGAGCCGGTCCATGCTGTGCACCACCACGGTATCCCCCTCGCGCACGAAGGAGAGGAGCGACTCGAGCTGAGGCCGCTTGATGTCCTTGCCTGAGAGCTTGTCGGTGAAGAGTCGATCCACCTGAACCTGTTCGAGCTGACGCTCGGGGTTCTGGTCGAGGGTGCTCACGCGGATGTAGCCGATACGCTGACCGCTCACGTTGCGCTCCTTGAAGGTAATGTGTCAGGTTGGGTTCTATAACCCTTTGGGGAACATGTCAATCAATTCAACAATGGACCCTATCCTGACGCCCTTGCCATGTCGCTTCTGACGTCCATCTGGGGTATACCCCAGACTGACAGTTCATGGTTTCAATATACCCTTGACGATATATATCCTACGAGGTATGAAATGGCTATGAAATGGGAGGTTGAATACACGGATGAGTTCGGCGCATGGTGGGATGATCTGAGCGAGGCGGAGCAGGAATCGGTCCGGGCCAGCGTTAAGCTTTTGGGCGACTTTGGACCGAAGCTTCCATTCCCTCACTCCAGCGGCATCAAAGGGTCACGGCATGGCAACATGCGTGAACTGCGCATTCAACACGCCGGCCGACCTTACCGTGTGCTCTATGCCTTCGATCCCCGCCGATGCGCCATTTTGCTGATCGGTGGAGAGAAGACCGGAGATGATCGTTGGTATGATGAACATGTGCCCATTGCAGATCGACTCTACGATGAGCACTTGGAAACACTGCGCAAGGAGGGCATGAAAGATGGCTCGTAAATTTTCTGAACTGGAAGCCAAAATGTCGCCCGAAGCAATCGCGCGTTCCGACGCACGTTATCGGGAGATGATTGCCGAGATGCCTTGGCACGAGCTCCGCCGTGCTCGGGGATTATCTCAGGAAATGCTCGCGAAGCGGCTACGAATCAAACAGCCCAACGTGGCCAAATTGGAAAAACGCACCGACATTTATATTTCCACGCTGCGTGCGACCATCGAAGCAATGGGTGGGACACTCGACATTGTTGCTCGTTTCCCCGATGGTACGGTGAAGATTACGAACTTCTCGTCTATTGGCGAAAATGAGGCAGCCGCAAGCTGACGGGTGCTGATCTCGGGTTCGAAGTCTCGCTCACGACAGGTGACAGCCCATGCCGGCTCGATTCAATAATCCCTGAGGGGAATAGTCCTCAGGGAAAATCTTCACAGCATTACGCCAACAATCCTTAGCGTGCTGTTTTTTCTGTTTCGTAAGTTGACCCCACCAAGCATCTCAATGATTGCCTGCGGTTGTCCTGACGAGAGCCTTAGCGTACGATTTTTTCCGAATTCCCCGTCCTCCCCAAAAAGGCTGCGTTGTTGGAGGAGGTCCAGAATTTCGAGCACCAACTGGACGGAGAGAAAGCCAAGCTCAAAAAGACCCCCAAGCACATAGATTGGGGGCAACTGGAGCAAAAGGACAAGTTCCAGCGCTTGCTCCCGGGGCGAAAACGGCTGATGGACACGATTCGGATGATTGCCTA